>JAEEGH010001093.1_pt1 | contig 81088 bp, 62 predicted proteins | sample 9134181 | NCBI WGS metagenome assembly JAEEGH01 (sample SAMN16246544, study PRJNA631951) | gut metagenome | biome: gut microbiome; feature: rumen; material: DP-attached | host: Bos | place: Iran: Karaj | collected 2018-10 | reverse complement strand
AGAATGTTGCTATGGATCCGTTAGTCGCGTCGCTTATGCCGGAATCCGACAAGAAGATGGGCGCTATCGCCGGTATCTCCTTGGTCGTCGCTCTGGCTATCTGTATGTGGGCTTCCATGTACGAAGCAGTCGTTGACGAAGTCGTGTTCGAAGAATCCGCAAATGAAGATCTTTCCGCTTCTATGTCCATCGAACAGAAGGAAGAGAAGAAGGAAGAAAAGAAGAAAGAAGAACCCAAGAAGCCTCGTAAGAAGGCTGGTGGTGGCGGTAAGCCGCGTGGTAAGGGTCAGCCGAACGCTCCGCAGACTCGCGGCGTGCTCAAGCTCCTCACCGCTCAGACCAAGAACGCCTCTGCTGCTGCTTACGACCTCATGAAGAACCAGAAGTTCACCAAGGACATCGATAAGGTTCTTAAGGACGTGGCTGGCCTCCAGACAACGGGTAAGACCGTGCTCGGTGGTCGTCGCGGTAAGGCTGATGGCGGCTTCAACGAAGGTTATGCTGAAGGTGGTTCCGGTGGTATCGGTGACGGCCTTGCTGGCCTCCTTGGCGGTGGTGGCGGTGGTATCGCTACTAAGGCTAAGGGCTCCATCAAGACTCCGTCTGAACGCGATATCGACATGGGCGCCGGCGGTGGTTCCCGTTCCGCAGCGGACATCATGAAGGTCGTCCGTCAGCGTACTCCGGGTCTCCGTCACATCTATAACAAGTTCCTGAAGAAGAAACCGGGATTCCAGGGTAAGGTTACCTTGAAGTTCACGATTGCTCCGGGTGGCGAAGTTATCAGCATCTCCATTGCATCTTCCACCACTGGTTACGGCGAATTTGATGGCGAAATCAAGTCTGCTGTGAGCCGCTGGAAGTTCAGCAAGGTGAAGTCCGGTAACACGACGGTAACCATTCCGTTCACGTTCTCCGAATAATCTTTGGAAAGCTTGAAAAAAGGACCGAGTTTGGCTCGGTCCTTTTTTTTGTAGAAAATGTCCAAAAAAAAGAGCAAATTTGTTACAATCTATTGTTTTTATGGTTAAATAAAATTAACTTTATAGCAGGTTTTTCAACAGGAGTTCTCTATGAATTTCAAATCAGCTGCTGCAGTGGGCATGGCGTTCGGCATTTTAGGAGTCGGTTCCGCCTTTGCAACTTTTGCCCGAATCGAATCTATGGGCAAGAATACAACGTACATCATGGATGACGTGAGTATTTTCGACAATCCTGCAAACATCAATCTCTACCCGAACTACTTGATTGGTGAATTCGGTCCTTATACGCAGGACGTGGAACGTGGGACGAACCTCGATCCGCAGCATCCGAATTTCGGCGGCATATTCTCTGTATCCCTTGGTGACGAAAGCAATCCGGATCCGCGCCTCTCTATCGGTGGCCTGTTTGGACGTACGTCTCCTCTTGCCAAGTATTTGCCGACGCGCGTCATTGGTGATGCCGCGAACGACACAACTCTTGTCCCCGAAACTGTGACCAACTTCGATGGTTTCTTGGGCGGTTCGCTTTCTAACGGCGATGCATGGGGCTTGCATGTCTATATCGCTCACCAGGACGGTGGTGACAAGGCCGAAGATGGTTCTTACCAGGTGGTCCCGAATGCCTTTGCTTCCATTGTGCAAGCGGATGCAGGTCTTAACCTCCAGTTCGGCAGCAGCATCGACTTCGAGTTCAGCTTCGGCCTCGCCCGTATCCAGTACGGCCCCGAACACAAGAACTTCTTTGACGATGGTGACTTCTCTTTCCTCGCCAATTCCCGCGCGTTCTTTAGCCTCGACGCTATCGATGGCGAACTCGTGCCGGCGTTCTCCATGAACCTCATCCAGGCTCCGGGCATCGACGACAAGCATGCCCAGGTTGGTCTCGGTATCAATGTTGCCCTCGACCGCGGCTTCTTCTGGTTGGGCGGTGATTTCATCTGGAACCAGCTGAAGGCTCATGATTGGTCGTTTGATTATTCGACGGGCGAGAGCCTCTACAATTCTCAGAACGAAGACGATCCGAACTGGGACAAGCGCAACGATATCGGCGGCATGATCAGCTTCGGTATTGAACGCAACATCTGGTGGGATTGGTTCGTAATCCGCGTTGGCGGTCAGAAGTCCATCTTCTATACGGAATGTGATGTGGATTCGAAGAATACCGGCAATAACGGTATTTGCCGTGACAATGGCAACTTCTTCGCCACGAACCCGCTTGCAGACGGTACTGCAGACGACCATGTCGGTTTCGGCTTCGGCATCAATATCGAAGAGAAACTGAAGATCGACGTGACCGTTGCCGAAGACTTGCTCTTCCGCAACCCGTTCCAGGGCGAAGGGCGTATCTTCTCTAGAATTTCTGCAACTTACTCCTTCTAGTTGAAATCCTAAATACGGGAAACGCGCCTTAAGGGCGCGTTTCTTTTTTTATGGTGTTTTTCCTAGGACCAAGATTTATATTTTTTCGCCATGAAATTTTTCTTTTTTGCAATCGCATGCGCCCTGTTCCTTGGCTGTTCCGAACCCACGGAACGTATAGAGACCAAGCTTGAGGCGTTCCTCCAGGACGACCTCGAATTCAATGTCGCAGAATTCCTGCATGGGTCGGGTGACCGTGCCGCGTTGCTCGACACGCCTTACTACCGCATCAAGGATTTTCGTTTGTTTGAAGGGGCAAAGGCGGAAATCTATTCGGCATACGCCGAAGTGGACTTCTTCATGTACAAGGATATCAGGTTGCACGAGAAGCGCAAGTACCGCTACGACGCGCATTATCGCCACTGGGACCGCTATTTCAAGAAACTCTATTTTGGTGGGGATTCCTTGCAGTAGCGCACTCTGAGCTCCTCAAATAATTGTATTTTTCTTACATAGGATTATTTGGTTTTAACCCCTTAAAAAGGACCACATTTTGTTCGGCTTATTTTCTTGTGATATTGGTATTGACCTGGGGACCGCAAATACACTCGTTCATGTGGCGGGCCAAGGTATTGTCATCAACGAACCGACCGTGATTGCCGTAGACAGCAAGAACAATCGCGTTTCGGCTATCGGTTTCGAGGCCAAGAAGATGCTTGGCCGTACTCCCGGCGAAAGCCGTGCCGTGCGCCCGATGCGCGATGGCGTGATTGCCGATTTTGAATTGGTTGAAAACCTCCTCCAGACGTTCATCAAGCGTGTGCAGAAATACCCGCTGTGGATGGTGAAACCTCGTGTGGTGGTCGGTGTTCCTTCGGGCATTACCGAGGTGGAAAAGCGTGCCGTGATTGATGCTGCTCGCCAGGCTGGTGCCAAGGAAGTTCACCTGGTGCACGAACCGATGGCTGCTGCCGTGGGTATGGGAATCCCCGTAGAAGATCCCGTGGGCAACATGATTGTCGATATCGGCGGCGGTACGTCCGATATTGCGGTTATCGCGCTGAATGGCACTGTCTGTAACGCTTCCGTGCGTGTGGGCGGTGACGAGATGGACGAGGCTATTGTGCGCCACCTGCGTACAATGTACAACCTCTGCGTGGGCGAGAGCACTGCCGAACAGATCAAGATCCAGATTGGTTCTGCAAGCCCGCTCGAAGAAGAACTTTCCATGGAAGTCAAGGGACACGACTTTATCGCCGGCGTTCCGCGTACCATGACCATTACCAGTACCGAAATCCGTTCCGCACTGGAAGAGCCGGTCACGGCCATTATCGAAGCCGTCAAGCAGGCTCTCAGCATGACTCCTCCCGAACTGTCTTCCGACATTTTGGACAAGGGTATCATCATGACTGGCGGTGCGTCCCAGTTGCGCGGTTTCGACGAACGTATCCGCAAGGAAACGGGCCTGTCCGTCAACGTGATTGATGACGCCCTCGTGTGCGTGTGCAAGGGTGCTGCCCGAATTCTCGAAGATCTCGACAAGTATCGTCCTGTCCTTATCGCCTCGTCCAACTAATTTCCGTTTGGTTGGAGTCTGATGCGTAAGGCGTTCCGCTTTATTTTAGACTTGTTTACCCAAAGACATGGCATTGTTGCTTTTGTCTTTTTTATGCTGCTTGGATTGCTTATGCGCGAGGCTCCCAACACGGTGCGCGAGAGCATCGTGTCGTCGGTGCTTGGTTCTGTGTTCTATCCGGCACAGGTGGCCCTGTCTTCGCTGAACGAATACCGTTCGGTTGTAGACGAAAACGAGCGGCTTAAAGAAGAAAATGCTCGCCTCCGTCAGGAACTGTACCATGCCAGCGAAGGGTTGGAAGAATTGGCTAGACTCCATACGCTGGTCCGGTTTGATGACAAGTGGGATTTTCCCATCGTGACGGCTCGTGTTGTCGGTCATAATCCGGGAAGGTTCCTCACGACGCTTGTTGTGAACAGGGGAACTTACCATGGCATAAAGGAAAACATGCCTGTGTTTTCGACGAAGGGTTTGGTTGGCAAGGTGACCAAGGCTTCGTTTACTCATTCCAGGGTCCAGCTGATTTCGGATCCAAACCTTAAGTTGTCTGTAATGGAGCGCCGCACCCGTGTGGTGGGCTTCCTCGAAAGCGCCGATGGCCATATGCTTTCGGCAATGGTGCCAACGCATGCCGGTGTCAAGGAAGGCGATACGCTGATTACTTCTGGGCTGGGAGGCATATTCCCGAAGGGTATCCCGGTGGGGCTCGTGAAGGATGTGAACAGGGCGGATCTCGACGTGATGCGCAAGCTTGACGTCACACCGTTCCAGGATATTTCCATGCTCGAGGAAGTGTTCATTATGCAGAAGGATCCGGAATGGGTCATTCAGGAGTTGCTGGATGAGTAAGTGGCTGAAGGCATTTGTGCTCTTTTTGCTGAGCTTTGTCCTGCAGACAACCGTTGCGGACTGGATCAGTATGTTCGGCGTTTCTCCGGATTTCGTCATCATCTTCGTCGTTGCCGCCGCTATCAAGCGCGGCCCGGCTTCGGGATGCTTCTGGGGTTTCCTGGCGGGCTTTACGCAGGATGTCTACGCACCGGTGGAATGGCTCGGAGCGCATGCGATATCGATGACCTTGATTGGATTCCTTGTCGGACAACTCGAGGAACGCTTCCTTACGCTTAATTTCCCGACCAAGGTCGGTGTGCTCGGGCTCGCCTTTTTCGTGTGCGATATGGTGTACTTCTTCTTTACTGGGCTGGAAGGGGAGGCCGTCACGAACCTGTTCTTCAAGGAAACGTTACCGGAATGCGCATACACGCTTTTTGTCGGTGCCTTGGTGTTCTACTTGAGTATGGGGAAACCGGCAAAGCATGCTAAATGACAATCAAGATAACGAGGCGGTACAGAGCAGGAACTGGCATATCGTCGTGTTCCTCGCGGGCGTAGGCCTGCTTTTCTTGGTCTTGGTCATTAGGCTGTATTCCTTGCAGTTCACGCATTACGAGGAAAACCTCCAACGTTCCGAAAACAACCGCTTGCGTAAGGTGGTGCTTACAGCCGAGCGTGGCTACATTTACGACCGCAACGGCAACGTGCTCGTGCGCAACAGGCCCTCGTACCAGATAGCTCTCCATGCGATGAGCCTTCCCAAGAAGAAGGAAGACCGCAAGGTTATTTTCAACAAACTCCTGCAAATCAAGGACAAGGAGGGCGAGTACCTGTTCGACACGCTTTCCTTGGATACGGCTTTCCAGCGTATCAACTGGATCAAGACGCGCCCCATCCGCATTCTCGAAGATGCAACTGCGGAACAGGTGGCCATTATCGAAGAACATTCCTCCGAACTTCCTGGTGTTATCACGCAAATTGAATCTCGCCGCGAATATCCCTACGGAACGCTTGCCTCGCACGTGCTTGGCTATACGAGCGAAATATCGGAAGAACAGCTCAAGCTGCCCGAATACGAAAGCTATTCTCTGGGGGACCGCATTGGCCAAAAAGGCTTGGAGCAGGGTTACGACCAGGAGTTCCGTGGCAAGAACGGCTTGAAGCTGGTCGAGGTGAACGCGGCCGGGCGTGAGGTGGGCCAGGTGCGCGGTGTGGAAACTCAGGCGCCGATTACGGGCTTGCAATTGATTTCGACGATTGACCTGAAATTGCAGAAAGTGGCCGAAGAAGCGATTCCCGATTCAGTGAAGGGGGCTCTTGTGGCGATTGATCCGCGAAATGGCGAAATTCTTGCGATGGTGAGTTCTCCGAGGCTCGACCCGAATATTTTCTCGTTGAAAAAGCGCGAACGCAACAAGGGATGGGCTCAGGTGGCGCTCGATTCCATGCGTCCGCTCACGAACCGTGCCATATCCGGTACGTATACGCCTGCGTCGGTGTTCAAGCTCGTCACGGCGGGTGCGGGTTTGGAATATGGGGTCCTTTCCGAGAGCAAGTATTACCCGAAATCTTGTACGGGCGGCTACCAGTATGGTGCCCGCTACCAAAAGTGCTGGGGTGTGCATGGGAACCTGAACGTGGTGCATGCGTTGCGCCTCTCCTGTGACGTTTTCTTCTACCAGGCGGGTCTCGATATCGACATGGCGCGCATCAACGAATTCGGCAGACGTTTCGGCCTGGGCGAGAAACCTCTCGGTGTGGACATTCCTGGCGAGAAGGGTGGATGGTTGCCGGATTCAACGTCCTTCAACGCGAAGAACAAGCGCCTCGGCTGGCGTTGGGCTCGAGGCCTCATTCTGAACCTCGCTATTGGCCAGGGCGAACTGGTGACTCCGCTGCAGCAGGCTGTCCTCATCGGCTCCATTGCGACCAACAGGGGAGTGTACCAGCCGCACTTCATGAAGGAACTCCGTGACGAGAATGGCACGCTGGTGCGCCGTTACGAGCCGAAGATAATCCGTTCGGGCCATATGAAGCCCGAGACCCACCGTATTTTGATGAACGCCCTCGATTCTGTGGTGAACCATCCGGGCGGCACGGGTAAGCGTGGCGCTGTGCCTGGCATCCGTGTCGGTGGCAAGACAGGGTCGGGCGAATGGAAAAAGGGCGAGAAGACGCACGCTTGGTTTGCGGCGGTAGCCCCGCTCAACGACCCGCAGATTGCGGTTGCCGTGATTCTTGAGGCGGCGGGCGGTGGTGGCGCGAAGGCCGCTCCGGTGGCCCGTAAGGTCCTTATGGCGTATTTCGGTATCGAGGAGGAGGAAACCAAGAAATGAGCTCAGGACGCTTCTTAGACAAGTCGCTCAAGTACGACTGGCTATTCTTGGGCATCACGTTTGCGCTGATGACTGTCGGCGTGTGCTTGGTGTATTCTGCGACGACCGGCGAGGATATCCCCATGTACGATACCTTCTGGTTCAAGCAGATTGTCTACTTTTTCGGCGGTAGCCTCCTTGCGGCCGGTATCGTGTTCGTGAAAATTGACTGGCTCAAGAATATTGCGTTCCCTATCTATGTCGTGTCGCTCGTGCTGCTGTGCATTGTGCTTTTCTTGGCGGGTGATGTGGTGAAGGGCGCCGGGCGATGGATTGACTTGGGCATCTTCAAGTTGCAGCCTTCGGAGTTTGCAAAGATTGCGTATTTGCTGACCATATCGTTTTGGCTTTCTAAGCATCCTGTTAGTTTGTTTAAACTTAAAACGTTTGCTGTGCCTGCTCTGCTGTTCATCGTGCCTTTTGCGCTGGTGCTCAAACAGCCGGACTTGAGTACGGCGCTCGTGTTTATTGCGGTGACGCTGGTGGCGTTCTTCTTTGCGGGGCTTTCGCTCACGGATTTGTTCCTCGTGGTAAGCCCAGTGTTCTCGGTGCTGCTTTCACATTCGCAGTCTATCCTGTTCCAGGTGCTGTGGGGAGCCTTCATTTGCCTCGTTGTGTTTGCCGTGTTCCGTAGGCGCTTGCCCAAGGCTCTGATGGCGGCTATCCTTGTGGTGAACATCCTTTCGGGGTATGCGAGTTCCATGGCGTGGAACATGCTTGAACCGCACCAGCAGAAGCGCGTGAATACGTTCCTCGACCCGATGAGTGACCCGCTAGGCGACGGCTACCAGGTATTGCAGTCCATTACGGCTATCGGTTCCGGTGGCGCGGTGGGGAAGGGCTTTGGTAACGGTTCGCAGACGAACCTCGCTTTCTTGCCCGAAGAACATACGGACTTCATCTTCAGCGTGCTTGGCGAGCAATTCGGCTTTTTCGGTTGTACGTTCGTGCTGCTGCTCTTTGCCCTGTTCCTCTGGCGGGCAACGAGTATTTGCAAGATGTCTTCCGACCCGTTTGTCACCCTCGTGACGATGGGTGCTTCGACAATTATTTTGTTCCATGTGGTGGTGAATATCGCCATGACGGTGGGGCTTATGCCGGTCACTGGCCTCCCGCTCCCGTTTATCTCGTATGGTGGTTCGTTCGCGCTTACCTGCATGGTTTTAGTCGGCTTCCTCGTGAACATGAGGCTCCACGGCCATCAGTAGGCCATACCCCCCCCTTATTTGCGAAAAGACGCCTGTCTGCCGTTTTTTTTCGTTTGGGGTGGACAAAATCCCGCGTAAAAACGTCTATAGCCTTAGGAGGCCTTATATGGGTGTTCTTAGGACCATAGAAAATTTTGTTTTTGGTATGGATTGCCTCGGTTGTGGCAAAAGCTCGGATGCGCTGGACCCGTGGCTGTGCCCGGACTGCGAACGCCGGCTGAGGCGCGAGTCGCTCGGGATGAGCTTCCCTGCGCCGGACGTGTTCTGCCTTTACCCGATGGATTCTCTCACGCGGCGCCTTATCCATTCGCTCAAGTACAAGTCGATACCTGGGATGGCTCGCTTCTTGGTGCGCCACTCGTCGGCGATGCCGGGAGGTGAAATTTACCAGACTGTGGATACGCTCCCGAGGCCGTTCTTCTTTGTGCCGGTGCCGCTTCATAGGGCTCGCTATAGGGAGCGGGGCTACAACCAGGCCGAGATGATTGCGCGGGCGCTTGCCGAACTGTACAGCGGCCGTGTGTGCCGTTGGCTGCGGCGCAGGACGTTTCGGGTGTCGCAGACCAAGCTCTCGCGTTCGCAACGCGAATGGAACGTAGCGGGTGCTTTCGAAGGGGCCTTGCCTGCGCGATTGCCGCCCCGTGGGACCGTTTTTGTGGTGGACGACGTGTTCACCACGGGGGCGACCACGTTCTCCTGTCTGAACGCGCTTGGGCGGGATTTCCCGTTGCCTGTAAAGGTCTTTACCCTGCTTTACGACCAACCGGTCTCGGCATCGGCCGATTTCGCGGCAGACATGCAGGAATTTTATGGGGTCGAACAATAAAAAAAAGCCGGCGTAAACCGACTCTTTTTTAGCGGAGGAAGAGGGACTCGAACCCCCAAGCCTTACGGCGGCGGTTTTCAAGACCGCTGACTTACCAATTAGCCTATTCCTCCAGGCGAGTGTAAGGTAAAAAAGTTTATCTTCCGTGTCAACAGGTAAACCATTTTGCTGAAAAGTTTTATACTTTTAAGGTGATGGCTACGGAAGAGCACAAAAACGAAATGGACGACTCTCAGCGGATACTTCATCTGCTTTTTGAGTATATGCCCAAGATTGCTTCGGAACGCAAGGTGGACAGTCTCCTTGTGCTCATGAACGATTTGGGGCGTTCTATCGTACGCTCTGACCGCTGTTCCCTGTGGCTTTTGGATAAGGAAAAACGCGAACTGTGGACCAAGGTTGCCCACGGTGTCGACGAACTCCGCATTCCGATGGAAGCGGGCTTTGCCGGGCATTGTATGACGACGGGTGTGTCCCTGCTTGTGGAAGATGCGTACAACGATGAGCGGTTCGACCGCCGCAGCGACGAGAAGACGCACTACCACACGAAGTCCGTGCTGGCCGTCCCCCTCAAGAATTCCGTTGGAAAGGTCATGGGTGTTTACCAGGCTATCAACAAACAAGGGGAACCGGGGTATTTCACCCCGAAGGATCTTGAAAACCTTTCGCTTATCGCCGTGTATTCCGCGAAGACTGTGGAATCCACGATGCTCAATGCCGAACTGGAAGCGACCCAGAGGGATATTATCCATATCTTGGGTGACGCATCCGAGTATCGCAGTCAGGAGACGGGTGACCACATTCAGCGTGTTGCCGAGGTCTCGTACAACCTAGCGAAATTCATGGGACTGCCAGAATCCTACTGCCAGAAGATTCGCCTTGCGGCGCCTCTGCACGACTTGGGCAAGATTGGCATCCCCGATGCTGTGCTCAATAAGCCGGGCCGCCTCAACACGACGGAGTTCGCTGTCATGAAGACGCATTCTGTCATCGGGCGCGAGATGTTGCGAGCTTCCAAGCGCAAATTGCTGCGCTTTGCTGCCGAGATTGCCGGTACTCACCACGAGCGCTGGGACGGCACGGGTTATCCCGATGGGCTCAAGGGCGAAGATATCCCGCTTTCTGGGCGTATCTGCGCTGTTGCCGACGTGCTGGACGCCTTGTCTTGCCCGCGTTGCTACAAAGAAGCTTGGCCCGAAGAGGATGTGCGCGCCGAGTTCATTAAACAGCGTGGAACGCAGTTCCAACCGGAACTGGTGGATGTTCTTCTGGATCATTGGGAACTTTTCTACTCTGGATACCGTAATAGGCGAATTTAGGCCCTGCGTGCCTTTTTTTGTGCCTTATGCTCCGCGTACAAAAGGCAGACCTTCTTGGACTAGCCAAATCGTGTAAATTTTGGGTAAAAAAAAAGCCTCCGTTACCGGAGGCTTTTCGTGGTCCCGGGCGGAATTGAACCGCCGACACGTGGATTTTCAGTCCACTGCTCTACCAACTGAGCTACAGAACCATTTGGGTAGACCAAATTTAGCAAAAATGTGTTCCTTGTCAAGGTGTAAAGAAGATATTACCAATGTTTTTTCATTTTTTCTTGATTTTCTACTAGATTTAGTAGTGGATGAATTGAATTGGGCTGTTTCTACACGGGGAACGTGTGGAATGGTTTCTTTATTTTATAGGCGGATATTGTGCGTTACTTTAAAATGATTCGAAATCTAATGACTGTTGGGGCTGTCGCTGGATTCTTGCTTGCTTGCGGGGATTCTGAGAGCGAGGACGTAACACAACCTACCTCTACGGATTCTAGTGTACCGGATAATCCTAATAATCCGGCTGATCCTGATCATTCGCTTGATCTTCCGCCAAGGATCGATACTACCGAAGTTGTAGATCCTAAGACGGGTGAAGTGAATAAGGTCGTTGAAATCAAGGACCCGGAAGTTCATTCGACCATTGAGGATATCACCGAAGAAGGTGATACTATCTGGCGATATGACACGTTGTACATTCCTCGCGATACGCTTATCCATTGGGTGGGTAAGTCTGCATTACGTATAACCGAAGTTGTTTCGATCAACTTGGACTGGCTTGACGAAGACGGAGACGATCCCGCATGGGTCGAAATCTATAATGCCGGCGACGAAGTCGCAGACTTGAACGGCTATTATCTGGTCGAAAAAGAGGATAAAACACGCAAGTGGGCTTTCAGTAACGAAATCATCCGTCCTAAATCATTCCGCAATGTATTTATCTCCAAGAAGAACATCCCGAAGGCTTCCGAAGCCAAGGATGTCGACAATCGCCATTATCGTACGCACACTAACTGGAAACTTGACAAGAATGGTGGCAAGATCTACCTAATTGACAGGTATTACCAAATTCGTGATACGGTCCAGTTCCCGGTGCTTGAACCAGGCATGAGCTGGGGCCGTGTCGATGGCGGTGTCTGGAGATACATGAACAAGCCTACTCCCGAAGCCCCGAATACCGAGGCCGAAGCGTATCAGGGAGTGGTTCCCAAGTTTGATTTCGGCTCTGCGAAGGCAGGTTTCTACAATTCTACGGTTACTTTGAAAAAGCCGAAAGTTTCTGATGGTACCAAGATTCGTTGCACTAAGAACGGATCACTCCCCACGAAGAGTTCCGAAGAATTTAACAGCGACATGGTCATTGACCACAGCATGGTGCTGCGTTGCGCTGCGTATAAGGAAGGCTATCTGACGAAGGAAGTCGTCACTAACACTTACTTCATCAATGAACAGGTCAGGATGCCGGTAGTAGCCGTGACTGTGGACTCCGCCTTCTTTAGGGAAAATTATGTCAAGTGCGAGGCTTCTGATCCTGATGAATGTCCGAGCGGCATGTACGCCGACGTGGAACGTCCGGTCCATGTGGAATATTTCGAGAATGGCAGCGATTCTAAGGAAAAAACTTGGGAGATCGATGCCGGTATTTCTCTCATGGGTAACTGGAGCCGTGTCAAGGACAAGAAGTCTGTTGCCATTGTGATGCGTGAAAAGTATCAGAATGGGCGTATCAATTATCCGCTGTTCCCGACGAACCCGAATGTCACTAAATACAAGGCGTTCAACCTCCGCAACAATGGTAACCGTTTCGTGAGCGACTATATCGAAGACGCCATGGGCGGTGAAATCTTGAACGGCAGCGGTGTGGATTACCAGCACAGCCGTCAAGTGGTTGTGTTCTACAACGGTCGTTACTACGGTATCCACGATATGCGCGAACGCTTCAACGAGAGCTATGTCGAATCTAACTACGGCATCGACAGCAAAACAGTTGATATGGTGAAGCACCTCAACGATAGTTTGCATGCCAATGGCGGTTCCACAGAAGGTTACGAGCAGATGCTTAAGTTTATCGGCACGAACGATTTCTCTGGTGAAAATAACGCCAAATACGAAGAAGCGAAGAAATTGATCGATGTGGGCAACTTTGCCGATTACATGGCGGCCGAGATTTACATCCACAACGGTGACTGGCCGAACAACAACGTCCGTGCTTGGCGCAGTCCCGAACAGCCCTGGAAGTTCATGGTCTATGACTTGGATCATGGTTTCGGTTGGGCGTCGGATTGGGGTGTTGCCGATCCTGTTGGTGGAGGCAAATTTAGCGAAGGAACGAATATGTTTACCTGGATTAAGCAGGGCGGCGGTAAGAGACTCTGTAAGGAAACCGGCTGCTTTGCCAACCTGTACATCCAGCTTATCAAGAACCCCGATTTCAAGCGTTTGTTCATCAACCGCAGTTGCGCTATGTGGAAAGGCTACTTGAATGGTAATAATGTGAGCAAGGTCGTCGACAAGATGGTTTCCACTATTCCGTCGTCCGAGAAGGATAGGGACCTTGAAAAGTTCAAGCAGAACGAGATGTACTATCCGGGCGGTTTCGACTGGAAGGGTGATCGTCTCAAGGAATGGGCAAGATCTCGCGATGGTGAAGTCGTCAGCCTCTACAAGGGTGAATTCTTCAAGGACGAAGGGGATGCCAAACTTGTGACGGTCAAGATTAAAGCCGATGGTGATGGCACGGTGCTCATGGAAGGCATGAATCTGCCGGGAACGAGCTCGCCTACGAACTATTCTGGCGAATTCTTCAACGGAATGCAGATGGAACTGACTGCCGTGCCAACGAATGGTGCCGTGTTCAAGAGCTGGTCGGGTTGCGAAGCCGTAGAAGGCAAGCCGGAAACCTGCCGTGCGACGGTTACGGATGGTTTGACGATTACTGCTAGCTTCAAGTAAGATTGTTGTTTGGCAAAATTTTTCGCGCGGGCTTTTAAGTCCGCGCTTTTCTTTTTTTGTACATGGCTTGTGCGAGGTATATTTCTAAATTTGTGGCATGAAGAGCCCTGTGCGCAAGATGTTCGACGAAATTGCAAACCGCTATGATTTCTTGAATCATGCGTTGAGTGGCTGCCAAGACATTCTTTGGCGTAGGAACTGCTGTCGCGAACTGAAGCGCGTGAAGCCGGGCAAGCGCTTGCTCGACCTTTGTGGCGGAACGGGTGATTTTGCGGCGACCTACGAAAAGTTCAACGGAAAACCCGATGTGGCTGTGCTGGGGGATTTCTCATACGGCATGCTAAAGGGGGCTGCGGGCAAGAAGACGTCGGCTGTTCCCGTGCAGCTTGATGCGATGAAGATGCCCTTTGCCGATGGCTCGTTCGATGTAATCTTGAATGGGTTCGGGATGCGCAACCTCCCTAATGCGGAAGGCGGCTTGCGGGAATCTGCTCGAGTCCTTTCAGAGGGCGGTTATTTGCAGGTGCTTGAATTCTTTTCACCGCGGAATGTGTTCAACAAGTTTTTTTACAAGAGGCTTGCGCCCTTGTTTATCCCTGTGCTTGGAGCGTTCTTCAGCAAGCGGGATGCGTATGAATATCTGGTGAATTCGATTATCCGTTTTTTGCCGGTGGCGGACTTTGTTGCCTTGGCGGAGAATAACGGCTTTGAACTCGTGCATGTGAAGCCCTGCTTTTTCGGGGTGGCGTACCGCGTGCTTTTACGCCGGAAGTCTGTGCCGGCGGGAGGTGAAGCGTGAACCGCTATATTCTTGGGGTGACTGGCGCTAGCGGGGCCATTTACGCCACGCGCACGGCGATGCACTTGAAACGCCTCGGGCATGATGTGTCGCTGATTGTGACGGCGCCGGGCCGTGAAGTTGTGGAATACGAAGGGCAGAAGGCGCTTTTTGATTATACCGATACCGTGTTCAATGTGGACGATTTCTTTGCGGAATGTGCGAGCGGTTCTGCCGACTATGCGGGCATGGCCGTGGTGCCGTGTTCCATGGGAACGCTAGGCCGCATTGCTGCGGGAACTTCGGATAATTTGCTGGTGCGCAGCGCGGACGTGTGCCTCAAGGAGCGCCGCCCGTTGGTAATCGTACCCCGCGAAATGCCGTACAACTTGATTCATCTCGAAAACATGGAGCGCGTGACCCGCGCTGGTGCCGTGGTGATTCCCGCTTCGCCACAGTTTTACAGCAAGGCCGCCACCATCGAAGACCTCGTGGATACCGTTGTCGCGAAGGTTCTGAAACACCTAGGTGCGGGATCGGCTGCGGACTGCGCCGGAATCGTCAAACCATGGGGACCCCCCAAAAAAAATTGATTATGTTGAAGAAAATTCTCGAATTCGGCCATCTCGTTCGCTTCAGCCACTCGCTGTTCGCGATGCCTTTTGCCCTCGGTTCCATGTGGGTGGCGGCAAACGGTTTCCGTGGTATGACTGCTGCCGAGACTGCGCGGATTGTTTTGCTCATCGTGGGCTGCATGGTGACTGCCCGCAATAGCGCGATGAGTTTCAACCGCATTGCCGATGTCGATATTGACGCGAAGAACCCGCGCACCGCAAAACGCCATTTGCCGGATGGGCGCTTGAGCAAGGCTTCGGTCATTGCGTTCCTCGCCGTCAACGGTTTGCTGTTCGTGCTGTTCGCCTTTTTGTTGCAGCCCCTCGCGGGTGCGCTCGCGCTTCCGGTGTGGCTTCTGCTGCTCTCGTATTCGTACTGGAAACGCTTCTCGTGGCTTTGCCACTGGTTCCTCGGCTTCGCCATCGGAATGAGCCCGCTCGGCGCCTGGATTGCCATCCGCGGCGAGTTCGCCGTATTCCCGATATTCCTGCTCGTGATTCTCATGCTCTGGATGGGCGGCTTTGACATCATCTACGCGACGCAGGACGAAGAAATTGACCGTGCGATGGGGCTACATTCGGTGCCCGCCCGCTTTGGCCGCAAGCGAGCCTTGCAGATTGCTTTCTGGAGCCACATCGCCATGCTCGCTCTATGTGGAGCGTTCGGCTTTATTTGGAGTATGGGATTGCCTTGGTGGATTGTGTCGGGCCTCATGGCCGCAGCAGTTCTTTATATACACTTGTTCCGCAAGTCCGATGACCTGGACGCCATGAACCGCGACTTTTTCTTGGCGAATGTCGCCATCAGCGTACTCGTAATGGTTGGGCTCATCGTGTGGATTTGCATGGGAGGCGACGTCAATGCCCTTTATTAAAAAGCCCTTTACTACCGAAGATAAAATCAAGATGTTCGAACGCATGGGCTCCACTGCCGCCGTTATCGCGCTTGTGCTGGTGGTCCTCATCGAAACAGGCCTTGCGGGTGAAAACAGGGAAGCCGCCGATACGGCCCTTACGGCGATGATTGTGGTGCTTGCCGTCTCGCTTGTCGGCAGCATGTTCTTCAAACGTAAAAAATAATAGTGATTGGCAATTCCTAACCACCAACCACTATTAAATTTCTAAATCCGCGCTGTAGACGGTTTCGATTGTCCCGTCGTCACATTCAAATTTCAGGCTGCCGTCTTCTTGCATGTCGAGGATTTTGCCGTGCTTGCGGATGGGTTGCCCGCTCATGTCCAACTCGATAATTGTGCCTGGGGCTCCGATGAACTTGTCCATCTTTCGCCAAGCGTTAACCCATGGGGCGATGCCGAAAGCCGTGAACTGCTTCACTGCGCGTTCCAGGCTCCCGATGAGTGCCTTCAGTAATCTTTCCCTGTCCACTTCGAATCCGAGAATCGCCTTGAGCGTCGTGACGTCGCGGTTGAGTTCCGCGTAGTCTTCTGGGTCGCTGTTCACGTTGATGCCAACACCCATGGAAAGAGCGGGGACGGTCCTGCCGTGCGAGTTGTTGACCGTGCTGGCCGGGATATAGACAATCTCGGAAAGGATCCCGCAGAACTTGCTCTTGCCGTAAAGGATGTCGTTGGGCCACTTGACGGTAATCTTTGTGCCGTCGCTTGCCTGCTGTTCCTGCATCCCGGTGAACACCTCGGCGAACGTGAGTGCTGCGACTTGGGTAATCTGCGCGAAGCGCTTCGGGGGAATGCCCTCGAGCGGGATGAGAATGTTGAAGTAGAGGTTTTTGCCGACTGGCGAACTCCAGGTCCTCTCGTGCCGTCCGCGTCCTGCGCTCTGCGAATTTGCGACGAAGAGGGTGCCTGGCGGAATAAGCCCTTCGCGGGCCTGTTCCTTCATGTGCGTGTGCGTGCTGCCGATTTCGTCAAAGAGTCTTGCCGGTGCGCTGTCAAAGCCGAATACTTGCCAGTCATGGAACTTATGGGTGTCCATTTGCGGTTCCGGCTAGTCGTCGTCCTTGCGCTCGTCTTCGAGCATCTTGAGCGCCTCTTCGGGGAAGATGTTGAAGTATTCGCGCTTCTTGTCTTCAAAGAGTTGCAGTAGGCGTTCCTGTTCGAACTGCTCGCGGTCGATGTTCTGCATGAAGAACTCGTCGCGGGCGAAGTCGCGGGTGGTCATCAATTTCTTGATGTCCTCGGAAAGGTCTACTTCGTCCCACAAAATGTAGTAGGATTGCACATCCAGGCTACCGAAAATGTCGACGTTCAATTTGATGGAATTGCTCTTGCTGGAATCGACAAGTTCGACTCTAGTCTCGCGTTTCTCCGGACGGAAAACGTCTACATCGTTGACCTTTTTATTTATGTCTTGGGCGGCAGCGGGGAATGCAAGAAGTGCACAGAGCGTAAAAACGCCAAAAATGCACCGGTTAATTGCCCGGTGCTCGAAATGCTTATGGTAACCCCAGAGTCTCATACGTGTATAATATAATTTTTAGAGGTGCATGGAAGTATAATATTTTTTGGGATTTCGCATAAATTTCGAAATCTGTGAGTAAAAATACGGGATTTTGAAGAAATTAGGGCGAAAAATTGAACTTGTATGCCTTTTAAGGGGCTAACGGCATCCATGGTTTCACTGTGTCGATAGACTTGAGCAGTCCCTGCCGGTTGCGGCGGATGGCCGCGGCGGCAATCATCGCCCCGTTGTCGGTGCTGAGGCTCCTGTCGGGGATGCAGAATCGGATGCCGTGACGGTCGCAGTAGTCTTGGAGGCGTGTGCGCAGCCAGGCGTTCGCGCTCACGCCGCCTCCGACCACCAGGGTCTTCATTTTGGTCAATTTGAGGGCCGTGATGGTCTTTTCCACGAGGCTGTCGACGATGGCGTCTTCAAGCGAAGCGCAGATGTCGCCGAGGTGGACCTTGATAAAGTCGGGCTCATGGGTTTCCGTGTAGCGGAGCACGGCCGTCTTGAGGCCGCTGAAAGAGAATTCGCAGTTGTTGCGGACATGCAGTGCTCGCGGGAAGTCCACGAACTTGCGGTTGTGCCCCTGGGCGAGCTTGCTGATGGTCGCTCCTGCGGGGTACTTGAGGCCGATAAGTTTGCCACATTTGTCGAAGGCTTCTCCGGCGGCATCGTCGCGGGTACGGCCGATGCTTGTGTATTTAAACCCGGGTTCTTCCAGGATGAGTTCCGTGTGCCCGCCCGAGACTGTGAGCGTGAGGAAGGGCGGCTCGATATCGGGGTTGCTGAGCCAGGCGGCCGCGAGATGGCCTTCGAGGTGGTTCATGCCGTATGCCGGGATTCCCAGGTCGCGGGAAAGCCCCTTGGCGAAGCTCGCACCGACGAGTAGCGGTCCCATGAGCCCGGGGCCCGTGGTGTAGGCGATGGCGTCGATATCCTTGAGCGAAATTCCCGCCTCTTTGACGGCGGCTTCGGCGATGGGCGCAATCTTTTGCAGGTGGGCCCTTGCCGCAATTTCGGGGACTACGCCCCCGTAAAGCGCATGTTCGTCGATTTGGCTATAGAGCGGGTTCGAAAGCACCTGAAGAGGTTCATCTTGCAGTACGGCGCAGGCGGTCTCGTCGCAGCTGGATTCAATTCCGAGCCAGAGCACTATTTGCCCTCCTCTTCGAGGTCGTCCATCGTGAATACGGTGGGCTTGGCCGGTGGTTGCGTGGAATCGGATTCCGTCCCGGTGGTGGATTGAGGAATCTTCCTCTGCAGGCGCACCTTGTCGGGCTTGATCTGGATGCCCTTGATGCTCATGTCGGTGTTGATGCTCTTGTCGAGTATGAGCCTTACGGTGGGAGGTAGGCTATCCACGTCTTCGATGGTGAACCGGTTGATTTCGACGAACAGGTCAAGCGCTTCGGCCTTGAGCGTGTCCAGAATTTTTTCGCCGCCGGTGATTTCCACCTCGACGGTGCTTGGCACGAGGCTTACCTCGTTCTTGTCGTAGCGGCCAATCAGGTGAACCGGAATGTTCTTAAATACTTTATTTGTAACTTTCTGTACGTCGATAGAAATCTCGATTGCAGAATCGTTTGGTGCAACGTATGCGGGTAACTGGTCAAAGCGGAGTGGCACCGTGTACCGGCCGGGCGCCTTGACGGAATCGTAGCGGATGGAATCGGTGGGTACTTCGATGATGCGCATGAGTGCGTTGCGTGCACCGGACACGTTGAGGCCTTCGGGGTTGAGCACCGGGTCGCTGGTGATGATATAACCGCTGGCGGGCCGGAAAGTCACGTTCGACTTGATGGGAACGTTACGGACGATGCGCGTGTCGATGTCGAGGTCAATAAAGCTGAGCCTTTCGTCGGAGTCCACGTAATGGATGTTCGGAAAGTTCGGGGAGGAGTAGTTCTTGGAACCAATGTGTACGCGGTGGCTGCCGAGTTCAATGTCGTGCAGATCGACGATGATGCTTGCGGCCTTTGTCTCCTGGGCGCGCATGCGGATGAGGTCAAATGGCCGGCCTTCCACGGTGATGGGCATGCTCTGCGGTGGCCTCGAAGCGATGGCGAGCGTTTCCGGGAGTTTGGAGAGGATGATGGGGGCTTCTATCTCGAGCTGGAAATTCTTCAGTGAGATGACATAGAACCAGAGGGCAATCCCGAAGAGGAAGGCTGTAATCTTTAATGCGATGTGTTTCATGTTCGCCCCTAAATGACTCCTTTAAATTTAGTTATTATTCGCTTTGTGTTAGGTCAATTAGGTTATTTAGTATCGGAATCCTTCAGGGGATGGAAGCAGCACCGCACGGTTATTTTGCCCTCCCTTGTGACGATATTCCTCTGCTCGCTGTTGCTGGCGGCGTCTTCGCTGTTCCTTGGGGGCGCGATGCGCGTCATCGACACCGAAAAGTCGCTTTACGCTATCGAGGCATTTTTGCCGGGGCCCATTCCGGACGATTCCGTGGCGGCAGTGCGTTCACGGCTTTTGCACATGAAGCATGTGGACAGCGTTGAGTACGTGAGCGCCGACAGTGCCTTGGCCGACTTCCGGAGGCATTTCTCGGGAGACATGCTCGACCTGGTGGACGACAATCCCATTCCGCCTTTTTTCCGCATCAAGCTAGACGACAGGAGCAAGACTCCGATTGACCTCATCGAGGTGCGCAAGTCCATTGCGAGAGACGGAGTGTTTGAGGAGGTGCAGGCCCCCGTGGACTGGGTGAACCGTATCGCCGAATGGAAGTTCAAGATGGTGTTCTGGCCCGTGACGATATGTATCCTTTTGCTTGTGACGCTTTCGCTCATCATTTGTAATTCGGTGCGGCTTTCCCTGCTTTCGCGCAAGTTGCTTGTCGAAAACATGAAGTATGCGGGCGGCAGTACGTTCTTTATCCAGTTCCCCTTTGTGCTGGAAGGCCTTGTGCAAGGCTTGTTCGGGAGTGTTTCGGCGGTGATTGTCCTTTGGATGGTCGTGGATGCCTTCACGGAATCGTTCCCGATAGTCGGTAGCTATGTCGACGGGTTTGGCGGGATTTTGTTCCTCGTCGTACTTGCGGTTTCTTCCCTCTCGACCTATTTCAGCTTCCACACGGTTCGCGGGTTCCTCAAGATTAAACGCAACGAGCAGGAATAGAAACCCATGCGCCTGTTCACGATTCTCCTGTGCTTGTTGGTCTGTTTTCCGCTTGCTGCGCCCAAGAAGACCGATGCGCAAATCAAGGAGCAGAAGCAGGCTCTCAAGAAACTCGAAGGAGACCTCGCCAAGAAACGGCAGGAACTGGCGATGCTTGAAAGCGAGGAAAAGGGCGTCCTCAACACGATTTCTCTTTTGGACCAGAACCTCAACCAGACCCGTACCTACATTGCCGAATTGGAGAAGAGCGAGGCCATGGTGCAGGGGGCTGTGGTGCGGCTTGCTGCCGATATCGATTCGCTTGACCGCAAAATTGTCGAACGCAAGGAGGCCATGAGGCGCCGAATCCGCAGCCTCTACGTGAATGGCCGGCAGAGCGAAGCCCTTGTTTTGTATAACCTCCTTTCGCAGAAGGGAAACCCAGACAGGCAGGTGTACTGGGTACACCACATCCTCAACGAGGACCGTGAACAGGTGCTGATGCTTTCGCGCATGATGGAAGAACGCGACGAGATGAAGAAGACGGAACAGGGGCACCTGGAAGATTTGAACAGGATGCGTAGCCGCAAGGCACAAGAGGAGAAGGGCCTCGTGACCCAGATGAGTGGCCAAGAAAAAATGCTCCTCTCGCTCAAGCAAGACAAGAACATGCAGAAGAAGGCGCTGCAAGAATTTGAACGCAACCAGAAGACGATGCAGGCCCTCATCAAGAAACTCGAAGAAAAGCGCAAGAAGGAAATTGAGGCGGCGAAGAAGGCCGAAGAAGAACGTAAGAGGAAAGAGAAGGCGGCCAAGGCCAAGAAGGGCAAGGGCGGCAAGCCCGAGAAGGAAGAGAAGGTTGTGAAGAAACCGCAGGTCGCCGTGACGACTCCGGTGACAGGCCCCAAGTGCATGCCGCTCAAGGGCGAAGTCATAAGCCAGTACGGCTTGCAGGAACATCCGGTATTGCATATCACTACGCGTAACCTCGGTGTGGAAATCCGTGGCAAGAAGGGCTCCGCGGTGCGTGCTGCAGCGGCAGGTACCGTGGCCATGGTTGCAGAAATTGACGGGCGCGGTCCGTCTGTAATTATCGAGCACGAGGGCGGAACATATTCCGTGTACGGGCACCTCCAGAGCATCCGTGTGCAGGAGGGAAAAACGGTACAGAATTGCGAAGAAATCGGCATTGTCGGTGACATCGCTTCTTTAAATGGAATTAAATTGTATTTCCAAGTTAGCGAGGGTACACAGACCGTGGACCCTCTTGAATGGTTGAAACAGAAATGATTGAATATCGCTTGAACGGCCCATCATCGCAGAACCGGCAACGCATCCGTCTTATGGCTGCGCTCCGTGAAAACCGGTTCCCGCAGGCGATTCTTATCGATGGGCCGGTAGGCATAGGCAAGAAGGCGCTCGCGATGGAAATCGCGAAGGCACTACAGTGCAGCGCTGGGGAATCCAGGCCTTGTGGGCATTGCTTCGGCTGTAAGATGGCTGCCGATCCGGGCAATACCGATGGCTGGGTCGTTCCCATGGAGTCCAAGGAGTCTTCCGCGCGGAGCGCGTCCGACGTGTCGGCGGGGAGCACCGCGAAGACAATTCAGGATTACAAGCAAGCCTACATCGAAGAAATTGTGAAGAACCCTTACCGCATCGACGTGTTCAGCGCCGCTGCGGGTATAACGGTGGACCTTATTCGCAACATGACGGCGGGATTCGCCCTCAAGGGCGACCGCGTTCGCACGATTATTGTCGCGGAAGCGGATCGCATGAATGATTCCGCTGCGAACGCCTTCCTCAAGACACTAGAGGAAGTCCCGCCGGACACCTACTTTATTTTGACGACCAGCAGCCGCGAACGTTTGCTGCAGACCATCCGCAGCCGCTGCCTTGCCTTGCACCTTTTGCCGCTGACCGACGACGAAGTTCGCAACATTGCGGTGGAGTATGCGCACGACGACTACGACGAGTCCGCCGTCACCGACGACGTGGTTGGGCTTTCTGTGGGTTCCCCCGGCAAGGCCATGTATTACGCGCAGCACGCTTCTGCTTGGCTCGACCTGTCGGCTAGGTTCGTGAACCTTTCCCTTTCGGGCGATTACACCGACTTGTTCTTTGATTTGGAAGATGCGGGCATCGAAGATGCCGCCGTCGCGAACCGCTTTTTGGAAGTGGTTTCGTTCTTGCTGGCCGATATGGCCCGCGGAATGGCCGGAGCCCCGCTTCGCATCGCCGACACGACGGCCAAGGTCGATACATCCCGTTATCCGCAGATCGATGCGAATGCCGTGGACCTCGCCCTGGTGGACGTGCAGGAGACTATGTCGCGCATTGCGAGCCGCCGTACATCGCCGCGCGTGTGCATCCAGGCCCTTGCGGTAAAACTATTCGAGGGGGCCAAGTGATGGAAGAACTTGTCGCCTCGACGCTCGCTCGCGAACTCAAGGTGCCGCACCTGGTGGCCCGGTTCCTCGTGTCGCGTGGCGTGAAGAACGTGGCCGATGCATACAAGTTCCTGTATGGCAGCGACAGCGACATCGCAGACCCGATGCTCATGAAGGGCATGGGGGAGGCCGTTGAATGGCTTTTGGATGTCCAGAAGAGCGGTGAAGAAATTTTCATCTTCGGCGACTACGACTTGGACGGCATGACCTCGGTGACGCTGCTCAGCAAGGCGCTCGCCGAAATCGGCATCGCGACGCAGTGGCGCCTGCCCAACCGATTCGGCGACGGGTACGGGCTTTCTGTCAGCGCTGTCGACGAAATGTACGAGGCCGGTGCGCGCAACCTGATTACGGTAGATACAGGCATCACGGCGAATGCAGAAATAGCCCACGCCAAGGAACTTGGGATGCGGGTCATGGTCATGGATCACCATCAGCCCAGCGGTGATGGACTGCCGCAGTGCGATGTACTGCTCGACCCGCACCAGGAGGGCGACGCTTATCCGAACCCGGAACTCTGCGGTGTCGGTGTTTCGTACAAGTTTGTATGTGCCCTGTTTGCAAAGCTTGGCCGGCCCGTGCCGACGCGGTATCTCGACTTGGTCGCCTTGGGTACTTTGGCCGACCTTGTGCAGATGACTCCGGAAAACAGACGCTTCACCAAGATTGGTCTTGAACACTTGCGCAATAGCGAGTGGCCGGGATTGCAGGCCATGTACAGTTCGCTCATGAAGTCCGCGAGCAGTGTGGGCGGCATCGACGTGATGTACAAGTATGCGCCACTCTTCAATGCGCCTGGCCGTATGGAACGGCCCGACCCGGCACTTAAGTTGTTGTTGAGTGCAAGCAAGACCGAGGCAATGGCGTTGCTTTCGGAACTCAAGAATTGGAACGCCCGCCGCAAGCAGAAGGAATCCGAGATTACCGAGATGGCGCTCAAGAACGTTCGCGAACAGTACGGCGAAAAAATTCCCGAGGTCATCGTGGTGGCGGGCGAAAACTGGCACGTGGGCGTTATCGGCATTGTCTCTGCGAAACTCGCCCAGGAATTCCACAGACCCGCGGCGGTGCTGTCGATTATCGACGGCATGGCGCATGCGAGTGCCCGCGCCGTTCCCGGTTTTAATTGGCACAAGGCCCTTTTCGACGTGCGCGATTTGTTCGAACGCTGGGGCGGCCATGCGAATGCCGCAGGCTTTTCGCTTGCCGCGACAAAGATTGACGAACTCCGGGAGCGGCTGGAAGCCGCCGCCCGTGAGCAGGGCTACACCGGCGGCGCCCCCGAGGTGGACGAGGCCCACCGTTTCGACATCGATGTCGCGCTGCGTGAACTTTCCGTGGCCCCGTCGTTGTCGCGCCCGAAGGCGCACACCGTGCTCGACTATTTCGAATTGATGGAGCCGTTCGGCGGCAACTTCCCTTACCCGGTTTTCCGCGCCGAGGGAGTCAAGGTGCACCGTGTGCGCGAACTGCGCGGCGGCCACTTGCAAATGGAAATTTCCCAGGCCGGGAGCCCGGCATACTCCGCCATCGGTTTTGGCCTGCGCAAGAACAAGGTGCTTGTCGGCAAGAACAAGCCCCTGTCCATAGTCTTCGAACCTACGTGGAACTACTACAACGACAAGAAGACTATCCAGCTCTGTGTGAAGGCGATAGAGTAGGGAGGCGAAATGATCAAGAGAGACTTGCCTGTCGTCCTGTTCGCTTTGGTGTTCCTGGTCATCGCCTATGGCCTTATCACGACACCACCGCGCTATGCCCCCGCCAAGACCAAGATGGTCATGGAGGAGGTGGAGGAGTTCGTGCCGCACTCCTATTACCGTGGGCGAGTCCTCATGCCCGATGTCGACGAACTGTACGTGTTGGAAAATAGTGCCGGCCGTGACGTACTCAAATTGGGCAAGTCTCTGCAGGGGAGGGCCGCCGGGTTGCACTGGCTCGCCACCCAGCATTTCCGCACCAACGACGAGGATGTACTCGTCGGCTTAAAGCTGACGATTGATTCCACGGGGCACATCGATTACCCCGAAATACTGTATTGCAGTACCAACGACGATGATTTCAAGTGGAAACTCATCCACCACATCAGGACGTACTGGGTTTACCCGCGCAGCGTGCACGGCATAACGGAATTCTGGTTCCCGGTCCGCTGGTTAGCGGAATACAATAACCGGCCCTGACGGCGGGGGCTAGTCCCTCAGAATCTTGAGCAGTTCAGCGGCGCGCTTCTCGATGAGGATGAAGGCTTCGAACATGCGGGCTTCGCGCCACTTGACCAGGTACTTGGCACGCCATTCTTCGGCTACTTCTTCGGCGGCTTCGTGTTCCTTCTCGTTCCTGTACCAGACTTCCTTCTTGATTTCCTTGATCATGTCGCCCATCTCGGCGGCAGGCTGCAGGGAGCCCTTGCACAGGAGCAGGGCGCGCAGGTTATCGAGCAGGATTTCGTCGGTAGGGTTCTCTGCATCGTCACGGGCGCAGTCCCAGATTTCGCCGCGATGGCGCTCGGTCCAGCCCATCAGGTGTTTCTCTGTCTTGTCGAGTTCGCCCTTGGCGAGCTTTTCTTCTACCGCCTCGCGGGGGTAGTAAATGCTGTTGGGGTAGAATTCTATCATGTTTTACTCGAAATTTTACGAAAAACCTTTGTTTTTAATGCCCGGGGCGGGACTTGAACCCGCACGAGGTTGCCCCCAAGGGATTTTAAGTCCCCAGTGTCTACCATTCCACCACCTGGGCAGCAGTGAGTTGCCTTGAAAATATAGCAAATTTTGTTAACTTTTAATTTATGAAAAAAACAACCTCCCTCTTTTTTGCATTGGCCGTGTGCCTTGCGTCTTTTGTTCCGGCTTTTGCCGTTGACGACGGGTCGGAACCCCCCGATAACTTCACCATTCTCAAGGAAGAACTCGCCCTCATCCGCGATAGCTACCTTGTCAGCTTGAACGAGGCCATCGAAGCCTCTCTCGGCGAGAACACCGAGGATCTTACCCCGTGGTTCCACCTCCGCGACGAAGGCAAGGCCGCCACATGGGCCGATCTCAGCTATGAGGTTCCCAAGAGCCTTCAGCACCTGAAGGTCACCGAAATTCCGTATGGCCTGCATATCCAGGGCAAGGTCGGGCAGTACAGTGGCGACGTGAAGATTACGGTCGTTACCCGCGACATGGACATCTTCTACGACCGCGTGTTCATGAAGGGCACCAGCGCAGACTTCAAGAACCTCGTGATGGAACTCTTCCGTAACGACCGCGTGGTGTACTACGATAACTCCACGCCTTGCAAGATGGCTGCCGTGACCTGCATTCACGAATACAAGCAGGGCACCTTGGGCCTCAAGAAGAAGAAAAAGTAAAAACAGCTGGCCAATGGGCCAACATCCCATTTAACACGATATGGCGGGCTTCGGTCCGCCATCATTTTACGCATTATTTGTGTTAAAAAATATTTACTCCGTGTCTAGAGTAAGAAAATGTTAACATAATCACTTGATGTCATCGATATAATTACTTATATTAGAGCTATGTAGGTAGGGTGAGCTTACTTCCGAAAAGTGAGCTCCCTTTTCTTACATGTCCAGGAGATGTCTGCGATATTTCTTACTTTGTGACACATAATCACTTAGGAGAAATAGGGTATACATATGAAACATTCTATAGAGATGAAAAAAGGCTTCACAATGGTTGAGCTGCTCGTGGTGGTGTCCATCATGGGTATTTTGTCTACGATGGGTGTCGCGAGCCTGCATGCGGCCATCGTGAACAACCGTGTTCGTGACGCTGCAGTGAATGTCACCGCTTACCTGGAACGCGTGGCTAGCGAAGCAAACCGTTTTTCTGATAAGGTTTGCGTTAAAATCGGTAATAACGGCAAAACGATTTATGCGGTCAAGGGCGCATGTCCCAATAGTGCTGGAATCAATAAAGCCATAAGCCAACTCACTCTAGAGAATGCGCTCACTTTTGAGAATGCGACTCATAAGGATTGCACCAACAGTTGGTATAATAGTGATGTTACAGATACCTTCGAACCCAAGTTCGGCTTGAGTGCGGCTCCGGTACAGGGGTGTATCGTTGTTAAATACAGTGGCGGCGAAAAGAAGGCACGTGCGCTCAAGAAAAAAGAAAAGAACAACATTATCCCGCAAGTCTCTTACGATCGCGGCAATTCTTGGACGGACCTGTAGCCTTATGAAAGATTTACGCAGAAAAATATTTGGCAACTTGTCCGGCTTCGGTATCGTCGAAGTGCTCATCTCTGCCGCCGTACTCGGCTTTTTATATCTCGCCCTCCTGCACATGCAGGTCGGCAACCGCGAAGCGCTCCTCAGAATCCGCGGCCGCGACGGCGCCGTCGAGGTGGCGCAGAACATCATCGATTCCCTCAAGACCGTCGGTGTGGCATCCATCGCGTCGTTCAGCAAAGACAACATCGTCAAGTCCTGGGAACGCGGTCCGGGTGGTACATCCACTGTGACTTACAAGGCCGACGTGACCGTAGGCAATGCCAACGAATACAAGGCTACGACAAAGTCCAACTACGAGAACGTTGAACATGTGTACGCCAAGCAGGTGGACGTCAAGGTTTCGTGGAACTTCAAGGGGTCAGAACAATCCGTCAATGTATCTAGCGTGGTAAGATGAAAAAATCCGGCTTTACCCTAGTTGAACTCATGGTCTACATCGGGATTGTCGGTGTGGTGGTCATCGTAGCGGGGCAGGCGTTCAGCAACAGCACCAAGATGCGAGTCCGCACCGAGAGCATGATCAAGGCCAATGCAACTGTCGAAGAAGCCGGAATGCTCATACAAGAAGATGTTGCCCAGATGGGGGCGAAGAGTGCGAAGGAATCGGGAAGCGGCTCTGCATCGGATGTGTTTTTCAAGTCAAATATGGTCTACATGGATGCCGAGAAGGGCGATTCCTCGTCTTTCCGCATAAATGGGGATTCCTTGATTCTCCGACGTATGAACTACGATTCGCAGGGGCGTTTTCTCTCCATCGAGGAAGTCGCCTGGTACCTGAAGGGCAAACAACTCTTCCGTGTTTGCAAGACGATTGACCGAGATAAAAGCAGGCTCCCGTCTGCACCGGAAACATGCCTTGAATCAAATTCTCCTGCGGTTGAGGTCTTGGATAATGTGGAATCGTTCAAAGCGATTCCTGCTAAGCCTGCCGTGTTGAACAGCGATTACAATAGTGCTGTTGCAGGGGTTTCTCCGCGGCTTCTGCCTTCAACTGCGAATGTTGCTGATCAAGCCTTCCGCCTTTTTCCTCGAATTCAGGGAAACGAATTCTACAATGTAGATCGTGATCCTGAAAGGGGTGGGTCGAGTGTCACGCTAACCAATTTTGAATCTAATTATGACGAGGATGCAGAAGAGGCGAAGGACACCAAAAAGGCGAACCAGGTTTTTGTCGTGGGGGGGACGGGAGTAATTCCTTTATCTTCGGTTTGGTCGGATGTTTGTACGAAGGTTAATTTGGAACCGAATGTGGAATATGAGATTTCCTTCAAGATTCCGTTCTTGAACGAGAATATGGTTCGTTCATTTACTCCGGGTATGGACCACATGACTGTCGGATTCCGTAATATGGCTGGTGTGATGGATTCGGAATTGCCTGATTTTGCGTTCTATCCGCCGATTGATGCCGCGGCGAATAATAAGCGCTCAATGCGATTCTCAGTAAAAAATGCCAAGAAGGATTTGTGTCTTGCATTTACGTTCGCCTTTTATTCACCTATGGCCTCGAAGGGTAGAGTTGCCATTAGCAATTTGGAATTGAATAAAGTGGAAACCTCTAATTTCGAGTTTGTTGATTCCTACAAACCGGCGTTGCCGGACAAAGCTAAAGTTAAAGCTTTCAAGTTTAAATTGCAGGTAGGCAGGAACGGCGAGAAGGGTGATGTCGCTTTGGTTGTTCCTACGCCAAGTAATGGTCCTAAGGACTAGAGTGAGAAAGTATGAGAAAGATGAAAAAAGGTGTATCTCTTGTAACCGTGCTGCTGTTCATGATGGTGGCTACGATTGCTGCGACTGCTACATACAAGTGGGTTAGCTCGATTGGCTCTTCGTCGGCTGCTCGCCTGCAGGTGAGCGAGGCTCGTCAAGCTGCCCTGTCCGGTATTGAAGCCGCCCGTTCGTGGATGACCTTTAACGGTAATGATTTGGGTGCCGTTATCAAGCAATACTTTGAAAACGGGAAGAAACCGATTTTGCTGAATTCTGTGCTGCCGAGGATGGGCTCTGCCAAGATGAGGGACAGTGTTTGGCTCATGGGCGTGAACGTTGAAAAATCGTCAAGGTACAAGATCAAGATAGTCTCGTTGGGGACTACCAGGGAAAATGTGAAGTATAGCGAAGTCGCTATCTTCAATGTAAACGGATTATACCAAGTCGAGATTCCCACAGAAGAACACAAGGTCGATTATAAGGAAGCCTTCTACGGGGGGCTTGCAACTGCTGACGTTATTGAAGTGTCTTCGGCCTTTATTAAACAGACTCCGGCGGTTGCAGGAGCGGGTGGACAGGCTCTGAACAAAATTAACGTTTCGGATTATCTTGTTTTAGATGGAAATTTCTATGTAAATAATAATGGCGATGTGAAGGACCTGTATGTTACAGGTGATTTGTCTTTCGGGAACAACCTCAATGTGAGTGGAAACCTTTATGTTGGCGGTACGGTATATGGAACGGCGTCTGGTAACAAGCTGTCTGTATCTGGGACCTCCTACTTAAATGGGGGAATTAGGATCAATAACCTTTCTAGTTATGCGCAGAGTCTCCCTGGAGGGGCGCCCGCTGTTGTGGGGGGCAAGTTTGATTTTTATGGTAACGTGACCTCAAATGGCAATATTGACCATTTTACGGGGAACACGGGTGTCAGTTACATCAAGATGCGTGAAAACCTTGTCTTGAATGGTAGAATTAATTTCCCGTCGGCTGTTGCTGCGAGAACGGATTCCATTGAAATCTTGCATAATGCATTCATCCGTGATAACTCGACTTCTTCGGGTAATATTAATGCCAACTATGTGAGTAAGACTCGATTCGGCTCTAGTTCCGATGATAAACTTTATTTGTCCGCTTTCCAGAATATTAGTGACGGCAATGTGTGTGGTGGCGCCATGTTCAAGTGTGCTAAGTCTACAAACGGCAATATTTATGTTGCTTACAAAGGCAGTTTGATTTCTATGCCGTTGGAGGAAGAATATAGGGATTGGAATGCCAATGAAATGACCGCTTACCGCGACATGATTTCGTCCGAGAAGTATGATGAGTGTGGGGTCTCTAAGGACCGGATACAGTTCAATACGGGTATATTGAATTCCGATTTTGTTCATTCTGCAAATGCAAGGTTCGGTTGTAATGAAGATATCTGGAAGAACGATATCGAATTCCCTGTGCAAGCTCTGAACACTTGCTTCAATACGGCGAACAATGATAATCAACTCTTGGATAAGACTTGGCTTGTCGTAAAATGGGACAATGCTCCTAAATGGCGTGCCACGGAAGATAAATTGTCTGGTAATTTCATTTTCATCATTAATTCTTCTTCTGCCCCGCAGGCAGAGCTGGAACTGCCCGAAACGGACTATAGTGCCAACGTGATGATTTATTTGCCGGATGGATGGAAAAATACGTCTTCCGAGAAGGCCTTAAAAACAAATCAAAATAAAGCTAACGCCGTATATAATTATTTTATTTATAGTGTTGACAACATCGGCCGCTTTGATACTAGAGCGGGAACACCGATTCTAGGTTCTGTGTATATGCAGGGCTGTTCGCAGTTGAATACGCTTACGGGTAACAATACGTTGTCAGTAACCTTTAATCCGACTTTGTTTAAAGCTCTTGTTAAATCTTCGGTGCTCTGCGAATATGATGGAACCAATATGTGTTCGGATTTCTCGGGTGCGGTTGGATTTGCTGGAATCAATCAGTACCAGACGGTCGATCCCTACCATATTTCTACATCTCCGCAGTTGATTGTCGATGTGGAATCGCAGTATAGGAACACAGAACCTTTGCCGCAGGGGGCTCTATCGTATGGGACTGTCGTTCCGTCGGAGATTGTTTTGCCGCGTGTAATCTACTTGCCTCGTGATGCTTTTGGCCGCCTTTCTGATTATTACAATGTTATTGGCTTGAATGGTTCTAAGGCAAAGAAAGTTGCCTCTAAGATGCAGTGCCCCAATGAAATTCCCACGGGGGAATCAAAACTGTCTAGCTTGCAGGAAGGGAAGTATTTGTGTAGTTATGGTGATGATGTTGCAGGCTATGTCCCGGTCTATGTTGTCGTGGAAGGAACTCTTGGCGAAAATGCCGAAGTGAGATTCCATCCTGACGATCAAAACAGGGAAATTGATGCCGGTAGCAGTGTCGATATACGCTTGGCTACAACTCAGAGCGCAACGGCAATGGATTTGGACATCATGGTGCCCAATCATTTGTTGAATGGCTGGTCTGTGGAACCCATTCACGCAAATTTGAATTTGAAAGAGGTCGAAAATGGCTGGAAGATATATACGCTGCATACAATTCCTTCTGGGAATGATATTCCTGTATTCCGCGTGAGCACCACTGAGGACGCGGAACTCGGAGACGTAGACCTGCACCTCAAGGTTTGCGACAATTGTATTATCCGCTCTCCCACGGAAGCGGTTGTGTTTATTGGAAACCGAGTGCGAGTTTCTCGCGAAGAAGTGAATTGTAGCCAGCTCAGTGAGGGCGAACTGGGTGATTTTATACAGGCATACGGGATGGAGTGTAACGAACTGTATGCGATGCCTCCTTGTGGAACATTACTGGATGATGAAAAAGAAACATGGGTGACTGCACGTGGTTCGGGTTGCTTCCCTCTGGAGAGGAACAATAAGTGGAACTGTTATACAGGTGGATCTCGGGTTTCTTTGGAAGCTACCCTTTCTGCAGATCAGTTGTGCGAGGCTTACGTTCCGTCAATCAATAAAAAATTGGAATCACATAAGGGCGAATACAGGTTGCCCGCATCTCTTAAGCGTAAGCGCGATACTCTCGTTGTGAAGATTGAAGGGCCCAACAAGGGGACAAATGTTACCGTCAATTATCAGCGCTTGATGAGTGACTATGTTCATAGCGAAGATATGACCTGTTCGGAAGGTATTTGCAAATTTGCTTTGTTTGCCGGTGATACGGTGTATTTAGGAAAGGATGGCGGATCGGGACGGTTCTCGTATTGGACTTGTAATGGAAAATCTTGTCCTTACGGTCCAAATGTGCAAAATAATGACATGCCGACGATGATGACATTACAGGGGGGGCGTGACTCCGTAACGGCTTGGTTTGGTCAGAAGGATGCTCACTGCTTCTATACAAACTTTGAGGAATTTAAAAAATCCGATTGGTGTACGAGTAATGAAGAAGACGATCAGTGTATAGACAAGTGTAAAACGGGTACTGTGTGCTCTGTTAATCCGGATAATTATGGTGGCCGCTATAGTAATTCTAATTGGTTAATGGTCCGTTCAAATGATGGAAGCAACTTTAGATTCCCTGATTTTACGGATAACAGTATGCTGACTCCAAAGAACTATATTAGGGACCAGTTAGCTTTGAAGTGGGCTTTCATTATTCCCTATTTGGACATTGATTCTAGGGGAAGTGCATCGGTCTTGTTGAGTAATGTCAAGGCTGGGTCTAATGGATTGATGACGGTAATGTTCTCGATTCCGGATCTTTATACCAATATAATGACATTTGGTGGGCAAATCATAAGCGAAATTATGAATAAGCCCTTAATGCAGGACTATGGTTTCATTATTCGTTCCAATGAAAATGGATCTGAATATTTCATGTTGAATGTGATAAACAATATTAAATTGATTGCGCGCCTTTGCTATGTTAAGAATCAGGATTATAATCAATCAAAATGTGTCGAGGTCCCGTTCTCGGCTGGTTCGGAATCAATAGAACTTGATATTGGTGATGTTCCGTTAACATTCAATATTGATGTGGATGGAGAAGAAGTAGAAATCGTCCTGAGTAAAAATTTTGGTGGCAGGGAATGGGGTGCTGCGAAGGCGACCTTTAACCTGAAAAATAAATTCGGCACGACGCTTCTTGATGATGCGCATCAGTATGTCGGTATAAATTTGGGCCATCCGTATACTGGGCTTCTTGGCACGCTGGAATATAAGTTCCGTGATATTGGCTGGCGAAGCTATGACTATGATGCGAACTGCTGGGATACTCCGAAGGTGAATTGCTCCTTCAAGGCGAACTATATTGGAGGAATGGTTCCTGATAGTGCAGATGTCACTCCTTGGGTGGGTATGTCATCGTGGTTTGAAGGCAAGAATTGTAAAGTGACGTATTACTACAATGGTTGTGATTTAGATGATAGTCATTTCCAGGAAGAATACAGAATATTGAAACAATACGGTATTGCGAACAATACGAATGATTTGGTTTGTAGTTATGTCCGTCCGCGTGGAAAGGGCCTGTATACATATTCTGCAAGGAAATTGGAAAAATATAAGAAGGGCCGCCTCAAATCGGATAAATATTGGTTCGAGGATGAAGGTTACCATGGTTACCCGATACAGACTTCTAGGGGTAAAGGCCGAGTCAATGAAGCTTCTGTCATTGTAACTTGTGCGGCAGATGCCAATAATAACAATACGCACATGTATGATGCTAGTTGCGGCGACTTTATTGTGGGTGAGTACAAACAGTGCGATGAATCTTTCTCCGAAATGCTTTCATACCCAGAAAATTGTTATGCCACGGATGGTAGCTGCTTTATTGAACTAGATACCATCTATAATGTGCGCGATGCCTCGCTTTCGTTTACGCTAGAGGATGCCATAACGTCTACAATTTATGCGTATTTAGTAGATGTTGATAGCAACATTAGCGATTTGAATGTGGAAAAGGTTGGTGAAAAGGAATATTCCATTGATGTTGCATCTGTATCGGATGCAGCAGGATTCAATCCCCAGAATCTACGCGGAATCCTTTTCAAGAATGTTTCGCAGGTGTTCCGGGTGAATCACGTGCAAAGCAAGTGCCGTTATGCATTTAGCGTTACTTGTAAGGATGGCACGTATGACTTCCTGACGAAAAAATGGACTGTGTCCGCCAGCGTTGTTCATCCTGAACGTGCGGAAACTTGTGAAATTATTCCGTTGGAAGATGGTTTCGAAGTCCACAGTGGAGATGTTCCCGAACCGCAGGCCTGTGGCGAAGATTTTGTCCAGTTCTATGATCAAGACAACGTTTATGGCCAGTTTGTTCAGCGTAATTACGCGTTCAAGGTTGTAGCAAGGGATATTCATGGACAAGTTTTGGATGAATGTGAAACTCCCACAAAAACATATGAGCCCTTCAAAGTGCATTGTTCGCTTTCGGCTGATACTGTGGAACAGGGCTTTGGTATACCTCTGTTTAAATTCAGTATTGAGAACTGTCCTTCGGGAGGGTGCCCGTACACGGTTACGTATCCTGCCGAATTTGGGCTGGAGCCGGAGGAAGGTAGCCTCGTTGCAGGTGACCAATTCCAGAACTGTCCGGGTGGAAGCTGTACAGCGATTAATACCGAACACAATAAGTTGAATAAGGGTACTTATGAATATCAGCTCGATGTAATGGGACATAGCTGCCCGATCGATAGCAATAAGTTCTACGTAGCTCCAGAACCAGAAAAGGGCGTTTGTAACGATCCCAGAATTGAAATCGATGAAAATGGCAATGAATTCTTTGCTGCATCTATCGCTTTTGATGATGGAGGCTATTGGAAGGGTAGCATTGCCGGCTCCGCAAGGATTGTCTATACCGACTATCTTGGCCATGTTTTGGAAGTGGAAAACCAAAGGATTGCGACGGCGGACTCTGTCTTCTTCAATGAGGGTGTTAAGCAATCTGTGGCCGAATTTAAGTACGCGCTTCCTCATGAAATGTTCCAATGCAACATGGGTGTATGCAACTACCTTGTTTCGTTGCTGCTGTATGGTGGTAATTACTGCACTAAGGAATGGAAAGTTCGAGCAATGAATAACCTCAATTCCAGTTGCCCGTCCATCCAGAACCAGGATGCTTCTGCGTTGGTCAGTTTCCAGCCTGCGATTGGCGGCTGCGAAGATAATTCTTGTAAGTGGTCTGTGACGAGGAACGGGAATACCCTTGCCGAGGGCTCTGGCTACGATGGCAATACTCTCTTGACATTCTCGGATCCGGGATCCGTGGGAACGAAAACCTACACCTTCACAGTCTCGGCAGATGATGAGTTCTCTCAAGGCTTGTTTAATTGCGACTTTAATGTGACATATACGAACGCTGCTTTGAGTGTAGGGAACTGTGGATTTACGGGTAATACCGAATGGGGTGGACTCGCTAAATACACGTTCACGACAAATTGTGCTGGTTGTAGCTATGAATTAAGATCTCCGACAGGTGTTGGATATTCTGGCGTGACGAACCTCTTGGAAAATGGTGCAACGGACGTTGAATTTACAGTGTCCAAGGTTGAAACATTTGACTTGACGGTCAATGGCAAGAAGATCGATGAATGCTCCGATAAAATCCCAGTCATGGGAACTATTCCGGCATCTTGCGATATCGGGAACAATGTGACTAAACTTTATTCAGACCAAAAGGCAATGTTCACGGCGACCTTCGGTACTTGCTCCGATGGTAGTTGCAAGTGGCCTTGGGTTCTCAAGAAAAATAATGGTGAAATCTACTCTGGAGAAGTCCAGTCCAATGGAACAATAGAGAAGGAAATTACCGGTGGCGGTACGTATGCTCTGTACCTCAACGGTAGCGATGCCGCTGCTTGTACGATTGAAATAACAGACGAAGGAATGACTCCCAGCGGTATAGGCAGCTGTCGTTTCGAAAAGGATGAGTATAGCAATAATGAAGGCTATGTCAAGTTTATTGCTACAGGGGTCTCTGCAATGAATGAATCCTGGACGATTAAGAAGGGAAATACCGTTTTTGCAAGTGGCTCTGGCTTGAACAAGCTTGACGAAGAATTCTCTACGTATGGCAGTAACAATTTCAAGGCGACTTCTGCAACGGCGGGAACGTATGTGTTTACGCTGAATGGCAGTGGAAAGACTTGTTCTGCGGATCTCAATGTAAAGAAAAAATCATTGTCTTGCATTCAGGATGGAAAACAAATTTATGTTCAAGCTGTAGGGTGTGAAAGTGGCTGTACATATAAGTATCAAGGAAGCTCTTCTCATGGCCCTTATGATATAACAATAGCGGATGTACAAAGTGTTCATAGTTCTTCTGGCTATAAAGTTTATTTTGCGGAAAATGATGTAAGTACTGCTGTTAATTGTGTTAGTGGTCAAATGCCGAAATCTTTAACTTGCAAGAGGACATGTGATAAAGATTGGTATGGTAAATGTAAAATGTATACATCGTATTCTCTCGTTGTTCAAGCTACCGGCTGTAAACAAGGTTGTTATTTCACATATCATGGACAAAATAAATATAGTGGTAATTATATAACGAATACCTTTACAAAAGAAAATGTTAGTGGAGAATCTACATGGAGAGTCTATTTTGATGATAATCCAAGTAAAACGTACCCCTGCCCGAACGACTACTAATTTTCCCATAAGCACTAAAAAATTTCCCGAAGGTCCCGCGCTAGCCGCGGGCCTTTTTGTCTTGTAAACATCTTTTTCTGGAAAAAAGAGTCGGCAAATATGTCTATAGGTACAGGCGGGAACAAGTCCTGCCTGCGCAGCGGGCGCGTCCCCGCGAAAGAGGTCAGAAAATGAATAAGACTCGCAAGGTTTCTCGCAACAGACCTATTCCCGAGGCGTTTAGGGGGAAGGTTTATCTAGATCCGACATACGACCCGGCATTCAAAGAACTTTTCGACAGCGAGGATGCGTTGAGGGATTTTCTCGATGGTGTGCTTGACCTTGAGGGAGACGACAAAATCAAGACGCTACGGTTCAGTTTCGATAAGGCCGTTCTTTTCCGTGTCCCGCAGCGGTCGAAGGTCGTCTTCGATATCTTTGCGACCACGGGTAGTGGGCGTTTTCTCAATGTAGAGATGCAGCGATTGGAAAACGACTTCTTCGTAGACCGCACCATACTTTACAAGGCGTTCCTCGTTATCAAGGGTCGCAAGGAGATGGAAATCTCGCCAGAGTTCAAGGCACTGACTCCGGAGCAACAGAGGTATCGTCGCTACTTGCTACCGGAAACAATTTCCATCTGGATCTGCGATTTTGACCTGCCCGACGCCAAGGGCGAGTACCGCGACGAATGGGCGCTCTACAGCAGGCATGCCGTTAGGGAGGGCAAGACTGTACCTCTTTCGGGAAAAAATAGGTATATTTTCTTGAGCGTCCCCAACTTCACCAAGTCCGCCGACGAGGTGGATTGTGCCGCTGATGTGTGGCTCTATCTGCTGAATCACGCGAGGGATGGCGGCGAACTTCCCGATTTCGGCAGCGGGATTGTCGAGGATGCGTTGGAACGCATCCGTGTGGAGAACGCCGATGATGAACTTTTACAGGCACAGGAGCTGAACATGACAACGAAGGAAGATTATGAGAGCTGGATGGCCGGGAAAGTAATCAAGGCAAGAGCCGAAGGCGAGATTGTTGGCGAATCCCGTGGCAAAGCGGAGGCTGAGAAGAAGGCCTCCGACCGCACAGCTAAACGGATAGATTACCTCCGTTCTATGGGCGTTTCCGAAGAGATCATTGCCGGGGCGGCGGCTATCGAATAAGTGTCTACAAAAGTAATGTTATTGACTCTAGGTTTCGCGCTAGCCGCGGGCCTTTTTGTATAAACAAAAACGGCTCCCCGTCGGGAGCCGTTCGTATAAAAGTATTTGGCTTACGCCTGCTCGCGCCGCTATTTCGCAAGGATTTGTTCCTTGGAATACCCAAAGTAGGAGATTGCATTTTCAACGGAAATGACTCCGTCGCGGACCATTTTCTGGGCTGTTGCTAGTTTGTTTTCTTCTGCTTTCGCTTGCTCATCGGAGCGTGCGTTGGCAATTTGCTTCTGCGCCTTCGCTTGTGCTTCCGCGCGCGCTTCCGCGATTTCCCTGCGGAATTCGTCTCCGGCACTCACGAAACCGTATTTCTGTCCGATGCTTACGAATGCCATGTCAAGCTCCTTCAGCACGTCCCTGGTGACGTACTCCTTCAAATATATACTAATCTTCGCCAATAGGCAAGCTGCGTTGGCGGGCGGCATTTTAGGTACTTTTGTTGTGAGAAAACGACCCCCTTTCAGGAGCCGCTCGTATAAAAGTATTTGGCTTACGCCTGTCTACGCCGCTTCTTCTGAAGTGCGTCAAGTTCGGCGCAAGCCTCGGTAATCTTTTTTTCGGACAAACCCATTTTCCGTAAAATGGCCAATGTGTCTGCACGATCCTGGTTCCTTTCAAATTCAGCCCGTGCCTGTTCCTCAGCTTTCGCCTTCGCTTGCGCTTCCGCGCGCGCTTCCGCGAGTTCCCTGCGGAATTCGTCTCCGGCACTCACGAAACCGTATTTCTGTCCGATGCTTACGAATGCCATGTCAAGCTCCTTCAGCACGTCCCTGGTGACGTACTCCTTCAAATATATACTAATCTTCGCCAATAGGCAAGCAGCCTCGTCGTGCGGCATTCGCTGCAGCGCCTTTTTGAATAAAGGTAGTACTCTGAGCAGGTTTTCCTTGTCGTAGGCGTACTTCATTGCTACGATGCCCATTCCCGCGGCCGTGTCCTCGCAGGTGAGGCAGTCGCTGTCGGGTATATCGATCATGTTCACGAACGAGCAGGCGAACGGGAGAATCCTCCCGCGGAAACACGATGGATATTTGTCCTCGATGCTCCCGAGCGGGTTCCAGTTCTCGCGCCCGTTGTAGAAGATGATGGCCATCGTGGGGAGCCCGCTGAAAGCCCTGTGCTCGCTGTATATCTTCATCACGGAATTCACGTATCGCGCAATCTGGTCAAGCGTGCCGGAATCGCGCCCGGACTTGTGTTCCACGAGGATGCCCACGAGCAGCGGCGCCCCCGAGGCGACTTCCACGCGGAAGGCGAGGTCGGCTTCTCCGGTTTCTTCGACTTCGGAATACGAATCGGGGATGCGTACGAGCGTGTCAAGATCCACTTCTGAGATGAACTCGCCTATGTCCCTGTTCACCTTGCCGGAAAGCTCCAGCAGGTGCCGGAGCCGCCCGACGTCGGAAAAAAGCCATCTGAAAAAAGCGTCGTGTGGTTTTGGTTCGGATGCTTCGTCTTTTTTTGTCTTTGGATCTGTATTTCCCATCTGTTTACTCCATATAGAGGGTTCATATCCTATAGACGTTTTAACAGACACTTTTGTCCCCAAAAAATGAAAAATTTTACCAAAACATGGTATATTTTAGATATGAAGATTCTCAATTTATTACCTGTTTTCTCTTTGCTTTTCTTCGTCGCTTGCGGTGACGATTCTTCCAGTGCAATTAGTGCTGACCCCGAAACTTCTTCTAGCTCGGATGAAATTGCTGAAACCAGCTCCAGCTTCGAGAAAGGTAAAAGTTCCTCTGGCAAAGCTAAGGTTTCGTCTTCAAGCAAAAAGGAAGCGCGCTCATCTAGTTCCTCAGCTGTCGAAGAATCTTCTAGCTCGGGGAAATCAAAACACTCCTCTAGTTCGAAAAAATCCAATAGTTCCTCTAGCTCAACAAAATCGAATAGTTCTTCCAGCTCGTCCAAGAAGTCTTCGAAATCTTCCAGTTCCTCGGTTGTGAAAAACTCCTCCAGTTCTGCAAAAGTTGTCCTGACGGACCCTATGAAAATTTTCAAAACTCGAACTCCGAAAGCGGCTGTCCATCAATGCAGTTTTGAAGAAAAAATTGGAAAAGAATCTATAAAGTGGGACATGGATTTTGACCAGCAAGATTGGATTTGCACTTTCAAGTATGCCGATTTGGAAGGCTTTATTTATGTGCAGGGCTCGCCGACTGATTGCCAGAAGGTAGGTATGGGAATGAATCCAGAAATCAGTGTGGACACGGCCGTGTTGTACGTGAACGGTAAATATTCGACCCCGAAAAACTTGAGCTATGAATGGGGTGGCAACCACCACAACGACAAGTTCCGCTTCGCTTACGATGGCAAGGTTTACGAATACTTCCATTCTTCGTATGGCTGGGGCGGCCGTAGTTGCCAAGAAATGGATTGCATAAGAGTTTTCGAGTCAGATGGTACGACGCTTATCGAAGATGGTTGCAAGACCTTTGACGAAGACCTCAGCGAAGTGCGTTCGCTGCCGGTCGTGTGTCGTTTTGCTAGCCTGGAAGACGGCTCGTTCGGTGATTTTACCGACACGTTTGAGCTCTGTAATGGCGATTTCCGACTGGACATGGATCAAGAATAAACTGTTCCTATGATGCGTTTGTCTGTACTTGCCTATTTCTTGTTGTCGGTTTTAGTGGCGACGTTTTGGGCGTGCTCAAATGATGATTCTTCCAGGGATCCGAGCGGTCCTGACGATCCCGATATCATTGTGCCGGACACGACGAGTACAGATACCACCAAGAAAGACACAACCCATACAGACACGACGCGGTCGGATTCTATCAAAACTGATACACTTCCTGTTTTTATCCAGAACGAGAACGAGTACACAGGCTTCTACAAAGAAGACGGCTACTCCGCTTTCCGTAAGTTAGCCTACACGTCGAAGACAGAAATGGGCTCGAGCTACTTGGTGAAATTTGTCATTACCGGTTTCGATACGGATACCCCTGAAGTTCATTTCATGAACACGAAGGCGTACCCGATACATTACGATTTTGCGGAAATAATTCTCCACGATACCCGTACTGTGTTTGAGTTCGAAAGCGAGACGTATTTCACGACAGAGAAGAACACGGTTGCCGGGACGCTTGCGTACTACGCTTCTGTCGATTCCATGATTGCGCTGACGTTCTTCCCGACCGATCTCATTACGCCCGAGCAAGTGGCTGCGGTATACAAGCTGATAGAATCCCGTATGCTGTTCCTTTCTCCGGGAGCGCCCAAAAACTGCCTGTTCTATATGCCTGCGGGGACAAATGCCGAGGAGGCTGCCGCCGAATATGCCGCTGAGTTCAAGGCGGCGAACATCCCTGTCTATACACATGCCCAGTTGTTTGGCGATATACCCTTCTTGATTATGAACTCCGGGATTGCATACGGAACGCTTCGCAAACTGACTGCCGCGGAACTCGATACGGCGATTGTCTCTTCGCACGACATCCTGATTCTCGAAACGCTCCCCGCCGAAATCCCGCTTGTCGCGGCGACAATCAGCAAAGATGCGCAGACTCCGCTTTCGCACGTGAACCTAGCCGCGAAGGCCCGCAAGACTCCGAACATCGCGTTTAACGGCAACGAACTTCCCGATAGCCTGCTCGCCCTTTGCGGAAAGTTGGTGAAGTTGGAAGTCAAGTCAAATTCCTATACGGTGGTCGAGGCCGCTCTTGACGAGGCAAAAACTTTCTGGAACAAGAACGTGCGCGATCCGGTGACGCTCTCCTATGATTTGTCGGATACAGGATTCATTGACTTCGCGGACCTCGATTTCAATTCGGCGAAATCGGTGGGCGTGAAGGCCGCGAACCTTGCGGAACTCCACAAACTGCTCCCCGACAACTCGCCCGACGGGTTCGCTGTGCCGTTCTACCATTACAGCCACTTTATGGATTATGCCCAGGTGACCGGGGAACTTTGCGAACGCTCCTTTGCTGACTGCGGGACCGAGGGCCGCTCTTCGGAAATATGTACCCAGGTAAAAACCGCCTGTGCTGGCGCCCTGCAGGTTTTGGACGCTGAATCAAAGGCCGCTGAGCCTGTCGAAGCGTCCTCAACAAGTTCCCTGAGCTTTTCGAAGGGAACATCTCTCCGCAACTACATTACGTCTTTGGTTTCCCGCGAAGACTTTGCCGCCAATACGCGCCTCCGCGAAGCGATGCTCGACAACATCCGCTACATGTTCAAGCACATCCCCGTCGAAACTTCTTTTGGCGAAGCTCTCGATGCCAAGGTGCGCGGGCTTTATGGCGAAGCTGGCGTGCGCCTGCGTTCCAGCACCAATTCCGAAGACTTGAGCGACTTCAACGGAGCGGGCCTCTACAAGTCCGTCAAGGCCACCACGCGCGAAAAGGACCTCCCGTCCGACGAGATTCGCAAGGTGTGGGCCTCTGTATGGAGTTTCAAGGTTTTCGAGGAGCGTTCCCTCTGGAACATCGACCACTTCTCGGTGCAGATGGCCGTGGCCGTGCATGAATCCTACCCGGACGAAGTCGCAAATGGCGTCATCATCACGCAGAACATCGCGGACTACTCGGTCGCGGGTATCTATGCGAACATCCAGGTTGGCGAAACATCCGTCACCAATCCCGAAGGCGGCGAACTCCCGGAAATCATTTCCATCATCCCCTCGCCACCACCGCAGCGCGGCGTGCAGAGTGTGCTCTTGCAACATTCTACGCTCTGCCCCGACTCGCTAATCCTCAATAGCGGCGAAATTTACGTGCTCTACCGGACGGTCAAGATGATCCAGGACCACTTTGCCTCGCTTTACAAGAAAAATGCCGATGCACTCGCCCTCGATATCGAGTTCAAGGTCATGGGGGAGGACCGCCGGATGGTGTTCAAGCAGGTCCGTCCCTACATTAATTAGATTTTTTTACAAAAAAAGCCCCGTTTGAGCAGGAAAATCCGTTTTATACCTCCGAAAACGTGATTTTTCTCATGGATGTAAAAATTTTTTATACGTGGGGCGAAAACATATATATATTGGTAAAAAAGGCCTGTTTGGAGGGATTGGCCTTTTTGTTCGTATATGTGGATAGGACGCGCCGATAGGCGCAAGAAGAGGTTGAGATGTTGCTAGGTAAGGCTCTTAAAAGAAGGAAGGGCTTCGGCATCGTTGAGGTGCTGGTTTCTGCTGCTGTCCTTGGATTCCTGTATCTTGCCGTGATGCAGCTCCAGTTGGGGAACCGGCAGACTTTGCAGCGCATTCGCGGGCGTGATGGCGCTGTCGAGGTGGCTCAGCTGGTGCTCGATTCGCTGCAGGCGGTCGGGGCTGCTGCCATCGAATCTGCACGTGACGACGAAACCATCGCTAAAATGCCGGACTATGACGGTAATCCGGACTACGTGCGAACTTGGGAGCGGTGTAATAACCAGAATCAAGATTGTGTTGTTTCTGAGGTGAAATATTTCACGAAAATTACGGTAATGCCTGACAACATTTATTTTTCAAAAGATACATCCTTGATTGATTCTGTAAAGCATGTTTATGCGAAGAATGTTAAGGTCGATGTTTCATGGCGGTTCAAGGGGTCTATCCAGAGCGTCAGCGTTTCGGGGGTTATACGATGAATAAGCGCGGTTTTACAATGATTGAATTAATGGTCTACCTGGCTATTGTCGGTGTCGTTGTCATTATTGCTGGGCATGCGTTTAGCGATAGTACAAAGATGCGCATTGTTTCCGAAAGTATGATTAAGGCGAACCAAAAAGCTGAAAATCTGGGAAATCTTTTCCGGGACGATGTTGCCCAGATGGGTGCGAAAACGGTTATAGACCCGGAATTTACAGATGAACTTAGATCCGGATTTGACGTAAGGCCTGAAGTTTTCATGAATGTGGCCAGAAACGATTTCTCGTCGTTTGATTATTTCCGAGGCGATACGAATGTTAATAATCCGAATAGCACAAAAAGAGGGGCGGATAAAGATAGTCTTGTTTTCCGTAAGGTTGTGGATAGTGTAGGTAGATTTAAGCGTGTTGAAGAAATTTCTTGGTATACCACTAATGATGGCATTTTGAAACGTTCGTGCCGTACGATTCGAGGGACTGAAGATACAGCGAGTTGTCCGGAAATCAAGCCAAGAACAGTCACCATGGCTTCGGGCGTTTCCAAGTTTGTGATAACTCCTGCGACACCGGGACTTCTCAAAAGTGTTGCCGATTCGGTGTTGTTTCCTTCGAGTGCCGATGCGGGGCAATTCCGTCTGATTTCCCGTGAACACGCTGCGACTCATGTGGTCAAAATAAATGTGATTCCAGACTATGGAGCGACATCATTTACAATGTCCGGATTTTCTTCGAATTTCCGCGAGGATGGCAACTACCACGGGGTTGATATAAAATCTCATGAGGTGTATGTTGGCAAAACGGGAGAAAATACCGATGATTGGAAAGATTGTGAAAAGTTTAATTTTAGCAAGGATCTAACTTACGAACTTAGGTTCAGAACTCCGTTGAACGTAAGAGACGATGCCCGCATGTTCCGACCTGGGATGGATCACTTGTCTATTGGGTTTAGGATGGTTTCGAATGCCGAATCCATCCCTTCTGATGATGTTGATGATTTGATGATTTTTCCTCCGCAGACGTCCGAAGCTCCGGATGAACATGTGATGCGCTTTGTCCCGCGGAATAATTTTAGTAATGCATGTATTGTGTTTAGGATGGCCGTTTTTTCGCCAACCGTCGGTTCAGGCACATTCTCGTTTGCCGATTTGCGTCTGAAAAAAATTTCCGACAGAAATTACAAGTTTGTTCAAGGGTATGTTCCAGACACGCTAGACAAAGCGAATGTTCGTGCTTTTAAATTGGATTTAAAACTAATGGAAAATCACGTGAGTGGAGAGACTTCCGTTGTTGTCCCGGTTCCTAGTAACGGAACGACGGAGTTATAAAGGAGGCGTTATGTTCAAGTCGCAAAAAGGCGTTTCTCTCTTTGCTGTATTGATGTTTATGCTGGTGGCGACTATCGCCGGTACGGCGACGTATAAGTGGCTGTCCTCCGAAGGTTTTTCTTCTGCAGACAGAATGTTGGTCAATGAGGCTCGTACATCGTCTCAAGCCGGTGTCGAGGCTGCACGTGCATGGATGATGTACCACGCCAATGACGTTGGGTCCATTTTGCAGCAGTATTTTAGCGAAGATGTCGCAAACAGGAATCCGATATCGTTGGATGATTTTCTTAAGCCCATGGCCAAATCGGGGCAGTCCTTTTCTGTGGCTCTCGTAGGGGCTGATGCTCCGACGACAAGTGCTACTTATAAGTTAAAGATTGTATCTACCGGTTATGCTCACAATAATGCTGCTTCGTACACCGAAACTGCAATCTTGAATGTCTCGGGCTTGTATAGAGTCCTGAAACCAGTTCCCGAAGAAGAATTTCACCTTGATTACCATTATGCTTATTTTGGTGGCTCTACATCCTTTGCTGGTGGGCATGGAGTCACATCTGCCCTTATCAATGGGGACTGGGGTATGGCGAATGGGTCGAACCCGATTAATCTGGATGGAGACTTTGTTGTTACGGGTAAAGTCACGTTGAGCGGTAACAAGATTAAGGCTGGCGGAACGACTTGCGTGGGGGGCAATTTGGATCCCAATAACGGAATATGGACCAAAAATCTTTTTGTGGGTGGCCTGGCTGGATCTGGTTCGAATAAGTTTGTTGGAAATATTGGAGAAAATGCCTATTTTGCGGGCAACTTGACCATCGGCAATATTGGCGATCCCGGTTTTTCTGTGGGTGGAAATATGTACTTAGAGGGCGTGATGCGTCCGAATTTAAGTGCTTTCCAACATTCGATAGGAGGGAATCTGTGCCTAGGGAATTCTGCTTCCATCCAGTTTGAATCGGAGTCAGCAAACCATGATTTTATTGTAGCGCATCATGTCTGGATGCCGACATCGTTTAAGAATGGCCGTGGATATGGCTTAAATACAAACAACGGGATTTCCGGACTTAGCCATAGGCAACTTGGAACAAGTGACAAAGATACAGTGTATGTAAAAGATGCTGCCGCATGCCAAGTTAATGTGGTTCCTGGCGTGGATAATTGTAATGAAGAGACTGTAAACGGGAAAAAATTCAAAAAATATTATCAAATTAAGGGTGGAAATAAGGACTTGGGTTACGCAGGATTTGCGTCAAGGGGAATTGTGCGCGGAACGCTTCCAGAAAATCCGTCTTTCCAATGTGGCAAATCTGTAAAAAATTACTGTGATGCTATTTGGAAACCGAAATCACAAACAGGGAAATCTTGTAGCAATTCGCCGTATTATGTTAGCGATATTCTTATGACAGGGTGGAAAAAATTTGAGAAATACGCCGATACTGCGTCGAAGTCGGGTATTCCAGACTGCAATCACCTTAATCATATTTCAAATGATAAAACAACAAAAATGAATAGCTGTTACGAAAAGCTATACAACGATAAGGATAAGAGAAAGAGATACTTGTTTAATGATTATCTGGTTCTTAAATTGACTTTTAACGAGAATGCTGCTGGAGGTGTTAACGATGCTAGCGCCCCGTCTTTGAATGGAAAATTCTTGTTTATCTATGACACTAAATTTGGTGGGCCGAATGCAAACCATGGCCGTTTCCCCAAAACAACGCCGAATTCCCGTGTTTTTGTGTATTTGAAAGATGGGGCTGATGTTCATATCAACTGTGAAAATGACAAGTCAACTCGAAATTATTTCTTTTTTACAAGGGCTGATATAAAGGGCTTCCTGGGGCAGTGTACTTGGGCCGGTTCTGTATATGCAACGGCGTCAAGCTGTGCAAAAATTCCGGATATAAATGGTACGGTCACCATGATGTACGACGAAGATGTTGTCGACGATATTGCGCAAAGTGGAATTGTTTGCCCCGTAGCCGATAGTGCTTATTGCGGCGATTCTCCTACAAGTTCGTCATCGGCAGCGTTGGTCTCCTCGTCGTCGGTTGGCTTTGTGGAAGGTCCGTACGATCCGGATTTTGTTGCGATGGGCCCTCAGCTGTATGTTACCGTAGAGTCTGAATATAAGAGTCCTGATAAAATTGATGAAATGAATGTGGTTAATCCTGGGCCCACCATCCAGGTTATGCCGAGAGTTGTTTACCTGAATGCCAGTTCTCCTGGTCAACTGTCGGATTATATAACGGTGATTCCGCGTACGGGAGCGCCGAAACAAGGTGGAATTCTTTCGTGTGACGGGCGTGCAAATGATCTTACAAGTGGTAAGGTTAAAGACAAAATTGTCAGTGCTAACTTGAATACGAATGTCTATAATTGTTCTTTCACTCGGAATAATCCGCAAGGTGGAACGCTTAAATCCGATTTCTATGTGCAACTTCTAGAGGGCGACTCTACGACGACTCCCATGGTCCATTTTGCAGGTGCCGCAAATGAATTCTTCCAAGTGGGGCAATCGGGTTCCGGTGAAGTCAAACTGGTTGTAAAACCCTCGTCATTAACGGGCGATTTTAAGATACGTATCGGAATGTCGGACTTGCCCACCGGTTGGGATGTGAGGAAATCCGATAATTCTAATATTACCTGGAAACAAGCTGCGGATGGCTCCCAGTATTATGCCGTCGAAAAACCATACTCCAGTGTAGAAACCACGTATCCGATATTTAATGTGTCTGTAAGTCCATCGGCTTTGCCTGGTACGGTTCGGTTTACTTTGCAAAACCCAGAAGGCTGTATTGTTGGTGGGGGTTCTGTAATAAAGGCCTTTAACCGTCGTGGTGTTGCAACGATACATCGAGGCTCGATTGCTGATTACTGCCGTGAATATGAGGAAGAATGTGAAAAAAATCCTAAGTACAAACTGGCCGCCGATTCCTTGGAAAATTGCCCGATGCCAACGCCATTGGAATGGGTTGATCTTCCTCGATACCATGGGTGTGATAATAAAGTTGCAAATGAAAAGTGGGAATGTGATGCGGGTTTAGGTGAATCTGTAAAATACGGTTTTATAGAGGGCTCGTTTGACAGACGAACTTGTGTCATGTATAATCCTGAAAAATTCAATTATGTGACTGCGCCAAAGGATGATGCAACTAACGCTGGAGGGTATATCCTGTATGCCTCGCTCAAACGCTTACACTACATGCTCCATGTTGCGCTAAAAAACGCCGATGACAGTGATGTTCTCATAGATATTTTCGAACCGGAAGATACAACATTCTCTCACCCCAAAAAGAAAACTTGTTCGAGTTCGGTAGGGTGCGATATAATTGTCTATTCGGGCCAAAATGTTCGTTTGACCACAAAAGAAGGTGGTGATGATCGATTTGCTCGTTGGTCTATTTCGGATGGCTCAGGGAACCATTCTGAAAACTCCTCGGATACAGTACGGTTTGTAATGAGTGATGATGTGTCCTATACGGCCGTGTTCAATGAGAGAGATCCGCATTGCTTCTATGCGGAATTCAATAAAACGGATATTTGGTGTAAAAACAACAAAGATCCTGATTGTATAGATTATTGTCAAGGGTCGATGCCATGCAAAAATAACGACCTTCGCTATGAAAATGCCAACTGGATCGTTGTAAATAGTAATGGTGGTGGACGTGCTCGGCCGGAAATTTTCTCGCATAAATATTTAAAACGGCCTGATGACGGAAATGTTGCGATGATGATGAATACTGTGGATGCAGGTATTGAAGGTACATATAATATTCAACTTTGGACGGATATAACCAGCCCTACAAAAGTGGACAAAACATCCTTGAATAGTGGCCTTGTAATTAGGTCAAATAGGGCTGGAACGGAATATGTTTCGGTGAATTTCTTTGGAATTGATTCAACTGGACGTAATTCGACAGCAAAGGAAACGTTTGCCCGTGTCTGTTATTTGACATCGGTCTCGATGACTGAAACTTATGCAAAGGGGGCAAATTGTATGTCCGCTCGATTGAAAGACTCCGTTTCGGGGGCTGGGCTTTCTTGGGAATCTAGGGCCTCGTTGAATTTCGATGTGACTATATATAAGAGAGATAGCTTACTTATTATGGGGAATGTTCCTGGCGCATCCGGTTTTAGGCGTGCTGTCGCAAAATTTGATTTGAAAGCGCTTTCTGCCTTAATGGGTGGCTCCTTGGATGATGATGAACATGCTTATGTTGGGCTTAAATTGGGTGATTCCGATTTTGGTGTGTACGATGTAAGCTGGTTCTCTGAACAGTATAAAGACAAGTGCTATGCCACCCCGACCATAACTTGTTCTTTTGCAGCTAAATATATGGCAGGTCAGGTCCCACGCAATGAAGACGTGACCCCTGTGATCGGTTATTCCAAGTGGTTCGCGGATAAAGGTGCGGATTGTGTTGACGACATCTCGTATTATTATAATGGTTGCGATATGCCCAGTGGTAGATATAAACGTTTGCTTGGTGCCGGCTTGATAAATGGAACGTATTGTGGCGGGAATATTGGAGCCGATGGATATGTGGAGAGTGGCCTTGTGAATGATGCGCTCGAACTCAGATCGGGTAACTTCTATTTCAAGTACGAAGGAGATCATGGCTTCCAGCACGATAGCCTGAATGGAGCGGTCCGTAATGCCTCTGTAAGGGTCTATTGTATGCAACGCGGAAAAGTGTTTACGGCTGGCTGCGGTGAGTTTTATGTGGGCCAAAAGCATACTTGTGTCCAGAATGAACGCTTGGCAGGGACGACATCGGGCATTACCGGAGAGCACAAAGTTGTTTTGAATAGAGAAGGTGGAGTAAATCTCCGCGATGCGAGAGTGATGTTCTATGTGACGATGGACGCGGGGACTAAGGTTACGGCTACATTTAAAGATGTCTCGGGCAAAACCTCCGATGCGGTAAATTTAGAGGCCTCCGCAGTGAACGATTTTGAAAACAAGGACTTTGCTTCCCGTTATGGGTTTGATCCGGAACATGTTAAAGAAATAATTCTGAGAAGCGGGTTCGGCACTTATACGATTGATTCCATTACGAGCCAATGCTCGGCAACCTTGAGCGTGAATTGCGGTGAAAACGATGTTACTTATACTCCGGCAGGACAGTGGCGTATAAGTACGAATATTGACCCGTTCCAGATTGCAAAGAAGTGCAAGGTGGAATCTCTAACGGAATCTTCCTTACCGACTTATTTTGGCCCCTGTAATTCACAAGGCATATTCCTCATCGATGATCCAAATTTTGAAGATAGATTGTACGAAGGAACTCAAGCGCAACAGTATTCCTTCAAGGTGTCGGTGTACGATGATGATGCCGCGACAGAACTTACTCCTCCAACGAGCGAATGTACTGCGACATCGATGCCTCTTAGCCCAGTTTCCTTAAATTGCCGGCTTGATGGACCTACGACTAGCTTTGTGCAGGGGGGAGGTGTCCCGGCAGTTGTTGTCGAAGCCAATAATTGCCCTGCTGGAGGCTGCGTATACGACCTTACTCTGTCGGATGGTACGGAATACGCACATAGCTCGACCCTTCAAGGCTCCATGTCTTGGGCGCCGAGCCTGAATACGGCGACAGCGATGAGTGCTGGAACCTATTCCTATACGGTGACGGTTTATAATGCGACAAAAACAAAGGTTTACGGTTCCTGTACGTCGGGTAGCTTTGAAATAATAGAGTCTATTCCTGCGTCTGCATCAGAGTGTAAGATTACGCCTCAGGGGCATTTTACGGCATTTGTTTCTGGCGGAAATATGGGGAATGTCGCTGCAACTCTCACGAGATCTGATCTCTTGGGCAATGTGCTTGGTCAACAGAATGTGGCTGCGAATTCTAACGCCCCACTGAATTTCGATTTGCATTTGGGTGAATATGCCAATGGAACCTATGATTTCATCCTGAGTTTGAATGGTAATCCGGCTTGTACGGTGACGCATACGGTGAACAATGTTAACCTGACCTTGACGTGTCCTTCGCCAACGACCGGACAGAATCCCGAAAGCCCAATTGTGGTTTCTCCTAACGTGAGTGGATGCGATGGAGAGTGCGAATGGAAAATTAAAAAAGGGCCGACGGTATATGAAAGTGGGTCTGGCTACACTTCCGGAAATGTATCGTTCTATGATCAAAGCGGTACTGGTGAAAAGGATTATCAATTCAATATCAGCCGTGATGTGAATGGTGTGAAGGTGTCCAAGGAGTGCACGTTTAAGGTGACATTTGCTCCGGCGCAACAAAATATTTGTGTGGACTTTGTAAATGGTAAAGGTGGTTATCATGGTAAATGTTATAAGAGTGGGCTTGATAACATGGCCAGTGGAAAGTGTTATAAAGTGAATCCAGACAGAACTGATGATCCAGAATGGATAAATCAAGATGCAAGTGATGCTTGGTGGTGGGTACAAACCAGTTGTTTTGAATAGAGGAGTTTGATGTTCATATTTGGCAATAAGTAGGAGGATGCCCCTTTGGGGGCTTTCTCCTTTTTGTTATATTTTTCTTATCATAAAATTACGTCTTGACTGGTGGCCCTTTTGGTGGCTGAGTCTTTGATTTCTTATTTTACCACTATTTTATCTGTTGGGTGTGGCGTACGTCACACCCTTTTTATTATTTTATGAACTCCGGGGTCCGGTGGATTCGGGATGTTGTTTGAAATTGTCCTCCTCTGGAGGACGTTACCGTCGGGGCGTATGAACGGGAATTGTGAAAAACGCGGCTTCACGTTAATGGAGCTTATGGTCTATATCGCCATTCTAGGGGTGGTGGTCCTTGTTGCAGGCCGTGCTTTCAGTGACAGTACCAAGTTCCGAGTACGCACTCAGAACATGCTCAAGGCTAGCGAAGTCGCGGAAAAAGTTGCTGATATGTTTTCTGTTGATGTGTCGCAGATGGGGGCCAAGGTCTATAAAGAAGCTGGCAGCGCCTCTTTGCCCGATATGTTTGTTGCTTCCCCTAAAGTTTATATGGATCCATCCGCTCTAGTTCCGGATTCATCGTCGTTCCACCTAGTCCAGTCCGCAAATGGCGAAACGGATACTTTGAGGATGAGGCGCCTGCGCTATTCTTCGGCGGGACAGGCTGATGTCGTTGAAGAGGTTGCCTGGTTCAAACGTGGCAAGTCCCTTTACCGTAAGTGTTCGGTCGTTGAAAAAATAAAAGCGAAAACGTCGTCTGATTGCCCTGATCCGTCCGTGGTGGTGGAAATTGCCTCCGATATCGAACGATTCCACGTAATTCCTGCTCAGCCGGGCGTTGTCGGGGATGCGTTCTCGACTTCTGCGGAAAAAGCGCTCGTGCTCCCTGTTGTCGGTGCTGGGGTGAGCGGAACTCCTTTCAGGCTTCTTTCGAGATATGCTTCGGGCCATAGTGGCGATGAGCATTTCCATTTCCTTTCTATTTCGCCTGCCGATGGGGGCGAAAAAATTAATCTTACAGGTTTTGTGTCCAACTACGACAGAGAACACAATAAACCCATTACAACGGGAAAAGAGGTGAACCAGGTGTTCGTGGGCAAGGCCTTTACGGGGGTTGCGCCGGTGGACGGCAGCCAGTGGAACATCCTCTGTTCTAAAGTGACTTTGGAACCGAGCGTGACGTATGAAATTTCGTTTGAATTGCCGTACAATGCAGACAATAGTCGATTGTTCTGCCCTGGCCGCGATCATGCTGCTGTGGGATTTCGCCATTTGGATGGAACCTTGGTCCAGGATCTTGATGACTTTTTGTTCTATGTACCGGCGACAGATTATGAACCGAATTTGCGTTCCTTCCGCTTTAGCTTGAAAAAACAGGAGAAGAACGTTTGTCTTGCATTCACTTTCGCGAGCTATTCGCCCTCGTCGGCGTTGGGCAGGGTGACTATACGGAATTTGCAGTTGCGAAGAGTCGAATCGGCGAATTACAACTTCGATGACAAGAATTATGTCCCTCTGATTCCGGATAAGAAGAATGTGAAAGCGTTCTTGCTGGAACTCGCGGTAAACAGGGGCGGCGAAAAATCGAATATTTCACTAGTGGTACCCGTTCCGAGTAACGGGCCGAGGGATTAGGGGGACGAGATGAACATGTATTGCCTAAAAAAGAAAGGTGTATCCCTTATAACAGTCCTCATCTTCATGATGGTTGCGACGATTGCTGCTACGGCTACGTACAAGTGGCTCAGTAGTACAGGATTCACGAGTGCAGAACGCATGGCTATGTCTGAGGCGAGGGAAGCCGCCCATGCTGGTCTCGAAAGTGCCCGGTCGTGGATGACTTACCATGCGAATGATGTGGGCGGCATTGTCCGGCAATATTACGATGGTAAAAAGAAACCCGTTGCTCTTACGAGTGTTGTGCGTGGGATGAATGGCGGAAAGCAACTTTTTTCAGTGTGGCTGACAGGTGTCGATGCCGATGGTTCGGCCTTCAAGTTCACCGTCGTGTCGACGGGAACTTCTCGCGGGAATGCGAAATATAGTGAGACGGCTGTATTCAATGTTCGTGGCCTTTACAAGGTCCAGGTTCCGCAGATTGTTGTTCACAAGCATGTCGATAACCCGTATGCGTATGTCGGTTCTTCCGTCCATTCGACGGAGGGCTTTACGACGTCTTCTGCATTGATTAACGGGAACTGGAGCGGAAACCCGTTTATAATACAAGATGAATTAGTGATTACGGGAAATATGGAACTTAGCGGTAACAACATTAGCGCGGGTAAACGCGCTTGTATTGCGGGGGATTTGAAATATCAGAACGAAGCTTTAACTGGCGGAGACCTCTATGTGATGGGAAATGCGACTAATTTAATGTTGAATCTAGGGGGCAATGCCGTTTTTGAAAAGAATCTTTTTATGGCGAATACGGGTTATAAATTTGTGGTGGGTGGGGACCTTACCGTAAATGGAAAATTCACGCCAGACGATACAAAAGATGCGGAAATCAAAGGAAATTTCTGTATGGGGCCTTCGGCCGAGTTTTATGTTGCGAAATTGCAGCATGATTTTGTTGCAAAGGGGCATGTCAAATTTGAAAAATCGTCTCCGTTTGGTGGTAGTGGTCCGAATCATGATGGCGGGTTATCGCAAGAATTCAGTGCGAAGCACTTGACTCTCGGTGGACAAGGCAAGTCCGTATATATAAAAGGTGCGCAAAAGTGTGTTAACTACAATGGCTGCACGAATATGCCGAAACAATCTCCGACTACGTATGTGCAGGACTATAACATGTTTAAGACATTCGGAAATGTGGTGAGTTCTTCGACATCCTCGATGCAATGCAATACGAGCATTGTTGACTATTGTAAAAGTATTTTGGGTACCAAGCAAAAAGGATGTAATGGCACTAATTACCAGATTGAAGATGGCATCACAACTGCTTATGATGCATTTAAGGACTACGATAAGAAGACCACCTGCCTTAATGGCAAGAACGTTGATAACTTCAATGTGTCTGCGCTCAACACTTGCTGGAAAAAAGCGGCTCCTGAGAATCTTTATCATGGTTATCTTGTGGTCAATCTCGGTTCTAAAAATGTATTCAATAATCCCAGCGGAACTTTGGACGGAAACTTTATCTTTTATGCGGCAAACAAACTTGGAAATATAAACTTCCCTGAGACGACGGCCCGGTCAAATGTTTTTGTCTATTTGGGTAACGGCGCAAGCCAGGTTATCGGTGAAGGAGCTGGAACTCACCGCTATTATGTCTATTCTAAGGGTGATATTGGAATGTTTATGCTTAACTCAAACACGAAGAAAATTGATGGTCGTAACGTTAGGGTGTGGGATGGCACCTTCTTCATGGCGGGCAAGAATTGCGCCAAGATTCAGAATACCAACTCGGACAACATATTTATTCGATTCGACGAATCCTTGCAGCAGGATCTCGTCGACAATTACATAATTTGCGGTAAAAATGAAATAGGTTGTGGTAATGTCCCAGAAGACGATAAAGATCCCACGATTGTCACGGATGGTGAGGAATTGGTGAATGGCTTTGACAACTACTACATTTCTAATGCTCCGCAACTTTCTGTAACGCTTGAATCTCAGTACAGGAACAAGGAAGTGCAGTATGATAATTTGACTTCGGGGAGTTATACAACCATCAAACCGAGCTACGTATTGTTACCGAGAATTATTTACCTGACAAAGGATTCTCCTGGGAGGCTTTCTGATTACCTGAGCATTGTCAATTTGAATGGGGGTAAAATGAATTTGACTGCGGGACAAATGAACTGTACCCCGTCTTTCCCGATGACCGAAGTTCTTACACACAATGGGAAGTTGTCTCCGGGTAACTATCAGTGTTCTTTTACGCCCAATGATAAAAAAAACTACAAGAAAATGCCATTCTGGATAAGTGTCGATGGAGAAAATGGTGAGGCGACTAGGGTTAAGTTTGAGGTTGCTAGTGAACGTCTTTTTGCAGGCGATGCCTCTACGAGTGGTGTCACAGTAAGTCTTGTTACCGAGGGAAAAAAGCCAATCGAGGTTGATGTTACGGTGGAAGATCCCCCTGATGCAAACTGGAAGATTTCGCCTGAGAATCCGGTCGTGAAAATCAGCTCTTCAAATGGACTAACGACCTATCGTGTGGCGCTAGAGGGTAACTCAACGACACCCATATTCAAAGTGACAGCAAACAATTCGGCAACCAATGGCACCGTTTTCTTCCGTCTTAAATCCTGTAACGAAAACGGGACGATTGTCCAGCCGAGTTATGAGTCTGTCAATTTGATGGGAGAGGCGTTTGTTAATCGTTCAGACATTCCTTCGACGGGATTTTGTGATAACAAGAAGCATAAAACCATTGATGGTGAGCTTTGCGAAGATATTGTCAAACGCCCTGATTGTGCTGGAAGCTTGTTACACAGTGCTGCGGGTGAGTGGGTTCGGCCCAATTGTTCCGAGATAAATACGAATGAGAAGAATAAACGGTGGCGCTGTGGATTGGTGAACGGGGACCCGGTACGCCTTGAAAAGGATGTAATCTCGCCTTTCTGCGAAGTGTTTGTTCACGATTCTTCTGTCGCAACTTTGCATGATCAAGGAGTCTATAACTTCTTTGCATCATACAAGGCGAAGGTTTTCAAGTTGAATCTTCTTTTGGAAGGTGTGAACGACAATTCCAAGGTTAAAGTTCACTACACCACGGACGCTTCTGGAACTGTAGCGACCTCGGTTTGTGATTCAAAGAATTCCTGCGAAATACCCATGTTCGCGGGTGATAGTGTGTTCTTGGAATATGAGGAAAATGGAAACGATGAATTTAGCCAATGGCAATTCATAAAGAGTGCCTCGACGGGAGAGGTCTATAGTGCCTCGAGTGATCAAACACTCAAAATTCTGGCTGTGAGAGATACCTTGGTGCATGCCGTGTTCAACAAGAACAAAAACCATTGTTTCTATACCGATTTCAAGGATACGGAATCGGGTTGGTGCTCGGCGACGAGTAGCCGTGAATGTATTGACAAGTGTACTTCTACCGGCAAAAAGAATAGTTGCAGCGTCAAGGGCGACGGTTTACGTCCTGAATCTCACTGGCTCGTGCCTCGCACGAATAGCGGGCACAATTATGCGGAGATTTCTAGAGATGCCGATGCGATTTACTATTCTGGCTCCGGTAACGGGAACAGCAGCAATGCTACTGTGACTTATCTACTCAACAGGGCCGAGGCGGGAGGCCATGGGCTCCTGATGTCCCGTTTCAAATCTTGTGCAATGCAAGGCAATAAGAAAAATTCCTTGATGAACAGCGGATTTATCTTGCGCTCTAGCGACAATGCCGGTGAATATTCTATTCTGAGTATTTATGGAATACAAGAATCCGGGAATTTCAGCGTGGTTGCTAGGATGTGCGAAGGTGATGGTACTGGGATTAATAATGTGAGCAAAGCGCATTGCAGTGCCGAGAAACCCTTTGGAATCCGCTTGACCAGTTCTGAGTTCGCCAATACGGCATTCAATGTCAATGTTGATGTCCGCGGTGATAATGCGGTTATCGAGTTGAGCTATAAGAACGGCTCTTCTTGGGTGCGTTCTACCGTATCGCTCCCGCTGACCATCCCGGCGAGTTACGGGCAGTTTGTGGGGCTGAGCCTTGCAGAAGACTGCTTCAAGGTGTATAACTTGGGCTGGGAATCGAATGACTGGTATGGTCAGGATTGCTTTGATATTCCCAAGGTCACGTGTTCCTTCGCCACGAATTACTTGGGCGGCATCCTGCCTCTGAACGAAGAAACTACCCCGTGGGTCGGTTTGTCCAAGTGGTTCAATGATCCGACGGATCCGACGAAAATGCACGATGGCTGCACTCTGTCGTACCACTATAATGGTTGCGATCTCGATGACAATTTGCTCACGAATCGCTGCGATCCGTGGCTTGATGGAACGACGCATTGCTCTTCTTGTAACTTTAATACCGATGATGGCCCCTACTATGTGACCGGAAAATCTGCGAATACACTCAAGAATTCGACATACACATTTGGTGTTGCAGGGCTCCATGGTATGTCGAAGACCTACAACTACAATGGATCGGCCGTCTATGGCTCTGTCCGTGAGGCGAGTGTGACTGTAGATTGCAGTGGCAGCGGAGGCAATGGCCATTTGTATACGGCCAGTTGCGGCCGTTTCATGGTGGGTGATATCACGGAATGTGCTCAGGATGTCTCTTTCTCGACAGATGCTTGCGTCAACCAGACGAGTTGCATGGTTTCTGTTTCTGGCGGCATCGCCAACCTCCGCTCCTCTACGATGAGTGGAGATGTGTCTGGCCTTCCCGAAGACCCGAACAGCGGTATTGCTCCGACAATTTCGATGATTATGAAGGATGCAAATGGCCGACTATCGCAGGAATTCCAGATTAACGGAAACGGGAGATTCAACCGCGATGTGAACCTGATGGCCGACATGCAGGAATTTGACCCTGAAAAAGTCGTTTCCATTGAATTCAGCAGTGCCCATGCCTTCACCCTCTCGGGCCTCACCAGTTCTTGCCCGAATACGGTGGGCGTTTTGGGATGCTCTGCGCAAATTGAAGGAGACCGTTTTGTTGTCCACTCGACGATAACTAATGCGAGCGCTGCAGTTTGTAAGGTGGATGGCTCTGAAAAATACGGAACCGCCGAAAAGGATTGCCCGTCGGATGGTGTATTCTACATTCCTGCTGTTGACGTCTATAAAAACTTGAATAACAGCGGTGACTTGCAGCGTAGCTATACCTTTACAGTGACTACGACCGCCAAGGACAATAAGAGCCAGAAAACGACTTGCACAACGGATCCTGTGGTGCTGTCCAGGAACGAATTTACTTGTAGCGTTTCGACACATGGTGAACTTGTCGCGGGCGATGAAATGCCTGCCATCAATTACAGCATTACCAACTGTCCGCTAGGTGGGTGCTCTGTGATTGCGACTGTGGGTGGCGAGGCCCCTGTTACCTTGAATTACCGAGATGACGGACTCGTGGCAAGCTGGATGCCCAACATCAACACTAAGGCCGGGACCTACCAGTACATACTGGAATACGGTGGCCTTACATGCGAAGCCTCGGTCACCTTCAAGGATGGGCAAGACGGCGAAGCGACCAATTGCGCTATTGACTTCTCCGACAGTACCTTCACGGCCGACCTTTCTCTGCCTTCTGGTGGAAACAGCTCTGTGAAACTTTGGTATACGGATTACTTGGGCAATGTCATTGGTCAGGCGAAGAGTACGTCTTCTTCGACGACGTCCTTCCGTGAACATTTGCCGGCTATTACGGTCAGTGGGCAGTATGTACTCGTGCTGAGCATCAATGGCAAGGAAGCTTGCTCCGTGAACTACGAATATACAGCACCGGCTGAAATTAAAGCCGATTGCTACATTGAGAATGGCCGCTTCAAGACTAAGAACAAGAACACCGGTGAGACAATATACAGTGTCTCGTTGAACCGTAATGACAACGGGACGCCCTATGGCAACACGGTGAGTACTGGTTCCTGGTCAGCGGACGGGTTCGTGGACCTGGATGCCTACGTGCCCACAACTCCGGGAACGTACACCTACAATCTGTGGGGAAGTGAGCTCCTCTGCTCCGTCACTTATGAAGTAAAGGACGAATCCGAAGAAAATCCCTAACAAACGATAAGAACAATTCAACAACGGACCGGTTCATTTGACCCGGCCCGTTTGCTGTTTTGTGAAAATTTTTTTGAGGATAAAATCGTCATTTAGAACGTCTTATAGTACAGGCGGAAGCAAATTCCGTTTGCGCAGCGGGCGCGTTCCCGTGCCGGAAGACTCGATGTTTGCCCACTTGCACGAATGCGCAAAATTGAGTATTTTTACAGAGGACTTCCTTATAAGCGAGGCGAAGAACATGAGCGACCGAAACTACGAATTATACGTCGAGAAGAAACGTTCCCGTGCCGAAGGCGAAGCTAATGTCCTAGGCGTCATGAAAGACATGAACTTCCCCGCGGAGCAGATTGCCGAGGTGCAGGCGCGGCTTGCCGCAATGGCTGCAAAGCAACCTTGATTTCTATAGTTAATTTGGGAATGTTCAAAAAAAATGCGGACCGGTTCATTTGACCCGGCCCGTTATTGTATTGTGATTTTTTTCAGGATAAAATCGAGTAACAGCATGCGGCAATGCTTATCGACATCAATGAAACTCACAATGAACAGCCGCTCCCCGTGCCGGAAGGCTCGATGTTTGCCCACTTGCACGAATGTGCGAAATTGAGTATTTTTACAGAGGACTTCCTTATAAGCGAGGCAAAGAACATGAGCGACCGAAACTACGAATTATACGTCGAGAAGAAACGTTCCCGTGCCGAAGGACGCGCCGAGGGCGAAGCCGCAGCCGAAAAAAGAGCCGATGACCGGGCTGCCAAGCGGATGGACTTCCTCCGTTCAATGGGCGTTCCCGAAGAGATTATTGTCGGGGCGGCGGCAATTAAATAGTGGTATCTATAGCGACAACGGACCGGTTCATTTGACCCGGCCCGTTTGTTTTGTAATGCCTTTATTGTGAACTGTCTACGGTGTGGCGGTGATTTTGTTGTAGGTGTCGAGCCCGTCAAACTTGGCGGTGAGTGCTTCGCATTCAACAGCGCTGATGAGAACTTTGTACACAATGTTGTATGCGTTATTTGCGGACTTGGAAACATCCAGTTGCCAAGAATTTTGTGCATTGCAGTCGTTGAGATCGCTGATGTTCTGTGCTTTCCATCCGGCAGTTTCGCCGACATCAATGGATATCGCTGTAGCTGTTGTTATTCCGCCTTCTGTGTTGTCTTCAAAGTACTTGAAATTATTGCTGACGGGCGGCTTGTACCCGATAGAAATCCAGGTTCCGATGCTGTCATGGAACTGAATGTTGTACGAATCTTGCAGGTGAATGTAACTGCCTGCTGCTGAATAGAGCTCACTTGCTCGTGCCTTTGCTACTTGTCCGAAAACCTTGGGTATGGCAACGGCGGCGAGAAAGCCTGTTATAAGAATGGCCACCATAAGCTCTATGAGCGTGAATCCTCTATTTTTGGTGCTAAAATTCATAACCAATCCCGTGGTTTTTAAACTCTGTAAAAAAAAACTAGCAATAAAGGCTGATTATTCCAAGGTGGAATAAAAAAAAGTGAAAAAAATTGAGGAAAAATACGATTTTTTTAAAAAAAATTTACTATATATAGAACATCCAACAGTCCATGAGGAGCTGTTTTTGGTCGCAAAAGTGCCATTTTTGCCTGGCGAGTGTGTTTTGTGACACATTCGTGACAAAAATTTGACAGAAGTGTTGCTTTTGAGAAAAAAGATGGTATATTTATGGAAGTAAACGGGCAATGATGCCCAAAACAAGTGTGTCACAAACAACAAGGAGTACACTATGAAGAAACAAGGTTTTACCCTTATCGAATTGATGGTCGTGATTGTTATCATGGGCATCCTGGCTGCCGTCGCTGTGCCGAAACTGTTCGGCATGATCGCCAAGTCCAAGGCTTCGGAAGTTCCGACCGCCGCCGGTACCTGGATCAATATGATGGAAGCTTACGGCTCTGAAAACTACACTGTTGGTGACTGGGGCCAGATTGGTTACACCGCTCCGGGTACGAAGTCCAATAGTGCAAAGTACACATCCAACGAGTTTGAATATACTGGTGGAGTTTCCGGCACCAAGGGTACCTGGCAGGCAAAGGCTCTCCACAAGTTGGATGATTGCGCTGCAAACAAAACATGGAATCTGGAAGCTACTGTAGCATCTGCAACTCAGGCTAACGCAGGCGAAGTCCATACAACAGCAGGTTCTACCATGGAAGCCAAGTGCCTTGCTTTGACTCCGGCTTTCAACAAGCTCGTGAAGTAATTTAGCGAATACAAAAAAAGGAGACGGATTTTCCGTCTCTTTTTTTTGTATAGTTTGTCAAGATTCTAAAAAAATCACGGCAATGGCAATCCGTTTCCATGACATAGAGTTAATCTTGCTTTCGTCCTGCTTGCCCAGTTGTTCTTTTGTTTGACAATACGACTATTTCTTGTCAAAATACAAGAAATAGTCGTATTCAATGCTTTTCTTTTTTAAAGCTGCGTTCAAAGAATCAAGACCATATTTTTCGAGAAGGGTTGGCGTTGATGAATAAAGGGATCTTCCAAGTCCAAGAGCTCTACCGGAAATCTCTGCTCCTATTGATTCAAGAATAGTTGGAAAAAAATCTAATGATGTGAAGAGCCTTTTGTATGTCTCAGTTGTTTGGGCTGAGTTGATGAAAAAATCAAGCCAATAGTGTATTAGATTAAGATCTTTGAATCCAATAATTTCCGGTTCTGCCATGGCGGCGTGGTCTCCCATGACGGCAATTGTGGTTTGGTTATACCAGTCGTTGGTTTTTGCCCAGTCTATAAAAGACTTAAGTTGTTTTGATGCGCATTTTACAACATAAGGAAATTGCTCCTCTTTTGTGATGCTTTGATTTGTGAAACATTCTGGATCTAAGTAGCCATAAGGAGTATGTGTGTCGACTGTGAAGAACCATATTGCCCAAGGTTTATTCTGCTTTGCGAGGTGGCTAATTTGTTCTTTGACTAGCTCGTAATGTAGTTGGTCTCGGACGCCCTCTTTTTTTACATAATCTTTTTTTCGGTGTTCCTGTAATCCAAGAGCTTGTGGAGAAGAGTGCGTGTGCAAAAAATCGTCCATTCCTGAAAATTTTATATTCGCACCTTTTGAAACGACAACATTATAATCGTTGCGAATTAGAATATCTGTCAGACATGTTGCTCCAGGTAGGAACGATTTCATTGGCTTAAATGATCCGCTAATACTTGGAGGGAGTGTAAGAGGAATACCGCAAGTCTTGGCCACTGCATCGGCCATTGTCCATCCCATGCCCCAAGCTTGTGTGCCACCGGGAATAAAACTTTGCTCGTTTTTGATGTATTCTGTAATTTCGGGAATTAAATTCTCGGATAAATTTCCCCCATTTGCTGAATCCTGGAAGTTGTATTCCATTGATTCAAGGAAAATGAGTATTAAATTACGCTTCTCCTTAAATCCAATTTGTACTGAATCTGGATCGATGTATTCTTTTGCATAAAATTCAGAATGCTCTGATTTTGCATCGAGATTTTGCCATTTCAAATAATAGTCTATAATAGGTAGTTGTGTATAGGCGGTGTAGGCAAACCATACGATTGTAACTAGATTGACGAAAAGAATCAAACGATTGTATGAAATTTTAGAAAGCTTCGTGTAGTGAAAAAGTTTTCTTATGATTAAGAAAAATATTGAAAATAAAGAGACGATTGCCGCGGTTGTTATGAGCGAATCTTTTAGAATCCCTATGAAGAGCGTGACGACGAAATCACGACTGCCCTCAATGTTTTGAGATAGCGTAAAAAGGACCGCTTCTGTATTTTCAAGAGGGAAAGTCTCTTTCAAGACGGGAATCGCCTTTATGAGAAAGATTTCTATAAAGAGAAAAAAGAATAAAGATATGGGAGGGATTATCTTTCTAAACATATAGCTTGTAAAATCCAAGTTTTTTCTTTGCGAATTCTAATAACATCGATATGATTAGGGATTCACCAAGTAATGCGGCAAAAATTAGCAATGGAAAATTTGTGCCATACATGAATTTTGGAAAGAAATACATTAAGAGAAATGTGTGAAATAGATAAATGTTCATTGAGTGCTTGCCTAATAAGGCAAGAGGTTTTATCTGTAGTTTTGTCAGTCGGCAAAAACTGATGACGGATAGTGCAATAAAGACGGTGAGGAAAGCATCAATTGTTATAGCGTCGGCATAACATTCTGCCCATATTTGTCTTGCAAAACATAACCCTACGGAGATGAAAAATGATAGAATTAGGACGGCTTGTGCCCTGATTTTGTTTAGAATTTTGTTCAACAAATCGCTGTGGCGTGCTGCAAATATTCCAAATGTGAAAACAAAAGAAAAAATGATAAGGTTGGAATTCCACAATTCGAATATATAAAAGAAATTTCCGACGATGTAATCTCTTGGCCATAACAGGAGAAGTGTCAGTGCTCCTATTGCAATCAATCCGTTTCCCATCAGCCAATATAATATTGGGAATAACAAATAAAGCGATATAATGAGTGCGTTGAACCACCATGTGATAATATAGGAGTCTCCGCCTTGGATGCCGAAAATATCTTTGATAAGGTTTTGCCAAATGGCGGTTTCTGTGCCATAGGCTACAGATAAAGGTCTTCCTAAAGCAAATACACCAAGAGGAACCAGTAGGGCAAAAATGACCCAATAGTTGAGATAGAATTTGCGGAATCTCTTCAGTAGAAATTTGATGGTGCAAATGATTTTCAAAGGGATACTTATTTGTTTTGCCTGCTTGGAATATTGTATTGCTAGACCATAGCCAGAAACGAATAGGAACATTGAAACACAGACTTTGCAGATTATGGCAACCTGCTGGGTGAAGAAACCGTAAGTATCTGTTTCAAAGAATAGGTGGTGGAATAGCATGGCGCATATTGCGATGCCTTTGATTATATTGGTTTCGGCAAGGGATATGCGAAAGTCTACAGGTTCCTTAGTCATGAAAACATCACTTGTTTCTTGCTTAATATATATATTTTTATCGCAGAATCAATGAGGCCATGAGGCTGTATAAGGTATATTTACAACATGAAGTTTCGCGATTTGACAAGGCTAAAGATTGTGCATGGCTCCTTTCTTTTGGCGCTTTGCTTGAACCTGGTGATCCTCCTGGTTTGCCTTGCGGTTTGCGGGCTCCATAGGGGCTCCCTGGACGATTACTTCATGTCGGCGATGATTACGGGGGCTTACGGGGGCGAATTCGATCCGCATACGCTGTTCGTGAACGGCGCCTACGCCTATTTCTTGAAGCAATTCTATGCGATTTTCCCCAAGGTGGGCTGGTACTTTATTTTTGAGTTGCTGGCTGCGTTTGCTGCGTTTACGGTGTTTGTCTACTTTATGTTGCGGCAGGTGGGCGGCAAGCTGGGCGTAGCCCTTTCCGTGTTCCTGCTTGCGTGCCTTGCGCCGGATTTCTACCTGCAGGCGGCTTTTACCCAGTGTGCGGCCGCATCGACTGCTGCGGCGATTCTTCTGTTCTATTTTGGCAACGGCGAACGGCGGAAGCTGTGGATTGTCCTTGGCGGACTGTTCTTTGTCGTGGGCATCGTTTTCCGCAAGGAGGGGTTCCTCCTGGGAATGCCGTTCTTGGCGGTTACGCTTGCGCTGAGCGTTTTCGAGACTCGGAAGATCATGAAGACCACCTTGGTTGTGCTGGTGGCGTGCGTGTGCGCCTACCAGGCGCTGCAGAACTTCAACAACGGCCTGTTCGGTGACCCCGCATATTCCTACTACCGCGAATACCAGTGGAGCAGGGCGCTTTTTGGCGACGGTGACAACTACGATGCTGACGCCACCTTTGACGAACTGGAAGAAAGGCAGATGCAGGGGCGTGATTTCCGGTTCCTCCGGCGTTGGATTTTTTACGACACCGAAGTGTTCTCGCTCGATAGCTTAAAGCGGATTGCGGGTGTCGTTCACAGGAACCGTTACGAGGTGAACCCGGCCAGGATGCCGGCGGCGCTGTTCCTCGTGGTGGCGAAGTCGTTCTTCCAGGCGAATGCATGGTGCTGGATAGTCCTGTGCCTCATGTTCTTCTTCTTTATTCCCAGGCGGGCAAACCTGTACACGTGGGGCTCGCTTGCGCTTTTGTGTCTGTGCATGGGCTACCTGCTGTACGTGAACCGCGTGGTTTACCATGTGGAGTCGGGGATATGGCTCTACGCCATTGTCTGCGCCATCCCGTTGATGCAGCGGAAGTATTTCGAGAATAATCGGCACATTGGCAAGTTGCCGTACCTGGTCGGGCTTATGGCGCTGGGGAGCCTTGTTCTCGCGCTGTCGGGCCAGCGCGGCATCGACAACAACCGTGCGGTTTTTGGCATCCCGCAGATGTCCAAGGATTGGGGCGATTTCCTGCAATATACGCAGGACCGTCCCAAAGATGTATTCCTGCTCTACTTTAACGACTACAAGTACCTTGCGACATACAAGGATCCGCCTTACATGGCGGCCGCCCCGGGCAGCTGGGGCAACATAATCCCGCTTGGCTACTGGAATATGAACCTGCCCGGCATGCAGAAGGAGATGCGGATTCGGGGCATGCGGAACCCCATAAGGGACATTGTCAGGGATAACGTGTATGTGCTGGAAACGGACACGCTTCATCGATTCGACCGCTTTTATCGCGTTCACTACCACGATTCCGTTTCTATACGGACGGTGAAGGAGTTCGGGGATATGCGCCTGGTCAAGTACCGCCGCGAAGGGGGAGAGCCATGACGAAGTTCCCGAAGATTGGTTTTGGCCTTTTTGCCGCATTTGTCGCCTTTGCGGTCGTATTCTCGTACCTGATCAGTGCGCAGTACATAAAGACTGGCGATAAGCCCTGGCACATGCAGCCGTTTACGGATGCGGACTCGCTGACAGTGGAATATACGGGCAAGTATGAACTGTTAGACAAGAAATCGTTGCTGTCTCGCTTTGCCGATTCTTCGCGGGTTACGGTTGCCATTTTGGTGGATGCCTGGGGCGTTCCCTTTGACGAACATCTACTTGCAGAAGATTTCTCCATTTTCAAGGATTTGCCGCACAAGGAATATCTGCACTACAGGCTCGTGAACCGTACCCGCCATGCGGAATTTGCGGAACTGCGAATTCATAGAGATAGCACTAGCTCTCGCGATGGGATTTACCTGTTCGGGGGCGACTCGCTGGAATATGGGCGTAATCTGTATATTGATTCGCTTGGCTACGGCGTGCGACTGTTTTGCCAGAAGTGTCCCGACAGCGTGATGGCAACTATGCTCGATTCTGTGCTCGCGGCCGTGGAGGTCGATTCTGCATCCCTCGTGAAAAATATCGCCTGGACCACCCGGGATTCCCGCGACGGCGACCGTGCCAAGCTGCATGCCACCTTGCGGCTTATTGCCGAAGTGGCTCGCAAACATCCCGAAGTCCGCTTCATAGTGCAGGGGACTCACCGCCCCATCCTGGGCGACCCGAAAATCCGCCGCGAAAGCTTCGCCCACTGGGTTCCTGTTGTCATATTTTAGTATAATTTCCCAAAAAACTCGCTCATTTTTTAGCGAAAACCAACTAAAATTCGCTCATTTTTTAGAAAAGAATGTATATTTAAAGCATGTACCTGAAACGCAAACTAGATGATTTCTTGCTAGAATGGAAAAAATCCGCCGATAGGAAACCCCTGATTGTCAAAGGGGCCCGTCAGATAGGGAAGACGGAATCCATCAAGCATTTTGCTGCAAATTACGAGAATTTTGTCAACATAAACTTTGTGTTGGAGAAAAAGTACAAGACCATCTGCGAAGATGGCTACACCGTACAAGATGTCATCAGGAATATTTCTCGCATTGATTCAGAAAAGAAATTTGTACCAGGGAAAACTCTTATTCTTTTCGACGAGATTCAAGACTATCCTGAAATTGCGACATCGCTCAAGTCGTTCTGCATAGACCGTCAGTTCGATGTGATTTGCAGCGGCTCCATGCTGGGGATAAATTACAAGCGTATAGAGAGCAACAGTGTTGGCTACAAGTCGGAATTCCAGATGCAGTCGATGGATTTCGAGGAATTCCTGTGGGCCATGGGATATGGCTCGGATGTTGTCGGTGATCTTTTGTCGCACATGCGGTCGGTAACGCCATTTAACCAAACGGACATGAATGTTTTTGGTAGTCTGTTCATGGACTATTGTCTCCTTGGGGGAATGCCCGAAGTGGTGCGTTCTTTTGTCGAAAAGGGAACGTTCGAGGGAACGCTGGCGCTCCAGCGCGCACTCGTCGCCGACTACAAGGAAGATATCAAGAAATATGTTGAAGGCGTAGATAAGACCCGCGTACTGAACGTGTTCAATAACATCCCCGTGCAGTTGGCGAAAGAGAATAAGAAATTCCAGATATCCAAGGTGGCGAATGGAGCGAAGTTTAAGGACTACTGGGGATGCATAGAGTGGCTGTGCGATGCCGGAATGGTGAACGTTTGCCATTGCCTCCATACGCCGGAGCTCCCGCTGAAAGGCAACTACGAAGAATCTAAGTACAAGATTTACTTTAAGGATACCGGACTGCTTATCGCGAACCTCGATGACGAATCTCAGGAAGACCTTCGCGCCAATCGGAATATGAATGTGTATAAGGGTGCCCTTTACGAAAATATTGTTGCCGAGATTCTGAGCAAGCAGGGTTACGAGCTTTTCTACTATAAGAAAGAGAACTCCACGCTGGAGCAGGACTTTTTTGTGCGAACGAAAAAAACGCTCGTACCGGTCGAAGTCAAGGCGAAGGCTGGGACGGCAAAATCGCTGTCAACCCTTGTCAAGAGTGATGCGTACCCGGATATTACGACAGGGATCAAGTTTTCTGCGGGTAATGTCGGATTTCAGAACAACATCTACACGTTCCCTTACTTCTGTGCTTTTTTGTTGAAACGTTATCTTTCGGGAGTAGATTTCTAGTATTATGCCGATTCCCAAGATAATCCATTACTGCTGGCTGAGCGGCGGGCCCAAAATCCGCCACGAAATGTTGTTTAATTTAACGCCTGTTTCATATTGACAAATAGTATATAAAATTATATATTTTCTGCAAACATGAAAAATGCTGTGGAAAATACTCAAAAACTGGCAGATTTCGCCCCGAAGGTGGGCGGAGTATTTTCTCTGTTGGAACTTGGCGCCCTCTTCGACATATCGAACCAGCAGTCGCTCTGGATTGCGGCCAGACGGTTCGAAGCCGCGGGTCTCCTGAAGCGCTACTGCCGAGGAATTTACGTCGCTCGGGATTTTGATCCACAGGTCCTTTCTGCCAAGGTCCGTACGGATTCATACATATCGTTCGGGTCGGCGCTCGCTTATCACAGGCTCATCGGCACCGAAAGTCCGTTCTTGGTGAGCTGTGTCGTACCGTCGCGGGCGAGCGAGTTCGCTGGCGAAGTAAACCTCTCCTATGCAAGGATATCCAAGGAGCTGTATTTTGGCATGGTGCCGCTAGAAAACGGGGCGAAGATGGCTGATGCCGAGAAGGCGGTGCTGGACACGCTCTACTTTTACCAGCACAAGAAGGTATTCTATTTTAACGTGTTTCAGGATATCGATTTTGCGGCTCTTTCGAAGGAAAGGGTGGACATGTACCTGGAGCGATACGTGAATCCAAGATTCAGGGCTTTTGCAAGGAACACCATTTATGGAAAAGCTTGAAAACACGGAAGCGCTGCTCGCCTGGATTGTCGATTTTTTTGCGACGAATTTCGGGAATTCTGCGATATTGAAAGGTGGGATGGCCCTGCGATTAATGCATAGTCCGCGTTACACGAATGACGTTGACTATATATTCATTCCGTTTGACTCGAAAAAGGATGCGAAGGAGATTATTGAGCGGGCGTTGTTGAAGGTAGATGAATTGCAGTTTCGGTCATCAATGAATTCGAAGGCTTTGAGAATCCTGCTGACGTATGGCGGCCAGAGTGCGCAGATAGAGGTAAATGTCGAGAAAGAATGCCCGTCAATCCCTATGTCTTCGGCTTTGCTCAGCACGGCGTATGGGCGGCCGGCACGCATCCTGCGGATTATGGAACCGGGCGTATCTTTTGCCCATAAGATTGCTGCATGGAACGAATGCGAATTGATGCGCGACCTGTATGACATTTATCAGTACGAAAGTCTGTTCAAGGTCAAGCCCAGAATGGACATTTTGCAGATGCGGCTGAAAAAAGTGCGGTCATATAAGGGCGTTGTCGCCGCCCGAGATATGAATGAACTTGTAAACAAGTTAACACAAAGGGCTGAAATGCTAAATGATGGTAACTTGGCTGAATTGCAGCCGCTCTTGAGTGAAGAAGAACTCGCTGGGCTTGCTTTTCGAATGAGACCCGCCATATTGAACTTATGCGAGAAATTGTATTTTTAGCTTATGTCCATACCCAAGATTGTACATTACTGCTGGCTGAGCGGCGACCCTTATCCGGAGCTGGTCCAGCGCTGCATGCAGAGCTGGAAGGAAAAACTCCCGGATTACGAGTTCATGCTTTGGGACATGAACCGCTTCGACATCCATTCCGTACCTTGGGTGGAACAGGCCTGCGCGGCCAAAAAGTGGGCCTTTGCTGCCGACTACATCCGGCTATATGCGCTCTATAACTATGGTGGCATCTATCTGGACAGTGATGTGGAGGTGCTTAAGCCTTTCGACGATCTGTTGGGACGGCCATACTTCTTTGGGCGGGAACATACGCCTGACAGAATCGAAAACCAGGATTCCATCGAGGCCGCCACGATGGGGGCAGAAAAGGAACTCCCGTTACTGAAAAAGGTCATGGATTTTTATGAGGGCCATGAGTTTATCGACGCCGACGGCAATCTGGACACGACTACATTGCCGACTATCCTTGCCCGCAAGTTGAAGGGCGAAAACCTGGAAATATTGCCGATGGACTATTTTAGCCCCAAGAACACACGGACTCTTGAACTCCAGATTACGGGGAACACTTATAGCATCCACCATTTCAACGGATCGTGGCATTCCTTGGCGCAGCAGAAACACGTTGCATTGAGGACGAAACTCTGCAAGATTTTTGGAGAAAAAATAGGGGAAATATTTGCGACAATTGCTGCTGTATTTATTAATTTAAGGTATGAAGGTTTTTTTGTGACGATGAAAAAAATCACTAGTAAAAAGTGAATTCATACAAGGATGAAGTCAATCATGTTGAACGTCATTTACGATGCAAGTGTTGTAACGAACATCTTTTACAAAGATAGTAATCGTAGTGGCGTTTTTTTTGTCGCTTTTAATATCTTGAACGAATTGTCAAAAAGAAAGGATGTCAATCTATACCTGTATTTTTCTCCAGAAACATACGCAGACGGTGCTGAGTTAAAAAGAGTATATTATCCGAAATGTGGTTGTATTCAGAACTTGACGAAGAACGCTTTTCTCCGTAAAGTGTTTCAAAAATTCCGTACGCTTTATGCTTCGCATACGCAACAGTCCATACTCAAGTGCTTGTTTGCGATTCCTTTAGCATTCTGCATAATCGTATTCTCTTTGACAAACCACAATGATCGGCGGAAAGTAAAAAACTGTGACGTCTTTTTTTCACCTTTTTTTAAGATTCCCAAATTTCTGAGAAAATTTCAGAATGTCAAGAATTTTGTCATGATATATGATTTAATCCCTTTGATTTTTCCGAATTATTATAGAGGGCGAAAGCCTTTTGTTTCTATAGTGATGGAAAGTTCAAAAGCGGGGGATTCGTTCTTTTTTGATTCGCAGAGTGCAAAAAATGATGCGGTAAGATTTTTCCCGTCTATCGTAAAAGAGAATTCATCTGTGATCCCGTTAGCGGCCAATGATGCCTTTGTTCCCGTAGTCGATGAAGAAACAATTAATCGGATTAAAAGAAAATATGGCATTCCCGAAGGAAAAAAATATGTCTTTAGCCTTTGTTCTTTGGAACCTCGAAAAAATCTGATTCGTGCGGTAAAGACATTTTTGATTTTTTTGAAAAAAAATCATATTGATGATATCGTTTGGGTTATGGGAGGATCTGCGTGGGATTCTTTTACTGAGGCTTTAAAAAAAGAGGGATTGACATGGAATTCGGATGTTATTATTCGCGCTGGTTATGTTGATGATGAAGATTTGCCCGCCCTTTATAGCAATGCAGAATGGTTTGTCTATACTAGTCAATATGAGGGCTTTGGCTTGCCTCCTTTGGAAGCGATGCAGTGCGGCTGTCCGGTAATTACTAGCAGAGCGTCATCTTTGCCGGAGGTTGTTGGTGATGCGGGCATCATGGTTGATTGGGATAATGATGAACAGCACGTAGAAGCATATGAAAGATACTATTATGATGCGGCTCTACGAAAAGAAAATGGCCGCAAAGGCGTGGAACGTGCAAAAATGTTTTCTTGGAAAAAAACTGTTGATAAGTTGATGGAATGTTTCTATGAAGCCGATTAATTTGATATTTGATGCGACGGTTTTAACGAATTATTTTTATAAGAATGATAATCGTAGTGGTATTTTTTTTGCTGCGCTTAATATTCTTAATGAACTTTTAAAATGCGCAGATGTGAGCGTTTCCCTATATGTTGCTCCTGAAAAATATGCAGATGGATCGAGGCTAAAAGAAGAACTTTTCCCAAATGTGAATTTTATACAAGATTTTTCGAAGTATGGAATGTTGAAAAAAGTATATGTGAAATTAGAGAAGGCGTATGCATCTATATATGACCGTATCTGGCTTCGAAAAACAATTTCCGTCTGGATAATTCTATTAGATTTTTTGTTTAATATAATTGTTGGATTGAATAATAAAAAGTTAGAACCCTATGAGGTGTTCTTATCTCCAGTGTACAAAATACCAAATGGAGTAAGGAAATGTTCTACTATTAAACCGTACATTGTTCTGCATGATTGTATTCCTTTTCTTTTTCCTGAATACTACCCGCAAAGAACAAATGTTGTTAATGATGTAATGCGGACTTCTTTAAATAGCGATTATTTCTTTTGTAACTCCGGAGCAACGCGAAATGATTACAAAAAATTATTTTCCGTTGTGTCGAACGACAATTCATCCGTAATCTATTTGGCTGCTGATTCAAAATTTATACATAGAAGCAACAAAAATGAATTAGAACATATTCAAAAAAAATACAACATCCCGCAAGGCAAAAAATACGTGTTCAGCTTGTGTACATTGGAACCGAGAAAAAATTTGTTGCGTGCCGTAAAAAATTTCCTGTGTTTTTTAGAAAAGAATAAGGTTGATGATTTGGTTTGGGTTATGGGAGGCTCAGCTTGGGTTACGTTTATTGAAACTCTAAAAAAAGAGGGCGCAGTATGGAATCCGAGTGTAATTATTCGAGCCGGTTATGTAGATGATGAAGACTTGCCAGTGCTTTATAGTAATGCAGAGTGGTTTGTATATACTAGCCAATATGAAGGCTTTGGGTTGCCTCCGTTAGAGGCCATGCAGTGTGGTTGCCCAGTCATTACAAGTAATAATTCCTCTTTGCCAGAGGTTGTTGGTGATGCTGGAATTATGATAGACTGGGATAGTGACGAGCAGCATATTAAAGCGTACGAAAAATTATATTTTGACGAGGATTTGCGAAAAGACTACGGATGTAGGGCGCAAGAAAGAGCAAAAATATTCTCGTGGAAGAAAACGGTTGATAAAATAATTGGCGTGATGAAGGACCGAAATAGACATGCTTAATATCGTTTATGATGCATCGCAGCTGGTTGATGGAGAATGTAATAATGCATTCAGAAGGGGCATCTATTTTGTCTCGTTGAATATTTTGAAAGAGCTTTTAAAAAGATCTGACATGAACGTGTGCCTGTGGAGCTCTCCAAGCAAGTGTTTTTTGTTAAATGAATTGAAAAAGAGAAGCTTTCCCAACGCAATTTTTTATTATGAAAAGAATTTATTGACTCAGTTTGTTTCTGAAAAACTGACAGGGTTGAGGTCTTTTGCCTGGAAAATGGAAAGGCATTTCTTTATTCGAAAAATTCTGTGGTTGATAATTTTTTCTGGAGATTTTCTGGTTAATCGACTTTTTTCATTGAAGGCTGCTTTTTCTTCTCAGGCAAAAGGAGTCTTTTTTTCTCCGCAGGATGCTATACCAGGGTGTTTCCGAATGCAGAAAAATCTGCGTCGTTTTATTATCCTCTATGACGCGATTCCTTTCAAATTGGCAGGTTATAGTTGGCAGAAAGAAAAAGGTTGGTTTGCAAATCTTATCCGAAATATCAATCCGTCGGATTACTATTTTGCTATATCCAATGAAACAAAGAAAGATTTCTGCCATTTCTTTCCTCGGTTAAAAGCAAATCAAATCTGGGTTACATATTTGGCCGCAGAAGAAACGTTTAGGCCGGTTAAAGAAGCTTCGGCTTTGAATGATATTAAAGAAAAGTATAAATTGCCTCGAGAAAAAAAATACATCTTCAGTTTGTGCACGTTGGAACCTCGAAAAAATTTAATTCGTGCTGTAAGAACCTTTATTACATTTGTCAAGAAAAATAATATTCAAGATCTTGTGTGGGTAATGGGCGGGGGTCAATATGAAAATTTTTCAGAGCAGATAAAGAGAGGGGCTTTAAATCCTGAACTTTATGACCAATATATAGTATATGCTGGTTACGTTGATGACGAAGATCTCCCTGCACTATATAGCAATGCAGAATGGTTTGTTTTTACCAGCCAATATGAAGGGTTTGGCCTACCTCCGCTTGAAGCGATGCAATGTGGCTGCCCTGTAATTACAAGTAACAATTCCTCTTTGCCGGAAGTCGTTGGCGATGCCGGCCTTATGATTGACTGGGATAGCGACGAACAGCATGTAGAAGCATATGAAAAATATTACTTCGACAAAGATTTACGTGAAGAAAACCAGAGAAAAGGGTTGGAAAAAGCCAAAACATTCTCTTGGCAAAAGACCGTGGATGAGATGGTTATGGTTATGAGAAAATAAGTATATGCAAAAAAAGAAAAGGTTGGCTATGATAAACATAATTTTTGATGCAACAATTTTGCTGAATTGGAATAATAAGAGCTGCTTAAGAAGTGGTGTTTATTTTGTTGCAAAAAACATTTATGAAAGACTTCGAAATAACCCAAGTTTTAACATTTGTTTGTATTTTGATGTTGCTAACATGGATTATTTTCTTGCCAATTCTGCCGTGTTTGATGATCCCATCATCAATGATTTTGATAATTTGCTGTGGGGAATTAACAAAAAAATGTGGGCTCTACATAGGCGTTTTTTTGAACACTCGTTTTTGAGAAAACCTTTTGCGTTGGGAATTGTTGTTACGCAAAAAATTTTAAAAGCGATAAAACCTATTAATCAGAAGAAGGTCTTGGAATCACAGGTGTATTTCTCGCCTCTATATTCAGTGCCAAGAAAAATAAGAAAACAAAAACATTTGCATTGCTTTACAATGTTGTATGATGCCATTCCTTTTTTGATTCCTGAGGATTGTGGCGCCGCATGGACTAAGGAACTAAAAAAAATAGTTTATAGTGCAAAAAAGAATGACTTTTTTATTTGTGATTCGCACAATAGTTTTTTAGACTTTAATAAGATAAATCCGAATATTTCTTCTAAGAATACGTTTGTTGCTCACCTTGCTGCTGCAGATGAATTTCGTGAAGGGAAAAATGAAAATCTTCGCGATGAACTGTTAAAAAAATACGGGATTCCCAAAGAAAAAAAATTTGTTTTTTGTTTGAGTTCTGTATCGCCTCGAAAAAATTTCAATAGAATAATCAGAACATTCCTTGCGTTCGTAGAAACCAATCATGTTGACGATTTGGTTATTATTGTTAGTGGAGCGGGAAGTAAAGATGAACTTGTAAATTTGAAAGATCAGCAAGTTTATAAAAAGGAATGGATTGATGCGATAGTATATCCAACGGGTTATATTAGTGATGAAGAAAAAGTGATTTTGTATCAACATGCGGAATGGTTTGTATACACAAGTCGGTATGAGGGGTTCGGGCTTCCTCCTTTAGAAGCTATGCAGTGTGGCTGTCCTGTTGTTACAAGCAACAATTCGTCTTTGCCTGAGGTTGTGGGGGAAGCGGGCGTTATGATTGATTGGGACAGCGATGAACAGCATGTTGAAGCATATAAGTTGCTGTATGAAAACAAACAGTTTCGCGAAATGTTAAAAATGAAGGGCTTGCGACAGGCTGAAAAATTTGCTTGGGATAAAACTGTTTCGTTGATTGAGCAGGCTATTCAAAGTAAGATCAATCAAAATTGACTGGAACTATGTGATGTTTGTTGCTCGTATTAAGCCTTTTCTGAAAAAAGGTGGCATAAAAGTGTTGTCTATAAAACACAAAACAAAGCCATCGGATGGTGTGGTGAAATAATTCCAATCTTTGAAAATGGAATTAATATTCTCAAAGTGCTCGATTTTGTGGTATGTGCAACAAGCGACCTTTATTTTTCTTGTTTTGAAAAAATCAGAATTTCCTCTAATAACTAATTCTTCTGCACCTTCGATATCCATTTTTACAAAGAATGTTTCATTTTCCAAACCTTGAGTTGAGGAGCTTAAGGTTGTTGTGGTTTTTGAGTCTTTGTCTCCCACCCATTTACTAATAATTTTTACCTTATTTTTGTATGGCTCAAAAGTTGCTTTTAATGGGAGTTCCCATATTGGGTCGGATTCGTATAAAATGGTTTGCTTAATTTTTTCAATAGAATCGAGTGCGACCAAGCCCTCGGCGCATCCGATATCTAACAGAACGTCTCTTGGTTCTATTTTAAATTTGTTTGATTGGTATTGGTGAGGTGCTTTTGTCGTATACCCTCCTCCTACGATATTTTCTCGCTCAATGAAGTTTCGGTACTCTTTTTTTGCATCCTCAATACTCCAGTGCTTTGGGAAAAAAAGTTTTTTCCCGTTATGGAGTACATAGGGTAGCCCCTTTTTTCTGTCGTAATCCGCTTGTATTGCTTGCTCCATTTCTTTGGCTTGCGGATATGGAAACATTGGAAGATCCCGTTGTGTTTTTAGATATTGAATTTCTTCTGCATATTGCGCTGCTTCATCACTATTTATTTCAAAATAGTTGATGATGATATTCTTTCGGGCCTGATTGATTGATGTCCTGCAACGGCTAATTATGTCTTCTTGTATGTCGTATTTTCCGAGTAAGAAGAAATTGTTTTTGAAATTTTTTGCGATCGTCTTGATGTAATTAAAAAAACTCATTAAATACTCCTTTGTTGGATGCAGAAAAAGTGTTTTTACTGAAGATGAAGGAATTTTAAAATGGGGTAAATACGAACGCACATAAAACAGATGATTTTAGATAATTTTTTTGAAAAAATCTCTTTTTCCCAACTTTTTTTTACGGCTAGGTAATTTTTTTCAGAATCGAATTTTAATCGGTTTGTCTTTGCCCAGTCCAAATTGTTCAAAACGATAACATGTCTAAAATATAAAGAAACTATTTTCTTTTCTTTTAGATAATGGAAAATTTTACAATTTTCAATGGATGCTATTCCCGAAGAAACTTTTTTTCCCCACATAGCCGTGGTATTTCCACCGTGTCTGTTGTTGTAATTGAGAACTTTTGAACAAAAATAAACATCCCCAATAAGGCAAAATTCTATCCAAAAAAGCCAATCTCCGCTAGATTCAAAAGTTTGGTATGTTGTGGGTATCTGGGAGAGCGCGTCCTTTTTGAAAAGAACAGAACTCGCGTTTAAAATGAAGTTCGTATGAAACATTTTGTTGTGCAAAAGCCAATTGCCATCATATATTGAATCTTTTTGTATGTTTTTTTCTACTTCTATTTTAGATGGTGTGACAATATATGAATTTGAAAAGACAAGGTTGACTTTTTCGCGCTTAAGAATTTCGGTCGTTATTTTCAAAAAATTTAGCTCTGCCCAGTCGTCGCTTTCTGCGATCCAGATATAGTCGCCTTGAGCCAGCTCAAATCCTTTTGCCCATTGCTTAAAGGGTGAGCCGCTATTTTTTTTGTTGTAGACTATATGGGAAACTTGGGGTCTGCTTCTGTAGTCCTCAATGATTTCTTTGCTGTTGTCTGTACTGCAATCATCAAGAATGATGACCTCAAAATCCTGAAAGGTTTGGTTAAATATAGAATCCAGACGCCGTTGAAGGAACGGAGCATGGTTGTAATTGGGAACAATGACTGAAACAAGAGGCATAAAGGAATTTAGTTAAGTTATTTTCAATAAAATCTTTATTAACCAATAGGAATTTCTTATTATGAGAGTTACGATTTTCTTGATTCTTATTATAAATTTTCTATTTTGAGGATAAAGCGCAATGTATTTTTTTACAGCCGTTTCAATATTGAAATTGTCCAATGCATATTTTCTAAAAAATACGCCATCATTGATATCGTATTTTTTCATTTCATTTGCCAGCTTTTCGGCATTGAATTTTGTTTGAGCAAAGCGTCCTGAGCAATTAAAACAAACAGATTCTTTTATATTATTTGCGTTTAAATATCCATCTCCATAGTTTGACGAATAACTGCGAACGTCAAAAGATATGACGGGTCTTCCACATGCCATAGCATCATATGCTGATCGCCCTATTCCTACCACAAGATCAGATTGATTGATTTTTTCTTCTATTTCCCAATAATTTTCCTCAAATTTATTGACTTTTTCAAAGTGAGCTCCAATTAACGAACATGCATCGTGAACAATAGTATTCGCTTCGTCCGACTGACAGAGGGATAGTACATATTTTAGTTCATTGTTTATTGGTTTGTTTGGACGAAAACGATTGCAATCAATACCATTTTTTATGATTGTGCTGGAAAAACCTTTAGATTGTAGATAGTCAAAAACTTCTTGTGAAATAGACACTAGAGCATCGGCTTGGGTTGAAGGCTGTTCCAAATCCATTTTTGTACCATGACAAGTTTGGATGATAAAGCCCCTTTTATAAAGGTGATTTACAACATTGTTATGGTTTGCGATAATTAAATCGTAAAAAATATGTGAACGAAATTTCACTCCAAGCGATTCGATTTTTTTAGAGATTTCACCTAATTGAAAAGCGAAGTATTCAACATCATGTCCTTGCCTTAAAAGTTCCTGAACAAGAGCGTACGTATAACACTCTGTTCCTCCTGTATTTTGTAGATGGTTTGTAGCGACGAGAATCTGCATTATTTAATCTTCCAAAATCCATCTAAATACAGGGCTCCCAGGTGCGAAGATACGTTGGGGATTGAATCGGCTATGTTTATGAACGCTATACCTTCTTGATAATCATACCGGCATTCATTCTTTTTTACGAGAGTCGCGTCCAATCGGTATCGACCACCAGTTAGGTTAAGATGTGGCAATGTTAGTTCTATAGTTCGATTTGCATTTTTGAAATCATATGATTTCTTTTCAATTTGTCCAAAAAAGGTTGTTGCTCCCGCAATTCGTTCTTGGTTTGGACTGTACAAATAAATTCCAAGTCCTGTACTTTCATCGGTAAAATCGCATTTCTGTAATTTTATTTCAATTTGGATAGTTTCTCCTGATATGAAACTATTTGTTTCAAGACCTTGGTTGTTGCAGATTCTGATGGATTTTATTTTGTTCTTTGCTTCAGGAGGCAAATCAATTTTTTTCTCGTTATCTTTATGCCCAGATAATACATACTCGTTTACGATATCATCAACAAGACCTGTGTTGCGAATTATTCCATTTTCAAGCAATACTCCCGTTTTGCACAGGTTCTTCACCGCGCCCATATTATGGCTCACGAACAGCACGGTTCTGCCTTCGCCGCGGCTCACGTCCTGCATCTTGCCGATGGCCTTCTTCTGGAATTCGGCGTCGCCCACGGCGAGCACTTCGTCCACCACCAATATTTCGGGTTCCAGGTGCGCGGCGATGGCGAACCCGAGGCGCACCGTCATGCCGCTGCTGTAGCGCTTCACGGGGGTGTCCAGGTAGCGTTCGCAGCCGCTGAAGTCCACGATTTCGTCGAGTTTGCGGGTAATCTCGGCGCGGCTCATGCCCATGATGGCGCCGTTCATGTAGATGTTCTCGCGGCCGGTCATCTCGGGGTGGAATCCGGTGCCCACTTCGAGGAGGCTCGCGATGCGGCCCCGTGCGCGGATGGTGCCGGTGGTGGGTGCGGTCACGCGGCTCAGCAGCTTGAGGAGTGTGCTCTTGCCGGCGCCGTTACGCCCGATGATTCCCACGACGTCACCCTGTTCCACCTTGAAGTTGATGTCCTTCAGTGCCCACACGTATTCGCTTGCGCCCTTGTGCGCGCGGTCGTTCACTTCGCCCACCTTGAGGTAGGGGTCCTCGCGGCGCAGCACTTTGGTTTGCCAGAACCTGTTCAGGTCGTGGCTGAGCGTCCCGGTGCTCACTAGCCCCAGGCGGTACTGCTTGCTGATGTTCTCGAATTCGATGGCGATAGACATATCAAAAAAATAATATAGATAAAAAAAATGTGAACTGAACTGCATGAAAAAAGCTAAAATGCTAAATTAAATGGCAGGATGACGTCTTATTCGGTACATTTTGTTGTAGCACTGGTTCTTTCTTCAGCAATCCCTTTGATTTTCAGGAATCCACTGAAGAAACGCTTGATTGCGTTTTTGATCGCCCCTGTTATCCTGTATCTTCTTTTCTATAACTTTGATTATGGCTTATTGGGCGGTCCCGTTCCCTTCTTGATTTCCTATCTAGGAGCAGTTTTTTCTTCTTGTATTGCCCTACTTGCCGTTTCTTTGCATACCGTGCCGATGCGCTCGGAATCCGCTCACGCATCCAAGATTCAGTTTGTTCTGTCATTCGTTTTTGTGTACGTTTGTCTGTGTATTATTTTCGCCTTGCCGTGGGCTGTTGATATTTTCCCCTTGTCCAATGTGGAGGCGATTCTTTTTACCATTTTCTCGGGAACGAATGCAGGGGCGGAGAACTTCGTTGTGACGTCCCTTGTGCAGAAGGTTGTGGTCCCTGCTTCTGGAACATTTGCCTTTATTTTGGCTCTTCATGTCATATTGTTTTTTGTACAATCCCGGAAACAAGTATGTTATGAAGTTCGTCTGTGGAGGTTCAAGGTTGGCTTGAACCGGATGGCTTTGGTTGTTCTTGTCCCATACGCATGTATTCTTTTTCTTGTTGTTCCTGGAATCGTGTCAAGTGCTCCGTTCAGGGCTTTCTTCCAGCAACCTATAGATTCAAAGTTTTATCGGGAATACTATGTCCATCCTGATTCGGTGCAAATACAATCGCACGATGAGACGAGAAATCTGATTGTAATTTTCCTTGAATCGATGGAAACGAATTTTTCAAAGCATACCCCGGAGATTGCGGACCTAGAAAAGTCATCCCTCAATTTCGCACCAGGGGGAGAGAATGTGTCTGGAACCACGTGGACGATTGCCGGTATCACAGGAAAACTTTGCGGTATTCCGTTGAACATGCCTATGGGCATTGATGAACACCACGGAAAATTGCCTACATATCTCCCTTATGCGAAATGTCTGATGGATGTGCTTGCGGACAAGGGATATAACCAGCTCTATGCACAAGGCTCCAGCGGCGATTTTACGCAGAAGAGAACTTTCTGGACGGATCATGGGAATGTCGGTATTCACGATATTGAGTATTACAGGTCGGTGGGGAAGATTCCTGAGAAATACAATGTGTTCTGGGGCTTTGAAGATCGTAAACTATATGGGCTCGCTAAGGAGGAACTCGATAGCCTTGCTAGGCAAGGGAAACCCTTTGCTTTTTATATGCTGACTGTAGATACTCATCAGCCTTTTGGTTATTTGGATGATTCCTGTAAAATTGCATTGAAGAATATCGACTTTGAGGTGAAAGATGACAACCGCTACCCTGCGGCATTACGTTGTGCGTCGATGCAGCTCGCTTCGTTCGTAGAATGGATCAAACAACAGCCTTGGTCTAGCAATACAGTGATTTCTGTAATGGGGGACCATGCTACGCCAATGCTTTCGAATAAGGCGGGGGTGGCCCCATCGGATAGCGTGTATTGGACGAACTTCATTATCAATTCGGCTGTAGACGCGGGTGGGGAGAATCGTCGCGAAAGATCATATTCTTCGTTGGATATGTTCCCGACGTTGCTGGAGTCGATGGGCTTTGAATTGGATGGACGTTCTATCGGGCTTGGAAGATCGCTATATGCCGATAAGCCGACGTTGCTTGAAATATACGGCAAACCAGTATTAGATAGCCTTCTCCGCGAACGGAGCATTCAATACGACTATTTTATAATGGGAAAGTAGAAACGAAAAATACTCCGCAAACCTATTGACATCGCTACCACGCAGAATTATATTTGATGGTGTACTAATGTGCATTGCGTGCTCGCAAGAACCGATTAAACCCCGCAACCAGAAGCCCATTTGCAGGAAAATCGTGCAAGGCGAATGAAGCACAACCATGTTTACATGGTTTGTATTTCTGAGCCGTCGTCACGGACGCCCAAGGCGTCAAAGGAGCCGTAAATGAGC
>JAEEGH010001092.1_pt1 | contig 81113 bp, 72 predicted proteins | sample 9134181 | NCBI WGS metagenome assembly JAEEGH01 (sample SAMN16246544, study PRJNA631951) | gut metagenome | biome: gut microbiome; feature: rumen; material: DP-attached | host: Bos | place: Iran: Karaj | collected 2018-10 | reverse complement strand
TTTTTACCTTCTGGGGTCTCGACGCCATCAAGCAGAAGCAGGGGCGTTCGTTCACAGGCGGCAACTGGCTGACGAAGCTCGTCGGTTTGATGATGGGCGGGTTAAAAGTCACTCCCACGAGCCGCTTCAACTTCCTCGGTGCAGGCCCGAAGATCTTCCGCTACCTGATGCGCAAGAACAACGTGGCAACCCTCGAAGAACTGGTCGAGGCGGCCAAGGCGCTGGGCATCAACCTCTACGCCTGCGAGATGGCGATGCACGTGCTCGGCCTGAAGAGGGAGGACTTCATACCTGAGGTGAAGGACGTGCTCGGCGTGGCGTCGTTCCTGAATCTCAGCGAAGGTGGACAGACATTATTCATTTAAAAAGGTAAGGATATGGCAACAAAAGTATTAGACATCACGAAGGAGCACTGCCCGATGACCTTCGTCAAGACCAAGATTGAACTCTCGAAGCTCCAGCCGGGCGACATTCTGGAAGTATTGCTCGCTGAAGGTGAGCCCCTCGATAACGTGCCGCGCAACGCAAAAGAACAGGGCTATAACGTCCTCTCCGTAGAACACGTGGAAGGCACGACACACCGTGTAACAATTAAGAAATAAATCATAAGTATAACATTTAAAACTCAAACGAATTATGGCAGAATCAAATCTTCAGCGTAGTGTGACTACAGCAACAGCCAGAAGACTGGCAACCACCACCAAGACCGCCCCGCAGATGGGCTCGATAACCCCGAGACTGTTACTGAAACTCCTGCCTTGGGTGCAGGTCAGTGGCGGCACGTTCCGCGTGAACCGCACGAAGGTCGAGTTACGCAAAAACGACCGACTGCCCATCCAGTATGTGAACGGTGTACCATCGTTTACAGCGAAGAACCTCAAGGCTATCCCTCTCTTCTCTGAGTTCGACGACGAGATACTGAACCGTCTGGTCAGCTCGTTCGAGGCCAAAGAGGTGGATGTCGACAAACTCTTTGTGGAGGAGGGAAAGGACAAACAACGTTTCTTCATCGTGGCCAGCGGACAGGCTGAGGTCATCAGCAAAGGACCTCATGGTGAGGACTTACGGATTGCTCTTTTAGGCGATGGTGAGTATTTCGGTGAGGCTGATTTACTGGACGAACAGGAATCGACGGTCAGCGTCCGCGCCATCACGCCCACCGTATTTCTTGGCCTGAAACTCAAGGAGTTGATAAAGTTCATTAAAGAAGTACCTGATTTCCGCGAGACCTTCACGAAGGCTGTCGACAAGCAGCTACGCCTGAAGGCATCCGTCAACGACAACGGCGAGAAGCACATCGACCTCGTCAGCGGTCATGAGGAGGACAACATCATCCCAGAGACGTATATCGACTACGAGGAGAATCCGACGGAGTACAGTCTCAATACTTTGCAGACGGTGGTACGTGTACATACCCGTGTGAGCGATCTTTATAATAATCCTTACAACCAACTCGAAGAGCAGTTGCGGCTCTCGATCGAGAGTATCAAGGAACGCCAGGAATGGGAGCTGATCAACAACAAGCAGTTCGGTCTGTTGGCTGCTGCCAATCCCGCCTATCGCATTACCACGCGCTACGGCTCGCCCACACCCGATGACCTTGATGAGTTGCTATCGTTAGTCTGGAAGGAACCGGCATTCTTCATCGCCCATCCGCGTGCAATTGCGGCCTTCGAGCGCGAATGCACGTGGCGTGGTGTGCCCCCTGTGACGACGGATCTGTTCGGCACACGGGTTATTCTGTGGCGTGGTGTTCCCCTGATTCCTTCGGACAAGGTGGAGGTAGAAGGTCAGTACCTGACGGGCCGCGGCGTCGGCACAACGAAGATCATCCTCGTACGCGTCGGCGAGAAGAACCAGGGCGTTATCGGTCTGCACCAGAGTGGTATTCCCGGTGAGATTGCCCCGTCGTTGAGTGCCCGTCTGATGGGTCTCGACAAATTCGGTGTGGCCTCGTACCTGCTCACAAAGTACTTCTCATTAGCCGCCCTCACCGACGATGCCATTGCCGTGTTGGAGAACGTCGAGGTAGGCTATTATCACGACTATCAGCACAGGAATAAAGTAGAGAAGTGATTGTATTTCAACACGAATTACCAAGAATTGAACATGAATTTTTCATAAATTATTAATGATAATTGGTGGCCATTAGTGGTAATTCGCGTTCAAAAAAAATTCTTTATGATAGACATTCAGAATATTAACGGATACGGTATTCAGGATCCTGGGTTCGAACTGCTGAGGCAGGTGGCGCAGCAATACTGTCCCGAGGAGCTTCAGGCGGAGCGGAAGGAGATTATTCCTGACGAGACGCTGAATCTCACGGAGTTGGAGACGGCCTTCAATGCGCTGCTGGCGGGCGGTAACGCCTATGGCGAGCTGCCTTACATCGGCGACGTGGACGCCCATACCTCTTCGTTGCCCAAGGACGACGGCTTCGGCATCGGCATCCCCGAGACGCAGAAGCTGCGTGACCTACACTACGAGGAGGCGGACACGCTGAACTCGGAGCAGATCAAGCGCGACTTCCCCGTACTCAATCAGAAGGTGAATGGCCACGACCTCGTCTGGCTCGACAACGGTGCCACGACGCAGAAGCCCAATCAGGTCATCGACAAGATCTCGGAGTACTACCGTACTTATAACAGCAACATCCACCGCGGGGCGCATACCTTGGCTGCCCGTGCGACGGATGCCTACGAGGAGGCGCGCGAAAAGGTGCAACGGTTCATCAATGCCGCCACCAGCGAGGAAATCATCTTCGTGCGCGGCACCACCGAGGGCATCAACCTCGTGGCGCAGACCTACGGCCGACAGTTTATCACACCAGGCGACGATGTTATTGTCTCTGAACTCGACCACCATGCCAATATCGTACCTTGGCAGCGCGTGGCTCAGGAGAAGGGCGCAACCCTTCGCGCCATTCCCACCGACCAGAACGGTGACCTCATCCTCTCTGAGTTCGAGCGCATCATTACGCCTCGTACGCGATTTGTCAGCGTCGGCCACGTAAACAACACCTTCGGCACCATCAACGACGTGCAGCGCATCATCGAGATTGCCCATTCACACAATATTCCTGTGCTGATCGACGGCGCACAATCGATTGCTCACACGCCTGTCGACGTGCAGGCGCTCGGAGCCGACTTCTTCGTGTTCAGCGGTCATAAGATCTATGGGCCCAACGGCATCGGTGTGGTCTATGGTCGCAAAGAAATCTTGGATAAGATGCAGCCCTGGCAGGGTGGTGGTAACATGATCAAGGACGTGACCATCGAGCGCACGGAGTACAACGTACCCCCTGCCCGCTTCGAGGCTGGTACACCCAACGTGGCCGACGCCATCGGACTGGGTGCTGCCCTTGACTACGTAAGCCATCTTGGCATTCGTAACATCGAGCAGCACGAGCATCAGTTGACGGAGTATGCCCGCGAACAACTCGCCCAGATTCCTGGCTTGACGCTCATTGGCAATCCCAAGAACCGCGTATCGGTCGTGTCGTTCGTCCTCGACGGCATTCCCGTTCCAGAAACAGGTACATTATTAGATAAGGAGGGCATCGCCGTGCGTGCCGGTCACCACTGCGCCCAGCCCGCCCTTCGCGCCCTTGGCTACGAGATGAGCGTCCGTCCCACCTTCGCTCTCTACAACACCCGCGAAGATGTCGATAAACTCGTGATTGCCATACGAAAGATTATTGGACAAAGATGATTTAGAAACAACGAATTAAGACGAATTTCACGAATGAAACGAATGATAATGAAGAAACAAATTACCATAATTGAGCATAATGACCATAATAATTATGGAATATTACGAGTTATTACGGCAATTAGTTTCAATGAAATACAATTCGTGTCATTCGTTTAAATTCGTTGTTAGAAAAAGAACTATGCAGTACGAAACGAAAATATTGACGACGAAGTATCAGAAACCTGATTCATACGGGGCATTGTCGATGCCCGTCTACTATACGGCGGCGTTTGAGTTTGAGTCTGCCAAGGCCATGGGCGACGCGTTTTGCGGTCGCTCCATGGCCCCGTCGTATGCCCGTATCGCCAACCCCACGGTGACCTATCTAGAGGAGCGCGTGCGACAACTGACGGGGGCAACGAGTGTCACAGCCCTCAATACGGGTATGGCCGCTATCCATTACGCCCTTACGGCAGTCAGCGCTGCAGGACTCAACATCGTGGCCTCGAAGCATCTGTTTGGCAATAGCGTCTCGCTCATCCGCGACACACTGGGTTCGTTCGGCGTTGAGCCTCGCTTCGTCGATTTCACGAAACCCGAGGAAGTGGCGGCGCAGATCGATGACAAGACCTGTGCCCTGTTCTTCGAGATCATCACCAATCCGCAGTTGTTTGTGGCTGATATCCGCAAGTTGGCCGACATCGCTCACCAGGCGGGTGTGCCCTTGATTGCCGATACCACCATCGTGCCATTCTCCACTTTCCATGCCGTCGATTTCGGCGTGGATATCGAAGTGGTGTCGAGCACGAAGTATATCTCTGGTGGTGGCACTGGTCTCGGTGGTCTGCTCATCGACTACGGAAAGTTCGATTGGTCGCAGTCTCCCTCCCCTGCCCTACAGGCCCGTACCAAGAAAGTCGGCAGGAAACTGGCGTTTACGGCACGAGTAAAAACTGAACTAGTAACCAATCTCGGTGCCCTGATGACACCCCAGGCAGCCTATATGGAAACCCTCGGCCTCGACACCCTCGACATCCGTTTCCGTCGTCAGGCTGAGACCACGCTCTGGCTCGCCAAGCAATGTCAACAACTGCCGGAGATCAAGCGCGTGAACTATACAGGTCTGGAGGATAATCCCTTCTACGAACTTTCTCGTGAACAATTTGGCTCCTTACCCGGTGCTGTCTTCACCATCGACCTCGCCTCGAAGGAAGCTGCCTTTGCCTTCATCGACAAACTCCAGATCATCCGTCGCGCCACAAACCTCTTCGACCGTAAGTCGTTGGCCATCCATCCTGCCTCCACCATCTTCGGCCTCTTCACCGATGAACAGCGCGCCGCGATGTCCGTCCCCGGCACCACCATCCGCCTCAGCATCGGCCTCGAAGCCGGCGAAGACTTACTCGAGGACATCAAACAATCTATTTATTTTTCAGAATAGGGTGACAGGATGCCTGTATATAAAGGCGCTTCACCCTATTTTTGAGGGCTCCTATTTTACTCTGCCCCATCCTCTTCCATCCGACAAATCCTGTGAGTTTCCTTGCGGGCCTCGCGCCAGCGGGGATAATACTTGTCCATGAGGGCATGGAAGCGGGCGTTGTGGCTGGGTTCTAAAAGGTGGCAAAGCTCGTGAACCACGACGTGTTCGACGCACCATTCCGGCAACAGCAGGACGTAGGCCGAGATGCAGATGCTGCGGTCTTTCACATTGCACTGGCCCCAGCGCGAGATCGTCGGCTTGTAATAGATGATGCTCGGCTTAACGCCCATCTCCTTCGCATGACGTTCTATCATTGGTTCCACAAGTGCCTTCAATCGTTTCAATGCTTCGTCGGCCTGGGCTCGAGTGGGCAAAGGCAGTTTATTGAAGAACTCTGCCCGCTGCTTCTGACGCTCATACGTCTTCTTTCTCGCCTCGTTGATCCAGTCTTTGTGTTCATCAATGAATGCCATCACCTCCTCGCGAGGCATTCCGATAGGTGCCGACACATGCACATCGCCATTCTTCACGATGCGCATTGACAACCGACTTGTCCGTCTGTATGTTACCTTAATTTCCATCTCTTGCCCGTTCTCGCACACATTTGCGTGCAAAGATACAAATTGTTATCGATATAGAACCCTTATGAGTGCAAAAAACGCCAAAAACAATCTGAATCAGCTGCAATTCGATAGTGAGCACGCAGGTTTCAGGACAACCTCTTTATGAGTGTCACAGATTATCTTAAAACTATTGTGATGAAATTTTGATGAATATTACACTATTTAATCTAATTGATTGATTATTAGATAGTAATAAGCAGTGTAGGATTATATTAATCTTACACTATTTGATATAAAAATGCGAGATTTCTTGTAAAAGTCTTGCAATTCTGCCAAAAAAGTAGTATCTTTGCAGTTGCATAACAACTGCGAGAACAGGCTGCGCCTCAGCAATTCAAACAAGCTTGATTGCATTCGGCTTGCACTGTCCTTGCACTCAGTAAAACACCAACAAAGATATGAAGATAACAATCATCAACAACGAAAGAAAGGAAAAGCGGTACACGCGCGAGGAACTCGATGAGTTCGTGGCGCAGTTGAAGGACGGCGCCTTCCGTCACCATTATGTGCGAGACTACAACAAGGAAGTGTGTTTCGCTGCAGAATGGATGAAGCAGAGCGGCGAGTTGAAGGCCAAAAGCCTTAACGCGTTCGTGCTGCTGTCACTGGAGAACCTGCGCGATCTGGCCACCGTCCAGGAATACAAGCGCCTCGCCACTCAGCAGCCCTATACCCTACTCTGCTTCATCGGTCACGACGGCCATTCGCTTCACATCGTGTGTCCATACTCCGTTACTGAGAACAGCTCGCAAAGTAATCATAAAGCTCAAAGCTTCATGCTCAATGCTCAAAGTCTCATCAACGCCTTCCGCAAGCTCCACTATATCTACTCCTCGCAGCTGGGCACACCACTTGTAGAAACGGAAATATCAAGCACCTGCGCAAGTGGAACGGCAAGACCGACTATGTGGGCGAGCTGGCCCGTCGCGTGAAAACCGACAACCCGTACTGGGAAAGCGACTTCCACACGTGGATGCTCTCGATGGTGGCACAGTGGCTGGGCAAGGACCGCCAGCACGGCAATGCCATCGTACCCCTGCTCATCGGTCCTCAGGGCTCAGGCAAGACCACCTTCTGTAAGCGTCTGCTGCCCGGATACCTGCAGATCTACTTCAACGACCGTCTGTCGATGAAGAACGACAACGACATCTTCATCGCCATGTCCTCGTATGCCCTCATCAACATCGATGAGTTCGATGCCATGTCGAAGTCGCAGCAGCCCATCCTGAAGTACCTGCTCTCGAAGCACGACGTGAAGTTCCGCCCACCCTTCGGCAAGACGATGGAAGAACGTCAGCGATTCGCCTCGTTCATTGCCACCACCAACAACCGTCGTCCGCTGGTGGATCCCACGGGTTCCCGCCGTTTCATCTGCGTCTATGCCGAAGAGATTGACAACGACGGCATCATCTACTACGACAAGCTTTACAGTCAGCTCTATGCCGAACTGCAGCAGGGACGTCGCTACTGGTTCGAGGATGAGGACAACGCCCGCATCATCGAGCAGAACGAGCCATTCCAGCAGGTCAGCAGCTACGAACAGATGATAGCACTTTCCTATCTGTCGCCTGATGATACCCCAGAGGATGCAGCGTTTGTTCCCCTTCAGTCTATTATGAAACGGCTTGAGAAGGCGTTTCCCACCTTTACCATTAAGAAGGGAACGGACATTGAACTCGGAAAGAGATTGGTCAAAATGGGTTATGAACGCAAGCGTAACAGCAGAGGATCGTCGTTTAAGATTGAAGGGATATAATCGCTAAAAGTAAAACAACTTGTTTTACTATCGTTAAGATGCCTTTAAAGAATGAATAACCTGCCTTTAATAAAGTAAAACAAGTTGTTTTATTTCAAGTGACGATAGTATAAGATTTTTAAACCAATATTATAAAGAAAATGGCTGTACATATCAAATTAATCAAGAACAATATCAAGCGTAGCAGTTCTTATGGGAAATATTTTGCCAAGGCCGTGAGCCAGGGCGAGGTGACACTCAGTGAAATCGCCGAAGAGGCCTGTCGTAACAGCGGCTTCTCGGAGGGTTCTGTCGTCGGTGTCGTGACGGAACTTCAGGATATTCTGAAGGAGAAACTGCGGGAAGGCCAGACGGTGGTACTCCCAGGCATCGGTCGTTTCAGTCTCCGTGTGGAGAGCATCGGTGTGGATGATCCGAAGGCCTTCAACATCCGCCAGCACATCACCCGTATCATTTGCGGTTTCCTCCCCGCTGGCCGTCGCATCCAGGGACGTCATATCATCTACGACCTCTGCGATGGTGTCAAGACCGTATGGCAAAAGGGCTTCAAACCATGATGATACGAGTTTGCTGATGACATCATCCATTACATTAAAGAATCCCGCTAATTCATTGTGAATCAGCGGGATTCTTTTTAGAGTCGAGGTGACAGGACTCGAACCTGCGACAGCCTGGTCCCAAACCAGGAACGCTACCAACTGCGCTACACCTCGATTTTTGCGGGTGCAAAGGTACAAATAATTATTGAAAATTGAAAATTGAGAATTGAAAAATTGTCTGTCGCCAGCAAATATTTAACTTTCTTAAACTTTCAATGTTCAATCTTCAATCTCATTTGATAATTCCTTGCTCGACGAAGATTTTCTTCAAGGCAACCACCGAACGGTCAACCTGCTCCTTGGTGTGAGTAGCCATCAGAGCGTAGCGCACGAGTGTGTCCTGAGGCGCACAAGCAGGCGGGATGACGGGGTTGATGAACACGCCGGCCTTGAAGGCGAGAGCCGTCACGAGGAACGTCTTGTCCACGTCGCGCACATAGAGCGGGATGATGGGACTCTCTGTGTCGCCAATCTCGAAGCCCTCCTCACGGAAACGCTTCAGGGCATAGTTGGTGACATCCCAAAGAGCCTGGATACGCTCAGGCTCCTGCTGGATAATGTGCAGGGCCTCCATAGCGGCAGCGGTGGCTGCGGGCGTATTCGAAGCAGAGAAGATATATGTACGGCAGGTGTGGCGCAGGAAGTTGATCGTGTCCCAGTCGGAGGCAATGAAACCGCCGATCGAGGCGAGCGACTTGGAGAATGTACCCATGATGAGATCCACCTCGTCGGTGAGTCCGAAATGATCGCAGACTCCCCTACCCTGACGGCCGAAGACACCGATACCGTGGGCCTCGTCGACCATGATGGAGCAGTTGTATTTATGCTTCAACTCAACAATCTCAGGCAGCTTGGCGAGGTCGCCCTCCATAGAGAACACACCGTCGACGACGATGAGCTTGATGGCCTCCTGAGGCAGTTTCTGAAGCACGCGCTCCAGGTCTTCCATATCGTTGTGCTTGTAATGCAGCTGCTTGGCAAACGACAGACGTCGGCCATCAACAATAGATGCATGGTCGCGGTCGTCACAGATGATGTAGTCGTCCTTACCGACCACCATTGCCAGAACACCCTGGTTTACTGAGAAGCCCGTGGAGAAGCAGAGACAGTCGTCCTTGCCGATGAACTCGGCAATCTCCTTTTCCAGCTTCACGTGAAGATCCAGCGTGCCATTGAGGAAGCGGCTGCCGGCACAACCTGAGCCGTACTTGTCGAGGGCTGCCTTGGCGGCATCGATGATGCGCTGGTCGCCCGTCAGACCCGTATAGGCATTTGAGCCGAACATCAGCACCTTGTGTCCGCCCATTTCAACTTCGGTACCCTGCTTGCCTTCTATGGCACGAAAGTAGGGGTACACATCAGCCTCCATGAACTTCTGTGGCTCACGATAGTGCTTATATTTCTCTTGTAATTGTCCCATTCCGATGACAGGTAAAATGTTTTATTTATTTTGCGGTGCAAAATTACACATTTTTTTTCAAATCGTGCAAGTTTTTCTTAATAAATGTGCCTTTTTTGCAAATTTATTGTATAACGGCATCGTTTTTTCATCGTTTTTCGTACTTTTGCAGCATCAATTATGAGTAAGAAAAAGATTGTATTCATTATAAATCCTATCTCGGGTACCCACTCGAAGGATAAGATACCGGCTCTGATAGAGAGCGGGCTGGATCTTGAGCGCTTCGACTACGAGATACGATTCACGGAGTATGCCGGCCATGCCACGGAGATCGCACATGACTGCGCCAAACACGGGATTGACTCGTGCGTGGCGGTGGGTGGCGACGGCACGGTGAACGAGGTGGCTCGCGCCCTGACTCATAGCCAGACAGCCCTCGGTATCATCCCCTGTGGCTCGGGCAACGGGCTGGCAAGGCATCTATGTATTCCCGTCGACGTGAAAAAGGCCATCAAAATCATCAATGCCGACAACGTGGAGACGTTCGACTACGGTGTGATCAACGACCTGCCATTCTTCTGCACCTGCGGAATGGGTTTTGATGCGTTCATATCGCTTAAATTCGCAGAGTCTGGCAAGCGCGGCCCGATCACCTACGTGGAGAATGTGCTGAAAGAAGGTCTGAAATACAAGCCTGAGACCTACGAGGTGGTAGCCGACGATGGGGCTCACCGTTACAAGGCTTTTCTCATAGCCTGCGCCAACGCCTCACAATACGGCAACAACGCCTACATCGCACCTGGGGCAACGATGAAGGACGGCGAGATGGACGTGATTATCATGGAGCCTTTCGATACATTCGAAGCTCCGCAGATAGCCGCCGACCTGTTTATGAAAACGCTGACGAGCCACTCGAAGATCAAGACCTTCCGCACGAAGCATCTGCATATACACCGCAAGGAGCCGGGAGCCATACACTACGACGGCGACCCCATCATGACCGATGCCGACATCGACGTACACATCGAGCATGAGGGCATACGCATACTGACAGACCCCGATATGATTGAAGATCCAGGACAGCCCAACTTCTTGCTCAACGCCTTCAGCGACTTCTTTAATAATATAAATAATGTACGCGAGGACATTGAGAAGCGAGGTCACAGGATACAGGTCATCAGCAAGCTGATGCTCCGTAGGCTCACGAAACTTTAGCCGCAAATATGCAGACCGTTGCTGTGATTATCATCGTTGCCTTGGCCGCAGGCTTCGCTTCGTGGCGAGTCTATCGGACTTTCCTACGCAAGAATGACCCTTGCGAAGGATGCAGCGGATGTGACCTGAAACGGCAGATATGCGAGAAAAAACAGGAAAAAGCGTGTTGCTGTCATAAAAACTGAGAAAAAAGTTTGGCGGTATCGATAATTATGCTTACCTTTGCACCCGCAATCGAAAGGTGCCTTGGATGAGTGGCTTAGTCAACGGTCTGCAAAACCGTCTACGGCGGTTCGAATCCGCCAGGCACCTCAAAGCAAAAGAGGATGTGACAATCACATCCTCTTTTTTTATCGTATTTACGGCTCAGTCCGAAAATATCCTCGTGATCGTCATTCTTCTTCGTTGAAGAGATTCTGAATCTCATTTATCTCCTCTTCGTCGAACCACTTCGACAACTTCTCACGTGCCTGGGCGATAATCTCAGGATCAATGCCCGTCCACACACGCTTCAGCACATAGAGCAACACGGCGAGATCGTCGGTGAGTCCGGCGATGGGGATGGCATCGGGAATCACGTCAATAGGGCTGATCATATAGCCCAGCGCTCCGATGATGATGGCCTTGTCGGCCTTGCTCACCTTGTCGCTCTGGAGTGTATAGTACAGGATTAGTGCGGCATAGACGAGTTTGGAGCCAGCTCGCTTGGCTATACGGGAGATTTTCTCAGCAAATTCTGACTGCGAGAATTTGTTGGCGTAACTCATAAAATCGGGTAATTCCATTTTCATATCCAGTTAAGTATTATTTGTTGATTCTAATGATTCTGATACCAGTGTGAGAGGCGTGTTGGCTGAGATACTGGCCGAGTGTCATCGGCTCCTCAACCACCTTCTTGTGCAGTTGCGAGGCGTTAAGCAGATGAAGACCGTCTTTCCGCCACACGGCAAAACCCAGATGGGCGATGTCGAGACCGGCTTTCTTGCAGGTAATGGCAATAATGTCGCCATCTTTCACGGCCTCGCGCATGGCCTTCGTATTGAGGACCTTTGACTTGGGGATAAAGCGGAACTTCATGCCCGTGATCCGATTCTCCATAGCCTTGATCTCCGGCACGTACTCCGGATGGCGCTTCAGGGCCTTGTAGCTATCGGGGTGCTGACTCATATATCCCACGTTAACCGTCTGTACAGCGGTAAAGGGGGGATTGGGCTTCTGTATCTCGCTAACGATGCCTGCCTTCGAGTTTGAGACAATCCAGTCGGTGAAGTAATGAATGCGTGATGGGTAGCGGTCGATGACGCCATTGTGATATCGCATCACCTGAAGCCTCTTGCAAAAAGCCGCAAAAGTGTATTCGCCTGCCTTGGCACAAAGGGTAAGAGCCGTGACGGTTTCAACCAGCGTGGTGCAGTCGAGTTGGCGTGTGTTTACCACCAGACGCTCAGCACCATCTTTTTCGAGGGTATGGGCAACGTATGGCCTGTCGATGAACTTACGGGCAAAGAAGAGTGGGAAGTTCGTGGAGCGTGGCTGCTGGCGGACCTCGCTGAGCAGGCGACACACAGTGATGCTGTCGGCCTTCTCATAGACCGCCCCACTCGCCTGCCTTGCCTTCATCGTCAAGCAGCAAAGCATCGCCACAACCGTTACTATTAATCCCTTACTATTCATCAAAACTTTCCAAGTATTCTGTCCATCGCCCAGTTCACAGGCGTTGCCGACACACTCGTACAAGTGCACACGGCCAAGCCCTGCAAGTCTTCTATCACATTCTTGATCAGCGGGTACTGCACATACGGCGGATTAGGTACCATGATACTCTCATCGCCATCGCTGGTCTGAAGACGGATGGGGTTATAATCGAACACAGAAAAACTGACCTGTCCCTCGGTGCCGATAATCTCTATACAGTCCTCACGGGCACTCTCATGGGCCACATAGCACCACGAGCCGCTGCCAGGCACACCACTCTCAAAACGGAAGCACGCACTCACGGAGTCCTCAGCATCGTAGAGGCCACCACGATTGGCACGTATGCCGCGGGCCTCAAGGATGACGCCGAACATATCCTGTAACAGATCGAGCTGATGGGGAGCCATATCGTAGAAGTAACCGCCTCCGGCAATTTCCGGCTGAAGTCTCCAAGGCAGAGGTGTATGGTTACGGATGGCCTCGGCATCGGCAGTCCGAAGAGGCTCCGTGTAGCGTATCTGCACATTGAGTATCTTACCTATCCTGCCACTGTTCACAATATCCTTAACCTTCTGGAAATAGGGCAGATAGCGTCGATAATAGGCCACGAAGCAGGGGATGCCTGTCTGCTCAGAGATACGGTTGATACGGGCACAGTCGTCGTAACTTGCCGCCAAGGGTTTCTCTACATATACTGGCTTACCAGCCTTCATAGACATGATGGCATAGGTGGCATGACTGGAGGGAGGTGTAGCCACATAGATGGCATTCACATCAGGATCATCAATCAGTTCCTGAGCATCGGTGTACCATTTCTTGATACCATGGGTGACTGCATAGGTGCGTGCGCGACGTTCCGTGCGGCTCATGACTGCCACCACACTCGACCCTTCCACTTCGCTGAAGGCAGGACCGCTTTTCTTCTCCGTCACCTCACCGCAACCGATGAATCCCCATCGTAATATCTTCATGTGTGTGCGTTACCATTATATATTTGGGTGCAAAGATACAAATTATTTGATAATTGCCAATTGACAATCGACAATTTTCAAACCGTTTTAATTTAATTAACGTACTCGGCTGTAAGAAAATCGTAAATCCTAAATCGTAAATCACAAATTATCATTAACTTTGCACGCAAAAAATTGAAAACTCTATGGAAAAAGATCAAGACAGCATCCTCATGAAGGATCGAAGCGGGCGCGCATGTATCAGTGCAGGTTATCGGCTGTATATGTCAAATTTCAGACGAATCTTCCGTTATAGTTGGGTGGCAGCAGTCATTTTTGCCCTGACGGTCAGCATTGGCGGTACCATTATGATTCTCCGTCCGATGCTAGCCCTGTTCTCCCTTCTGCTGATCATAATTGTAGAGGCACTCTTCGCCTCTTACGGCTTTTCCGTACTCAAGCAGCATCAGCAGACAGGTGCCATCAGCTTTGCTCCGCGCTGGTTCAACCTCGACGTACACATTTTCGTGCGCACGCTGAAGGCATGGCTTAACCTAATTGTCATCTACATCGTAGTGGCTGGCATTGTGGCTGGCATTTCGGTTCTCGCAGTCAAATATCTCTCGACATATACTGCCATCGCATTCATCTGTCTCATGGGACTTCTGGCTTTTGTCATCCTATTGCCGCTGGCATATACTAACATGCGTTATGTATTGACCGATGGTGTAGGTTACTGGAAAAACCTGCGGGAACGATACGGCATCGGCTTCCGTCGCTGGGGATTCATCTTCCTCGTGGTCTTCGTCACCACCCTGCTCATTTCTGTCTTCAGCCTGTTTACGTCGCTGCCAGCCGTCATACTGACCATCGCCAACCAGACAGCCACCATCGGCTATCTAACTGGCGATCCCCTTGGCATGCCCTCCTATATCGGATGGCTCGCGGCTGTGGTGTTCCTGCTAATAGGCTTCATACAGGCCTATGTCATGTTGTCGTTCCTATTCCCCATTTATTATATGTACGGCTCCATTGACGCACATGAGAGTGAACGTAAAGAATTTAACAATCCAAAAGCATGAAACGCATCCTATTTATCGACCGCGACGGCACCATCATCCGTGAACCTGCCGACGAGCAAATCGACTCGTTCGACAAGCTTCGTTTCGTATCCGGTGTCATCCGCAACCTCGCATTCCTTCGCGAAAAACTCGACTTCCGTTTTGTAATGGTCTCCAATCAGGACGGCCTCGGTACTCAGGCTTTCCCTGAAGACACATTCTGGCCTGTTCACAATTTCATTCTCCAGACACTTGAAGACGAGGGCATCACCTTCGATGATATTCTCATTGACCCGCACTTCCCAGAGGACAATGCACCTACACGCAAACCGAACACCGGTTTGGTGGAGAAATATATGAATAATCCTGAGTATGACATTGCTAACAGTTATGTCATCGGTGACCGTGAAACTGACCGAACCTTTGCTCGAAATATCGGCTGTAAATCATTGATTCTTAGCGATGAAGGCATTACATGGAACAAGATAGCAGAACTGCTCTTTGCTGGTGAGCGTATCGCAGAGGTGAAGCGCGCCACCAAGGAGACCGACATACACGTCAAGGTGAATCTCGACGGTACAGGCAAATGCGACATTCAAACAGGACTCGGTTTCTTTGACCACATGCTTGAGCAGATTGGCAAGCACGGCATGATGGATCTGATGATTCACACGAAAGGGGATCTTGAGGTCGACGAGCACCATACCATCGAGGATACTGCCATCGCCCTCGGAGAATGTATGCTTCATGCGCTCGGCGACAAGCGGGGTATTGAGCGCTATGGCTACTCACTGCCTATGGATGACTGTCTCTGCTCCGTATGTCTCGACTTCGGGGGACGTCCCTGGCTCGTATGGGATGCAGAGTTCAAGCGTGAGAAGATTGGTGAGATGCCTACTGAAATGTTCTTACATTTCTTCAAATCGCTCAGCGATGCAGCCAAGATGAATCTGAACATTAAGGCCGAGGGGCAGAACGAGCACCACAAGATAGAGGGTATCTTCAAAGCCCTCGCCCGTGCCCTGAAGATGGCTGTCAGACGTGACATCTATCATTACGAACTCCCCTCTACGAAAGGAATGTTGTAGAAAATTTGGTAGTCTCAATTAATATTCGTACCTTTGCAGCCCAATTATTATAATAAGGTATAGAAGAAAGCGATGATAACATTAACAAATCTGCAGATACAATTCGGAAAGAAGGTTCTCTACAAGGATGTGAACCTGAAGTTTACAAGCGGTAATATCTATGGCATCATCGGTGCCAACGGAGCCGGTAAGTCTACCCTGCTCCGTGCCATCAGCGGTGAGCTGGAGCCTAACAAAGGTTCGGTGGAGATGTTGCCAGGTGAGCGCATGAGCGTACTGGAACAGGACCACTTCAAATACGATGCCTTCACGGTGATGGACACGGTAATGATGGGACACAAGCCCATGTGGGATAACATGAAAGAGCGTGAGGCCCTTTATTCGAAGCCTGAGATGACAGAGGAAGATGGCAACCGTGCCGCTGAACTCGAGATGGCTTTTGCTGAGATGAACGGCTATGAGGCCGAGAGTGAGGCTGCCCAGCTTTTGCAGAACCTCGGTGTGGCTGAGGGTCAGCACTACAAGCAGATGTCAGAGATATCAAACAACGAGAAGGTGCGCGTGATGCTGGCCAAGGCGCTGTTCGGACATCCTGACAATCTGTTGCTCGATGAGCCAACCAACGACCTCGACCTCGACACCGTGCAGTGGTTAGAGGAATATCTCTCTAACCTTGAACAGTGCGTGCTCGTTGTTTCACATGACCGTCACTTCCTTGATGCTGTCTCTACACAGACCGTAGACATCGACTTCGGTAAGGTAACCTTGTTCTCTGGTAACTATTCGTTCTGGTACGAGTCTTCGCAGCTGGCTTTGCGTCAGGCACAGAATCAGAAGATGAAGGCCGAAGAGAAGAGAAAGCAGCTGGAGGAGTTTATCCGCCGTTTCTCTGCCAACGTGGCCAAGTCGAAGCAGACAACATCGCGCAAGAAGATGCTGGAGAAGCTGAATGTGGAGGAGATCACTCCCTCAACACGTAAATATCCTGGCATCATCTTCTCCATGGAGCGCGAACCTGGCACACAGATACTTGAAGTGGAGGGTTTGAAGGCTGTGGATCCCGATGGAACAGTACTCTTCGACAACGTGAGCTTCACCATCGAGAAAGGCCAGAAGACCGTATTCCTCTCTCACAACCCCAAGGCCATGACGGCTCTTTTCGAGATTATCAATGGTAACCGTCAGGCCGACGCAGGCACATACAAGTGGGGTGTCACCATCACCACTGCCTATCTCCCACTCGATAACACGGAGTTCTTCCAGAGCGAGATGAACCTCGTGGACTGGCTCTCGCAATGGGGCCCGGGTAATGAGGTGACGATGAAATCGTTCCTCGGACGTATGCTCTTCAAAGAGGAGGATGTGCTGAAGCACGTGAACGTGCTCTCCGGTGGTGAGAAGATGCGTTGTATGATCGCACGCATGCAGCTGAAGAACGCCAACTGCCTGATCCTCGACACGCCAACGAACCACCTTGACCTTGAATCCATTCAGGCGTTCAACAACAACCTGATACAATTCAAGGGCAATATCATCTTCTCTTCCCACGACCATGAGTTCATCAACACCGTTGCCGACCGTATCATCGAACTGACACCAAAGGGCACTATCGACAAACTGATGACCTACGACGATTACATCTACGATGAATCCATCAAGGCAAAAAAGGCAGAGATGTATAGTTAGCAGTTGACAGTTAGGCACGAAATTTGCATGAGGAATTGCAAAGACTTCAAAACAACGTAATTATGACAGAAAAAGATATTAAAATCGAAGACGAGGAGACTTTGAACGAGGATCCCGTCGAAGAGACTGACAAAGAGGCAGAAGCCTCCGAAAACTCAGAAAACTCAGAGGACTCAGAGAACTCAGAAGAAAAGGACCCTCTTGAAAAGGCTCAGGAGGAAATAACAGAGTTGAAGACGCAGTTGCTCTACAAGGCTGCAGAGTTTGACAACTATCGCAAGCGCACATTAAAAGAGCGCGCCGAACTGATTCTTAACGGCGGAGAGAAAGTCATCACTGCCATCCTGCCCATTCTCGACGATATGGAACGGGCCATTGAGAACGGTGAGAAGACCGACGATCCAGAGGTTCTTCGTGAGGGCATGACACTCATCTATCAGAAGTTCATCAAGACACTCGAAGGTCAAGGTGTGAACAAGATAGACACCGACGATGCCGACTTCGACACTGACGTTCACGAGGCAGTGGCCATGGTTCCCGGTATGGGTGACGACAAGAAAGGCAAGGTCATCGACTGTCTGCAGAAAGGATATAAACTAAACGACAAGGTAATACGCCACGCGAAAGTAGCCGTCGGCCAGTAATCATAAAGTTCAAAGCTCAAAGTTCAAAGTTCAATGGCAAAAAGAGACTACTACGAGGTGCTTGGGGTCGCGAAGACCGCCTCGGAGGACGAGATCAAGAAAGCGTATCGTAAGATAGCTATCAAATACCACCCCGACCGTAATCCTGGTGACAAGGAGGCTGAGGAGAAGTTCAAGGAAGCCGCAGAGGCTTATAACGTTCTCCACGACCCGAAGACCCGTCAGCAGTATGACCAGTTCGGCTTCAACGGACCTGGTATGGGCGGCTTCGACTTCAGCGGCTTCGGTGGAGCTTCAATGAACATGGACGATATCTTCTCCATGTTCGGTGACATTTTCGGAGGCCATGGATTCAGTGGCTTCGGAGGAGGTTCACGCCGTCCACAGCAACATCGCGGCAGTGACTTAAGACTGAAGGTCAGACTCTCCCTTGAGGAGATCAACAAAGGAGTCACCAAGAAGTTCAAGGTGCGCAAGGATGTTCCGTGTCCGCATTGCAACGGCTCTGGTGCTGAGGCTGGCAGCGGTAAGGAGACATGTCCAACCTGTCATGGTCAGGGTGTCATCACCCACACAACACAGAGCATCTTCGGCATGATGCAGCAGCAGAGTGTCTGCCCCACATGTAACGGTGAAGGTCAGGTGATAAAGAACAAGTGTAAGCACTGCGGCGGCACCGGTGTAGAGAAAGGTGAAGAGGTTGTGGAGATCACCATCCCTGCCGGCGTAGCTGAGGGAATGGTTGTCAACGTGCCTGGCAAGGGTAATGCAGGAAAGCATAACGGCATAGCAGGAGACATACAAGTGTTTATCGAAGAAGAGGATAACGAGACCTTCGTACGCGACGGCAACGACCTCATCTACAACCTGTTGCTTGACTTCCCGACAGCTGCTCTCGGCGGTGAGGTGGAGATACCTACCGTCGAAGGCTCCAAGCTGAGAGTGAAACTCGAAAACGGCACTCAGCCTGGCAAGACGCTTCGTCTTCGTGGAAAAGGACTGCCCGCAGTTCAAGGCTACGGTAGTGGCAGAGGCGACCTTGTGGTGAACATCAGCGTATATGTACCGAGAACACTCAGCCGCGAAGAGAAGCAGGCCATTGAGAACTTCCGTCAGAGCGACAACTTCAAGGGCGATAAGCAAACCCGTGACTCGATCTTCCAGAAGTTCAAGAACTACTTCAATTAATACGAAGGGATTATGATGACCTATCAGGAGACGTGCGAATATCTGTACAACGCCATGCCGATGTTTGAGAGGCTTGGTGCCAGTGGATATAAGGAGGGGTTGGAAAACAGCCGCAAACTGGATAATCATTTTGGGAATCCCCACCGGGATTTCCTCACTATCCATATAGCCGGCACCAACGGCAAGGGCTCATGTTCGCATACCATCTCAGCCATTCTCCAGATGTGTGGCTACAGAGTAGGTCTATACACTTCACCACATCTTGTGGACTTCAGTGAGCGCATCCGTATCAACGGCCAGCCCATATCTGAGGATTATGTTATCAACTTCGTCAATAAGGAGAAGAGTTTCTTAGAGTCGCTTCAGCCATCGTTTTTCGAGGTGACTACCGCCATGGCTTTCAAGTACTTTGCCGAAATGAAGGTCGACATCGCAGTCATAGAGGTGGGACTCGGTGGCAGGCTCGACTGCACAAACATCATTTCACCAATCCTCTCCGTCATCACCAACATCGGATATGACCATACCCAGTTCCTCGGTTCCACACTTGAGGAGATTGCCCTTCAAAAGGCCGGTATCATCAAGCATAGGACACCCGTTGTCATCGGAGAGACAACACCAGAGACGAGAAATGTCTTCGACGCTATTGCCGAAGAAGCCCATGCTCCCATCATCTATGCAGAAGACCATATTGAGGTGTTGGACTGGAAGCCGTCAGAAAATGGCATCACATACCAGACAGAACATTTCGGTATCGTTGAGGGAGAGCTTGCAGGCATCTATCAGGCAAAGAACACCAACACGATTCTCTGTGTTATCAGACAATTGGAACGACTGGGATATATGCATCCCGTCACTTGTGATCCTGATACTATCTGCCAGAACAAGGAGGTCAGGGAAGGCATGAAGTCGGTATGTGATCTAACGGGACTTAAAGGCCGCTGGCAGACTGTCTGCAAACAACCTCTTACTATCTGCGACACAGGCCACAACGTACCGGGATGGAAATACTTGAGCGAACAGCTCAGCACCATCAAGTGTCATCACATGCACATCCTCTTCGGCATGGTCGATGACAAAGACCTGGAAGGTGTCATGGCCCTTCTCCCCAAAGACGCCACCTATTATTTCACGAAAGCCAGTACGAAACGCGCTGTTTCCGAGAATCTCCTGAAACTATTTGCACAACAGGCAGGCCTTCAAGGCGAGTGCTACCCGAATGTTCCAAGTGCATACGAATCCATCAAAAAGGCTGCCAATGATAATGATTTTGTGTTTATTGGGGGTAGCAGTTATGTGGTCGCAGACTTCCTGAAAAATTGCATTTAGGCTTTTTTAATACATCGATAACCTTTTTTTCGTAGATTCATTCGTCTATTTGGATTGTTTTCCGTACTTTTGCAAGCAATATAGTAACAGTATTGTAATTGTAACTAAAAACATATTCAATTATGGCAAACTCTACAGAAACAGCGAATCTCTGTGGTCTGAAGCGGGAGAACTTCCAGGCCACCATCAACGGTAAGAAAACCGATTTGTACATCCTCCGCAACCGTAAAGGTTATGAAGTGGCTATCTCTAACTACGGAGGTGCCATTTGTGCTATTATGGTGCCAGACAAGGATGGTAACGTAGCAAACGTCATCCAGGGGCATGACAGTATCCAACAACTTACCAGCGGAAAGGAGCCCTACCTCTCTACCCTTATCGGACGCTGGGGCAATCGTATCTGCAAAGGTCAGTTCACGCTGAACGGCAAGGACTACCAGCTGGCACTCAACGATGGTCCTAACCATCTGCACGGCGGAGCCGTAGGCTTCAACGCCAAGGTTTGGGACGCCCGTCAGATGGGACCTCGCTCCCTGGCCCTCCACCGCATCTCATCTTACGGTGAGGAAGGTTACACCGGAGAGTTAGACGTGACCGTGGAATTCACATTCACCGACCTCAATGAACTGGTTATTGAGTATCTGGCTACGACAAACAAGAAGACCATCGTGAACCTCACCCACCACGCCTTCTTCTCACTGGCAGGAACTGCCGATCCCACACCGGCAATTGACGACCAGATCTGTGAGATCAACGCAGACTTCTATCTGCCCACCGATGCAACAGCTATTCCTACAGGTGAGATCCTGAAGGTTGAGGGTACTCCGTTTGACTTCCGCACACCGAAACCCTTCGGTAAAGATATCAATGCTGACCACGAGCAGATCAAGTTCGGAAAAGGCTTCGACCACAACTACGTGCTTAACAAGAAGGAGGAAGGTGAGCTTAGCTTTGCAGCCAGAGTGACTGAACCGAAGAGCGGACGCACCCTCGAGTGCTACACCACCGAGCCCGGCATGCAGCTCTACACTGCCAACTATGCCACAGGATACAAGGGCGCCAATGGCTGCACCTTCCCCTATCGCTCGGCTTTCTGTCTAGAGACACAGCACTTCCCCGACACGCCTAACCGCCCGTACTTCCCCAGCGTTGTTCTTCGTCCTGGCCAGACCTACAAGCACAAGACCATCTACCGTTTCGGTGTAGTTGAATAAACGACCGTACATTAACTTAAAAGACTTTACAATGAGTAATCAGAAAACCAATGGAAGTATCATCGCCATTATCACGATGATGTTCCTCTATGCCATGATTTCGTTCGTCACGAATCTTGGCGCACCTATCGGAGTCATCTGGAAGAACCAGCCTGAAATTGGTGGTTCCAACGTGCTTGGCATCATGGGTAACTTCATGAACTTCTTTGCATATCTGTTCATGGGTATCCCTGCAGGAAAAATGCTGACAAAGGTTGGCTATAAGAAGACCGCTCTTATAGGTATTGCCGTAGGCTTTATCGGAGTGCTGATACAATTCCTGTCAGGCTTCTCAGGAGGCATTGCCGGATTCTGCATCTACCTCTTCGGTGCCTTCATCTCCGGTTTCTCGGTATGTATCCTAAACACTGTGGTCAACCCGATGCTGAACCTCTTAGGCGGAGGCGGTAACCGTGGTAACCAGCTGAACATGATCGGTGGTACGCTGAACTCACTCTCTGGTACTCTGACACCGATGCTCGTCGGTGCGCTCATCGGAACCGTGACAGCATCCACCCAGATGGCCGACGTGAATCTCGTCATGTATATCGCCATGACGGTCTTTGCTTGCGCCTTCGTCATCCTGCTCTTTATCCCCATCAAAGATCCTGAGCTGGGTAAGGTCACTGCCGATACAAAGTTTGAACATTCGCCCTGGGCTTTCCGTCATTGTCTGCTCGGCGTTATTGCCATTTTTGTTTACGTTGGCGTAGAGGTTGGTATCCCCGGTGGTTTGAATTTCTACCTCTCTGATACCAGTGCCAATGGAGCATGGGTTAATCCCGAGGCAGTGCTCAATGCTGCCACCATCGGAGGTGCCGTTGCTGCCATGTATTGGCTGCTGATGCTCGTAGGACGTATGGTTGCCAGTGCCATCGGCGGCAAGGTGTCTTCTCGCCAGATGATGCTGTTCTGCACCTCCTTGGGTATGGTGCTCATCATTGCAGCCATCCTCACACCGAAGAGCGTAACGACTACCATGCCGCTGGTGAAGATCCTCGAAGGTTCCGTTGAGATGACCACCGTACCGCTAAGTGCATTGTTGCTGGTACTCGTTGGCCTATGCACCTCCGTGATGTGGGCATCCATCTTCAACCTTGCCACCGAGGGACTGGGTAAGTATACGGCTCAGGCATCCGGCATCTTCATGATGATGGTCGTAGGCGGTGGTGTGCTGCCGGTTGTGCAGAACTTCTTCGCCGACATCATGGGCTACATGCCGAGTTACTTCATCTATCTATTGGCCATGGCCTACATGTTCTACTATGCTCTCATTGGCTGCAAAAATGTGAACAAGGACATCCCCGTAGAGTAATAATAATTATTTCAAACTTATAATTATATGGATATTGAATTTGTAAGAAGCCGCTTCATCAAGCACTTTGACGGAAAGACAGGCAACGTCTATGCATCTCCCGGACGTATCAACCTCATCGGCGAGCACACCGACTACAATGGTGGTTTCGTGTTCCCTGGTGCAGTGGATAAAGGTATCATGGCAGAGATGCGCGCCAATGGAACTGAGGATACCGTGATGGCATACGCCATCGACCTCAAGGATCGTGTTGACTTCAAACTCTCCGACCCCAATGGGCCCCGTGCATCATGGGCACGCTATATCTATGGTATAGCCTTGGAGATGAAGAAGTTGGGCGTTCCCGTTAAAGGCTTCAACATCGCTTTTGCAGGAGATGTTCCCCTTGGAGCAGGCATGTCTTCTTCCGCAGCTATGGAGAGTTGTTTCGCTTATGGATTGAATGACATCTTCGGTGAGAACAAGGTTTCACAATGGGATATGGCACTTGCCGGACAGGCTACGGAGCATAACTACTGCGGTGTCAATTGTGGTATTATGGACCAGTTTGCCTCTGTCTTCGGAAAGGCTGGTTGTCTGATGCGCCTCGACTGCCGTAGCCGTGAGTTCGAATACTTCCCCTTCAAACCCGACGGCTACCGTCTTGTGTTGCTTGACTCTGTGGTTAAGCACCAGTTGGCTGGCTCACCCTACAACGATCGTCGCCGTTCATGCGAAAACGTAGTGAAGGCCATTGCGGAGAAGCATCCTGAGGGTAAGTACGAGACACTTCGCGACTGCACATGGGAAGAGTTGGAAGAAGTGAAGGAGATAGTGGGTGACGAGGATTACAAGCGTGCCAAGTTCGTGCTCGGTGAGAAAGACCGTGTGCTGGCAGTCTGCGACGCCCTTAACGAAGGCGACTACGAGAAGGTTGGTGAGATGATGTACAAGACTCACGAAGGCCTGTCGAAGGACTACGAAGTATCTTGCGAGGAACTCGACTTCCTGAACGAAATCGCCAAGGAAGACGGTGTAACTGGCTCCCGTATTATGGGCGGCGGCTTCGGAGGATGCACCATCAATCTCGTACGCAACGACCTTTACAAGAACTTCATTGCTGATGCCAAGAAGTGCTTCAACGAGAAGTACGGTCATGAGCCGAAGGTCTATGATGTAGTTATTGGCGACGGATCACGTAAACTCTGCTAAAAGCTATCCGATAAAGCACAATTTGTGTTTACAAAGGTTAAAAAATGGCGGTAAGGTGTAAATAATACACTTTACCGCTAAATTTTAATCCCTTTTCCTTTGCTAATTCAGAAATAAGTTGTAAATTTACACCCAAAAAAAGAACTCTAACATTTAACAACTTAAAACGAATGAAAATGAAAGCACTGAAAAGTAGTTTTCTGAGTATCAGCGCAGCTGTGCTGATACTCTCATGCACCGAAGCTAATCAGGCTCCGGTATTAACGGTTTCGGGTCTTGACCCAGCCAAGTTTGACACCACCATTCAGGACAAGCCTGTCAGGCTCTACACCCTGACAAACCAGAACGGCATGGAGGTATGTATTACAAACTATGGTGGACGTATCGTGTCCCTCGTTGTTCCCGACAAGGATGGTAATTCCACCGATGTCGTACTGGGATTCGACAACATTGCCCAGTATGCCGACACCGTCAACACCCCCTCTGACTATGGATCAAGCGTAGGCCGCTATGCCAACCGTATCAAGGAGGGCAAGTTCACACTCAACGACGAAGAATACCAGTTGAAGAAGAACGATGGTCCCAACTGTCTCCACGGAGGTGGCAACACAGGTTGGATGCATCAGGTGTACGATGCTGAGCAGATTGGTGACTCCATTCTGAAGCTGACCATTGTGGCAGCCGACGGTGAGAACGGATTCCCAGGCAAAGTGATGGCTGTCACCACCTATAAGCTCACAGCCGACAATGTGCTTGACATGACATGGGAAGCTGAGACTGACAAGCCAACGATCATCAATCAGACGAACCACAACTATTACAACCTGAGCGGTGACTTCACACAGCCGGCCTACGACATGGTATTATATGTTAATGCCGATAACTTCACCCCCAGCGACAAACTCTACATCCCCACGGGTGAGATCAAGTCTGTGGAGGGCACTCCCATGGATTTCCGTACCCCTCATGCTCTCGGCGACAGCATCCAGTCGCAGTTCGATCAGATTCAGAACGCCACTGGCTACGACCACAACTTCTGCCTGAACACCTTCAAGGACAACAAGGGCGACGATACACAGGTATGCGCCAGCCTCTATTCTCCTAAGACCGGTATCTTCATGGAAATGTTCACCAACGAGCCTGGTGTACAGGTATATAGTGGAAATTTCCAAGGCGTAGGTGCCGACAAGGACATCGCCCGTAAAGGCGGCATCACCTATCCCAAGCACGTCAGCGTATGTCTCGAGAGTCAGAAGTATCCCGACTCTCCCAACCATCCCGATTGGGTACAGCCCGTGCTGAATCCTGGAGAGAAATATTTCAGCCACGCTGCATATAAGTTCTCAATTAAGTAAATCGTAAATTGTAAATCAGAAAATAGTAATTTAAATTATGGATTGGAGTTCAAATCAATTTCAGTGGCTTGACTGGGTAGTGCTCGCTATCGGAGTCCTCGCCATCGTATGGGCGGTCTATCATGCCATCAAGAAAGATAAGGAGAAAATGAAGGGTGCCGACTCACAGGACTATCTGTTCGGTAAGGGTGAGCCCTGGTATGTAATTGGTATGGCCATCTTTGCTGCCAACATCGGTTCTGAGCACCTCGTCGGTCTCGCCGGTACAGGTGCCAAGGACGGCGTGGGAATGGCCCACTGGGAGATGCAGGGCTGGATGATTCTCATCCTCGGTTGGCTGTTTGTACCGTTCTATCAGTTGCTCAACAACAAGATGGGCAAGATCATCACCATGCCCGACTTCCTGAAGTTCCGCTACACCCAGCGCACTGGCTCATGGCTGAGCATCATCACGCTCGTAGCCTACATTCTGACAAAGGTATCGGTAACAGCCTTCACAGGTGGTATCTTCTTTGAGTATCTCATCGGCCTGCCCTTCTGGTGGGGTGCCCTCGGCCTCATCGCAGTCACAGCCATCTTCACCGTGTTCGGCGGTATGAAGGGCGTGATGACCATGTCGGCCATCCAGACACCTATTCTTATTATAGGTGCATTCTTAGTGCTCTTCCTCGGTCTGTCTACACTGGGTGGCGGCAGCATCGTTCAAGGCTGGGAAAACATGATGGCTTTCTGTAGCACGCTTCACGACGGTTACGGAACGACCCATATGTTCCACTGGGCCGACATCAACGCATCAGGCAATCCAGACCCCCTCTACCATGAGTATCCCGGTTTCGTGGTGTTCATTGGTGCCTCTATCATCGGTTTCTGGTACTGGTGTACCGACCAGCACATCGTTCAGCGTGTACTTGGTCAGCAGAAGGGTGAGAGCAACGTTGAGGTCATGAAGCGTGCCCGTCGTGGCACCATCGCCGCTGGTTACTTCAAGCTTCTTCCCGTATTTATGTTCCTCATCCCTGGTATGGTGGCTATGGCTCTGGCCAACGGTGGCTTTGGCGACTTCGGCATCCAGATGGATATTGCCAACCAGCACGACACCGACGGTGCTTTCGCTATGATGGTGAAGAGCATACTGCCTGCTGGTATCAAGGGCTTTGTGACCATTGGTTTCATCTGTGCACTCGTCACCTCTCTGGCAGCCTTCTTCAACAGTTGCGCTACGCTGTTTACTGAGGACTTCTACAAGCCCATGAAGAAAGGTATGAGCGAGGCTCACTACGTTTTGGTTGGCCGTATCGCCACCGTCGTGGTCGTTATTCTCGGTCTGCTCTGGCTCCCTGTTATGATGGGTATGGGCAACCTCTATAGCTATCTGCAGGGCATCCAGTCGCTCCTGGCTCCAGCAATGGTGGCCGTCTTCACGCTGGGTATACTCTCTAAGAAGATTACGCCGAAGGCTGGTGAATGGGGCCTCATTGGTGGTTTCCTCATCGGTATGCTGCGATTGGTAACAAATGTTATCACCGATACGGGTTCGGCTCAAATGGACGGTGCCTTCTGGAATGCCACCGCATGGTTCTGGCAGACCAACTGGCTCATCTTCGAGTGCTGGCTGCTCGTGTTCATCGTGCTGCTCATGGTGGTTGTTTCGTTCTTCACGCCTGCTCCCACAGCCGAACAGAAGGATGCCATCACCTTTACAGCAGACTATCGCAAGCAGATTGCCCAAAGCTGGGATATATGGGACATAGTGGGAACACTCGGTGTCTTATTCCTCTGTGGCAGCTTCTACTGGTACTTCTTCTAAGAACAGGAAATGACCTATTATAGTCAACACGCAAAAGTCTGGGTGTCGGTAGACTGCATCATCTTCGGCTTCGACGAGGGTAAGTTGCGTGTACTCATCGGCAGGCGACACATGGATCCCGGCCGCGGCGAATGGAGCCTCTACGGAGGCTTCGTCCGCAGCGACGAGAGCATCAACGATGCTGCCAACCGTGTTCTTTTCGACCTTACCGGACTCAGGAATCTCTACATGCGGCAGGTGGGAGCCTTCGGCAGTGTCGACCGCGACCCTGGCGAACGAGTTATTTCCATCGCCTACTATGCGCTTATCAATGTGAAAGACTACGAAGATGAACTTCGTAAGGAACATGGTGTGGAATGGGTGAACATCGACGAGATTCCCGAGCTTTACTCTGACCACAACGAGATGATCAGGAAGGCTCGCAAACTGATGCGGCAGAAGATATCCTCTGAGCCCATCGGTTTCCGTCTGCTTCCCAGTCTCTTCACACTCTCTCAACTCCAGAAACTCTATGAGGCCGTACATGGCGAGGATCTCGACAAGCGCAATTTCCGCAAGCGGATCAAAGAAATGGACTTCATCGAGAAGACTGGACTCATCGACAAGACTGGATCAAAGCGTGGTGCGTACCTCTATCGTTTTAACAAGAGGGCGTACAACCAAGATCCGAACTTCAAGCTTTAATATCATATATTATGTTAGAAGAACTGAAAGAAAAAGTATTCAAGGCTAATCTTGACCTTGTAAAGCAGAATCTGGTGATCTTCACCTGGGGCAACGTATCAGGTATCGACCGTGAACACGGACTGGTGGTTATCAAACCTTCCGGTGTTGACTACGACGTCATGAAGGTTTCCGACATGGTAGTGGTTGACCTTAAGACCGGTGAGGTGGTCGACGGTGACCTGAATCCTTCAAGCGACACCCCCACACACCTTGTTTTATATAGGGCTTTCCCCAACATCCAAGGTGTAGTCCACACCCACTCCACTTATGCCACCGCCTTTGCACAAGCTGGCCGTGATATCCCCAACATCGGCACCACCCATGCCGACTACTTCTACAAGGATATCCCCTGCACGCGTGACATGACGGAAGAAGAGGTAAAAGGCAACTACGAGCTGGAGACAGGTAACGTCATCGTCGACGAAATCCTGAACATCCGCAAAATCAATCCTGACCACACGCCTGCCGTGCTGGTGAAGAACCACGGCCCGTTCTCGTGGGGCACTTCTCCCGACAATGCAGTCTACAACGCCAAGGTCATGGAACAGTGTGCCAAGATGGCGTTCATCGCCTACTCGGTCAACCCGGAGCTCACGATGAACCCGCTCCTCATTGAGAAGCATTACATGCGTAAGCATGGCCCAAATGCATACTACGGTCAGAAGAAGAAATAAGAAAGGAAATATTCACATTAAATATCAATCAAAAATTATGAACAAAGCATTCGAGAATTTAGAAGTTTGGTGGGTGACTGGTGCACAGTTGCTCTATGGTGGTGACGCAGTCGTAGCAGTCGATGGTCACTCAAAGGAGATGGTCGATGGCCTGAATGCCAGCGGCAATATCCCTGTGAAGATTGTATATAAGGGCACAGCCAACAGCTCCAAGGAAGTGGAAGCTGTGATGCTCGCTGCAAACAACGACGAGAAGTGCGTAGGTATCATCACCTGGATGCACACCTTCTCACCCGCAAAGATGTGGATCAAGGGTCTGCAGCAGTTACAAAAACCCCTCCTCCACTTCCACACACAGTATAACGCTGAGATTCCCTGGAACGAGATCGACATGGACTTCATGAACCTCAACCAGAGTGCTCATGGCGACATCGAGTACGGACACATCTGTACCCGTATGCGCATCGCCCGCAAGGTGGTTTGCGGCTATTGGAAGGACGAGAAGGCTCAGAAGCAGATTGCCGTCTGGGCTCGCGTGGCTGCCGGTGTTGCTGATGCTCATAACGTGCGCTGTCTGATGTTCGGTATGAACATGAACAACGTAGCCGTTACCGATGGCGACCGTGTGGAGTTCGAGCAGCGTCTCGGCTACCATGTGGACTACTACCCCGTCAGCTCACTCATGGAGTACTTCAAGAAGGTGACCGACGCCGAAGCTGATGCTTTGGTTGAGGAATACAAGAAGCTCTACACCATCAAGATCGACGAGAGCGGCGAAGAGGTTTACTGGGAGAAGGTGAAGAACGCCGCCAAGGCCGAGATTGCCCTGCGCCGCGTGCTGAAAGACGAGGGCGCTACTGCCTTCACCACTAACTTCGATGACCTTGGCGACGCTGACATCGACGCACCCGACTTCTGCGGCTTTGACCAGATTCCCGGTCTGGCTTCGCAGCGTCTGATGGAAGAGGGCTACGGCTTCGGTGCCGAGGGCGACTGGAAGACCGCCTGCCTCTATCGCACACTCTGGGTGATCCAGCAAGGCATGCCTACAGGTTGCTCCTTCCTCGAGGACTACACGCTGAACTTCGCTGGCGACCGCTCATCTTGTCTGCAGAGCCACATGCTCGAGATCTGTCCGCTCATCGCTTCTGACAAGCCCAAGCTCGAGGTTCACTTCCTCGGCATCGGTATCCGCAAGCAGCAGACCGCCCGTCTCGTGTTCACCTCTAAGACCGGCCGTGGTATCAAGGCTACCGTCGTCGACCTCGGCAACCGCTTCCGCCTGATTTCTCAGGAGGTAGAGTGCATCGAGCCAAAGCCCATGCCTAAGCTGCCCGTTGCTTCTGCCCTTTGGATCCCCCAGCCCACCTTCGAGATTGGTGCTGCTGCATGGATCCTCGCCGGTGGTACCCACCACAGTGCCTTCTCTTACGACATCAACGAGGAGTACTGGGAGGACTTTGCTGAGATGACTGGCATCGAGTATGTCAAGATCAACAAACAGACCAACATCGCCGACTCCAAGCAGACCCTCCGTAACAATGAAGTGTACTACATGCTCAACAAAGCATTGAAATAATTTAATCTAACAACGAATTAAAACGAATTACACGAATTAGTTGATAGTTTTAACCACGTGCTAAAATTTATTCGTTCAATTCGTGAAATTAGTCTTAATTCGTTGTTTAAATAAATAGAAGTATGACTGCAAAACAGACTATTGAGGCTGGAAAAGCCATATTGGGAATCGAGTTCGGTTCCACAAGAATCAAGGCTGTCCTCATCGACGAGGATAACAAGCCCATCGCACAAGGCTCTCACGAGTGGGAAAATCAGTTGGTTGACGGTCTCTGGACCTACTCTATCGAAGCCATCTGGTACGGACTTCAGGACTGCTACGCAGAACTCCGCAAGGATGTGCTGAAGCAGTACGACTGTGAGATCGAGGCTCTCGCTGCCATCGGCTTCTCAGCCATGATGCATGGCTATATGGCCTTCAACGAGCAACAGCAGATTCTCGTGCCTTTCCGCACGTGGCGTAACACCAACACGGGCAAGGCCGCTGCAGAACTCTCCAAGCTCTTCAACTACAACATCCCCCTCCGTTGGAGCATCAGCCACCTCTATGAGTGCATCCTCGAGGATAATGAACACGTGAAGGACATCAAGTACCTCACCACCCTCGCAGGCTATGTACACTGGCAGGTAACCGGTCAGTTCGTCCTCGGTGTAGGCGACGCATCTGGAATGATTCCCGTCGATCCCGCCACGAAGACCTACGATGCTACAATGGTAAAGAAGTTTGACGAACTCATCGCTCCGAAGGGTTACTCTTGGAAACTCCTCGACATTCTGCCCAAGTCTCTCAACGCTGGTGAGAACGCAGGTTTCCTGACTCCCGAAGGCGCCAAGAAACTCGACGTCTCTGGCCACCTGAAGCCCGGTTGTCCCGTTTGTCCTCCTGAGGGCGACGCAGGCACCGGTATGGTTGCTACCAACGCCGTCAAGCAACGTACAGGTAACGTCTCTGCAGGTACCTCTTCCTTCTCAATGATCGTGCTCGAGAAGCCGCTGAGCAAACCCTATGAGATGATCGATATGGTGACCACACCTGACGGAAGTCTTGTGGCTATGGTTCATTGTAACAACTGCACCAGCGACATCAACGCATGGGTGGGACTCTTTAAGGAATATCAGCAACTGCTTGGCGTTCCTGTAGATATGAACGAACTCTACGGAAAACTTTTCAACAAGGCCTTAGAAGGCGAAGCCGACTGCAGTGGTCTGATGGCTTACAACTACGTCAGCGGTGAGCCCGTCACCGGTCTCGCTGAGGGGCGTCCCCTCTTCGTAAGATCTGCCAACGACAAGTTCAATCTCGCCAACTTCATGCGCGCACAGCTTTACGGTGCCATTGGTGTGCTGAAGATTGGTAACGACATCCTGTTCAAGGAAGAGATGATTCATGTGGACCGTATCACCGGTCATGGTGGTTACTTCAAGACGCCCGGTGTCGGACAACGCATGCTTGCCGCTGCCCTCAACAGCCCCATCTCCGTCATGGAGACCGCTGGCGAAGGTGGTGCCTGGGGTATTGCCCTGTTGGCAGGCTATGTAGTAAACAATCCTGACAAGCTGAACCTTGCCGACTACCTTGAGAACGTTGTCTTCGCAGGCAACACGGGTGTTTCCATTGCCCCGACTGCCGAAGACGTTGCAGGCTTCGAGCGTTACATTGAGAATTACAAGCGCTGCCTCCCCATCGAGCAGGCTGCCGTCGACAACAAAAAATAACCGCTATGAAGAGATTGTTTATTACAGCAACCATCTCTCTGGCCTTTGCCGTATCGGCAACGGCCGGAGAGACTGTAAAGGCTACGGTTCACGCCGACCAGGCAGGAGCCAAGATCAACAAGGAGATCTACGGACAGTTCTCCGAGCACCTCGGCAGCTGCATCTATGGTGGTCTCTGGGTGGGTGAAGACTCAAAGATTCCCAACATTCAGGGTTACCGAAAGGATGTGTTCGAGGCGCTGAAAGCGCTGAAGATTCCCGTGATGCGCTGGCCGGGCGGATGCTTCGCCGACGACTACCATTGGATGGACGGCATCGGTCCGAAAAAAGACCGTCCGTCGCTGCGTAACAACAACTGGGGCGGTACCATCGAGGACAACTCGTTCGGTACCCATGAATTCCTGAACCTGTGTGAGATGCTGGGTTGTGAGCCATATATCAGCGGCAACGTGGGCTCCGGCACGGTGAAGGAGATGGCCCAGTGGGTGGAGTACATGACCGCCGACGGTGACACGCCGATGGCCCGTCTGCGCCGTGCCAACGGCCGCGATAAGGCCTGGAAGGTGAAATACTTCGGTATCGGCAACGAGGCCTGGGGCTGCGGCGGTAACATGACACCGGAGTATTACTCCAACGAGTTCCGCAAGTTCAACACCTACCTGCGCGACCAGCCCGGCAACAGGCTCTATCGCATTGCCTCGGGTGCCTCTGACTACGACTACGACTGGACGGAGGTGTTGATGAAGAACATTGGTCGTCAGATGCAGGGCATCAGCCTACATTATTATACTTGTTCGGGTTGGACAGGCTCAAAGGGTTCAGCAACGAACTTCGACACCGACCAGTATTACTGGGCACTCGGCAAGTGTCTGGAGATTGAGGAGGTGATCCGTAAGCACAAGGCTATTATGGACGAGAAAGATCCTAAGAACACCATCGGTCTGTTGGTCGATGAGTGGGGCACATGGTGGGACGAGGAGCCGGGTACCATTGCCGGTCACCTGTACCAGCAGAACGCCCTCCGCGACGCCTTCGTGGCTGCACTCTCACTGAATGTGTTCCATAAGTACACCGACCGTGTAAAGATGGCTAACATTGCTCAGGTGGTGAACGTGCTGCAGTCGATGATCCTCACCGACCAGGAGGGTACGGGTCACATGGTGCTCACTCCGACCTATCACGTGTTCGAGATGTACACCCCGTTCATGGAGGCTACCTACCTGCCCGTGGATCTGCCGACGGAGGTAATGGCTGTGAGCAAGGCCTATTTCAAGGAGAAGGAAGATGCCAAGGATGCCGGTTACCGTCCCTGCCCCATGCTCTCTGCCTCAGCCGCCAAGACGACTGACGGCAGCATCGTGCTGGCTGTGACGAACGTGAGCCTCGACAAGGATCAGACCATCGATTTCAACGTTGCCGGCTATCAGGCCAAGAGTGTCAGCGGCCGCATCCTCACCTCGAAGAACGTGGCCGACTACAACGACTTCCAGCATCCTGACATCGTCGCTCCTCAGGACTACAAGGACGCCAAACTGAACAAAGGTGTCGTGACGGTGAAGGTGCCCGCCAAGTCGATTGTCGTGCTAAATATCAAATAAAAACTATCCGTCTATACTATATCCCGCACGTAAGAATACGGGGATATAGGCTTTGGAGACTGGTGTGGTTACATATTGTCCGCCATCGTAATGTTGGCCGGTACGGTAATCAAACCAGCCTCCTTCATTTTTGGGAAGATAGGTGCGCCACTTCGTCACGCCGGGTTCTGTGACAGGACTGACGAGTAGCGCCGGACCGAACATATACTCGTATTTCTGCCGAAGAGCCTCGGCATCGTCAGCAAAGTCAAAGACGAGCGGTCGCATCAAGGTACTCCCCTGCTCTGCCACCGCCTTGGCACAACGCTCAATATACGGCAACAGACGATACCGTTCCTTCAGACATTCTGAGATAATAGCCTGCGCCTCGGAACCATAGTTCCAGGGCTCCGTGTTGCTCATATACCCGTGTACCCGCATCAGCGGCAGATACACAGCCGTCTCTATCCAGCGCAGCATCCGCTCGATGTAGGCGCTGTCGGTGTACTGGTTCTGGGGACGGAAGAAGCCGCCGGCATCGTAGGTCCACCAGGGGATACCTGCCGCCTGCATACCCAGACCGGCCGTCAGCTGTCGGCGGAATGTCTCCCAGTCGTTGCCCACGTCACCCGACCACATGGCAGCACCATAACGCTGTATGCCCGGGAAGCCGCAACGCGTGAGGATCATAGGCTCACGGTCGGGAGCATCCTTGCGGAGACCCTCATAGACGGTCTTGCAGACGAGTAAGGGGAACACGTTACGCACCTCTTCCCCAGCCCACCGGCCATTGTTGACGCGCCGGCCCACGAGATCGTCGTTCTCCGGTTCCGTTGCATCCTGCCACCAGGCATCAATGCCCAGAGGGAGCAGCCGCTCTGAGAAATTGCTCCAGTAGGCCGCTGCAGCCTCGGGATTAAAGAAGTCAATCCAGTCGGTGCCGGGGATATAATAGTCCTTTGACAGCATCTGACGGCCCACTTCCGAGTTCTTGTCAACCTTCGACCATACGGAGAGCATCAGCCGCATATCCATCTTATGCAGGCTGTCGGTGAGCGCCTTGGGATCAGGATAGAAGTCCTCGTCGAACTGCATCGCGTTCCACCCGTGCTTACCCCAGTATTGCCAGTCCTGCACCATCACGCTGACCGGCATCTCCTCCTGACGGAAGCGGTTGGCTGTCTCCAGGATCTCCTGCGAGGAGTGGAAACGCTCACGGCAATGGATATAGCCCAGCGCCCAGGTCGGCATCTGAGGACAAGCGCCTGTCAGTTCGCGATAGCTGGCGATAATCTCGTCAGGCGTTCCGACGAACACGGTATAGTCAACGGCCTCAGCCACCGGCGAACGGAAAACGGTCTCGTCCGTCACCTTATTAAAATACAATACAGGCATATCGTCCTTCGTCAGCTCTGCCTCCAGCCTGTGGGTGCCGGCCTCCAGACGGACGATGGCCGATGCCGTAGGCGGAAGCCAGAGGTTCTGCATCTCGATGACGGGCTTACCGTCGATGGCGAGGTTATGTCGGCGGGCCATCTTCTGACCAACGTCAAGTAGCAAGGCATAGTCGCCAGACTCTGCGATATCGATGATACCCTCGAAGATATGGCGTTCACGCACCTCCCGTTTGCCGCCCTCAGTAGAGGTGACGTTCACCTCCTCTCGTCCGGCAGTTCCGGCACGCTTCGTCAGACTGACGCTCTGCGAACAGGGGTTGAACTCTGTCAGCCCATAATTATTCCATAGGATGCCATAGCCCTTGCTCGACAACAGCATGGGAATGCTGATCTGCGTGTTCACCTGCGTCAGCCTGCGCGACAGGCCACGCACATTGCTGTAGCCGTCCTGGAACTGTCCGAGTCCGAACAGGCATTCGTCCTTCGGAGAGTCGAAGGCCAGCGTGGCAACACCCGACTCCAGCTGATGACGGGAGGCATGGAACACCGTGTTCCCAGCCTTGTCCCTCACCGTCACGGCGTCACCTTCGATACTCGCGGATATCTCCGGACGGGTCTCCTCATCGTGCTTGACGTACATCCAGTCAGGCAACTGATGCTCCGCCACTCCCGAGGAAAATCGGATTCTCACTGCATTCTTAGCCACATACTTCACCGAGCCGACAGGCTTCTGAGCTACCTGGTTGCTGCCACTGGCCCACAGGGCACAGCCGAGGGTCATCACAAGGAACAATACTTTCTGTTTCATCTTTCTATGATTAATCTGCCTGCAAAGTTAAACATAAAATCTGAAAGAACAACCGTTTTTCCCCTCTGAACGAAATATTTATGCCGAAAGAGCATCATATTTCAGAATTTTTTTGTATCTTTGCAGCAATTTTCGTTAATTGTACAATTAATTATTCATTATGAACGACAACAAAGTTATGAACATGGCAGCGGATAATATCCGTATCCTTGCTGCCTCGATGGTTGAAAAGGCTAAGTCCGGTCACCCGGGCGGTGCCATGGGTGGTGCTGACTTCATCAACACCTTGTACAGTGAATTCCTCGTTTACGACCCCGAGAATCCCGCCTGGGAGGGTCGCGACCGTTTCTTCCTCGATCCCGGTCACATGGCTCCGATGCTCTACTCTCAGCTCTGCCTCATCGGTAAGTACACACTGGAGGATCTGAAGAACCTGCGCCAGTGGGGTTCGGTGACACCCGGTCACCCCGAGCGCGAGATTGAGCGTGGCATCGAGAATACTTCCGGTCCCCTCGGACAGGGTCACACCTTCGCCGTGGGTGCCGCTATCGCCGCCAAGTTCCTGAAGGCTCGTCTGGGCAACGTGATGAACCAGACCATCTACGCCTACATCTCCGACGGTGGCGTACAGGAGGAGATCTCTCAGGGTGCAGGCCGTATCGCCGGTAACCTGGGCCTCGACAACCTCATCATGTTCTACGACGCCAATGATATCCAGCTCTCCACGAAGACCGAGGTGGTGACCTGCGAGGACACCGCCAAGAAGTACGAATCATGGGGCTGGTATGTTCAGAAGATCGACGGTAACGACGTTGACCAGATCCGCGAGGCCATCAAGAAGGCTCAGGCCGAAAAAGAGCGTCCGAGCCTGATTATCGGTCACTGTGTGATGGGTAAGGGTGCCCGTAAGGCCGACGGCTCTTCTTACGAGTCTAACTGCGCTACCCACGGTGCTCCCCTTGGTGGCGACGCCTACATCAACACGATGAAGAACCTCGGTGCCGATCCCGAGAATCCGTTCCAGATCTTCCCCGAGGTGCAGGAGCTGTATGCAAAGCGTGCTGAGGAGCTGAAGAAGATCGTTGCTGAGCGCTATGCCGAGAAGGCTGAGTGGGCCAAGGGTCATCCCGTACAGGCCAAGCAGCTCGAGGAGTGGTTCAGCGGCAAGGCTCCCGTCATCGACTGGAGCAAGGTTGAGCAGAAGGCTGGCAGCGCTACCCGTAGTGCTTCCGCAGCTGTTCTGGGTCAGCTGGCTGAGCAGGTGCCCAACATGATCTGCGCATCTGCCGACCTCTCTAACTCCGACAATACCAACGGCTTCCTGAAAAAGACCAAGGACCTCGTGAAGGGTGACTTCTCTGGTGCCTTCTTCGAGGCTGGTGTGGCTGAGCTCACGATGGCTTGCTGCTGCATCGGTATGGCCCTCCACGGTGGTGTCATCCCCGCCTGCGGTACCTTCTTCGTATTCTCCGACTACATGAAGCCCGCCGTTCGTATGGCTGCCCTGATGGAGCTGCCCGTGAAGTTCATCTGGACCCACGACGCCTTCCGCGTTGGTGAGGACGGTCCTACCCACGAGCCCGTAGAGCAGGAGGCACAGATCCGCTTGATGGAGAAGCTGAAGAACCACCACGGCAAGAACTCCGTTCTGGTTGTTCGTCCTGCCGATGCCGAGGAGACTACCGTCTGCTGGCGCATGGCTATGGAGAACGTCGACACCCCGACCGCTCTCATCTTCTCTCGTCAGAACATCGAGATGCTGCCCGAGGGCAACGACTACACACAGGCCACCAAGGGTGCCTACGTTGTAGCTGGTTCCGATGAGGATTACGACGTTATCTTACTCGCCTCAGGTTCAGAGGTTTCCACCCTCGAGGCTGGAGCAAAGCTTCTTGCTGCCGACGGCATCAAGACACGCGTTGTCAGCGTACCTTCCGAGGGTCTGTTCCGCAGCCAATCGAAGGAGTATCAGCAGAGCGTTCTGCCCGCCGGTAAGAAGAAGTTCGGTCTCACCGCTGGTCTGCCCGTTAACCTCGAAGGTCTGGTAGGTGCCGACGGCTGTGTATGGGGTCTCGAGAGCTTCGGCTTCTCTGCTCCTTACAAGGTGCTCGACGAGAAACTCGGCTTCACCGGCCAAAACGTTTACGAACAGGTTAAGAAACTCCTTGCATAATGGAAGTCAAGACAGTAGGCATAGCCAGCGACCATGCTGGCTTTGCCTTAAAACAGTTCGTGAAGGCGTACCTCGATGAAAAGGGCTATGCCTATAAGGACTACGGCACCTACACCGAGGACTCTTGCGACTACTCCGATTTCGGCCATGCGCTGGCTGAGGGCATCGAGCAGGGCGAGGTGTTCCCTGGCATCGCCATCTGTGGCTCTGGCGAGGGCATCAACATGACGCTCAACAAGCATCAGAGCATCCGTGCCGGTCTGTGCTGGATTCCTGAGATTGCCCATCTCATCCGTCAGCACAACAATGCCAACGTGCTGGTCATGCCCGGACGCTTCATCTCCGAAGAGACAGCCCGTCAGATTATGGACGAGTACTTCTCCACCGAGTTCGAAGGCGGCCGCCATCAGAAACGTATAGACAAGATTCCCTGCAAATAAAAGATTAATCCCCGCCGGTTGGCGGGGATTAATTATTTTATTGAGCTTCAAAGTTATTCACCCATTCCCGTATCGGCTCCACGGCCTCACTATGATTCGGGTAGTACCGCAACATCACCGTCACCACCCTGGTGGTATCGACATCTATCACCTTACCATAGTATTCCCATTTGTCCTCCGCACCAGTCAGGATACTGTAGTTGTCGCCCACCTCCACCAGATCGGCACCCATGCCCATCATCTGCTGTCCGGCGCTGTAGTTCATGCCGCTGAGCGAATCGACAATCACGGAGATCGACACGTCGTCAGCCACGAAAAACTCCTGACTAGTCTCCGACGGCAGCTCCTGATGATAGAGGAACGAAGGATAGTTGATGTCCATACCCAGCTTATCGCTATGATAGCGTGTCAGGTCCCACATCCCCATGCGAATGGTCAGGCTGTCGTCGCTGGTCAGTTCCGAGGTATAGGCCTTCGGCTGTTGACTGTTTCCACAGGACGCCAACAACAACAGACACATGATACCTCCTAAGATATTTTTAGTCATTTTTATAGCTAAAGTTGGTTTTATGGTGCAAAGATAGTGCAAATCGGTCAAAACACCAAATTAATTTGAAATTTTCTCACAAATCATACTTATTCTTCCGTTTGTCGGCCTTTCTGGGCTGACTGGTGTGAACCCCCTGATACGGCGACTTCACCCCCTGATAGCCCGCATGCCGCTGACGGATTTTCGCCACGTAGTCCACCGTCTCCGAACCGCGCATATAGCCGTTCTTCACGATCGGATCGTTATAGTACTGCGGCTGAGCCAGTTTCAGCACGTAGGCCGACACGTCGCCCCAGCGGTGAGGATTCCTGCCGTCACGCTTCGCCAGGGCCATGGCGTCGCGGATGTGGTGAGAACCGCCGTTATAGCTGGCCAGCACGAAGTTCGTGCGCTCGTAGTGGTCGCGGATGTCGGAGAACGCCTGCTGCAGCTCGGCGATGTACTTGGCGGCAGCCCTGATGTTGCTCTCAGGGTCATAGAGTTTGTCACGCGAGAGCCCCAGGTGGTCGGCCGTTCCCGGCATGATCTGCATCAGACCCTTCGCGCCGGCAAACGAGACCGCCTTCGGGTCGAAGGTCGACTCCTGATAGCATTGCGCCGCCATCAGCCGCCAGTCCCAGCGGATGTCACGGCTGTAGGTCATGAACAGGTGGTCGTAGTGCGAGATGATGCCGCCCTTCCTGTCGAGCATCGGCGAGAACACGCGGCGATGCACCTTCTTGACGGTCAGCAGTTCCGTCTCCGTCCGCCTCGCCTCGTCAATGAGTGCTGGACGATACCACGTTTTCAGTTCCTCTGCCAGCTCCGGCTTGTCGTGCCCCGCCTCTATATGTCCGGGCGTCTGGAAGGCAATGAGGTCGATCTCCCCCTCCTGCTGCTTGCTGACCAGTTCGGCGCTGTCACGGCACACCTCCACCCGCAGCCTCACCCCCAGCGAGTCGGCGAAACGCTGACAGATCAGGTACTGCGTGCCGAGCGACTTGCCGTGATAGTCATAATACGTCTCGGGTCCGCTGAGCGTCGCCATGATCAGCTCACCGCTCGTCTGGATAGCCTGCAAGTCGAAGTCCTCGGTGATGGTGACGGAGTCGAGTACCGACCCGTAGGGTGTGACCACGCGCTCCTGTCGCTGTGAACAGGAGAGCAGCAACACCCACGTTGTCGCCATCACCGCATATAGCTTCATACGCTGTCTCACGCCGTGAAATCCATAACTAATTCTGTGCAAAGATATAACCTTTTCCACAATAATCCAAACAAAAACCCGAAAAAAGGGCCGTCGAGCTTGAAAGAATCAACATTTATTCGTATCTTTGCAGCAGAAATTCTATTGACAAAGAAAACAATAACAGCAATGAAAAAGACGATACTCTCAGCTCTTCGACCATTGGTGCTCAGCCTGGTATTCAGCAGCATAAGTGTATTCTCAGCGTGTACATCGGCCACGGCCGATAATCCCGTAACGAAGGATGATGACCACGCCAGGAAAGCCCTTCTGATAGTTCTCGACGGATGGGGAATCGGTGACAAAAGTAAGAGTGACGTGATTTATCAGACGCCCACACCCTACATCGACTACCTGAACGCCAACTATCCGCACGCCGAGTTACAGGCTTCGGGTGAGTACGTGGGGCTTCCCGACGGACAGATGGGAAACTCTGAGACGGGCCACCTGAACATCGGTGCCGGGCGCGTGGTCTATCAGGATCTGGTGAGGATCAACCGCGCCTGTGCCGACAACTCCATCACGGAGAACCCTGAAGTCAAGTCGGCTTTCGGCTACGCCAAGGCTAACGGCAAGAGCGTTCACCTGATGGGTCTGACTTCCACGGGTGGCGTCCACTCGTCATTCGGCCACCTGCTGAAACTCATCGACATCGCTAAGGAGTATGGCATCGGGAATTGCTATCTGCATTGCTTTATGGACGGTCGTGATACGGATCCCAGGGCAGGTAAGGGCTTTATTGCTGACCTGCAGAAGTATATCGACGAGGCGGGAGTTGGCACTATCGCAACAGCCATCGGCCGCTACTACGCTATGGATCGCGACAAGCACTGGGACCGCATCAAGCTGGCTTACGACCTGCTCGTAAACGGTAAGGGTCGCCAGGTGACCGATATGGCGGCGGGCGTACAGTCGTGCTACGACAGTCATACGGAGGAGCAGAAGAACACCGACGAGTTCATGGAGCCACTTGTAAACAGCAGCGTCGACGGGCGTATCAAGGAAGGCGATGTCGTCATCTTCTACAACTTCCGCAACGACCGCGCCAAAGAGTTTACCATCGTGCTCACGCAGCAGGATATGGAAGAACAGGGCATGAAGACCATTCCCAATCTCCAATACTACTGCATGACGCCTTACGACGACACCTTCACAGGCGTACACATCCTCTTCCCCAAGGAGAAGGTGCAGAACACCCTCGGCGAATACATCGCCTCGAAGGGATTGAAGCAGTTGCACGTTGCTGAGACAGAGAAATATGCACACGTGACGTTCTTTATCAATGGCGGTCGCGAAGAGCCCTTCGAGGGAGAAGACCGCATCCTGGTCGCCTCACCCCAGGTGACAACCTACGACCAGAAGCCCGAGATGTCTGCCTACGAGGTGAAGGATAAGGTGGTGGAGGCACTCAAGACCAACAAGTACGACTGGATTGTGGTGAATTTAGCCAACAGCGACATGGTGGGCCATACAGGCGTTTACACCGCCATCGAAACAGCCGTGAAGACTGTTGACGTGTGTCTGAACGAGATAGTGGAAACGGCCAAGGAGGCGGGCTATGAGACCATCATCACCGCCGACCACGGAAATGCGGAGCATGCCCTCAATGCCGACGACACACCTAACACGGCCCACTCTGTCAACCCTGTTCCCTTCATCTACGTGACAGGCAACAAAGCCGCAAGGCTGCAGAATGGAGCCTTGCCTGACGTGGCCCCTTCCGTGCTCCACATCATGGGACTGCAACAGCCCAAGGAAATGACAGGTAAATGTCTTATTATCGATTGAAAGTTTTAATGCTGAATGACAAAAAAAAGAGTGAACCCCCTCATGACAGGGCGCACGCCCGAGGGCGCAGGAACCGTCGTTCTGGTGCTGGCTCTGGGTGACGCCAGCTATCTTGATAACTGTTTTGTTACGATAGCCGACAGCATCAGCACTTCCATCCAGAAAATCATCTACGATCAGACCACCCATACCCATTCCGACCGTCAGACCGTTGCGCCCTATATCGATCTGCAAGGCCGTCGCCTTCAGGGTCTTCCCCCTAGCAAAGGCATTTACATCCGCAAAGGCCGAAAGGTATTACTCAGATAACCTATTACCGATAGAAGACCTCACGTGTCAGTCAGCGAAACAGCCTTGGGAATATCGGATCTTGCCATTTTCTTTTTTCCTTTCTTATTCTTCATGATATTAAATCCTTTGCAGCGAACTACATCGGGTCGCCGCCTCCCGCATTGTGTCTTTCCGGATTGACTCTGCATCTTCAAATGCAATGCAAAGGTAGCAAATATTTTTGGTACCACCAAATTAATTTCGTTAAATTTTGTAAAATAATTTCATATTTCTGATTTTTGGTCATTTTACCCCTTTTTCGGCCTTTTTTCGGGCTCTGGAGTTTCAAGCCTGCAAAGTCAGACTTTCAAGCCTATAAAGTTCCACTTTCAAGCCTGCAAACTTTTGGTTTCCTTAGCCCGCCGCCGGGGCATGTTTTATATGATTGAAATTGTAAAGTTTTATCGCAGTAGTGTGTATGGTTTGAGAATGCTGTTTCCGTACTCACAAATCACAGATCACAGATCACAGTTTAATTTCAAGCCACCCCCTAAACCTACGAATCATACATTAATATATATATAATATATATATTATATATATATTAAATATTATATATATATAAATTTAACTCCTTTCTCACTTTAAGGCCCCCCCTTGAAAAAGAACTGTGATCTGTGATACTGTGATAGCCCCCGATTCTGGGTATTATTTGCAATTAATGCAAATTGTTTAAGAAAAATCTTTGATTTTTATTTGGTGGCTTCGAAAAAAATGCTTACCTTTGCACAGAATTAATTAACAGACATGACAAAGAGAATATTATTCGTATTGTTGATGCTGCATGTCGGCCTGGCTGGCATGTGGGCACAGGAAGTCTCTGAGAAGGAAGCTCAAGAGAGAGCACAGACTTTTGTGAGAAGCCATTACGGTAGGAAAGGAGGCGGCCCTGAACTCAAGTCATTAGGACAGGTGAACGGTCTCTATGTGTTCAATATGAACGATAAGGGCGGCTTCGTTATCGTCAGTAATGAAGAACGAACAACGGACATTCTTGGCTATAGCGAAAGCGGACAGTTTGATTCCGACAACATGCCCGACAACATGCGCGCCTGGCTTCAGGGCTATGCAGACGAAATCGCTTGGTTGCAAGAGCATCCTGACTATGGAAAGGAGTCTAATGTCAAAACAAGGGCTCAAGTCGGAACGCACTCCACGAATCCTATCGGTCCACTGGTCTCGACTCAATGGAACCAGCGCACACCATATAATAATCTTTGTCCTAATTACTCATCAGGCAAAAAGGCTGTAACGGGTTGCGTTGCCACAGCCATGGCTCAAGTGATGAACTACCATCAATGGCCTCAGGACAATACGGCTGCCATTCCAGAATACAAAACAAAAAGCTATAATATTCAATTGGAAGGATTAGCTCCTATCAAATTCGATTGGAGTAATATGCTCGATAAATATGAGTCAAAGGATGAACTGGGTAATACTGTTGTAAACGGCACTGAGGCTGAACAAAAAGCAGTAGCTGAATTGATGCAATATTGTGGACATTCCGTCGAGATGAACTATGGTCCTTCGTCAAGTTCTAATTCTGATATGGTTGCAATGGCCCTCTTTAAATATTTCAACTACAGTTCTACGACTAAGGTTGTGTCTCGAGGTTGCTATTCCTACGCCAACTGGACAGATTTAATTTACAATGAGTTAAAAGAAGGTCGTCCCATAGTCTATAGCGGCCAGTCATATGGAGGAGGTCATGAGTTTGTGTGCGATGGATATAAGTATGAGAATAATACAGACCTTTTCCACATTAACTGGGGCTGGGGCGGATTGAGTGATGGCTTCTTTGTTCTGTCATCACTCAATCCAGATGTACAAGGAGCTGGTGGCAGTAGCTCCAACGATGGATACCATTTTGGTCAGGATGCCGTTGTAGGTATTCAGAAAGCTGGGGTTACAGATCCTGTACTCAATGTTCCTACCAACAACTATAATCTTACTATCAACAGCATTAACATCTCACATCCCACAATAGCTTTAGGAGAGAGTGTTGATATAATTATAAATGTCACCAATAGTGGGACGGAAGCCTATGACGGTGACTTGTTGCTTGCAAAAAATAATCTCGTTTTTTGGGGAGAAATGTTCTATATTCCTGCGGGGACAATAAAACAAGATTATGTCATTCATTATACTCCCTCAAAAGTCGGAACCGAAGTATTACGTTCTGTATTCATTAACAACAACGGTAAGTTTGATGGCCCGTCTAGTACTGTTACGCTAAACATAGTAGATCAAACACCCACAGACCTTAGAGCCACAGATATTAGTAGTACAACAGCTTCTATTGGATGGACAAATGTTGGTAATGCTAATAAATGGAATCTACGAAGCAAGAAGTATTCTATTACGACTGAGGACTTTAATGGTGATGTTTCATCATGGAGGATATCAGACGGCAATAGTGACAATTACACATGGAGAATAATAGCTAATGCTGGCGTTAATGGATCGCAGTGTTACGCTTCTCCAAGCTGTACTGAAGGAAACTCTTTAAATCCTAAAGACTGGCTTATATCTCCGCAGTTCAATCTTGGAGGCAAACTATCATTCTATGCTTGGGGTGAGAACGAATGTTTCAGAGTTTGGATTTCAACTGATGGTCATAGTTGGACAAATGATACACCATATAACACAACAACCAGTATAGCTAAGCTATACACTTTTGATTTGAGTAAATATGAAGGTGTAAGTGGTTATATTGCTATTATTCACGAAAATAGTTCGGGGCATACATCGGAATCTTTCTTGTATATTGATGATGTAAGTCACTTCGTGCCTAACGGGGACTGGGTTACAATTAGCGATGTGACTACGAATCCCTACATCTTAACAGGATTGACTTCTAATACATGCTACGAAATTCAGGTACAGGCAGTCAATAACGATGGAGGCAAATGGAGTAGTTCGATTATGTTCAATACAGAAGCATTTCCTTCTCCTGAGAATTTGACTGTCAGCGAAGTTACACCGATTTCTGCAATACTAAATTGGACTGGCAGTGCAGACAGCTATGATGTTAGGTATGGTGCCTGTTCTGATGATTATGGCAATGAGCCTACATGGTTAAAATATGACGATAATGAATATCAAACAAATCTTGGCTTTGGTGTAGAAAAAGAATACACATGGGGAGTAATGTATCCAGGTAGTCAAGTCACTTGTAGCAAATTGACGAAAGTCGCATTTTATGAAAGTAGCCTTAATTCAGCAGACATTACAGTAAAAATCTATTCTGGTGGTGATACACCTGATGCATCAGAAGCTACTCTACTTGCTACCACGGTTGTCAAGCCACTAAGTCAAGGTATCCACGAAGTTACGTTTGAGTCGCCAGTGGAAATAACGCTTGGAGCTAATCTTTGGATTATACTCACAGAAACCGGTTCTAGTCCTATGGTAAGTTGTACAAAAACTGATGTGCCAAATAATCAGTGGATCTATGACAATGGTAACTGGACTAAAATACAAAATTTTGGTTGGATGATCCGAGGTTATATAGAGCCAAAGACTGTTGAATGGTCAACTCCTGTAAATTGCACGGGACAATCGTATAAGCTGACAGGACTTGATCCTACCAAAAACTATGCGGTACAGGTACGGGGAAGTTACAACTCGGGAGGCTCCAGTGCATGGGCTTCAACCATATTTAATAAGGCACTTTCTGGTTCCCTTGAATTAGGAGACAACAATAATAACGTTGGATTGATTGAAGGTTGGAATGGCTATGCAACTACAGTCACTCTAAAAGACCGTACGCTCTACAAGGACGATGCTTGGAACACCATCTGCCTGCCGTTCTCACTCGATGCCACACAACTTGCCGCGTCGCCATTGGCCGGAGCAGACATTCGAGCACTGTCATCTGGATCATTAAGCGGAGAAACGCTTACGCTGAACTTTACTGGAGTAGGAGAAGTTACCAGCATAACTGCCGGTACACCTTATATTATTAAATGGGCCAACGGCGACGATATTGTGAATCCTGTCTTTAATGGTGTGACTATTGACAAGACTAAACACGATGTCAGTTTCACTGGCGGTAAGTTTGTTGGCACATATGAGAGTCAGTCGTTCACTAATGCGAATACAAGCATACTCTTTGTTGGTGATGGCAACAGCCTCTTCTATCCAAAGGCAGGTGCTTCCATCGGTGCTCAGCGTGCCTACTTCGAACTGAGCGATGGCCAACTGGCTCGCGCCTTCAATCTCAATTTTGGAGACTCCGAGACGACGGGGATTCTTTCAACAACGAATTTAACGAATTACACGAATTCCAACGCGTGGTATGACCTCAGCGGGCGGAAGCTCAATGAAAAGCCCGTTAAGAAGGGTGTGTATGTGCAGAATGGTAAAAAGGTCGTGATTAAGTGAGAGAAATGAGAGCTCGCTCACATTTCCGAGCGTAAACGAGCTCGAACGAAGTTCAAGATCGTAATAAAGTAGAATTAATAAATAATTAACGTAATATTATAAAGTTATGAAGAAAACGTATTTTAAACCCGAATTCAAGGTTGTGAAGTTACATGGCCGGCCAAGATTGTTAGATGGAAGCCCTACTGTAAGTAAAGTAAGCGGCGGTGTCTTCAATTCTAGTGTAACTGGCGGTAGTGGCAATGCCCGTAGCCGTGGCGATTGGGATGACGAAGAATTTGCTGAATAAGCGTCCCAAGTCAATTGAATTATCAATTAAAGGCATCCAGTTTTGGATGCCTTTAGTTATTTTCTCTGTTTTGATTCCTTAGAAGTTCTTTCTGACGCCCTGCCACTCGGGGAATTTCATCTTCAGGAACTCATCGTCGAGGAAGAGTGCAGATTGTCCCACCTGACCTTTCAGCTGCCAGTCGAGCCACTTCACCACGGCCTTGGCGTAGTTGCCGCCGTACTTCTCGTAATAGGTGCCGCTATGACCGTCTTTGGAATTCAGCATCACCACGGGAATGTTGTCAGCTATGCGCTCATAGTCCTTCTGGGCGTTGCCGTAAGCGATGTCGCCAGGACCGCCAATCATATAGAACATCGGCTGGTGAAGGTTCTTCAAGGCTTCCTTTGTTGTACCCATCATCTCCATATCGCCAATACCAGAATTCAGCATTACACAAGTCTTGATACGTGGGTCGTGGGAAACACCCAACACCTGTGCACCGCCACACGACTGACCCATGGCAGCCACATGGTCAAGATCAAGACAATGGTAGTATTCCGAGCCCGAGGCTGCGTTCTGATCCGTCAACCAGTCGAGTACCTCCAACAGCATCTTGGGATACGTCCGGAACTGCGGTACTGCGGGCTGAGCCTGTTTCTTGTTCTTCTTGGCTTTCTTAGCAGCCTCTTCACGCTGTTTGGCCTGCTGCTCCTGCTGAGCCTTCTTCTCCTCGGCTGTCATCGGCAGAATCTTCTCGCCGTTGGCCATAATCACCTCTCCCTTGGTCTCGGGATAAGCCGACTTCAGCACGCCTCGCCACTGTGCCATCACATCCTCCTCGTCGTACGGACCGATGGCTGCCAACACATAGCCGTATGAGGCCACCTCGCTCAACAACAGGCGCATCTCCACATTATGGTTGAAACAGGCGCCATTGGCATAGACGATGACTGGCAGCGCGCCCTGCTTGGCCACCACCTCCTTCAGATTTTGTGGACGATACACCGTGAAGCCAGGGCAGGAGGCATCACCCACCACTTCCGACTTGAAAGGGCCAGTACCACCCTCTTCCACTACTTGCTTTTGAGCTGTCTGTGCATTGGTCAGCCCCACACTTGCAGCGAACATCATCGCTGTCATGAACAATTTCTTCATATTGACTGTTTTTAGTTAAAAAAAGCCCTGAGTCATTCCTCAGAGCCATCCATTCTGCGCGGAGAGAACAGGATTCGCCTTATGGCGTTTTGAACCTGTTATTCCTGCGGAGAGAACAGGATTCGAACCTGCGAACCAGTTTTGCCGGTTACACGCTTTCCAGGCGTGCCTCTTCAACCACTCGAGCACCTCTCCCAATCGGTTTCAATATATGGTTTTTTAAAACCGGATGCAAAGGTAATGCTTTTCTTTGAAATTAGGAATTAGAAGTTTGAAGTTTATGATTTGTTAACTATCGAAGGAAATATCCGTTGCACATTGGCGGTGGTCACTCTGTCCACAGTCTCTTCGCTCACGCCATAGACCTCAGCGAGTTTCCGCCTCACATGGGCGACGAAGGCAGGCTCGTTGCGTTGGCCTCGCATGGGCACGGGAGCCATATAAGGAGCATCTGTCTCGAGAACGATACGCTCCAGCGGCACGGCCTCCAAAAGTGTCTCAGGCAGTTTCGACTTCTTGAACGTCAGCACACCACCAATGCCGAGAACGAAATGGTCGAACTGCAATAGTTCTTGAGCCTCGATCGTGTTACCTGTGAAGCAGTGGAACACACCGCCAGGCAGTTCTTCCTTATACCTTTTTAATATATGAAGCATCTCGTTCTGGGCCTTGCGGCAGTGGATCATCAGCGGCAGACGGGTTTCTACAGACCATCTCACCTGTTCCTCAAACGCCTGTAACTGAGCATTTTCAAACTCACGACTCCAGTAGAAGTCGAGGCCCACCTCACCGATGGCGAGGACTTTGAACTTTGAGCTTTGAAATTTGAACTTTATGATTTGTAAAACTTCCCTCCAATCGTTGCGGACTTCCTCAGGATGCAAGCCAAGCATAGGGAAGCAGAAGCCAGGATATTTCTCGCAGAGGGCTATGACAGTCTCGCAGGATTTCAAATCAATCCCCGGCACACCTATCGCCTCTACCCCAGCCTCTCGTGCTCTGGCAATCACAGCCTCAAGGTCCTCAGCGAATTCCTCGCCGTCCAGATGGCAATGCGTATCAATCATGACTGACGCTTCATCATAGCGGCGGCGTATGCCTTGAGGATCGCCTTCCGCTCGTCGCTGACCGATACTTTTGCCAGATGCTGCAGACCAAGCTGGTAGCACGACTCCATCTTCTGCTCGCAGAGCTGGCGGATGCCGATCTCATCGTAGAGACGGGTGACGGCCTTCACTTTCTCGTTGCGGTCGAACTCCGTCGCACTGATCCAGCGCATCAGTTCCTCGCGCTGAGAGTCGTTGGCACGGTTCACGGCATTGATGAGCATATAGGTCTTCTTGTTCGAGGTGATGTCGCCGCCGATGTTCTTACCGAACACCTTCGGGTCGCCATAGACGTCGAGGAGGTCGTCCTGAAGCTGGAAGGCAAGGCCTATCTGCTCACCGAACTTATAGAGGTTGTCGGCATCCTCCTTCGATGCGCCTGCGAGGATAGCGCCGATCTTCACAGCACAGGCCAGAAGGACACTGGTCTTCAGACGTATCATCTCGATATACTCATCCTCCGTCACATCGTTACGCGTCTCGAACTCCACGTCGAGCTGCTGGCCCTCGCCAATCTCGAATGTCGTCACCAGGAACACCTTGAACACTTCCTTGAGCTTGTCGGCATCACAAGCCTCCATCCTTTCAAACGCCTGCAGCAGCATGGTGTCGCCTGAGAGGATGGCCTGGTTAGCGTTCCACTTCTTATGGACGGTCTCATGTCCGCGACGCATGTCGGCATTGTCCATCAGGTCGTCGTGGAGCAGCGTGAAGTTGTGGTAGGTCTCCAGTCCGATAGCTTGCATCATGATGCGCTCGGGGTCGTCCTTCCAGAGGTTGTAGGCCATGAGCATCAGCACGGGCCTTATGCGCTTTCCGCCAAGTGAGAGCACGTAGCGGATCGGTTCATACAATGAGGCAGGCTTGCGATCGTATGGCAGTTGCTCCAACGCCTCGTTTACTTTCTTCAGCAATTCTTCCGGTTTAAACATATCTTCTATAATCTAAAACAACAAACTCAAAACTAAAGATTAAACACGACTGGTATGCAGACTTTTGTCCGGCAGGGCTTGGCGTTCATCACACCGGGCTCCCACTTTGGCATCATCCTGAGCACCCGCAGCACCTCGTTGTCACATGCCAGGTTCAGATGCTCCACAAGCTGGAGGTCGGACACAGAGCCGTCTTTGTTGATAATGAATTCAGCTACCACCCTACCCTTCACTCTCTGGTTCTGGGCCGTAGTCGGATACTTCAAGTTCTTCGTGAGCCACTTCATGAACTCCGCCGCACCGCCCGGAAACTGCGGGAGATCCTCGACCACGCGGATGTCAACGGGTTCGTCGTACATATCAACCACTTCCGCCTGTTCCGGCTGATCGGGATCCTCCGGAATCTCCTGCAACTCCGTATTTTCGGGCATCTCCGCTATCTCTGTATCCACCGCATCATCCACCAGCCGCAGCTGCTCACTCTTCGGCAGCTCAGGTGTCTTCTCTTGCGGCAGCATCATGGGTATCTCGTCGGCATCGCGCTTCAGCGGCTCGAGTTCCAGTTCTGCCTCCAGATCGTCGTCGGCTTCGAAGAACGTCCATCCGCTGTCGCTGCTGTTCCATTCCAGAGCCACGAAGAAGAGTGCAAGTGCCATGACGAGCCCGAGGAGGAACCTCTGCGGGCGCCTCCTTTCCAGATCGGCATCACGACTTTTCTTCGTCTCCATAATAAATGCAGTTTTCTTCCGTTTATTAACTGAATGGTTTTGCAAAGGTAAGAATAAATTGAGAATTAAGAATTAAGAATTAAGAATTATTTTGTAACTTTGCAGCGATTTTAGAAAAAGGACGTGAGACAGAGAGTCGGAATCCATATCAATCAGCATATGCGGTGGCAGCCAATCGGACTGCTGCTGATAAGCCTGTTGTGCGTATGGCCGACAGCAGCGCAGGAGAGCCAGACGGCCTATAACTTCCTCCGTCTGCCCGTCAGCGCCCACGTAGCGGCTCTTGGTGGTGAGAACATCACGCTGACCGACGACGATGCCACGCTGATCTTCCACAACCCTTCGCTGATCAACGGTGTCAGCGACCGTACCATCAACCTGAACTACATGACTTACATGGAGGGAGCCAAAACCGCCAGTGCAGCCTACGTGATGGCTGCCGGCGACAGAGCGACGTGGGGCGTGACAGGACAATACATGGATTACGGAACAATGCGTCAGACCACTGCTGTCAACGAGGATCTGGGAACTTTTTCCGCCCGGGACATCGTCCTTGGAGGCTCCTTCGCCTACGCCCTCACTAATGCTCTCAGCGGTGGCATCACGGCTAAGGTCATCTCCTCTCACATCGCCGGATACAGCTCACTGGCCGTGGGCTTCGACCTCGGACTGAACTACCTGAACGAGGGAGGCGACCTGAGCATCTCAGCCGTAGCCAGGAACCTCGGCGGACAAGTGAAGGCCTATGACGATACCTTCGACCGCATACCCTTCGACCTACAACTGGGTATCAGCAAGCGCTTAGGCAATGCGCCGCTCCGATTCTCGGCCACACTGAGCCGGCTCAACGACTGGGACGAGGCCTTTGGCCGTCATCTGGCCATTGGTGTCGACGTGCTGCTCTCTGACCAGATCTACATCGCCGCAGGCTACAACTTCCGCAGCGCCAGCCAAATGAAGATCAACGACGGTGACGGCTCCTCAGCCCATGGTGCAGGACTGTCACTTGGCGCGGGCCTGCAGTTAGAGCGCTTCAAACTCAATATCGGCTACGGCAAATACCACGTCAGCGCATCATCATTATTATTCAACATAGCATACACATTATGAAAAAGATTACCATTGCTATCGACGGCCACTCTTCGTGCGGCAAGAGCACGATGGCCAAAGACCTGGCCCGAGAGGTGGGCTACGTCTATGTTGACACTGGGGCCATGTACCGCTCCGTCACCCTTTACGCCCTGCGCAAGGGACTGTTCCTCGAAGACGGCAACATCGATACAGCAGCCCTCGAACAGGAGATGCCGAACATCAGTATCTCGTTCAAGTTCAACCCCGAGACAGGCCGACCTGACACCTATCTGAACGGCGAGTGCGTAGAACAGGAGATCCGTTCACTCGAAGTCTCCAATCACGTGAGTCCTGTAGCCGCCATTCCCTTCGTGCGCACCGCCATGGTCGCCCAACAGCAGCAGATGGGTAAGGACAAAGGTGTGGTGATGGACGGCCGCGACATCGGCACCACCGTCTTCCCCGACGCAGAGCTGAAGGTCTTTGTCACTGCCTCGGCCCGCGTGCGTGCCCAGCGCCGCTTCGACGAGCTAAAAGCCAAAGGCATGCCCGCCGACTTCGACGATATCCTGAAGAACGTCGAGGAGCGCGACTACATCGACTCCCACCGTGAAGTATCACCCCTGCGCAAGGCCGACGACGCTATCGAACTCGACAACTCCAACATGACCATTCCGGAGCAGAAGGAGTGGCTTCTGGAACGTTTCCGCGAGCGCATCGCGTAACACATTTTAAACAGTTTGCGTATTTTTCTCTTCATTTCTTCGATAATCTGATTGTTTTTTGCTATCTTTGCACCCGCAATCATAAATTTTACCAAAGAAATGAAGAGAAAATTATTTGCCCTCGCAGTACTGCTTTCATTTGCAACTGCACCCGTCGTGGCCGGCGGACTGATGACCAACACCAACTATCACATCGCTTTCGACCGCATGTTCGCCCGCGGCGCCACCACGGAGATCGACGGCGTTTTCAGTAACCCTGCCGGACTCGTATGGGGTCACGAAGGGCTACAGTTCTCCCTCAACTTCCAGAAACCCTGGCAACGCCGTAACATCGACTACAACGGCACCACCTACGAGGGTGTCGCCTCGGCACCCATCGTGCCTGCTCTCTTCGCCTCCTACAAGAAAGACCGCATCGCTGTGTCTGGCATGATCGGCATCGTGGGCAGCGGCGGCTTCGTAGAATACGACAACGGCGTACCCATGTTCAACGTACTGATTGCCAAGACCATTTCCGATCTCTCAGGCGGTCTGTCCTCTGTCACACAAGGAGCCATACCACCTATCACCCCTGACCAATACACCATCGACGCTGAGATGAAGGGCAAACAGTACATTTACGGCGGTCAGCTGAACTTCGCTTATAAAATTGTCGACTGCCTTTCGGCTGCTGTGGGTATCAGGGCCAACTACTACGACGGCTACTATCGCGGACACGTCATCGCCGGTAATCACCCGACAAAGGGCACGCTTGCCAAGCTGCTGCTCGATGTCGACCAAAAAGGCTGGGGCTTCACGCCGATCGTCAGTCTGAATTACCATAAGGGTCCTCTTACCCTCTCAGCCCGCTATGAGTTCCGCACGAAGCTGAACCCGAAGAACGATACGAATGTGCTGGAGACCGAACTCAATCAGACAGGCATCATCCAAGAGCCGTTGACGAATCTGGTCATGGCAGGGGCCATCTCCGCTGAACAGGCTGTCGCTATCGGTAACGGCATCAAGGAGAAGATGGGTGATGGTTTCAGCGCCTACACGGGTCCTTACGAGGACGGCGTCCGCACCCGCTACGACATGCCCGCCCTGCTCACCGTTGCCGCCGGATACGAGTTCTCGCCGAAGCTCCGCGCTGCCGTCGAGTACCATTTCTTCGACGACAAGAACGCCAAGATGGGAAATGAAGGCAACTATCGTCAGGATAAGCTGACACACGGCACCCACGAGTTCCTCGCCGGTGTAGAGTACGACATCAACGAGAAGTTCACCGTCAGCTGCGGAGGCCAGCGCACTGACTACGGTCTCTCCGACGAATACCAGCAGAACACTTCCTTTGCCTGCGACAGCTATAGCGTCGGTCTTGGCGGAGCCTGGAACATCAACGAGAAGATGCGTCTCAACGTCAGTTACTTCTGTTCACTCTACAGCGACTATGAGAAGCAGGCATCCTACGGCCTTGAGACCTACAGCCGCACGAACCACGTGATCGGCGTCGGCCTCGACTACAAGTTCTAGTTTATCCCCTTTCATCATCAATGGATTACATAAACAAAGGCTCCTGAGTTCACCTCGGGAGCCTTTGCTTTTTGAATGGAACCTGATTAGAGATTCAAGCTCTTCTTTAGTGCTTCGATCTTAGCCTCGGCGGCTTTCGTACTGCTCTCGTAGTTGTCAGCACCCTTGAAGGTCGGGTCTTTCACCTCGCAGTAGAACTTAATCTTCGGCTCTGTGCCCGAGGGACGGACAGAGACCTTCGTACCGTCTTCGCAGAACCATTGCAGTACGTTCGAGGTGTCTGGCATGTCGAGCTTCTCGACGCTGCCGTCAGCCTTCTTGGCCTCGAGGGTCTTGTAATCCTTCCACAGCACCACCTTGGAACCACCCAGCTCCTTCGGAGGATTGGCACGGAAGTCAGTCATCATCTGCTTGATCTCGTCGGCACCTGTCTTTCCGGGACGTACCACGTTGATGGTGCTCTCCTTAGAGAAGCCATACTCGGCGTAGATGTTCATCAGCAAGTCGTAGAGTGTCATGCCGTTGTCGCGAGCCCAGGCTGCAATCTCACAAATCAGACAGATACTGGCGGGGGAGTCCTTGTCACGAACCTTGTCGAACGGCAGGAATCCGAACGACTCCTCACCGCCGCCGATGTACTTCTGCTTACCCTCAGAGATACGGATCTCGTTGGCAATCCACTTGAAGCCCGTGTAGCAGTCGCGCAGCTCTACACCGTTCTTCTTGGCAATCTCGGCGATGGCCTCGGTAGTAACAATGGTCTTCACGAGGAATTCGTTGCCTTTCAACTGGCCGAGTTTCTTCTTATTGGCGATGATATACCAGCAGAACATCATGCAGGTCTGGTTACCATTGAGTATCTCCCACTCGCCCTTGGCATTGCGGCAGACGATAGCCAGACGGTCGGCATCGGGGTCGGAAGCAATCACGAGGTCGGCATTCAGACGGGTACCGAGTTTCATGCCGAGCGTCATAGCCTCAGCATTCTCGGGATTAGGGCTGACAACGGTGGGGAAGTTTCCGTCGATGACCATCTGCTCGGGTACCACGTGGATATTCTGGAAGCCCCAAGAACGCAAAGCCATCGGGATGATCACACGACCTGTGCCGTGCATGGCGGAATAGACGATGTTGAGGTCTTTCTGACGCAGGATAACATCCTGATCGACCATAGCCTCTTTCACGGCCTGGATGTAGTCCCAATCCATCTCACCGCCGATGATGTCGATGAGTTCCTTGTTGCCTTCGAACTTCACCTGGTCGATGGTCACCTTGTTCACCTCGTTGATGATACCTACATCGTGGGGAGCGAGTACCTGTGCGCCATCGTCCCAGTAAGCCTTGTAGCCGTTGTACTCCTTCGGGTTATGGGAAGCAGTTACGTTCACACCAGCCTGACAGCCGAGCTGACGGATAGCGAACGAGATCTCAGGCGTAGGACGGAGACTCTCGAAGAGATAGACCTTAATGCCGTTGGCAGAGAAGATGTCGGCAACTGTCTCAGCGAACATACGTCCGTTGTTACGGCAGTCGTGACCGACCACCACTGAGCACTGCTTGCCGGGGAAAGCCTTCAGGATGTAGTTGGCAAATCCCTGTGTGGCCATTCCCACGATGTACTTGTTCATACGGTTGGTGCCGGCTCCCATAATACCACGCAGGCCACCTGTACCAAACTCCAAATTCTGATAGAAGGCATCGATGAGCTGGGTCTTGTCCTCAGCATCGAGCATTGCCTGTACTGCATTTCTTGTCTCCTCATCAAAGGCGGGAGAAAGCCATTCCTTTGCCCGTGCCTCGCACTGAGCAATGAGTTGTGCATTGTCTGCCATAGTTCTTTGTTTTATTTGTTTTAGATGTTAATAACATTTCTAACCCACAAAGTTAGGCATAAATACGCAAACTCGTATAAAACAATGCAAACTTTTTTATTTCTTTAAGATTTTATCTATCTCATCGAACTGTTTTCCAAGATTCAGATTGAAATAGATTCTGTATAAGGCAGGTCCCCATTTGTCGATGGCATCAGGGGCCAACTCACGGTATTTCTCCATGTACGACTGGGCATTCTGGTACATCTTGCGTATCTGTTTCTTGTGCTTTCTCGAGTCCATGCGTAGGACGATGTTCAGACAGGCTGTGCCGGCATTATACCAGGCATCTGGCATGTCCGGATTCAGGGCCAGCAGTTTTTTTGTGAATTCAAGACACTGAGCATTGCGTCCCAGATTGAGTAACATGGTGGACTTTGCAAAAAGGAAGAGTTGGTTCAAGGAGTCAGCTTTCAGTGCCTCATCGGCCACCATCAGTGCCTGTTCGTAGTTTCCCTTTCGGGTGTAGGTGTCCATCAGATGTGGAAAGAAATAGTTCGACTCGGGGAAGAAGGCAAACCCCTCCCAGAGCAGCTCTCCATAACGAGTGTCGTCGCCCAGTCTGTTCCATGCCTCGGAAATATATTGTAGCGTGTACTCCAACTTTGTGGTATCGCGGCGGGCCATCTCACTATATCGCAGTGTGAGCAGAGGATCGTTCATACGATAACCGCAGTAGGTGGCCCAATAAGCAGCCTCTCCCATACGAGCGTCGGAATCGTGAAGGTTCTGTGCTGAAAAAAGTGGCTGACGGGCGCAGTCGATATACATCTCAAAGAAATCGTAGGCCATTTTAAAGTTGTTTTTGCGCAGATAGTGAGCACCGCCGAAGAAGAGGTTCGGCCTGTAACCCATCAGCCGCTGTGCATTGCCCTTACGGTATTCGGGGTTGACACGCCCTTTCTTGTCCGGACGCATGTCGATGGAGTCGAGACGCTCGGCTATGGTGAAGATACGACGGGTCAGAGTGAATAGTCGTGTAGTGTCTACAGCCTGACGCTTATACATCTTCTCATTGAGTTCGCCGTATTGTTTCTCCACAGACTCAAGCCATACGTCATAGATTCGGAGATTATTAATGTTGACAGAGTCCTTCTTCAAAAGGTCGGTCATCATCTTCTCCACCTTAGCGAAGTCCTTACCTTTCCTCAGCAGAGCCTGGGCATCGTCAATCTGTCGCTTCTGGGCGAGAGAAGTAAGAAATGAGAGGTGAAGAGTGAGAAGTATAAGCAGGAATTTTGTCGGTCGCCTCATGGTCTGTTTAGTTTTTGCCTCAAAAGTCAATCTTTAATGTTCAATGTCCTGATAGTTTCGTAGATTCGTTGCACGGGGAGTCCCATCACATTGTAGTAACTACCATGAAGACAGGTGACGCCTACATATCCTATCCACTCTTGTATACCATATGCGCCAGCCTTGTCGAAAGGCTTGTAAGTAGTGACGTAATAACGTATCTCCTCGTCAGACAATTCTTTGAAGGTAACGTCGGTGGTAACGGCAAAACGTCGTTCCTGTGAGGCCGTCAACAGACATACGCCCGTCGTGACCTGATGGATTCGCCCACTAAGTTGCCGGAGCATTCGCTCAGCGTCGGCCTCATCAACAGGCTTGCCGAGAATCTCATCGCCGACAATCACCACAGTGTCGGCTGTAATGATGAGTTCATCGTCGTTCACAATAGTACGATAGGCATCGGCCTTCTTCCCAGCAATGTAAAGAGCGACCTCAGAAACGGGCAGATCGTCAGGATAACTCTCGTCTATATCCTGCAGCACTCTGACTTCGAAAGGTAGCCCTAGGCCAGCTAACAGTTCCTTTCTCCGAGGCGAATTACTCGCCAATATTAATTTATACACGTATTTGTTAATCTGTTATTATGTCTTTAAGAGATACTATGTCTCACCACCCGAAGGCCTTAGCATTCATCACCCATTTGCCCTGAGCACGCAACACCTGTTCTATGACATCGCGTCCACAGCCATAACCACCCTTGCGGTCGCTGACATACAGACTTACGTCGCGAATCTCCGGACATGCATCCTTCGGACAGACAGGACATCCCACACGGCGCATAATCTCAAAGTCGGGAATATCGTCACCCATATACATCACCTCTTCGTCGGTGAGGCCGTATTTAGCAAGCAAACTGTCGTAGGTCTCTATTTTCACGGCACATCCAAGGCAAACATCCTCTACCCCCAAACCCTCATAGCGCACACGAACACTCGGTGTATTGGCACCAGTGATGATGATAATGCGCAAGCCGAGTTTCATGGCTAACTGAATGGCATAGCCGTCCTTGATGTTTACCGTACGCAGGGGCAAACCGTCCGGACCCATCGTGATGGTCTCAGCACTCAGAACCCCATCAATATCAAATATGATCGCCCGTATTTTGTTTAAGTCGTAGTTAATCATATCATCAATAACCTAAAACTTGTTCAAGTGCACATTCTCCCACTTCAGGCGGTCTTCTGCCTGAGGCTTACGCTCATCGGCCCAATGACCTACGGCAAGGATACAGAGACAATTGAGATTCTCAGGTATGTCAAGCACACCACGAATCACTGTGTCGGCAGTCGTTCCGTCGTCAAGGCCTCGTCCACGCATCTGAATCCAACAGGTGCCCAGTCCAAGATCTTCAGCCTGATACTGCATGGAGATGGCGGCAATGGAACCGTCTTCCACCCAACAGTCGTTCTGCATAGGGTCTCCAAGTACAACAATGGCTATCGGAGCGCCCTTTAAGAACTGGCTGCCGAGGTTCTTGGCGTCGGCAAGTTTCTCGATGTCGAGTTTATCGTCGACAACCACAAACTGCCAGGCACGCTGACTTTTTGATGTTGGTGACATAAGGGCCGCACGGAGGATGAGCTTCAGGTCTTCACCATCGATTTCCTCGTCAGTAAACTTCCTATGGCTGCGGCGCATCTGCGCCAGGTCTTTGAATGAATTCATCTGTTATCGTTTTAAAATTCGGTGCAAAGATAAGCATTTTCAGCCACAGAAGTCGTTGATTTTCACGAAATATATATTAATCTCTGTTAATCGAGGGCTCTTTGTGATACTTTTTTACTATTTTTGCAGTATGAACAAGCTGACGACGACTATATACCGTAAACAGGAGGACCTGCCTGAGTTGGATGATACCAACTTCTTTCACAGCCGCAGACTCTTCCAGATATGCAGGGAAGTTCCCCGCCAAAAGCCTTATATGGTGGTCGTCACAGATGAGGAAGGACGGGTGGTGAGCCATCTGCTTGGCATTGTACGCTATCGCACGTTCATCTTCCCTCCATTTCTGCTCATCCACTGTCGTGTGTTAGGCGAGGGTGTGTACTATCGCGACAAGGAATATCCGCGTGACCAGTTGTTCGGCGAGATGCTTGAAGCATTGACACACCTGCTTAATACGCGCACATTATATATAGAGGTAAGTAACCTGAGTCAGAAGATGACGGGCTATCGTCAACTCAAGCAGCAACAGTTCTTTCCTGTCCACTGGATGAGCATACACAATTCCTTACACAGTCACGCCCCAGAAGAACGCATTACAGACAAGTTACAGAAGCGCATTAACAATGCGAGAGCGAAGGGTGTGACGACAAATGTAGTTACAGACGAAGAGGACTTTACGGCTTTCTCCAAACTACTGAGGAAGCACAACCTTCTGAAGCCGAAACGCTATATTCCCGACGACCTGTTTTTCAGAGGTATTATGGAAAGTAACGATGGACGGCTGTTCGTCACCAAATACCATAATCGAGTGATCGGCTGTGCAGCAGTAGTATATAGTGAAGGTAATGCCTATCTGTGGTATTCCGCTTTCAAACGAAAGTCATTCATTGCCGTCCATCCTGACGTGATGACGATATGGGACACTATGCAGGATTGCTATCAGCGTAGCTTCGACCACATGTGCTTTATGGATGTTGGTCTGCCTTTCTCAAAAAATCCTTTCCGAGATTTTATTCTGCGCTTTGGAGGAAAGGAACAGAGTACCTATCGGTGGTTCCGCTTCTCAATAAGGTGGGTGAACAGATTGCTCAGATGGTTCTATCGCGAGTAGAAAACAAACAATAAACTCACTCCTTCCCCATCATCATCTTCTCAACTTCGTAGTTGCTGCCATATTTGCTCACTTGGCGCTGCTGAGGAATGTCGGGGATGGTTACTACCCCTCCATCATCGGCAAACGGGTCCATAGCGACCTCTTCCACATATTCCACAGAATCTTCCCCCGGTGTAATAAAGTCAATGCCAGAAGAGTCGGCCACCTCTTCCAGATAGCGCTGGTAGCGCTCTTCAGCAGTCTGCTTGCAGCCTATGAATGCAAACAGGCCACATGCCAATGTCAAAAAAGTCAGACGTTTCATATAATTCGGTTTTATCAGATTCTATCTACTTGCTTCACGCCCTTCACGGTACGCAGCTTCTTAAGAAGTCCCTCCAGTCGTGATGTGTCCTCAAGCATCACTGTGAGGTTACCGCTGAACAAGCCGTCGTGAGAGTCGATATTGATGGAGCGGAGAATAAGACGCTCATCCTTTGAGATGATGCTCGTCAGATTGTTCACGATGCCTATATCATCATTGCCTATCACACGTAGGGTGATAGAGTACTGCGACGAGCCTTTACCGCTCCAGCGAGCCTTTACCACCCGATAGCCATAGCGACGTCTTAGTTCTGGGGCGTTGGGGCAGTCGACACGGTGGATCTTGATTCCTCCGCTAATAGTGACGAAGCCAAAGATGGAATCGCCGTAAATGGGTGAGCAACAGCGCGCTAACTGATAATCCAGTCCTTTGAGGTTACGGTCTATCACAAGCACATCGTCGGAAATCTGGGAGTTGAGAGTTGAGAATTTCGAGTTGTCGAGTTCAAACTCTGAAGCCGAACGGGCAACGTTGTCACCGGTGATGGTCTTTTCTGCTTCGCGTACCTCTATATATTTATCAATAACGGCATTCACGTCAAGCAGACCGTCGGCAATCTGTTTATAGAAGTCGCTAACCTCCTTAAAGCCCATCTTCTTGATGGTATGCATCATCAGCGACTCGTCATGTTCTATCTTACGGTTCTTAAACTTCCTTTCCAGCATCTCCTTGGCAAAGAGACCATCCTTCACCTGTGTCTCCTTCAGTGCCAGACGAATCTTCGATTTTGCGCGCGAGGTCTTAACGATGGAGAGCCATTCCTGATGTGGTTTCTGGTTTGACGAGGTGAGAATCTCAACCTGATCACCACTCTTAAGCAACTGACGTATGGATACCACACGACCATTAATACGGCCACCTGTACACTGGTTTCCAAGCTTTGAGTGAATATGGTAAGCGAAATCAAGTACAGTGGCTCCGACAGGAAACTTAAAGAGGTCGCCACGAGGGGTGAAAACAAACACCTCGTCTTCATACAGATCCATCTTGAACTGGTCCATAGCCTCCAGACCATCAGCATGCTCAAGCATTGAACGGATGCCCGACAGCCAGTCGTCGAGGCCTGCCTCACCTTTAACACCCTTATAACGCCAGTGTGCGGCAACACCTTTCTCCGCAATCTCATCCATACGCTCAGTACGAATCTGCACCTCCACCCACTTTTGCTGAGGACCAAGAACAGTGATGTGAAGCGACTCGTAACCGTTTGACTTAGGAACACTGAGCCAGTCGCGCAGACGCTTGGGGTTGGGCTGATACATATCGGTAACGATGGAATAGGCCTGCCAACACTGCATCTTTTCCTTCTCCTCTGGACAATCGATAATGATACGTATGGCAAAGAGATCGTAGATTCCCTCAAAGCCACACTTCTGTTTCTTCATCTTTTCCCAAATGGAGTGGATACTCTTCGTACGGCCTTTAATATGACAGTTAATGCCGGCTGCCTTCACTTTCTCTTCGACAGGACGGATGAAAGCATCGATATATGCGTCACGCGAAGCTTTTGTCTGATTCAGTTTTTCACGAATCATGTAATAGGCATCGTGCTCCATATACTTCAGCGACAAATCCTCCAACTCACTCTTCAACTGATAGAGGCCAAGTTTATGAGCCAGAGGCGCATAGAGATATGCGGCCTCTTGTGAAACTTCCTGACGCGCTTCCTCATTGTCTGTGTCACGTATCTGTCGCATCAGATTCAGACGGTCGGCAATCATAATGAGCACAACCCGCATATCCTCAGCAAAAGAGAGCAGTAAGTTGCGGAAATTCTCGCTCTCCACCACAGGGTTCTTCTTGTAAAGTTGCTGGATGCGGTCAAGACCTTCCAAAATACGGGCCACAGATTCACCATACTGGCTGCGTATCTCTTCAAGTGTTATCCTCCCGTCATCGAGGTCTGGTCCCAGCATAACGGCCTGCACAGCATCTCCCTTCAGACCGATCTCATCGGTCAGAATTTTGGCAGTCTGACTTGCCATTTCCTTTTTCTTGGCATAGTTAAATGCGAATTGTGAGGCCATAATCTGCAAATTTCACGGCAAAGATACAATTTTCTTTGAAAATATTCGCAGTTTTTCGAAAAAGTTTGTATTTTTGCATCATAAAACAATTCAAATTCCTAAAATATGTTATCAGATCAAGACTTAAAACAGATTGCTCAGAAGGGTATTACCCAAGAGCAGATTGAAAATCAACTTAATGAGTTTAAAACTGGATTTCCCTTCCTGAAGTTGGAGTCAGCCGCAGGTATCGGTCGCGGTATCATCGCCCCCGATGGTGATGAGCGGAAGAAGTATGAAGACTGCTGGAACGCCTACAAGGCTGAGGGCAAACGCGTGGTGAAGTTTGTTCCCGCTTCAGGTGCAGCCAGCCGCATGTTCAAGAACATGTTCGCCTTCGTCGATGCCGACTACAACATACCCACCACTGACTTTGAGAAGAAGTACTTCGACTCTATCGAGAAGTTCGCTTTCTACGACGCTCTCGATGCCGCCTGTCAGAAGAATGAGGGCAAGGGTATCAAGCAACTTATCACCGACGGAAACTACAAGGCCGTGGCAGCCAACATGCTCAAGGCCGAAGGTATGAACTACGGACAGCTGCCAAAGGGACTGCTACTCTTCCACAAGTATCCCGAGGGTGCACGCACCCCGATGGAGGAGCATTTGGTAGAGGGAGCGCTCTATGCTGCCAGCAACGGCGAGGCACACGTACACTTCACCGTCTCTCACGAGCACATGGAACTTTTCAAGGCTAAGGTAGCCGAGAAAGCCGATTATTTCGCCAAGAAGTATGGTATCAAATACGACATCACCTTCTCCGAGCAGAAGCCCTCTACCGACACCGTTGCCGCCAATCCCGACAACACCCCGTTCCGCAATGACGACGGTTCACTACTGTTCCGTCCGGGTGGACACGGCGCACTCATCGAGAACCTCAACGAGATTGATGCCGACGTCATTTTCATCAAGAATATCGATAACGTGGTGCCCGACCGTCTGAAACCAGAAACCGTAGAGTGGAAACAGGTTATCGCCGGCGTACTCGTCACCCTGCAGAAGAAGGCCTTCGAATATCTTAACATGCTCGATGCTGGTGCTACCGACGCGCAGTTGGAGGAGATTGCGAAGTTTGTAAGTGAGAACCTCTGTACCGATGCCAAGGGTCAGAAAGCAGACGCCGACTATCTGCGCAAGAAGCTCAACCGTCCGATGCGTGTCTGTGGTGTGGTAAAGAATGTGGGCGAGCCAGGCGGAGGACCGTTCCTCACCTACAACCAGGATGGCACCGTATCGCTCCAGATTCTCGAGAGCAGTCAGATCGACACCAACAACGAGGCATACATGAAGATGTTTACACAAGGGACGCACTTCAACCCCGTAGACCTCGTCTGTGCCGTAAAGGACTATAAGGGTCAGCCCTTCAACCTGCCCGACTTTGTGGATAAGACAACAGGTTTTATCTCTTCTAAATCGAAAGCCGGTAAAGAACTGAAAGCCTTAGAGTTACCAGGCCTATGGAATGGCGCCATGAGTGACTGGTCTACTGTCTTCGTGGAAGTGCCACTCGGTACCTTCAACCCTGTAAAGACCGTCAACGACCTGCTCCGCGAACAGCATCAGTAAAAAACTGTAATCCCAGCCTGATGTGGCTGGGATTATTTTTCACTTCTGTTGAAACATTTTTGGTTTTTTGCATATTCATACGTTTTTCGTTTCAATTGTACATAAAAAAAGTAAAAAACCGCTCTCGTTTCATCTGTTTTTTGTAATTTTGCACCCAATTTCAGGAGCATATCCAAAACAGAATTTATTGTTAGTATAAATATCAAAGAGAGAATATGGTAAAAATCACAAAAGAGGCTGCCCTCGCCTATCATGAGAGTGGACGCCCTGGAAAAATTGAAGTAAAACCTACCAAGGCTTACAGAACACAAACAGACTTAAGTTTAGCGTACTCACCTGGTGTAGCATTCCCCTGCCTTGAGATTCAGGAAAACCCAGATGACGCCTACAAGTACACCGACAAGGGAAATCTTGTGGCGGTGATCAGTAATGGTACCGCTGTGCTGGGACTGGGCGATATCGGTGCCATGAGTGGCAAGCCTGTGATGGAAGGAAAAGGTCTGCTTTTTAAGATTTACGGCGGTATTGACGTGTTTGACATTGAGGTCGACGAGAAAGACCCCGAGAAGTTCTGCGAGGCTGTCGAACGCATAGCCCCCACCTTTGGTGGCATCAACCTCGAAGATATCAAAGCCCCAGAGTGCTTTTACATAGAGGAACGTCTGAAAAAGACTCTCGACATCCCCGTGATGCATGATGATCAGCACGGCACGGCCATCATCTCTGCTGCAGGTCTGAAGAACGCTATGGAAGTTATAGGAAAGGACATCAAGAAGGTGAAGATCGTGGTGAACGGCGCAGGTGCTGCAGCCATTTCCTGCACGAAGCTCTATATGGCCATCGGTGCCCAAAAAGAGAATATCGTGATGCTCGACTCGAAGGGTGTCATCTCAACAGAGCGTCAGGATTTGAACGAACAGAAGAAATTCTTCGCCACCTCTCGTACTGACATCCACTCGCTGGCGGAAGCAGTGAAGGATGCCGACGTATTCGTGGGACTCTCCAAGGGTAACGTTCTCTCGCAGGACATGGTGAAGACGATGGCTAAGGATCCTGTGATATTTGCTTTGGCCAATCCCGTACCAGAGATCAGTTATGAGGATGCGATGGCTGCACGTCCCGACGTACTGATGTCAACGGGTCGAACAGACTATCCCAACCAGATCAACAACGTCATTGGCTTCCCCTACATCTTCCGCGGAGCACTCGACGTACACGCCACCGCCATCAACGAGGAGATGAAACTGGCTGCCGTACACGCTATCGCAGACCTGGCCAAGCAACCTGTGCCCGATGTAGTGAACGATGTTTATAAGGTGAATAACCTGACCTTCGGCCGCGACTACTTCATCCCGAAGCCCGTTGACCCCCGACTCATCACCGAGGTGAGTGCTGCTGTAGCAAAGGCTGCCATGGATAGCGGCGTGGCTCGCAAGCAAATCACCAACTGGGAAGAGTACAAGGACTCACTCTCCGTACTGTTGGGCCAGGAAACTAAACTCACACAGAAACTCTATGCCACCGCTGCTGCTCATCCACAGAGAGTAGTGTTCGCCGAGGCTGTTCACCCCACCATGCTGAAGGCTGCTGTACAGGCTAAGGCTGAAGGCATCTGCCAGCCCGTGCTCTTAGGTAATGACGAGGTAATCGCCAAACTCGCCAAAAGCCTCGATCTCTCCCTGGATGGCATCGAGATAGTAAACTTGCGTCACCCCAACGAACAGGAACGTCGTGAGCGTTATGCCCGTATTCTGACAGAGAAGCGGCAGCGTGAAGGCTATACCTTCCAGGAGGCCAACGACAAAATGTTCGAACGTAACTACTTCGGCATGATGATGGTGGAGACGGGCGAGGCCGATGCCTTCGTCACAGGTCTTTACACAAAATATTCAAACACTATCAAGGTTGTCAACGAAGTAATCGGTATCCGCCCTGAGTACAAGCACTTTGGCACCATGCATATCATCAACTCACCCAAGGGTACTTATTATATCGCCGACACTATGGTGAACGAGAATCCGGACCGTGAGACTCTGCTCGACATTTCGAAACTCGCAGCTACAGCCGTCAGGTTCTTCAATGAGAAACCTGTTATCGCCCTCGTGTCGCACTCCAACTTCGGTAGTAACACGAGCGACGGAGCCCTGAAGGTGAAGGACACCGTTGCCAAGATGCATGAGCTCTATCCCGACCTGCCCATCGACGGAGAGATGCTGTTGAGTTTTGCCCTCGACAACGAGTTAAGAGACCAGGAATATCCGTTTACCAGAGTGAAGGGAAAGAAAGTCAATACACTCATATTCCCCAACCTCACTTCTGCCCGGTCGTCCTACAAGATGTTGCAAATGCTGGGCACAGACGCGGAAATCATAGGTCCGATCCAGATGGGTCTGAACAAACCTATCCATTTCATCGACTTCGGTGCATCCGTTCGCGACGTGGTGAACATCGTGGCTGTTGCCACTATTGACGCCTATGTCGATAAGATTAAATCGAAACTCGCAGCATTGGGAAAATAAATACAACGGCAAAGCATGCGGAGGGTATCACTCTCCGCATGTTATTATTTCTGCACATATTTAATTATTTTATGAAATAATGCACGTTTTCCCAATCTTTTTTCGTATCTTTGCACCCTGAAAAAATAAAGGATACAAAGAAATCAGATGGAAACAACTGCAATTTTACTTCTGCACTGTCCTGACCAACAGGGTATCATATCAGAAGTAACCAAGTTTATTACGGATAATAAGGGAAACATCGTCTACCTGGACCAGTACGTGGACAAGGTGGACGGTATGTTCTTTATGAGAATAGAATGGGAACTGGAAGGTTTTCTTATTCCACGCGACAAGCTCTACGACTACATCACTACACTTTACGCACAGCGTTACAAGATGAAGTTCTCACTCTACTATAGCGACAAGCGTCCCCGAATGGCTATCTTCGTCTCAAAGATGAGTCACTGTCTTTACGATTTGCTGGCACGCTGGAAAGCGGGAGAGTTCAATTGCGACATCCCCTGCATCGTGTCGAACCACGAGGATCTGCGCTATGTCGCTGACCAGTTCGGCATACCATATTACGTGTGGAGCATTAAGAAAGACCATTCTAACAAGGCTGAGGTAGAGAAGGCAGAGATGGACCTACTGAAAAAGGAGGACATCTCGTTTATCGTGTTGGCGCGCTACATGCAGATTATCAGCGACGAGATGATTGCCGAATATCCACACCACATTATCAACATCCACCACTCGTTCCTGCCGGCATTCATTGGTGCAAAGCCTTATCATCAGGCCTACGAACGCGGTGTAAAGATCATTGGTGCAACAAGTCATTATGTGACGGCAGAACTTGACGCTGGCCCCATCATCGAACAGGATGTGACACGTATCACACACAAAGATACGCCAGAGAGTCTGGTATTGAAGGGAAAGGACCTGGAGAAGATTGTATTATCACACGCCGTCTCGAAGCACATCCAACGGAAGATTCTCACTTACAAAAACAAGACCATCATCTTCAGTTGATTGAAGATTGAAAATTGAAGATTGAAATGAACGTTGCGATAGTTAAATATAATGCAGGAAATGTGTATTCGGTGGTAAATGCGCTCAGACGGATGGGTATTGATCCCCTTCTGACAGATGACGCAGAAGCACTGAGAAAGGCTGACCGAGTGTTTTTTCCAGGACAAGGTCATGCCGGAGAGGCGATGGAGTACTTGAAGGCCAGACGGCTCGACGAGGTAATCCGCGACCTAAAGCAGCCCGTATTCGGCATCTGCGTAGGTCAGCAGTTGCTTTGTAAGCACTCAGAGGAGGGCGACACAGACTGCATCGGTATTTTCGACGCAGAGGTAAAGCGGTTCCAACCAAAGAATCATGAGGACAAGGTTCCATGTATGGGATGGAATCAGCTATACGACATTAAATCACCACTATTCAATGGTTTGGACGATGGAGACTACGTGTATTTCGTACATAGTTTCTTTGTCCCGGTTTGCGCTGAGACCATAGCAACGGCGGACTATATACTCCCCTACTCTGCTTCGATGCAGAAGGATAACTTTTATACTTGCCAGTTCCACCCAGAGAAGAGTGGGAAGGTCGGCGAACGTATCCTCAAGAATTTCCTCGAACTATGATAGAACTGATACCTGCCATAGACATCATTAACGGTCAGTGCGTGCGTCTGACGAAAGGCGATTATGATCAGAAGACCGTATATAGCGACTCTCCCACCACAATGGCAAAAGAGTTTGAAACATTGGGGTTCCAACGTCTGCATGTAGTGGACCTAGACGGTGCCAAGTCGAAGCATATTGTGAACGAGGCTGTGCTGAAGGCGATCACCGCCGAGACGAGTCTGATAGTGGACTTTGGTGGAGGCATCAAGACTGATGAGGACATAGAGAAGGCCTTTACCGCTGGTGCAGCGATGGTGACCGTTGGCTCTGTGGCTGTCACGAATCCCGACTTGTTTATGGGTTGGCTGGAGAAGTATGGTGCGGAAAGGATGATTCTCGGTGCAGACGTACGTCATGGTAAAATCAGCATCAATGGATGGAAGGAAGATTCCAGCGAGGATCTTCTGCCTTTCCTGAAAAAATATGTGGATGCAGGCGTAAAGAATGTACTATGCACGGAAATCTCTAAGGATGGAACCCTCGCAGGACCCGCTATCGACCTGTACAAGAGAGTGATGGATGCCTATCCTGAGCTACATTTGATTGCCAGCGGCGGTGTGTCAGGCAAAGAGGATATCGATGCTCTCGACGCAGCTGGCATTCCAGCCGTTGTCTTTGGCAAAGCCATCTACGAAGGACGAATCGACCTTCGTCAATTGAAAATTGAAAAATGAAAATTGAAAATGGGATTAGCGAAAAGAATAATACCCTGTTTGGATGTCAAGGACGGTGAGACCGTAAAAGGCACGAACTTCGTGAACCTGCGAAGTGCGGGAGACCCTGTGGAACTGGGCAAGGCCTATAGTGAACAGGGCGCTGACGAGTTGTGTTTCCTCGACATCACCGCCTCGTTTGAAGGCCGTAAAACATTTACCGAGATGGTGACAAGAGTGGCACGGGAGATAAACATCCCCTTTACCGTAGGTGGCGGCATCAATGAGTTGGCTGATGTGGAGAGGCTACTATATGCCGGAGCCGACAAGGTAAGCGTGAATAGCGCTGCCATTCGCAGACCAGAGCTGATAGACGAGATTACAAACCGTTTCGGCAGTCAGGTGTGTGTCTGTGCCATTGACGCCCGTTTAGACGAAGACGGCTGGCATTGTTATCTGAAAGGTGGACGCGAACGTACGGAGCGTGGCCTATTCGAATGGGCTCACGAGGCTCAGGAGCGAGGAGCAGGAGAAATTCTCTTCACCTCGATGAACCACGACGGTGTGAAGAATGGCTATGCCAATGAGGCGTTGCGCGAATTGTCAGACAATCTCTCCATCCCCATCATTGCCAGCGGTGGTGCAGGGTGTAAAGAACATTTCCGCGACACTTTTATCGAAGGACACTCTGACGCAGCCCTCGCCGCAAGCGTCTTCCATTTCGGTGAAATTCCCATACCTGAATTAAAACAGTACCTTCGCAGTGAAGGCATTAATGTGAGGATATAATGATGTTAAGTAGTTAAGAAGTTAAAGAAGTTAGAAGAAGATATGACAATAGATTTTGAGAAAGGGGGCGGGCTGGTGCCTGCCATCATACAAGATTCCGAGACAAAGAATGTGCTGATGCTCGGCTATATGAACGAGGAGGCTTACCAGAAGACCATCGACACAAAGAAGGTGACTTTCTGGAGCCGTAGTCGCAACTGTCTGTGGACGAAAGGCGAAACCTCTGGTAACTTCCTTCATCTGGTGGACATCATGGTGGACTGCGACAACGACACCCTGCTGGTGAAGGCTCGTCCAGACGGACCAACCTGTCATACAGGCACCGACACCTGTTGGGGAGAAGAGAACAAGCAGAATCCCCTACTCTTTCTCACGGAACTACAGGACTTCATCAACTGCCGTCACGAAGAGATGCCCGAGGGTAGCTACACAACAAAGCTGTTCAAGGACGGCGTGAAGCGTATTGCACAGAAAGTTGGTGAGGAGTCGTTGGAGGCCGTCATTGAGGCCTGCACTGGAACCAACGAACAGCTGACCTACGAGGCCGCCGACATGCTCTACCATCTGATCGTGTTGTTAACAGCCAAAGGTATGCGCATAGAAGATCTGGCTGAGGAATTGCACCGCCGTCACGATCCCGAATGGGACAAGAAACGTCGTGAGGCTAAAGCCAAAGGAACAATGAAATAGTTGAAATTCTAAGAGGATGCTGATTAGATATAAGAATGCAAATATTTACCAGCGACATGGAATATGTGTGCTGAAGAACGTAAACCTGCAGGTTGACGAGGGACAATTCATCTACCTCATCGGACGCGTGGGCTCAGGTAAGACCACATTGATGCGGACTCTCTACTGCGAACTGGTCATGGATGAGGCTGACGAGGCAACAGTGCTTGGTCGCGACCTGCTGACCATACGCCAGAAAGACATTCCCGCCCTCAGAAGAGAGATGGGAGTAGTATTCCAGGACTTCCAATTGCTAGCTGACCGTTCAGTGTACAAGAATCTTGAATTCGTGCTGAAGGCAACAGGCTGGAAGAAGGGCGACGGCATAGAGGAACGCATCTCAGAGGTACTCGCCTCAGTAGGTATGGGTGACAAGGGTGACAGCATGCCCTATGAACTCTCAGGCGGTGAGCAACAGCGTGTAGCCATTGCCAGAGCCATACTGAACAAGCCTAAGCTCATCCTCGCCGACGAGCCTACCGGCAACCTGGACCCTGAGACCTCTTCGCACATCATCAACCTGCTGTTTGATATCTGCAAAACTGGTACGGCAGTAGTCATGTCGACTCATAACCTTCCGATGATCAAGGAGAACCCCAGCATCATCTACCGCTGTCAGGACGAAAAGATAGAAGATATCACCAACGACTTCAACCATATGGTAATCGTTGACGACACGCCAGATACTGACGAGACGCATGTACGCTACTCCGAGAGAATGGAGATTTAGCGGCCTGCGGCCTAAATGATAAATGATGAATGATAAATGATAAATAAATAAAGCATATGAAAGTGATGAAATTCGGCGGTACGTCCGTCGGCACCCCACAGAGAATGAAAGAGGTGACACAATTGGTCACCAAGTCAGGAGAACCCGTATTCGTTGTGCTCTCAGCCATGTCGGGCACCACCAATTCACTGGTGGAAATTTCCGACTACCTCTACAAGAAGAACCCCGACGGCGCCAACGAGGTGATTAACCGTCTGGAGCAGAAGTATGCCAAACACATCGAAGAACTCTACGACAAGGAGGAAACCAAGGTTGCCACAAAAGAGTTCCTGCGTGGAGAGTTCGATTTCCTGCGCTCGTTCACCAAGGAGTTGTTCACAAGTTTCGAAGAGAAGAACATCGTGGCCCAGGGAGAAATCATCTCCACGAACATGGTAGTGAACTATATGAAAGAACAGGGCATCAACGCCGTACTGCTGAACGCCCTTGACTTCATGCGCACAGACAAGAACGCTGAGCCTGATCCCGTATATATCCGCGAGAAGCTGAAGCCCATTATGGCCGAGAACGAAGGTGCTCAGGTGTTTCTCACACAGGGATTCATCTGTCGTAACGCTTATGGCGAGATTGACAACCTGCAGCGAGGAGGCTCTGACTACACCGCCTCACTCATCGGCGAAGCCATTAACGCAGAGGAGATTCAGATCTGGACCGATATCGACGGTATGCACAACAACGACCCGCGTGTGGTTGACAAAACTGAGCCTGTGCACCAACTGCATTTCGAGGAGGCTGCAGAGTTGGCTTACTTCGGAGCAAAGATCCTGCACCCTACCTGCATCCAGCCCGCCAAGTACGCTGGCATCCCCGTGCGTCTGCTGAACACAATGGATCCCGATGCAGAGGGAACAACCATTAGTAACAAGACCGAATACGGTAAGATCAAGGCCATCGCCGCTAAAGACAATATCACCGCCATCAAGATCAAGTCCTCTCGCATGTTGCTGGCTACAGGCTTCCTGCGTAAGGTGTTTGAGATCTTCGAGAGTTATCAGACGAGTATCGATATGATCTGTACGTCTGAGGTCGGAGTCTCGATGAGTATCGACAATTCTGCACACCTCGGAGAGATCGTCGATGAGCTGAAGAAATACGGTACCGTAACTGTCGACACGAACATGTGTATCGTCTGTGTGGTTGGCGACCTCGACTGGTCGAACATCGGTTTCGAGACACTCGCCCTCGATGCGCTTAAGGATATCCCCGTGCGTATGGTCAGCTACGGAGGCTCGAACTACAACATCTCCTTCCTCATCCGTGAGGAGGACAAGAAGCGTGCCCTCCAGAACCTGAGCAACACCATCTTTTACAAAAAGTAAAAAGGTACAATAACAGCACAACACAAAAAATGGCAAAAGGAATTTTTCCTATAGACAAACTGCAGCAGATTGAGACGCCGTTCTACTATTACGACGCCGAGGTGCTGCGGAAGACTCTGTGTAGCATCAACGAAGAGGCAGGCAAACATGAGGGTTTCACGGTGCACTATGCCGTAAAGGCCAATGCCAACCCCAAGGTGCTGCGCCTCATACGTGAGGCAGGACTGGGCGCTGACTGTGTAAGCGGCGGTGAGATAGAGTCTTCGGTAAAAGCAGGCTTCCCCGCATCTAAGATTGTCTTCGCGGGTGTTGGCAAGGCTGACTGGGAAATAAACATCGGTCTCGACAACAACATCTTCTGCTTCAACGTGGAGAGTATACCCGAATTGGAGGTCATCAACGAACTGGCGGCAGCTAAGGGTAAGGTGGCTCCAGTGGCCTTCCGACTCAATCCCAATGTGGGGGCACATACACATGCGAACATCACCACAGGACTGGCTGAGAACAAGTTCGGTATCGCCATGAGCGACATGATGAAAGTGATTAGTGAGGCCGACAAATTGAAGAATGTTCGTTTCGTGGGCCTTCATTTCCACATCGGTTCACAGATACTTGACATGAGCGACTTTGAGGCCCTCTGCAATCGCGTCAACGACCTGCAGAACGAACTCGAGAGCCACCGTATCCGTGTGGAACATATCAACGTTGGCGGCGGACTGGGCGTAGACTACGCACATCCGAACCGTGTGTCCATTCCAGACTTCAAGGCCTATTTCGATACCTATGCCAAGAAACTGAAGCTGCGCCCAGGACAGACGCTGCACTTCGAACTGGGACGAGCCGTAGTAGCTCAGTGCGGAAGTCTCATTACGCGTACCTTATTTATCAAAGAAGGAGCACAGAAGAAATTCGCCATTGTCGATGCGGGCTTCACCGACCTCATCCGTCCTGCCCTCTATCAGGCTTATCACAAGATTGAGAATATCACCAGCGACGAACCTATGGAGGCATACGACGTTGTGGGTCCCATCTGTGAGTCTACCGATGTGTTTGCCAAGCAGATCGACCTGAACCGAGCCAAGCGCGGTGACCTGCTGGCCATCCGTTCCGCCGGAGCCTACGGCGAGATTATGGCCTCGCAGTATAACTGTAGGAAACTACCAAAAGGATATATGAGCGATGAATAAGTTCTCCGTCATCATGACCGTCTATGATCAGGCGCAGGAACTGGAGAAACAGTTGCCGGCATACCTGAAGCAGACATACGAACCAGGCTATGAGGTTATCGTTGTCGACGAGTCATCTACCGACGAGACACCTGACGTGCTGAAGCTCTTTAAGAACGAGTATCCGCACCTCTATTCCACCTTTCTGCCAAAGCCCAACCGACGTATTGTTCGTCGGAAGCAAGCATTTAACGTCGGCATAAAAGCAGCTAAGAATGAGTGGATTATAATAACCAAGCTTTCGAGTTATCCTTTGGCTGAAGACGTGCTTCAGGCTATCTCGGAAGTCATTGCAGACAGTCCTTTGACGCTTGGCTATCACTTGAAGAAAGGTATCCGTCTGCAACCCTTCTATGACGTTGACGATGCCCACAAACATATCCTCAGATTGGAGCGCAGACTGAAAAAAGTCCGTGAGTTTAAGCGCGGAAACTATGCATGGGGACGCTACGACTTCATCATCGTAAAGAAGGAGTTCGCTTACGAACTGCTGAGCCACTTCGAACAGAGTGTCTCGGCCACCCATCTCTTTGGCATCAGGCTCAGCATACTGTGGAAGAATCTCGTCCGCCGGCCATCCACTACCCTACTCGTCACGTCTCCTACTGACTCCTGACTTCCTATTTGCTTATGAAAGTCCTGTATCTCTATCCGAAAACCGACCAGCTCATCAGCAGACATGTGTCGCTACTGACTGAGGGTTTGCGGTATAGTGCCGACATTCGCACTGCCGACAGCGTGGGAACACTGAGGAAAGCGATACAGGAGAAGCTGCCAGACATTATCCACTGCCACGGTCTTCCTTCCGTCACTGCGGCGCGTACAATCTTCTCGACCCTGAACAAGGGAGTACGACTGGTACTCACCCTTCACGGACAGCTGGAACCGTGGGCCGACGACCGTCAGCGTAACATAGCCGCCGTATACTGGCAGAAAGAGCTAGTACAGAAGTCCTACGCAGTCATATTACTCGGAAGGCTCGAACGTACCAACTTCATGAAGACAGGCTGGAACCCTCGTATTGAAGAGATCCACAACGCTGTCATCACCAACACCATCAGTCCCCAGAAGATGAGCACCGACACCTTCTCTGTCTATCAGAAGGTGCTCGACTCCGACACCCTCGCCCTGATGGACGAGCCGACAGAACACATGCTGCGCGCCATCATCAAGGTGGGAATCATGGGCGACCGTCATTGGGCGCCTGTTCTGCCGTCAGGCAGCATCGGCTGGCGACAACTGATGCTCTATGCCGAGCACGAGAACATTCGCAACTACGTGGACTACGGCATCAGCCTGCTTGGGTGCAACGTGCCCGCCATAGACACATCAAGCGTGGCAGTATATTTCCCTGACAGCTACACAACGCCGCGCCCCGTCCGTGAGACGGTGGGAGATTATCTGGGTAAGGAGACAGAATATCTGGTGCGCATCATCTCACAGATACGTCAGCAGCCACTGTTGCTGCATCTCGTTGAACTCACCCGCGAACTATACCGCGATACGGTCGACGATGAGCGACTCTCAGAGGCACTCAAGGAGAAAGGACTTACGGCCTTTGCACAATCGCTGATGCAAGTACTCAGCGAACAGACTGGTCTTGACGAAGGCTATATGCCTCTGCCGCCAGCCGACAACAAACTCACCCGACAAATCAGACAACAAATAACTAACCACCTAAAGATATGAATACAAACGATCATCCTGCCGACATGCACTATCTGCAGTTGCTGTCACAGTCGTTCCCCAATATCGCCGAGGCCTCTACTGAGATCATCAACCTCGAGGCCATCATGAATCTGCCGAAGGGCACCGAGCACTTCCTGGCCGACATCCACGGTGAGAGCGAGGCCTTCCAGCATGTGCTGAAAAATGCCTCAGGAAACATCAAGCGTAAGGTCAACGAACTATTCGGCAACGACATCCGAGAGTCGGAAAAGAAAGAACTCTGCACGCTGATCTACTATCCAGAACAGAAACTCGAGCTCATCAAGGCACGGGAGACCGACCTCGAGGACTGGTACCGTATCACCATTCACCAGCTGGTAAAGGTGTGCCGCGACGTATCGTCGAAATACACGCGTTCTAAGGTGCGCAAGTCGTTGCCAGAGGACTTCTCATACATCATCGAGGAACTACTCCACGAGAGTCTCGGCGACAGCGACAAAGCCGCCTACGTCAGCGTCATTGTCAACACGATTATATCCACTGGTCGCGCTGACGATTTCATCACGGCTATCTGTAACGTCATACAACGTCTGGCCATCGACCAGCTGCATATTCTCGGCGACATCTACGACCGCGGTCCTGGAGCCCACAAGATTATGGACACCCTGCGACAGTACCACTCCTGGGACATCCAGTGGGGCAATCACGACATCCTGTGGATGGGCGCATCTGCAGGCAACGACGCCTGTATCTGTAATGTGCTGCGCCTCTGTCTGCGCTACGCCAACCTCGCCACCATCGAGGAGTATGGCATCAACCTCGTGCCGCTGGCCACCTTCGCCCTCGACACCTACGGCGACGATCCCTGCGAGGAATTCATTCCCAAGGTGCTCGACGAGAGCCAGCAGATGGACGAGAAGACGCTCCTGCTGACGGCCCGCATGCATAAGGCCATAGCCGTCATACAGTTCAAAGAGGAAGCCGCCATCTTCCACCGTCACCCTGAATGGCAGATGGAAGATCGCTGTCTGCTGGAGCACATCGACCTGACCAGAGGCGTCTGCACCATCGACGGATGCGACTACGAGATGAAGGACTGTCACTTCCCCACCCTGTCTTCCGACTCCTGTCTCCTGTCTCCTGAAGAACAATCCCTCATGCAGAAGCTGCACCACTCCTTCCGCATCAGCGAGAAACTCCACAAACATATCCGCACACTGCTCTCACACGGCTGTATGTACACCATCACGAACTCCAACCTTCTTTTCCATGCCAGTTGTCCGCTCAACGATGACGGTTCGCTGAAGGAGGTCGAGATTTGCCCTGGCCACCGTTACAGCGGCAAGGATCTGATGCACAATATCGGTATGATGATCCGTGCGGCCTTCTCGCCTCTTACCTCTCAACTCTCACCTCTCACTTCTGAATACCCGCGCGACTATGCCCGCGACTATTTCCTCTACCTCTGGTGCGGCAAAGACTCCCCACTGTTCGACAAGTCGAAGATGGCCACCTTTGAGCGTTATTTCCTCAAAGACAAAGAGACCTACAAAGAGGAAAAAGGCAACTATTTCAAGCTGCGCGACTCTGCTGAGGTGTGCGACCGTATCCTCGATGCCTTCGAGGTGAGCGGCGACAATCGTCACATCATCAATGGCCATGTGCCCGTACATGCCTCCAAAGGTGAGAACCCCATCAAGGCCGGCGGTCGGCTGATGGTGATCGACGGCGGCTTCTCCGAGGCCTACCACAATGAGACAGGCATCGCCGGCTACACCCTCGTCTACCACTCCCGTGGCTTCCAGCTCGTACAACACGAGCCCTTCACCTCAGCCCACGATGCCATCGTCCGTGAAACCGACATCAAGTCCACCACTCAGATTGTGGAGATGTCTGCCCATCGCATGCGTGTGGCCGATACCGACAAGGGCGAAGAGCTCCGTACCCAGGTCGCCGACCTCAAGAAACTCCTCTACGCCTACCGTCACGGTATCCTCAAAGAGAAACGCAGCTGACTCCTGTCTCCTGACTCCTATACCTTCGCGGCATCCTGAATCACTAATCCTGCCAACATAAAGCCGAAGATGGCGGTGATGTGGGCAAGGGTGCCATTTGTCTGTGGTTTGTTGAAAGGAGACGGTTCCTCGCCATCTTCCGCAGGGCAGCCGCGATTCTCCAGCAGTTCGTCGCTATAGACCACCTGGAACTTCTTCTCTGGGAATTGTCCGTAATTTTTTATTTTTTTACGGATGGCTCGAGCCAGGGGATCGCCCTGAACCTTCCAGAACTCCGTTACCTTTATCCTTGTGGGGTCGAGTTTCAAGGCTGCGCCCATCGATGAGAAGAACTTGGCTTTCGTGCGGCAAGCCAGAAGGATGAGTAGCGCCTTGTCTTTCAGCGAGTCGATGGCATCGATGATATAGTCGTAAGTGTCAAGAGCGAACTCCTCTGCCGTCTCCTCATTGAAAACCTGCTGCAAGGCAGTAATCTCTGCTGAAGGGTTAATACTGAGAAGACGATCCTTCAATGCCTCCACCTTTACTTGTCCCACAGTCTTCGTTGTTGCCATCAGCTGACGATTGATGTTTGTGATGCACACACGGTCGCTGTCAACAATCGTCAACTGACGGATGCCGCTGCGTACCAGACTCTCAGCGCACCATGACCCGACACCGCCCACACCAAAGATAATCACCCGTTTTTGGGCTATCCGTTCCATCGCCTCGTCACCCAGCAGCAACTCTGAGCGTCTGAATTTTGCATCTTGTATTACCATCGTCTTTTTCTTTTTCGGACGCAAAGATACGAATAAGCGAGCAAAAAGCCAAATGAATTTGAGTTTTTTCGTGAGTATCTTCGAGCAAAGCAGTCCACTCCACGGACAAGCATTTTCAAGGTATAAACGGATTTTGAGGCAGTAATAAACAGAATATTTCGCTCTTTTCCACCAAAACAAGCGTTGGCTGTCCAGTCATCTGGAATGGGGAAATGGGTATCTTCTGGCCATCCTTGTCGAATACGGTCACGCCGTCGCCAGTCAGATAGATGTTCCCCCGTTCGTCGATTGTCATCCCGTCCGAGCCGCAGGCCCTTCTGTAAAACTGTACGAATCAGCGACTCTTACAGGCGTTTCCCCTTCTGCAACGATATCATTTGACTGAGCCTGGGAACATGCAGTCATAAGAAGAGTGCATGCCAGCATTAATACTGAGTTTGATAAACGTTCTTTTATAAGTCTAATATTCTGAGTATTGTATTTTGCTTAAATACTCTAGGCTGCAAATTTACAAATTCTTTTTCAATTAGTCTCCGCTTTCTACGTTAAACTTACGAAAAGCGGACAAAAGTGCTGCAATTTGTCACTTTCGCCCACCTAAATCGCTGGCGTTTCTCCATCGTAACACAAAAGATACGTTCTTTTTTGTGAGCCCACCTGTTTGCATCTCTAAAAAAAAAACGTTATCGTTTGGATCTTTAAAAAAAAAACGCTACCTTTGCAGCATTCTATACTTTAAATAATGAATTGTAGTAACTTGATTCTATGAATACAAATACCAATTCCCCAAAATGGCTGTGGTTAGTGGTCATCTGCGCGCTGGCGGCGGTAGTGCTGCTGGCGGTGGCGCTGAGCTACGCAGTTCGGGCGGAGCGCAACGCGCGCTACGTCGGCATGATGAACGTGGTGGCCGAGAAACTGTCGATGACTTTCAGGGGCATGGAGATGAACGCGGAGAACGTGTTCGACGAGGTGGCGAAGCACATGGAGTCGCCGCAGGCTGTCATCGAGGCCCTCGGCAGCAAGACCAGCCTGAATCCCGACGTCATCGGCTACTTCGCGGCTTTCGTGCCCAATTACTTCCCACAGGAGGGCCGGTGGTTCCAGCCTTACGTGCACCAGGGCGACTCGACGGAGTTCGTGCTGACGCTCGTGGGCTCAGCGCGCCACGACTATACCACATCGACATGGTACGTACAAGGCGTGAAGGAGAAGGAGAGCTTCTGGTCGGAGCCGTACTATTACGAGGATGACCTGAACGTGGCCAGTGGCTACTACATGACGTTTGCCACACCCATTTTCGACGCACAGGGCCGCTTGGCGTGCGTCTGCGGAGCCGACATGACTCAGGAGTGGATGATAGACCAGCTGCGGCAGATAGAGGACGAGGTGAAGAACGACGAGTTGCTGAACGACTATCGGCTGCTTGGGAACGATGATTTCTTCATCGTTATCCTGAACGACGATGGCACCAGCTTCGCCCACCCTGACGGGGACATCGTCACCATGAGCGACGAGGCGTTCGTCGCCAGCCTGAAGAAGCATCATCGCGGCGTGACCGAATTGGAGGTGAACGGCGTGCCGTCGCGTGTCTATTACACCCCGCTGAGGCGCACCCACTGGTCGGTGGCCATCGTTGTAAGGAAATGAAGAAGAAAGTATTCATCGCACTAACGGCCGTCATGGTGACGCTGGCCGCGGCGGCGCAGACATCGGATGCTGGCGGCAACGACCGCATCGCGCAGCTGGAGAAGGAGATGTACCGCTACTACAGCTCGAGCGCAATCGACAGCTTCATGCTTATCACCGACCAGCTGATAGAGGCGTGCCGAGAGGCCGGACCCAGCCAGGAGCGGCTGTTCTACAAGGCGTGGTCGAACCAGGCTATCTATTGTTTCAGCAAGGTGAACCGCACTCACGGTCTGGAATTGGCCCACCAGATTCACGACTATGCCTACCAGCACGATAGCAAGTTCGGACTCTACACGTCCACGTACGCTCTGGCCAGCATGTCGTCGAGCCTGCGCCACTTCGCCCAGGCTGAGCACGAGTTCACTGAGGCCATCAACTACCAGCACCGCTTCTTCCCCGACGAGAGTGCCGCCGCCCCCTACCTCGGGATGGCGAAAATCTACGTCAATCTGGATAAGCCCGAGAAGGTGCTCGACTGCGCGCGCAAGGCACTGGCCGAGCCCGGCGTCATTGTGCAGCACAAGCTGACTGCGTGGACCTATATCTGCATCGCGTACTACGACGGCCAGTACAGCCGTGATGATTTCAACCGCGCCTATGCCGAGCGCGAGAAACTGAAGCGCGACATCGGTCACGACGACAATTTCGGCCCTGTCGTCAACTACTACCACGCCATGAAGAACGGCCGCTACGCCGAGGCTCTGAATATCGCCACCGACATCCAGGGCGGCAGCGACCGCCTGCAATTCATTTCCAATGCCTACGCCTGCCTCGGCGACTACCGGCAGGCCTACCTCTACCAGGTGCACCACAAGAAATATCTCGACTCTATAAATACCGCCGAGGTGCAGAAGATGTCCTACGAGTATGCCGCACAGATTGACGTGACACGGGCGGAAAACGAGGCCAAAGACCTGCGCCTCTCCAACCTGGACCTGCAGATACAGGCCGCCGTGATCATCATCCTCATCACCATCGCTTTCTTCATCTTCTACTTCTTCCGTCGCCGCAAGCAGATGCGGGAACTGCGCCACGCCTACAACCAACTGGCCGACACGACCATCGCCAAGGAGCGCATCGACAGCGAACTGAGTATCGCACGCGAAATCCAGATGTCGATGGTGCCCCGCACTTTCCCTGCATTC
>JAEEGH010001091.1_pt1 | contig 81131 bp, 63 predicted proteins | sample 9134181 | NCBI WGS metagenome assembly JAEEGH01 (sample SAMN16246544, study PRJNA631951) | gut metagenome | biome: gut microbiome; feature: rumen; material: DP-attached | host: Bos | place: Iran: Karaj | collected 2018-10 | reverse complement strand
AAGGACAGGGTTTTTTTTTCCATCGGGGGCTATCGTCCTGATGGTCGGTTTGTTTGTTTAGAACTGATGGATATTATTGAACATAAAAGAATAGAATGAACATGGCAGTCTTCTGCGGCTCGTCGCTGCCGCGCAACAAGGAAATCGTCGAGGCCGCCGCCGTCCTCGGCCGCCGCATCGCGCAGGAGGGGCACACCCTCGTCTATGGCGGCAGCAACCTCGGCCTCATGGGCGTGGTCAGCGGCGCGGCGCTGGAGGAGGGAGGCCGCGTCGTCGGCGTCATCCCCAACCTCTTCAGCGACGACATCATCCACTCGCAGCGCGTCACCGAGCTTGTCCGCGTCGGCAGCATGGCCGAGCGCAAGGAACGCATCCTCGCCCTCTGCGACGCCTTCATCGCCCTCACCGGCGGCATCGGCACCATCGACGAAGTCTCCGAAGTCATGGTCATGAACCAGCTGGGGCTGGTGCGCGACCATAGTGGAGCGAACCACCAGCCCTGGCAGAGGGTTTTGGATGGCACCTACAAGACCAAGCCCATGATACTCCTCAACATCGACGGCTACTACAACCCCCTCCTCGAGCAACTCCGTCTCGTCAAAGAGGAGGGCCTCATGCGCACCGACGCCGGGCTAATCTCTGTGGAATCAGTAGAAGATATTTTTAAACTCCTTGCCCCTGGCAGGGCAGAAATCTAGTAAATCTTGTAAATTATTTGCTGACGCAACAACACGACAATCCCCGCCGCAGGCGGAATAAATTTACAAGATTTACAAGATTTCGCGAGCGCAGCGAGCAGGAGAATAAAGATTTACAGCCATGAGCCATCTGTTGAGCAAGAGCAAATACATCCGCGGCCTCCAGTGCGACCGCGCGCTGTGGCTCGATGTCTTCAACCCGCGCCTGGCCCGCTACACCGCCGAGCAGATGCGCCGCTTCGACCGCGGCCGCGATTTCGAGTACGCTTTCAAATCCACCTTCCCCGACGGCATCGACCTCAGCGCCGAACTCCACCGCAACGTCGACGCCTACCCCGCCCGCACCGCCGAGTTGCTGGACAAGGGCGACGGGGTGGCCCTCTTCGAGGCCGGCTTCCTCTACGACGACGTGCTGGTGCTGGCCGACGTGGTGCAGCAGCGCGAGGACGGCACCCTCGACATCTACGAGGTGAAGAGCGGCACTGCCCTCAGCGAGACCTACCGCCGCGACGCTGCCCTGCAGCACTACGTCATCTCGCATTGTCGCAAGATAAACACATTCAGCATCGTCTATGCCAACCCCGACGGCGGCTTCATCAAAGAGGAACTCTCCGCCGCCCTGCAGGAACAGCACAGGGAGATAGAGAAGAACATCGCCGCCATGAAGGACATCCTCCGCCACGGCGAGCCCGCCACACCCACCGGCCAGCACTGCCTCGAGCCCTACGCCTGCCCCTACCAGCACTACTGCGCCCAAGGCGTCAGGCAACTGGCATTGTTTTAATCTACTTCCTTGGAAACAACAGATATGGTGAGGGCAGACCTCCGATGACAATTTTCTCTACTCTATTGTTTTTAATAAAGAAAGAGGTTGGTGTTGCTTCAACGAACATGACGCTGTCTCTTATCACCTCTTGACATTTTATTTCTGGATATGATTCCTTGAAAAAGAGTGCGGACGAATCATTCTCTGACAATGTACTGCGGCTTAAAGCGTAACAAAATGAAGTGTCGACAAAACCACCATCTACATACTCTTTGTAGTTCTCTATTGAATTCCAGCAGTGTTGGCATTGATAGGACATAAAAAACACCAATTTGCTTTTGCCGTCAACACCCACATAATCTTTCAAAGGGGTCTCCACAACTCTCATTCCCTCAAACGGGTGTCTGTCTGAATGATGCTTAGTAATTCGGAAAGACAGTCCTGCAGCAAAGACCGAAGGAAGCATGATAGAGAGCAGAATAAAAGACTTCCACTTCGGTACTGTGTAAAACATCTTCCCATCAAGACAAACTACAATTACCAAAATGGCAATCAGGACAACATTCCTTATGTATGTAATCGCAGGGGTAGACTTGACCAAGTTGCCAAAGCAACCGCAATCTTCCACCGAGTTGACCAGATAACCATAGGTAAAAGCTCCTGTGAATATCAGAAGCACACATATTGAAACAATGGCTGTAATTCTTTGCAGAATGCCTAAGATTAAAACTGATCCGAGCAGTATTTCAAGTAGTATGATTAATGGTGCCAGATATTGGAAAATCCCCAGGCCATACTGAATAATCAAATCTTGAAATTTTGCAACATCCAGTAGTTTTATAAATCCAGAGAACAAAAAAACGATGCCTACGATAATACTTAGAATTCGAGGAATAATTTTGGTTTTCATTTAAAGCAATGTAAAAAAGAAGGTGCTCTAGAACACATAGAGCACCTTCCTTGTTTAATCTTTATTTTTCATAACAATTCTTGGCGAGACCACTAAAGTCTGTGCGATCACCTCCGACTTTACTCATTATTTCGCTATAGGAGATGGAGCTACATTCTTTATCATAATCGCTAAAAGAGACTGTCACGGTTGCGTGTGTATCGAGATCTTCTAATATACAGTCACAGTTTTTTGTTTTGCTGCAGGCAACGAGCAAAACCGTTAATGATACACAAAGGATTGCACCAAAAATCATTGATGTTTTTTTCATTTCTAACTTTGCCATGTTGTCACATTTGGCACATCGGTTTTATTTAAAAAATAATATTGTAGTCGTACCGATGAGAAATGCACATAAAAAGAGCGTGGTACCATTCGCTTTCATTGGTATTCTGAGGTCTTCGACTACCTATACTTATCCAATTACAACGAGTAATTCCACGCTGAACGCGCGGCTCGGTCGCTTACATCTGGATAAGTATTCTTGAAGTTGTCGAAGTTTCAGAATACCAGATAAGCTACTTCGCTTCTTTCCTATTCTATGATGTGCATATTAATCTATGCGCTATGCTTCATTGGCAGTGGGTTTGGTTACACTATAGTTTATTAATCACTTCCCATACTCAGCCGGTTCTTCGGCGGCAGTGGGAAGAGGTGTATCATCTTCTGTATCGTATGGGGCCAGGTAACAGACAGCATCCTCGGAAGGTGTGATGTCGCAGAGGCCTGCATCATGGAACATGCCCTCGAAGCTCAAGTCTTCATCTATGTCGGGCCAATGTATGCCGCCATAGGAGAGCTCGAAAGCCTGCCGTTGGGCGGCGGTGGCTTTGCACAGGCGGGGCCATTGTGCAAACTCATAGCTTGCCTGCAGACCGTCGGTGGTCTCAGCATAGACGGCGTGGTCGTCCACCCAAACGCGTGCTATGTATTTCCTATCCATTGTTTTTGTTCCCGAAGAATTCCTGCCACCGCTCCGCAATCACATCGGCGTTCTCTTCCACCAGCGAGCGGATGAGCGTTATCTCATGTTGCTTGAAGCCATGATTGTACACCATCTCAAGCGGCTGCACGTTGAACTTGGCCTCACAGCCTCCGCGCACAACATGAATGTGAACCGGTTCATGGTCTCCTGAGTAGAACATGAACCGGTAGTTGAATATCTTGAAGAGGGTAGGCATGGCTTGTCAGTTCGCCGGGAAGGCAATCTCGCGCTCGATGACTTGGTAGGGCACGTTGTTGCGGTAGATGGTCTGGCGCACCCAGTTGTCGTCCTCGTCGTACTCATAGACGTAGCTATGCTTCCAGTTGAGGTGCTCGTCGTAGTTGAAGGAACTGACCTCGATGAGGTTGTCGTGGTCGTCGTAGTAGTAGGTGGTGAGGGCCGATAGGAACTCGTCGGCATCGTAGAAACGCCACTCGATGCGGTTGCCACGGGCGTCGTACTTATAGAGGTAGTGCTGCATCAGCTCGCCGTCGCGGTTGTAGAACTCCATCTCGGTACAGTTGCCCTTTTGGTCGTACTTGTAGGTGCGCTTCTCGGTCATCTCGCCGGTCTCGTCAAAGCTCTGCTCCTCCACCTTCTGGCCATTCTTGAAAGTGCTGCTCTCCTTCTTGGTCATCTGGTTGCCGAGGAAGACGGTGCGCTCGATGCGGTTGCCGTCGCGATCGTTGAGATAGGCGGTGCGGCCCGTGAGCATCTTCTCGCGGTTGTATTCATTCCAGCCGAGGCTATAGCCGTTGACATCGAAGAAGTAGCTGTACCATGTGTAGTCGTCGGCCTTGGTGCGGAACTTGTCGGCGAAGTTGCCGCGCTTATCGAAGGTGATGCTGTCGATGCAGATGAGCTGACGGCCACCGTCGCGACCGCCACGGAGGTTATAGGTGTACTCAATCACATAGATTGCGTTGCCGTGGATGCCCATTTCGGTACGCGAGTTCTTGCGGGGCTTGGGGCCTGCAAATGCCGTGCCCACAACGAGCAGGGCAAGAATGAGAGCAATATTTTTCTTCATCTTTTTCTATTATTTCAAAATGCAAAGATACAACTTTTTCGTCACACTAACGCAAATAACATAAAATTATTGTTTCCGTACTCCCTTTTTCCGTCTGCGGAGCCTGTTGACGCGCTGAATGACCCTGAATTTGGCAATCCAGAAAGGCGCCGACGAGGCACCGACAATGGTTATTATACCGGCAATGATATAGCCCCAGGGGTTCGGTATGACGCTGCCGAGACCCTCCTTGTGGGCCACGAGGATGAAGCTGGCACAGACGAAAGTCATGAAGTTGGCCGGCAGGATGGTGAGCAGCGCGGCATAGCCCATGCCTTTCTTCAACAGGAAGGAAGTGATGGCCCAGAGGGTGAAGACTGCCAGTATCTGGTTGCACCAGGCGAAGTAGCGCCAGATAGTCTGGAAGCCGTCGGCGTCGCTGAAGGCATATACCAGCAGTCCGCCAGCCAGCACAAACAAAGGCAAGGCCACGGCAATGCGTTTTGCCATGGGTTTCTGGTCGATATGGAACTGGTCGGCCACAATGAGACGTGCCGAGCGCATGGCGGTGTCGCCACTGGTGATGGCGGCGCAGATGACGCCAAGAATCGATATGACGGCCAGTACCTTGGGGAACCACGCGTTGCATATCACGCCCACCATGGCGTCGCCGCTCTTGCCGACACACAGCTCCGGCTTGTCGTGGAAGAAGTAGGCGGCGGCGGCAGCCCAGATGAGGGCTACGACACCCTCGGTAATCATGGCGCCGTAGAAGATGGGGCGCGCCTGCTTCTCATTAATCATGCAGCGGGCCATAAGGGGCGATTGTGTGGCGTGGAAGCCGCTGATGGCACCGCAGGCTATGCTGACGAACATCATGGGGAAGATGGGGTTGGTCTCTGCATGGGGATGGCGGTTCTCGAGGCCATCCCATATCTCAACAAGGTGCACATCAGGTATCACGAAGAAGGCCACCACCAGCATCACGGCCATGGCCAGCAGCAGAAAGCCGAAGATGGGGTACACCTTGCCTATCACCTTGTCGATGGGCAGCAGGGTGGCCACAAGGTAGTAGACGAAGATGATGACCGGCCATATCCACAGCGGCCAGCCAGGGGTGAAGTTGTCCACCAGCAGCTGCGACGGAGTCTTCACAAACACAGCCCCTACCAGCACCATCAGGACGATGGTGAAGAAAGCCATGAAGGTCTTCACCCTCTTGCCCAGGTACCTGCCGTGAATCTCGGGCAGCGAGGCGCCGTCACGCCGCAGGCTGATAAAGCCCGCGATGAAGTCGTGAACAGCACCGGCAAAAATGCTGCCGAAGACAATCCATAGGAACGAGGCGGTGCCGAACTGCGCACCCATGATGGCGCCACAGATGGGTCCCACGCCCGCGATGTTCAGGAACTGGATGAGGAAGATGCGCCACGGCTTCATGGGCACGTAGTCCACCCCGTCGGGGTGCGCCACAGCGGGCGTCACACGCTTCGGGTCCACGCCGATGACACGCTCAATAACCTTGGAATAAAGCCAGTACCCCAGTACCAGCAACACAACCGAGATGATAAATGTTATCATTGTTTATCTGTTTTCTATTCTGTTGTCTTCGGGGGCGACGAGCCAGATGACGAGGTAGGCCCAGATGCCAAGGCTGCCGAAGAGGATGGCTATAAGGAAGATGATGCGGAGCACGGTGGGGTCGACATTGAGGTATTTGGCCAGGCCTCCGCAGACTCCGGCGATGCGGCGGTCGGTAGTGCTGCGCATCAGACGACGGTAGTTGTTGTTTTCCATATCACTGTTTTATTCAAAATTCATAACTCTTAACTCATAACTGTCACAGCTCCACCTCTTCCCTGAAGGCAGGGATGCTGATGTGCTTCCAGCCGTCCTTGCCGAGTGTGTCGGCAAAGTGCTGCTGCACCTCCTCTTCGCCGTGGACGAGGAACAGACGCTTCACCTTCTTCTTGTCCTGACAGCCCACGTAGCGCATCATCTCCTCGTAGTCGCCGTGACCCGACAATGAGTCTATGCGGCGCAGCTCGGCGCGCACCTTGTGCTTCTGGCCAAAGATGCTCACCTCCTCGTCGCCACGCATAATCTTGGCGCCCAGCGTGCTCGGCTCGCAGTAGCCGACGCAAAGCACCGTCGTTGCGGGGTTGTCGATGTGGTTGGCCAGGTGGTGCTTCACGCGGCCGGCCTCCATCATGCCGCTGGCGGCGATGATGACGCAGGGCTTGTGGCGTATGTTGAGCTGCTTGCTCTCCATGACGCTCTGTATGTAGTGCAACCGGTTGAACCCGAAGGGGTCGGGGTCTGTCTTGCAGTACTCGGCGATGGCCTCGTTGAAGCACTCGGTGTGCAGCCGCATGATGTCCGTGGCCGAGATGGAGAGGGGGCTGTCGACGAACACGTCTATATCGGGCAGCAACTTGCTGTGCTCCAGCCGGTCGAGGGCATAGATAATCTCCTGGGCCCTGCCTATGGCGAAGCTGGGAATGATGAGCTTGCCCTTCTTCTTTGTGCAGGTATCGAGCACCGCCATCAGCAGTTCCTGCTCGGCGTCCTGTATGCTCTCGTGCAGGCGGTCGCCGTAGGTGCTTTCCATGATGAGGTAGTCCACCTGTGGGAAGGGCTCGGGGTCCTTGAGTATTTGCTTGTCGTAGCGGCCGATGTCGCCCGTGAAACCGAGGCGTATCAGACGGCGGCCGTCCTTGATTTCAAGGTACACGAGCGCCGAGCCAAGTATATGTCCGGCGTCAAAGAACTCCACCGTCACCTCGCCCTCGATGTTGAATTTCTTGTGGTAGGGCACGCTGATGAAGCAGCTCATGCACGCCTGTGCGTCCTGCTCGTCGTAGATGGGCTCCACGGGCTCCAGTCCCTGCGCCTTGCGCTTCTTGTTGAAGGTCTGCGTGTCCTGCTCCTGTATGCGGCCGGCGTCGGCCAGCATGATGGCGCAGAGGTCGCGCGTGGCGGGGGTGCAGAGCACGGTGCCGCGGAAGCCGTTCTTGTATATGAAGGGTATCAGGCCGCTGTGGTCGATGTGTGCATGGCTGAGTATCAGGTAGTCGATCTCCTGCGGGTCGAAGCCCAGGTCGCGGTTCATGGCGTCGGTCTCCAGACCCTTGCCTTGATACATGCCGCAGTCGAGCAGTATCTTGACACCATGCTTGGTGGTTATCAAGTGTTTGCTGCCGGTCACCTCGCGGGTGGCACCCATGAATTGCAGTTTCATATCTCGTTTGTTTTAGTCTATCACTATCCGTTTTGCCGGCGCCGTGCCGACGCTGACGAGGTAGGCCCCTGCCGCCGGCACCACCACCGTGGTGGCCGGGGCCGATGCTTTGTGCGTCAGCAGGTTGCGCCCTTGCATATCGAAGAGCCGCACCGTCTCCCCCACCTCGCAACGCACCGTCAGGCGGCGCCCATCGACCGAGGCCGTCCATGCGGCGTCTTCGCTGCCCACGACACCGATGCCCTCCATCTCACCGAAGAAAGCCGTCAGCACCATGTCGCCGTCCACCGTGACGCGACGCGGATTGTCGTATGAACCGTCGTTCCAGCCGTAGAAGGCGTCGCCGTCCATCGGTATGGCAACAATCTCAATCTCCGTACCTTCAGGCACTATGGCGTTGCCCACCACGATGCCGCGCCACGGGTCGCTGCTCGCCAGCGTGAGGGTGACGAGCGTGGGCCTCACGGTATCGGTGACACGCACGGTGTCGTGCAGCACCACATACTGCGTGTCGGTGCCGCCGCTGTAGATGTACAGCGTGTCGTGGACCTCTATAGTGTCAACCTGCACAATACGCAGGGTGTCATGCAGATACAAGAAAAAATGAGCCACATAGCGGGCACCCGCCGAGGCAGTCACCACGCGCGGGTTAAGGGTGTCGCCGTCGCCCCAGCAGGCGAAGAAGCAGCCCTCGACCGGCGTGGCCGTGAGGGTCACAGCGTCGCCAGCGGCATAATCGCCGCCACCGCTGACGCTGCCGCGCTGCAGGTTGTTGACACCCGTGGCCACCGTCACCATGCAGCCGGCGTCGTCGATGCTTCCGAAAGCGCTCCACGGGCTCACGGCGCTATAGGCCGCCACGCAGCCGCAGGGCACCACGAGGGCCACATCGGACAGCGGCACATCGTAGAAAGTGGTGGTCGCCGTCACCGGCGGCACAGCGCGCCGCACCCTGACCTCCTGCAAGGCCGTGCAGTTGTAGAAGGCCGACGCCCCAAGCGAGTCGACTGTCGAAGGCAAATCGATGGTATTCAAGGCCGAGCAAAGTCCGAAAGCATTGGCACGCAGGGCGGCGACGCCCTCGCCGAGGGTCAAAGCCGTCAGGCCGTTGCAGCCGTAAAAAGCATGATGCTCAACAGCCACCACGGCGTAGTTCACACCCGCGTGGCTCACCGTCCCGGGGATGGCCAACGCCCCCGTGGGTCGCACATAGCCGTTCCAGCCTTGCGCTGGTGCCGTCGTATTGGCCGGGTAGACCACCTTCACACCGCCGGCGCAATAGCTGAAATAGAGCGTCTGACCCGTGGTAGCCACAGCCGAAAAGTCGTATGCCGCCGCACGCAAAGCACACAGCATCAGCAGCATCACCACTGCCAAACTCTTGCGGACACTCATACTTTCCATATCTTTTTTTTACAGTTTACTTAACGTCCCACTCCCAATTATATTGTATACCCGAACAAAATATTTTCACACCCGCACTAACCATGACTACACACCGTGCCGGTACGGGGTGAAAGAGGTGTCAAAAAAGTGGAAAACAGGGTACGGAAATGAAGGGCTGAGGTACTTTTTGCAAAAATAAGAAAATAAAAGGATGTGTGTCAGGATTTTTTCGTAAATTTGCAAATTGTATTTCCCCAAAACGGGAAGTGTATGGCATTGTATAACAAACAATAAGAAATAAATACACAAAGAGAAAGATGGATAAAAAGTCAATCATCGGACTGATTTTGATATTTGGCATCTTCGTGGGCTACATGTTCTGGGTTGCACCGTCGAAAGAGGAGATGGCCGAGCGGCAGCGCGTGTACGACAGCATGGTGCTGGCCAACGTTGAGGCCCAGCGCCTGGAAGACAGCATTCTGGCCGAGAAAGCGCGCCTCGACAGCCTGGCCGCCGCCGGCGACACAGTGCTGCCCGGCGTGACGCGCAAGGTGCAGGACATGGGCGTGTTCAACACCGCCGCCCAAGGCGACGGACAGTCGCTGACGGTGAGCAACGACCGCATGACGGTGGAGTTCAACACCCTCGGCGCACGCGTCGACCGTGTGGTGCTGGCCGACTACCAGACCTACGACAGCAACGAGCTGGTGCTCATCACCCCCTCGGAGGACAACATGAACCTCATCTTCTCGACCGAGGACAACCGCGTGGTCAATACCAAGGACCTGGTGTTCACGCCCTACGTCGACGGCATACGCGCCGAGGCGCAGGAGTGGAAGCTGGCCGAAGGCGACTCGATGACGATATGCTTCCGTGCCGAAATCGAAGGCGACAGCCTCGCCACAAGCAAGCCCGCCCTTGAGTTTGTGTACACGGTGCGCGGCGACAGCTACGAGGTGGACTTCGACATCAACTTCGTGGGCCTGCAGAAGGTGGTCCGCGAGACACCCTACATGGACTTCCAGTGGCAGAACCGCATGCTGCGCCAGGAGAAGGTGAACAGCGGCAGCCGCGGCAAGAGCAACCGCAACAGCGACCGCGAGCGCTACTACAGCAGCATCTACTACAAGACGCCTAAGGACAAAAACCCCGACAACGTCGGTTTGGGACAGGATAAGCAGAAGCAGGTGAAGACCAACCTCGACTGGGTGGCCTTCAAAGACCAGTACTTCGCAGCCATAATCAACGCCGAGGGCGGCATCCCCTTCGAGAACGCCGAGGTTGAGGTGGCCACCGACAAGCGCGATACCGCCACCAACTACTTGACCGACATGCGCGCCGTCATCGGCCTGCAGTATGACGAGAAGAACCCCACCATGCACATGGGTTTCTACTACGGCCCTACCAAACTGCGCGACCTGCGTGCCATGCACCGCGGCTACGAGCGCATGCTGCCGCTGGGCTGGACCATTATCTCGAAGAGCATCAGCCGCTACCTCATCATACCGGTGTTCAACTTCCTTGAGAAATTCGGCTGGAACTACGGCATCATCATCATCGTCTTCACGCTGCTGATACGCCTGGTGCTGCTGCCGCTGGTGTACAAGAGCTACCAGGGCGGCGCCATCATGCGCATACTGAAGCCCGAGATGGAGGCGCTGAACAAGAAATACCCCAAACAGGAGCAGGCCATGCAGAAGCAGCAGGAGATGATGGCCCTGCAGAAGAAGGCGGGCTACAGCCCCATGGCCGGATGTCTGCCTGTACTCATACAGATGCCCTTCCTGACGGCCATGTTCATGTTCTTCCCCATAGCCATCGAGCTGCGCCAGAAGCCGTTCCTTTGGTGCCCCGACCTCTCAAACTATGACAGCATACTTGACTTCGGCTTCAACATACCGCTCTATGGCGACCACATCTCGCTCTTCTGCCTGCTGATGTTCGGCATGCAGTTCTTCTACACGTGGTACACAATGAAGCAGCAGGCAGGCACGCAGAGCATGCCCGGCATGAAGCTCATGATGTACTTCATGCCCTTCATGATGCTCTTCATATTCAACAGCCAGAGCGCTGGATTGAACCTCTACTACCTCATCTCGCTGACCTTCACCATGACAGTGATGATGCTCATACGCCGCTTCACCAGCGAGCAGAAGGTGCGCGCACGCATGGCCGCCTACGACCACAAGCATGCCAACGACAAGGGCAAAGGCAAGAAGAAGAGCAGCTTCGCCAAGCGCCTCGAGGAGTTGCAGAAACAGGCCGAGCAGATGCAGAAACAACAAAGAAAATAGCTGTAAGCTGTGAGCTGTAAGTTTTAAGTGGCTTGCGCAGGAATAGCACACAACAAAGAATGAAAGAACGAGGCCCCATATATCATAAAAGTAAAGAGTTTGCACTGATGGCGATTAATCTCTGCCGTTTGCTCCAATCCAACGGTGAGTACATCATTTCCAAACAACTGTTTCGCTCCGCCACTTCCATAGGTGCAAACTACCGCGAGGGGTTGGGAGCCGAAAGCGAAAACGATTTTATACACAAAATATCAGTATCAATAAAAGAAACCCACGAGTCGCAGTATTGGTTAGAATTACTGTTTGATGGGAGTTATATTAGCAAGGATCAATTTGACAGACTATATCTCGCCTCAGACGAGCTTATCCGGATGATGACAGCATCCGTATTAACTTTAAAAAAGAAACAAAGTGGTGCGTCAGCCACTTAAAACTAACAGCTTAAAACTTAAAACTTAAAACTTAAAACTTAAAATTCAATATCATGGTTGTAGCATTAGTTACTATATTCATTGTCGGATACTTCTTCATCGCGATGGAGCATCCGTTCAAAATCAACAAGACCGCCACGGCATTGGCCCTCGGTACCATCCTATGGTCCGTCTTCGGCTTCTTCAACGAGGTCTTCGACCCGACGATGAGCATCGACATGTGGCACGACTTCCTCTCCGAGAGTCTCATTGACAACCTCGGCGAGACCGCCGAGATAGTGTTCTTCCTGCTCGGCGCCATGACCATCGTCACACTGATTGAGGACTACCAAGGCTTCCGAGTGATCACGGACAAAATCACCACTACAAACAAGAAGAAGCTGCTGTGGGTCATCAGCATCCTCACCTTCTTCCTCTCGGCACTGCTCGACAACATGACCACGGCCATCGTGATGATTGCCCTGTTGCGCAAGCTGATAGCCGACAAGAAAGAGCGCTGGCTCTACGCCGGCATGGTCATCCTCGCCGCCAACGCCGGCGGTGCATGGAGCCCCATCGGCGACGTGACGACCATCATGCTGTGGATTGGCGGTCAGGTGACTACCGTGAATATCATGGTGAAGACCATCATCGCCTCGCTGGTCTGCATGGTGGTGCCTGTGCTCATCGTTGGTGCCACACTGAAAGGCGACATCGTGCGTCCCGAGGACAGCGGCAGCGGTGTCGAAGTGCCCGCCCACCTGCGCAAACTCATACTCTTCATGGGTGTCGGCGCACTGGTGTTCGTGCCTATCTTCAAGACCATCACCCACCTGCCCCCCTACCTCGGCATGCTCTTCGGCCTCGCCGTGTTGTGGCTGACCACAGAGATTATCAGCCGCAAGTATGAGAAAGAGGGGCACAAACTGCCCACCGCAGTCTCGACGTTGGAGCATATCGACACTCCCACCATACTCTTCTTCCTCGGCATCCTGATGGCTGTCAGCTGCCTCAAGGTCAGCGGCATCCTCGGCAGCCTGGCCGCTGCGCTCAACAACGCCTTCGGCTCCGAAGCCCCCGGCTTCTTCTTCATAGACCTCATCATCGGCGTGCTGTCGTCGGTGGTCGACAATGTGCCGCTGGTGGCTGCAGCCATGGGCATGTACCCGCTGGAGGGCGCCGATGCCATCTTCATGCAGAACCATCCCTTCTGGGAGTTCCTGGCCTACTGCGCCGGCACGGGCGGAAGCCTGCTGATTATCGGTAGCGCCGCAGGTGTAGCCGTCATGGGCATGGAGAAGATTGACTTCATCTGGTATCTCAAGAAAATCACCCTTCTGGCTCTGGCAGGCTACATCGCCGGTGCCCTGGTGTTCATAGCCATGGACGTCACCATCTTTGAGAGCATCCCCTGGCTGGCCAACCTGAAGTAAGGTGAAAGAGATTTGGTTTGAATTCAAGCAGCGCCCCACGTGGCGCAAAGTATGCGACATCCTGCTGGTGCTCTTCGCACTGGCAGGTGCCGCTATTATTGGTGCCTGGGGACTCTACCAGCTGGGCGTCACCAACAACCGCGGGGCAGTGGACAAGAACTACCGCTACCTGATGTCGGTGAGCGAGATGGAAAACATCAAGGACGCCAAGTTGACGCAGGAGCAGATAGACGAAGAATGGGCCACACAGCTTGAACGACTGGCGGTACTGGCCCATAGCTATCCCCTAAATACGCGCCTCATACTCAATGCCGCCGTAGTGAGCGACGACCCTCTGATTATAAACCGTATGGTGGCCGCCTTGAGTATCTATACCGACTCAAGCGATCAAGCAACTACACCATTAAGCAATATCAATGCCATTCCATGGATGCGAGAGCCCGCATGGCCCGCACTGAAGGAGGCCATACTGCGCGACAGCGCCCTCATCAACGAGGCAGGGCGCCTCACCGGCGTGGAGCCCCGCATGATAGTGGGCTGCCTCATAGGCGAGCAGATACGCCTGTTCAACAGCAAGCGCGAGATGTTCAAGAAATACCTAGGCCCCGTCAAGGTGCTGAGCGTGCAGAGCCAGTTCAGCTACGGTGTCAACGGCATCAAGGACTTCACCGCCGAGGCCGTGGAGCAGCATCTACAGGACCCCACGTCGGAGTTCTACATGGGCAAGGCCTATGAGCACCTGCTGGACTTTGAGACCGACGACCACGCCACCGAGCGCTACAACCGCCTGGTGGACTACCGCAACCATCTGTATTCTTATATCTACACCGGCTGCATACTGCACCAGACGATGCTTCAGTGGCGCCGTGCAGGCTATGACATAAGCGACCGACCCGACGTGCTGTTCACGCTCTTCAATGTGGGATTCTCGCAGTCGGTGCCTAAGCCCGACCCCGTGCCCGGCGGCAGCCACATAGAGGTGGGCGACCGCATGTACACCTTCGGTGGTATAGGGTTCGACTTCTACTATAGCGGCGAGATGGCCGAGGCGTTCCCCTTCACGCGGCAGCGCTTCAAACTGAGCGACAAGCCGCTCACCGCCGAGGACATTGCTCGCATACAAGACAACATGAGCGATTGCAACCGTCCGGAATACGGCTCAGAGTACCGTAAAGACAACACGCCGGGCACCGATGACTCGGTACCCGACGCGTTTGGCATAGACCACAGCAAGGTGGTGCCGTTTTAAATCAACACATCTGGAGATATCCCCAGCACTTTCATGCGCTGGCGTATTAGCGGCAGTTCTTCTTCGAGGAACTGCCGCCGCTGTTCGGCGATGATGCGGTCGCGCGCACCGTCGCTGACATAGTAGCCCAATCCGCGCTTGGTATAGATAATCTCTTCTCCTTGCAGGTAATCGAACGAGCGCATAACTGTGTTGGGGTTCACTCCCATGGCGGCGGCAACGTCGCGCACCGAGGCCATACGTTCACCTTCTGCCGGCTGTCCAGCCAGTATCTGCTCCATAAGCCGGTCGGCTATCTGGAGGTATATCGGTTTTTGTCTCTGAAAGTCCATAGTAGTGGCGTATTATTTATTAATATTAAGCGTACAGTTGACGCCTTCGATATCCATGTTGCAGGCTCCGTCGCCGATGATGGTCTTCTTGCCCTCCTTTCGTGTCGGGAATTGACTGTTCAGGTATTTCTTCACCCCACTCATCTCGATTGTCATGCCAGCCTCGTGGGGCACACACATGCTGAGCGAGCAGTCCACGCCTTCCACACTAATCTCGTTGGGCAGCGCCTTCGGCAAATCGGCCATAATATCGAAAGCGACACCATCCACGGTCAGTTCGCGGCAGACGACGCTGTCAATATTGACACTTGCTGACACAAGGCTCATGTCGATTTCATCCAAGACAGTGCCGCGAGGCACCTCAATGGTGAGACGCTTGTTATAGTTGATGTTCTTCAGACGTTCGACACTATAGTAACCACTCTTGCAGAACCGTATATCCAGACAGCCTTCGTCGTTAACATAATAATGCATGCGGAGACTATCGTCCAATGTGCTGTCCAACTCCTCATAGATGCGCACTCCGGGATGGTCGGCATACACAATGTCAATCCGTCCCTCAAGCCAACTCACATCAATCTCGTTGATGGGCTGCTCAAATACAGCGTCGCCTATCTGGTATAGTTCGGGATGCTCATAGTCGAACTTTATATCACCTTTTATATTGATATGATGGCACCCCGTCAGCAGGCATGCCAGTAGGCCTATCAATGCTATCTTCTTCATACCTATATCCTCCCTTTTGCACGGTTAAACTCAATGATTCGCATCTGGCGGCCCTCCGGGTCTGGGACAACGCGCATTCCACGCTCGTCGAGCCAGAGGCTGTCGGCCTGCCAGTCCTTTTTTCCTATATCATATCCATCGACGATAATGTCCATATCAACATTGGATGCGGCCGACACCGGCATGTGGCGATTCGCACGCAACTGCACAATTATTGCGGCGATGTTTTTGACATCTGTGTCACCCTCCTGTACCTCCATCTTACGATGGGCCTCAAGGCGGGCCGAGTCGAAGACCACAAGCTGCTGTAACGGCTCATAAGTGGTGTCTGTACGCAGTATACCACGGTCAATCATGGCTTGCAGCAGCTGCGGATAATCAGCAGGCTGCGCGGTGTCGTGGTCTACGAGAGTGAAGAAATAATTCGGCAGGAAGTTCTGCTTGTTCTTGTTGACGTAGTACATCGTGGTGGTAGCGATAGGATAGTGCGACACAAGAAAGCTGGCCATCCATGGCACTGTAGTAGTTAAAACAGTCGTATCACCGCTTTCGCTGTAACAGCTGTTCACATTGCTTCTGCCTGTGGCGGCGCGCCAGGCGTCTATACCTTGTATCTGCAGCGTGTAACGGTCGGTCTCCACCGTCTCGTCAACAAGGCGTTTCTTGTTGTAGCATCCTACCATCAGCAGGCTCAGCGCAATGGCTATAAATGTTATCCGTTTCATAACTATTATCTTTTTTTATTCTTAACCATTAACTAATAAGACATCCTCTTGAGCCTGCGCCAACTGAGCCATACGAAAAGCCAAACCAGAATGACATTGAAGACAATGGTACCCCAGAGGAGCCAGTTGTAAGTCACCATCGGATCAGAATTATAGAAGGTGTCGTAGAGCCACTCCATGAAGTCGGTATTGGTGAAGATAGCGATGAAAACAGGGATAAGGATGATGCTGATGACGAACTCAATAACATAAAGCCAGAGGATGGTCTGCAGCACCTTGTGGCGTTTGAAAAGGGTACTGGTGAACAGGAACATGAGCACCGTACCAACATAGCCAATCCAACAGCCGACGGCCCACAGCGGGCCGAAAAGGCCACTCGCAAACATCTCGGCGCCCTCCTCGCTGACAGACCACTCGGAAAGTGCCGATAAGTTGATGGTGAATGGGAAGCCCATCTTGCCCTGCCACAGCCACTCACGCCACGGTCCGAAGGGCAACGCGGTGAGGAACATGTCGAGTGCCATACCGCCAAGGAAGACGGCCAGCGGGCAGACGACAAGTGAGTAGAGCAGCGCGCTGCAGAACTTCTCCGACTTGGAAGCGGGCAACATGGCATAGTAGATGCCCTCGTTGCGGAGGTTCCAGGTGCGGTACATGCGCGAAGGAGCCATCAGGGCGGCAATGTAAGCCACGCCCTCAATCATCATCAGGCGGAAGTCGGCCGGCATGGAGGCGTCACGATTGATGACGACTAAAAACAGCCACACAGCAAACGGCAGAGCCGCCAGGATTAACATTGTCGGGCCAAACATAGGCCACATATTGCGAAAGTCTTTGTTGACAACCTTGCAAAAGCGGTTCCAGTCAAATTTATTATTCATATCTTTTGTGTTTTGTTTTCTAATAAGCCATTTTTTTCATTTTATTCCAGCTAATTATGGCCATCAATGCAGTGAGTAGCGCATTGACAGCGATAACGATCCATACGGCATAGGGTATGCCGTCGAGGAACACCGGCGGAATCATTCCGCCAATCAACCACACCCAGAGGAGAAAAGACACAATGTTGCGCCATCCACTGCTCTTTATGCCGTTGGCGAAGATGAATCCCAGCGTGGCACCAATGAAGACCAGCAGGCAATTGCCGAGCACCGGCAGTGTCAGCCAGCCCATCAGGCCGCTCTGCCACAGGTACTGGCTGTAGTACGGCGCATGTACGGTCACGAGAATAGTGTCGAGAGCAACGTTGACAGCCATCACCGCCACCGGCACCAACACCAGCGAGAGGATAGTAATGGAGAGGTACTTTTCCAGCTTGCTGGCAGGGAGCATGGCGTAGTAGATGCCGCTGTTTCTCTTTTTCCTGTCGATGTTGGCATAGAGCTGGATCGGTAACGACGCTGCATCAAAGAGGGTGATTAATGTCATCATGGCAAGGCGGTAGCTGACATCGACATCCATCATACCTGTTACACCATCGATGAATGTCATCAAGGGGACGAACAACACCAGGCTGATCATCATAGGACCCACGACACCATACGAGGGAGAGAAGCGCCTCACATCGTGCCGCAGCATTTTACCGAACCTCTGGATATCGAATGTGCTGTTCATGCAAACAATGCGTTAATGCGGTCCTTGTTGCGCAACACGGCGTTGAAGAGTGCCTCGATGTTCATCTGGCTCTCCTCGCCTGTGGTGTTGGGGAGGACATTGAGGTGGCCACCCGGCAGCATCTCGCTGTACAGGGCGTCGTCACGCTGTGCACCGCCGTACTCGAAGTACAGCTTCTCCGTGATGCGCTGCACGCTGGCGTCGAGCAGTACGGCGTTGTTGCTCAGTATGACGATGGGGTCAATTAGGTTCTCCACATCCTTCACCTGATGGGTGGAAATGATGATGGTCTTGCCCTCGTCGGCAATCTTGCTGAGGATGCTGCGGAACTGGCTCTTGCTGGGGATATCCAGACCATTGGTCGGCTCGTCGAGCAGAATATAGTCGGTGCCCAGTGAGAGGCTTGCGGCAATCAGGCTCTTCTTCTGCTGGCCGAAGCTCATCTCGCGGAACTTGCGGTCCGGCTCCACCTCCAGTTCCTGCATCATGTGCAGGAAGGTACCCTGTGAGAACTTGGGGTAGAAGGGCGCCAACTCGTCAACATAGCGCTGCGGCGTGGCGTTGTCGGGCAGCGTCACCTCGTCTGGGAGCAGCGCCACGCGCTGCAGCATCTCCGGCAGCCGGTCGTGGCTGGTGTTGCCGTCAACGGTGCATGTGCCCTGTGTGGGGCGTAGCAGGCCGCAAATGATTTTCAACAGCGTAGTCTTGCCCACGCCATTCTCGCCCAGAAGGCCGTAGATGCCGCCCTCGGGGAAGGTCAGATTGATGCCACTGAAGACCGGCGTCTTCTTGTAGCTGAAGTCAAGGTTCTTAATTTCTATCATAGCTTTTTGTTTATTTGTATTTCACTGCTGTTCCAAACACAAGCACCTCGGCGGCCTGCGCCATGATGCTGTTGGTGGTGTAGCGCACCCCGATGATAGCGTCGGCACCCATTTTTACCGCCTGGTCGACCATGCGCTGCGTGGCTTTGTTGCGGGCTTTCTCCATCATGTCGGTGTAGCTGTGCAGCTCGCCACCCACGATGCTCTTCAGCCCCTGGCCGAAATCACTGACAAAGTTCTTGCTCTGGATGGTGCTGCCTGTCACCACACCCAGCTCCTCATAATTGCACCCCTGAAGGGTCTCTACTGTAACGATTTTCATAGCGATTAATATTTATTTGTTTTACATTTTCGGTGCATTGTCGGTCGCCCCCTGACGGGCTTTGCTCTCCAGCTCCATCTTGCCAATGCGCCACGTGAGGCCTATGCTTGCAAAGGTCGACTTGTAGCGCTCCGAGATGTCGGTCTGGTACTGCGGCGCCGAGGTCTCGCTGCCCCACTCGCTCCATCCGAAGACATCGCGGACGTTGAAGTACACGCTCAGCTTGCGCTCGAAGAAGTCGCAGCTGGCGCCGAGGTCGATGCCATATTGGGGCTTGCTGAGGCTGAAGAGACCCAGGCGCGGCGAGCTGTAGTGGCCGTTGGCGAAGAGCTCCACCTTGTTCCACACCTTGGCCCAGAGGTTGACGCGGAAGCTATAGCTGAGTTTGTTGTCTACATACTCTGTGCCGTTGTAGTCGTAGCGGTAGCCGTAGTTGAACAGCGAGGCGTTGAACCTCACGTTGAGGAAGCCCGTGGGACGGTAGGTGATGTTGGCCTCGATGCCCTCGGTGTGCGAGGAGCCGATATTCACGGGGTAGCTGTAGTTGACGCGGTAGGCGTAGATGCCGGGCACCACGGTGTCGGCACTCATCGAGCCTATCTCGTTGGTGTTGGCGCGATAGTAGGCGTTGAAGCCTATGTTGCCGAACTTCATGATGTACTTGTTGAAGGCCGCCTCGAGGTTGTGCGTGTAGCTCATCAGCAGGTTGGGGTTGCCTGTGCTGAAGCTGTAGTCGTCGTAGTTGCAGAAAAGCATATAACTGCTGAGTTCGCCGCTGTGTGTGTAACGGCGCGTGTAGCTGAGGCTGTAGCTCTCGAATGTCTTTGTCTGGTAGCTCAGATGGATGCTGGGTATCAGCCCCATGAAGGAGGTGTCGAGGCGCATCGCGTCGCCCACCGATGGGTGCTCCATCGTGCAGCTCTTGTTGTTGTCGTCGAAGCGCAAGCCCAGCTTGGCAGTGAAGCCACCCCAGCGCTTCTGCGCCGTCACATAGGCTTGGGGCTCAATGGTCGATTGACGCGAGGTATACGAGCGGTATGCCATATTGTTCCACGCTCCCGAAGGCAGCAGACTGTCGCGTATTTCGCTGTCACTGCTATAGCCCATGGCCATTTCGGCTCCTGCTTCGATGGTTATGTCGTGCTTCAGCGGCAGAGTGTAGTTCACCTCCAGGCTACCGTTGCCGTACAGCATCGAGCCCGTCATGTGACGGCTGAAGTCGGTGAGGACATCCTCCTTGTAGTCGCGCCAGTTGTCGCTGTAGCCGCCGTTGGCCCAATAGTTGACGTTGAGGGTGACGCTCAGCTTGCGGCCCGTGGTGTCGTAGCGGTGCTCGTACCAGAAGCCCGTGAAGGCGCCGTGGCTGAAGCCGTTGTTGCGCACCGTGTCGTAGTAGCCCAGGCTGAGGGGCGTGCCGCCGGCATATTCGATATAGTCGTAGTCGTGGTTGTACGAGTTGCGGTCCCAGTAGGGGTAGGCGCCCAGCCAGGCGGCGAGGTTGCGCGTACTGTCGATGTTCCAGTTCACGTTGAAACCCGAGTAGGCTCCCCAGTAGGGCATCTTGCTCTCGGTCTTGTAGTTCTGTATGCGGCTCACGGCACCTGTGTCGTCGAGCAGCGTGGTGCTGCCGTCGGAGGCACCGTCGTGACGCGAGTAGTTGCCGTTGATGTAGAGGTTGAAGTCCACCTTGTCGTTGGCCCACACATAGCTGACCCACGGCGAGACAGCCGGCATCGTGGTGCCGCGTACGCCGAGACAGAGCAACTCATTGCGCGTAATCTTTTGATTGGTGACTATGTTGATGACGCCGCCGCTGGTCGAATAGCGCGCCGAGGGGTTGGTGATCACCTCGATGCGCTCGATGGCGTTGGCCGGCAAAGTCTTGATATACTGCTTCAGGGCCTCCTCGTTCATGTGCGAGGGGCGGTCGTTGATCCATATCTCAACCGAACTCACGCCGCGCAGCGTGATGTTGCCTTCGGCGTCCACCTCCACGCCCGGAGCGTTCTGCAGCGCGTCACTGGCCGTACCGGTCTGTATCGAGGGGTCCTCCTTTGCGTTGTACATATTCTTCTCGCCGTCCATCAGGTAGAGCGGCTTCTCGGCCGTCACCTCGACGGCCTCAAGCATCGTGCCGCCCTTGAGGCTGAGGTCCACAACCGTGCTCTCCTTCACGCTGACGGGCATCAGCACCGTCTCGTATCCCACGAAACTGGCCTGCAACAGGTAGTCGCCTGGCTTTATATCCTTAATTATATATAGGCCGTCGAAGTCCGTCGCGTTGCCGCGCACAAACACCGTGTCGGACACCCTCATCAGACCCACGTTCACCAACGGGAGCATCTCCCCCGTTTTGGCGTCCTTCACGTGGCCCGAAACCTGCACGTTTTGTGCCCAAGCCGCCCCATGAAGCGCAATTATCGCCGTCATCGCAAGGAGCATTTTCTTCATTATATCACTCTTTTTCATATCGTTATACTTATTTTGTGCTACTGTATTAGTTGATTAGTACACTGCAAATGTACAACAATTCCCGATACCACCAAAACTTTTTTCAATATTTAACAGTAATTAACACTCTTTCGAGTAATTCGCCGTTTCTTTTACAATCTTTTCCAATCTGCCGGAGCTTAAAAAAAAACATCCATCGCGCTCCGCCCGCGATACCTTAGAAAATTCGGTTTCTTTCGGCTTCTTCGGTTAGAGATTTCTGATAGTTCTTTTAGTTCTGATTGAGCTTAAAACCCAATCCATCGCGCTCCGCCAGCGATACCTTAGAAAGATTCGTGTAATTCGTGCTATTCGTGTTCTATAGAAAAACCGCGCAGCGGCAATAAATCTGTCTAACAAAAAGGATGCCCCAAACTTAGGGCATCTTTTTTTTTGCATTTGTCAAACACTGTGCCGCGTGGTTTCACTCGACCCTTTGCCCTTTGCTGTTCAGCACCACACCATATCCATAGCTGGTCTTACAGAGGTACAGGTCTTTGCCTATAGCCTCGATGCCTCTGTAGGAGGGCAAAGTAAGCATCTTCCCCTCGGGACTAAGCAGGCCGTACCAGCCACACTCCGCCTCGTAGCACAGACAGGTGGCCACAGCCTTGCGAGCGTAGGGCTCGTTGTCGTCGTCAATATAGACATACTCTACAAGGTCGTTTTCATAAGGTGTCTCCATACGCTGCTCGGGATACACAATCTCGTCGGTCTCATACATCAGCTGATCCACATTCCTTATCATATTGGCGGTCATCAACTTCCCCTGCAGGGTGTATATGCTCTGTGTGTGGTTGGCAAAGGTGACGAAAATGGCGGTATCACCAATCTCGAGCTGTGCTTTGGTCATGGGGAACAAGGTGTCCATGCTGAAAGTGATGATAGCCTGCTCGTTATCGTTGCGCACGAGCCATAAGGTGTCGACCGGATAGATGCTCTTATATACTGGCGGCAGCACCCACTCGCCGTTGCGGTCGATAAGACCCATGTGCTTGCCATCCTTGTCGTTCACGGCACAATGACCTTGGTGGAACACATAGCCGTCGTCCGATGCATCGTAGGCAAACCCCTTGTCGATGACCACATTGCCTGCTGTATCGATAAACTTCACCTTGCCGTCCACCTCCACAGCCGCAAGTCCGTCGGAGAAGATCCAGGCATGTTCGTAGATGGGCTTCACCACCACGTGTCCATCTCGCATATGGAAGTAGCCGCGCTTTTCGCCGTCACTGAAATGGACCAGCGAGTCACCCTCCATGGGTTTGTTGATGCACAGAATGTGCTTCAGCACTTTCTTGCCTTGGGCATTCTTCAGGTAGCCATAATAACCGTAGTAGCCATCATAATAACTAATGTCGTCGGATAGCTGCTCGGAGAAGTGGACATTTTCGTTATCGAAATCGAAGATGTCGTCGATGTTCCTGTAGACACTCCGTCCGAACCGCACCAATGCCGCCACTGCCCAGAAGATGACCACCGCAGCGAAAGCGGTGCCCACCACACGGCGCAGCACTCGTCCGTACTTTGAGTTGTCCTTCATACCGAACAGGGTCGCCACCCAGTCGACCACAGCCGTAAAGACGGCTTTAATACCTTTCCATAAGGATTTTCTTTCTTTTTTCATATTACTAAAGTTTTATTATTACTGAATATCATACTGTCATTTCAACATTTTCTACATATATAGAAACCGGACATGTAGAAAAACTATCACCACTCCATAAAAAAATCCCGAAACTATCAACGACAGTTTCGAGAATACACGAAGCGCAATTATTCGGTTGCGCTAAATTAAAATGTCGAAAAATTATTCTACATACAAGCACACTTCCACATAATCTCCATTCACTTCTCGGAGCAGGATTGGTTTTGAATTTCCCATGCTGGTACTGGAACACAGCAGATAGCTCTGACCTGTCGAGTCGGACATCACCTCTATCCGGTCGTATTCGTTATAGTACTGCAGGAACTTCGTCCGGTACCCACTTCCATGGCGGTAGAGCAGGATGCAGTAGTATGGCTGGTGCCACTCTGAAAAATCGTGACCGGTAAAGATACCCGCCTTGTCATCGCCTGTATGGATGGTGGTGAGGAAATCCACATGTGGGCAGAGTCTCGCCGCCTGCTCCAGATAGCGGAATAAGAACATCTCGCTGCCGGCCATTATCTCCTCCTCGTCGTCCCCATGAGTGTCATTGTGCCACTGGGCAAAAACCATCGTTCCAAGCGCTTCCGCCACCTGCCTGCAGGGATATTCGCTTGTACGGTGCGCATGGTAGTCGTCAAGCGCCTGTATGGAACTCAGCACCGCCAGCGAATCGGGATTGGGCTGTAAATCGTCAATATTCATCGTGTAGATGAATGCCGGTGTACTCCGCAGCAAGGAATCGAAATAAGCCACCAAATTATCAGGTGTTTCAACAAGCATCTCGTCGGGACTGACGATGCTGTCGTTGCGTTCCGGCACACCACTGCCCTTGCATGCGGCAAAGAGAAGCAGCAAGATCCAAAAGAAGAGTATTCCCTTTATTCTTCTGGAGAATAATATTCTATCGGCCATAAGCATGTTTCGCCTCCGTCGAGCGATAACGGAGCAGATAAGATATCAGCGACCCACTTATTTTGTCTTGCAATGTATTCATCTCGTCACCTCAGTTTCTCTTCTTGATTTCATACCCATTGCTGACGATAAACTTCAGTGTTTCAATGCTGGTATTGCGGTCGTAAACCTTCTCCTCTTCAGGCAGTTCTTCATAAGGCACAAGGCATGGGTGCTTCTTTTCTGCGTCGTTGCGTTCGGAGCCATAGGTCCAGCCCTGCGAAATGCGAGTCTGCGCCCATATCTCGTGGACATTCTTCGCCATCTGCTCGGCCAATTGGCTCAACTCTTCAGGCAATACGACATCATTGGTGTCGATAGGCTGGGGAATGTAGGTTTCTTTCTCAATCATTTTTTCTTATTTTTCAATATCACCTATAAAGAGCCTTTATCTTGTCCTAATCTATCACTAATCCTTTAAAAAGCAAAAAATATACTTATCCCTTAACTTTTATAAAATCGAACCCAAGCTTTTTCACCAATTTGATAGTGTCGAACGCCATTTGGCGATCATATTCTTTCTCATTATCCGGAAGTGATGAATACGGGACGAGATCGGGATGCTTCTTTTTAGCGTCGTCGCGTTCAGAACCGTACGTCCAGCCTTCCTTCATTCTGGACGCCGCCCACACCTCATGAGCATTCTCAGCAATGGCTTCCTGCAGTTCTTGCAGGTCGTCGGTCAACCGAATACTCCCAAGATTGACAGGCTGGGGCTCATAATCATCCACCGACTGGAGCACTCGCACCATATAGTTCTGCGATTCTTTCCACGCAACCTCAAATTGAGAATTGAGAATTGAGAATTGAGAATTATTCTGTGGGTCGAAAATCTTGACAGTATCTTCTTCTATAGCCATTACCACGACAACATGGTTGGGTTCGTCCTCATCATCGGGAAGTTCTGGGTGCAACTTGTCGCTATCCACCACTACCAGCACATCATTGTCAACATCAAGTGCCGTTCGGATATCCTCCAATGTGGCGTCATATTTTCTTGTAATCATCAACCCATAATGCGCCAACAGTTGTCCGATGGCATGCAGCGGTGTACCATGTGCCGTAAGCCAATGTTTTTGCTGTGCCACTTCCAGCATCTCTTTCTCATCGAATTGGATATCCCGTCTATGCAGAATATAAGCTTCACAAAGCACACTGCAGATATTGCCGCCACTCTCTGCAGCCATTTTCATCATTGGCAGAGTGTCATAAGAAACTGCCATATCGTCCTCAACACCCATTGCAATCTCCATCACCTCACGCAATTCAGAGTCAGACTCGAGAGCATCAAGCACTGCCATAGTCTCTGTCTCGTTGGTATTGCCGTCAAGATAAGCAGCCAGCAATTCGTCGGATATGTTATTTCTTTTCATATTGTCTAATGTCGTTAAGAGCGACTTGAGTAAGCTGATTCATCGCCCGTCGTTTAATGTTATAAAGATTATCCACGTTAATACCCATCTCCTCCGCCAGTTTCTCTGAATCCAAGTCATCGATTATCAATCTTTGGATGACGTAGACATACCGCTTGTTTGGCATCAGCGAGAAGAGTCGCTGCAGGTCGCATTTGGCAGAATGAACACTCCCGTCGGTCGTCGGAACAGTTTCTCCTTCATAAAGAGATTCTTCGCCTTTGTTTTCTATCAGCCCCTTCCGTCTCTTGACGAAGAAACGTATGGCAACCACCTTGAGCCACTGATAAATGGTGCTACGGTATTCAAATTCGCGCAGTTTCTTTGCGTCGTCCGCCAATAGGTAGAGGTACAACTCATTGACCAACTCGTCGTACTCCACCTCATAATCAAAGACTTTGCAGATAATACTCAGAAACAGCGGTTTACATCGGACGAAAAAGAACTCCTCCGTCACGCTATTGTCCCGTGCAATCAATCCTTGTATGATTTCCCGATCAGTCATATGTGAATAATATACTGAAATTCAAACCAAATCCAAATATATGCTCTATATTCTTGCTGCCGATTTTATCATATAATAAAATGCTATTACTTGTCTTCCTCATCTATCCGCTTCAATATCATGGGTATTGCCAGCATCAAGAAACTGTCATACTTCATATCATCCGGATTAATCCGACGCAGGTCATTATAAGAACAGAGGTCAATATGGGCAGGCGAGTCTTTTTTGCCTTTTAACCCATCGCGGTGCTTCTTTCTTTGGGTCTTGAATGGCGAAAGGTTTTCATCTCTCATTCTATCCTCAAGAGAAAATGGTCTAAAACCCATAATCAATTTCTCTACCACCCAACGGGCATGTTCGCTCTTGCACAATGCTTCGTTGTATTTTTCCCATAATGTCGCATCTTTTTGTTTGTCATTCTCACGACACTTCTCCACACTCTTTGCCCGCGACTCGAAACAGTCGGCGCAAAAAACGTTTGACAAACTATTCTTTACTTTGAGGCGGTTTTCAGCATCATTCCATTTCTTCTCATTCACTAATGTTCCCAACGGTTCTTTTAGTTTCTGATACTGAAACATGTCGAGAGCCAATGTGTAGCGGTGCGCATCGTGTATATTCTCTGAAGGAAGATTATCTATTGGCGCTCCCAATTCATACATTCGAGCCGCATACTGTGCCTTGCGAGTATCAATTTTGAAAATCTCGTCTTCAGATTTGGAATGACAGAACGACACGACATCCGCTTCCTGAATTAAAACCGTATTTAAATTATCTTTGGCAATTTCCTGCTTGCTTTCTTCAATTCTCAGTTCTATATCAATATACGAATCTTCGTTATATGTATCGCTACCAACAGTGTGTTTACAATAATCCAGCAAGTTACCCAAACACTCCTCTTTTGCCAATTTGGTCTTTGCTCCTTCAAGATTGTTACACACTAATGTGATGACAGTACGATTACACCTTCCCTCTTCGTCATAATTGATATAGTGAGCGGATAGCGCCACCTGGCGGGCAACTGAAAGCATTAAGTCACTGTCACCATCAACTACAACATGCAGATTAGCACCTTCATCCGGTTTAAACGCAACATCTTTCAACCTATCCAATACAAATGCCCTTGCCATATACCAATTCTTAACAGCTTCGGATGCGATTCCGCTTCCGTCATTCTTCCTTAGATATTCAAACGGCTGTTCAATGTATTTTTTCATTTTTCACCTCCTTTCCTGTTCCTCATGTCGTAACCGGATGGTCTCTGATACAGCCGCAGAGCAAACCAATCTAAAGATGTCATAATGTGCTCTATTATCTTTGACTGCTGCCATTCGAAAGCAGCCAAACTACTATCGATGATAAAAGCATATATCTGTAGCGGCATTCCTCCCTCTGTTTGTTCCATCCAGCGTACAATCAGACGGGGCTGCTGCGATATATGCCGGTTATTCATCAGATAATGGAACAGATACATCCTGTACAAATGGGCGTTGCTCACATCCTCTTTTATCTCATCATTAGGAAGAAATTGTGTTATATCCACATTCTTTTTCAACGACTCCTTCTGTTCTTGACTGATTGGATGAATACTACCAATATCAATAATAAACGACTTGTACATCCTTCGGCCATGGGTCTTTCCCGACATCATATTCTGAAGGTTGATAAAATGTTCGGCATGTAGCATACTGATGGGAATTATGGACGTGGTCGTATCCCAGTTGTTTATTGTAACCGACGTCAAAGTCACCTTCTTCACCTCTCCGTCAACACCCTTACCTGGTACCTGAATCCAGTCTCCGATATTCAGCAGATGGTGCATACGAAGGTGAACAAACGCTACTACACCTTTAATCTTGTCTTGGAAAACCAAAGAGACTATAGCACTAACTGCTGCAAAAGCGGCTGCAATCTTGCTATTTTCCTTCACTTTAAAAAGCAAGAGGAAGCATACAATCCATAGTCCGATTGAGAGCAGGATTGTGACATAGCACCATGTTATACCAGTGCTCTTATTCCGTAGGCTGAAAATATCAATCAGTCTGCGACACACCTTGATTGTCAGCCAAACAACGAGGTTTAAACCAACCAGATAAAGACATTGGTTGTAATTGTTGGGATTAATAATTAGCGACACACCCATAGATAGAGGTATCACCAGTAACACAAAGGTCCAAAAGTATTTTGGTCGCCATTGGATAATTGCACCAATTATTTGCTTCCAGATATTCTCTGATGCAAGATATTTCTTACTTAAATCATGCATTTTTCTTGTTCCTTTCCTTGGTATTCTTTATGGCCTTAGCCTTTCCAATATTGTCCCTACATTCATTTATTTTAGCAATATACGAATCATCCTTATCGATAGGTGTTCCTACTTTGATGTTTTCGTTAATGTAATCAAGCATTATCCCTTGATTTATTCCACTCTCTGTTCCTTATTGTTGGAATAAGAAAGATTCTATACTCTCATACAGAACATCCTTGCAACGCTCGTAGGTATCATTCATCAGTGCATGATGAAACTTAATCACATCGCTCTTGTTATTCTTCGTGATACGTTCCCATAAGTTCCGTCTTTGGGCTTTTATATACATCTTCTGAAGTTCTTCCTCTGTAATGGCTGCGCTACCATTTAGTAGACTTTTCGTATACACATAGTCGCGTATCAATCCATTCGCATAACCCAAGGCCTCGTTTGCAGTATCAGCATCAGTGTCATTCATGAGTACTTCAATTTGGCTTTTAATGCCAGACTGTTCCAACAACTGATTAGCATACTGCTTTATATCGTCCAGAACAATGTCACGCAGCTCGAAGTTTAATTTCTCGGGTATTTCCTCAGTGTCGCGATAGATATTCTCAAAGTAGTCGATATCTATGTCATTTACCCGGTCAATAAACTGTGGATATAATAAACCCACTCCTTCTACGACAATATGGTATACTTTACGACCTAATTCTTTTGTATCCATTTTTTGTTATTTATTATGATCTTATTATGATTTGAATCGGTGCAAAGATAGCAATATTTTTTCAATTATCAGCTCTTATGAGGCAAAAACGGACAAAGTTTTTTTGATTAAATCAGCCTTGTTACATAATATGTCTGCGTCTGCTTCCGACATCCAAACTATTCTTCACACTGCAGCTCTCTCTAGATTTCTTTTATATAAATGTTTAATCTAATATTATCACTTTTATCCAGTCTCTTAACCTATAAATAACATTGCCATATCCCCCCTGAGAATCGCTTATAAGGATGATGGTCTGTCGACCATCATCCAGTTTCGGTCCCAAACACATACCCTCAAAGTTGGCAAAATTCAACAAAACACTCACATGAGTCGTGAACTCACATAACAACTTTTTCTCCAAAAATTCTTTTTCTTCCAACTCCGAAAGTACTACATCTGCCGGCAACGCCTGCCCTTGCTCCGGATTGATTTCGTATAGTTTGATGTGACAAAAACTGCCCATATACCACTTTTTGATACAAGCCTCCCTCTCCATAATTATCAGCCGACCATCATCCATTGCCAGCACGGCCGATACTCCATGCACGTGATTTCCGACCTTTACCTTTGCTTCCATCTTATCCATTATGTAGCCATACATTTTAGATGGCCGCAAATTACGGTCAAACGAAAGAATACGTAGACAATTACTCACATAATTGTTTTTTATGCTAGAACGTAAGCCATCACTTTTCAATGTAGCTTCAGTGGTTGTCCAGAAAACCTCCTCCTTTTCATTATATGCCAATGCTTCAAAACCATAGTTCCGAACTATATTTTGCATTTTCATATATTCTGGAACGTGCAACTCTCGCCCGGTGGGATTCCCTAACATGTCATATTCTAGAATTCTTTGGTCCTTTTCGCCTGCAATGAATACCGTGTTGCTCTGCTTACAATAAGCAATAGCTTCACAGTCACGATATGTCGACAAGGATTCCGATACTGTGTTTCTTCTATTAATGAAACCTTCTGGTTCCGAGTATCTCACATCACAAATCTTACCAGTCCGGGTATCAATATCGATATTAAGGAAGAAGAATCCGTCTGTTATTTCCTTGTCATCCACTACAGCGTATAGATTTCCCCCTATATGAGTAATCCCGCTGAAGTTCGCCGCCCTGACGCCAAACGAACGTAAATTCTTTTGTCTCAATAATCTCATACTTTCTTATTATCTCCCTAATTCTATTTCACGCTTAATATTTGCAAGGGTATACTCGGTATCCATAAATTGGTCAACAAAACATTTTTCCTTTGCAATTTCATATATAACAGCATATTCTTCCGAAATCTTTTTAGTCTTTTCCTCTTCACTTATATCATTATCTTTAAGCGTTTTTAATATCAAATCCCTTCTCTTAGATAGTAGCTTTGGAGTATCTTCAAAAATCAAACATGAATACATCATGAATCGAAGATTCTCACTATCGATTTCATCCAATAAATATTTTCTAAGCCATTCATCAGACAGCACATCCTCTGCCAAAATTAGATACTCAAAGAATTCGGATTCCTTACCTTCGCTTGACAAAACAACTTCTTTTGTGTATGTCCTACCCTTTAAGAAGGTTCCTGGCCACGACACAATGCCCATGGTTCCATCATATGAAAATCTATCATATTCACCCAGCACACCATTAAAAAAAACAAATCGCAAATTATGTAGTTCCATCGAGGGTGTTATCCTTATCTCGAAAAGATATTTATTGTCACCGAGCCTTGTCACAAACACCTCTTTACCCATTTTATCATGAATGTATCTGGAAACAGTTTGTCTCAAATATGATTTCATATTCCCCCAATCAAATTGAGCAATATCCTCATCCAACAGATAACCGGCCTTTTGAGAAATAGCAAGTTGTGTCTGGGTTAAATCCAATTTCAAAACACGATAACAATTACATACCCAACACCTGTTATAGGGATCAGTCATAACATAAAACATCACCGTATCAACACTACCGCCATCTATTGTCTCTGCCGTTGCCGTGCATCTATAATGGTGATAGAACATCTCATCGGTATTTTCTTCCACAACCTCTTTATTTATGAAACATAGAGAGTTAGGATTAATTCTAACGTCATTCTTTTTACAATACTTATTGCAAGCAGCCTGGATGGACTTATTTTGATTTCTCTTGAAATGTAATCCGTCGCTATAGAAGATAAAAGTTACGACAATAGCTCCGAGCATAATTGACAATGGAATAAAGGACAACCTTCTCCATTTTTTTACAACCAACATAACTAATAACACAAGGAGTGCTATAATTCCTCCCCAAATTGTCCATGCAGATACATCTTCACGAACATTACCAATATGATCAGTACTGGGATAAATAAAAATCGACGCAATAAACCCAACTATAGCAATTGCAAGGACAATCAATATAGTCTTTGTTAAATAATTAAACTTTCTCATAAACGTAATATATGTTGTTAAACTCATTTGCAAATACACGGAATAATGTCATAAAGCTTTTATTGTCAATCCGCTTCCGCCACCTGGCATGAACAACACTGTGTCTCTCATCGGTATTGTAGAGCTCACTGTGTAGCGTAGACGCTGATGTTCAATTGGAATATCCAAACGCACTCCACCGGAAGAGTCGCTTTCTGCCATCACACCGCCAACCGTCACAATCTTGTTCGCCAGCGCATTGCCGTGCCTGTCGATGAAAATAAACTCTACGTGCCCGAAGATGTCGGCATCACGGCGGTATGGAACCGTCATCTGTTCTGTCAGTGGTAATACCGTATCTGTTGACACAAAGTCGCTGCAATCAAAGCGAACTCTTACATCCTTACCTATCGACCTGCGAGGTACCTGGCCGAACAGGACGCTGTTCGAGGTCTCATCCTTCAGCGTGTCGCGCCGCTCTTTACCGTCCACCCACATCCGTACCACGGCATCGCCCCTGGGATCCAGATACTCATTGTGCGGAGTCGCCTCGACCAATGTAAGGCATACATTTGTAGTTCCGTTGGCACGAATCAGGTGCGCTGCTGTCAAAGCCGTCAGCATGATGCCCATACACCATAGTGCCGACTGCTGGCGCTGACGCCTGCGGTGCCGTTGCCATAGGTCGTCGAACTCTATGCCCAGCAGCTTGGTGATAAGTTGGATGTAAGCCCGCTCACGGTTGAGCCACGGAAGTCGGAATACCTGTTCGTGGATATTAACCCCGAGGGGCTCACCCATACCGAGTTGTCGGATAACGGGGTTGTAGCATTCCGTTGCCGGGTTATCGCTCAAGGGCTTGCCGTCAACGATGAAAAAGAAGATATTGTTGCCCTGCGGCAGACTGTGGAAATAGGCTATCTCTTTAGCCACCCATTCTGACTGTGCCGACTGTGGTGAAGCGATGACGATAAGATTCTTCGATGTCCGCAGTCGCGCCTTCAGTTCCTCGTCCAGGTCGCCCGGTTGAATATCTGTCGGTGCGAAAAAAACAGGTCTCATGGGCTTCTTATCAAATCCATGCTTACTACACAATGTGGCAGGCATACGGTAACCCTCAAGCCGCCGCTGAACTCGCTTACCCCAATAACTATCAGCCGAGGTGTAGCTGATAAAGGAAAAAAAGTAAAAATTAGTCATTAGAGGTATCTGTCTCGCTTTTTATTTCCTCCATATCTTTTCTTGCCCTAATTGAATTAGGGTGGTCATTGCCTAGAACTTTCTCCCATATCTCCAGCGCACTCCCAATATTATTCAATGCCTTGGTATATTCACCTTGATAATAGTATGTTAAACCTATATTATAATATGACGCAGCAACATCGGGGTGTTCTTCACCCAACGACTTTTTCCGTATCTTCAACGCTTTCTCAAAGTATTCCAACGCCTTATCACTATTGCCTTGCCCTTGACTGACTAGGCCAATATTATTATACAAAACTCCAACATTGGGATGATCTTCACCTAACGTTTTTTCAAGTAGCGGCAGAGCTCTGCCATAGTATTCCATTGCTTTGGAATAATCATTCTTGACGCGATATATTTCTCCAATGTTATTATATGAACCAGCCACGTTAGGATGTTCCCGCCCCAAAGTCTTCTCAAATATTGACAGTGCTTTGCTAAAATATTCCAAAGCTTTATCATAATCGCCTTGAAGATTATATACGTTTCCAATATTACTATAAAAAATCGCCACATTGGGGTGTTCTGCCCCTAAAGTTTCTTTAAATATCGACAGTGATTTGCCATAGAACTCCAACGCCTTGGTATAGTCGCCTTGGTAATAGTAAGCCAAGCCCATATTGTTATAAAATATAGCCATATTAGGATGATCTTCGCCTAACGTTTTCTCCATTATAATCAGAACTTTGCCATAGTATTCCAATGCCTTTACATAATTGCCTAAGTGTAAGTAAATTGTCCCAATATTATTATTTGATGTGGCGACATCAGCATGCTCCTTGCCCAAAGCTTTCTCCCATATCATCAGTGCTTTCCCATGATATTCCAACGCCTTGTCAAGGTCACCAAGAGCTTGGTATATTTCTCCTATATTGTTATATGCTTTAGCAACATCTGGGTGTTCCTTCCCCAGCGCTGTCTCCTGTATTGCCATTACCTTGCCATAATATTCCAACGCTTTTGTATAGTCGCCTTGTTGACAATAAGCTCCGCCCATGTTGTTATATATCACGGCAACATTGCGATGTTCATCGTCAATTCTCTCCCAAATTATCAGCCCTTTCTTATAGTATTCCAACGCCTTAGAATAGTCACCTTGATATTGATAGATTAGTCCTATATTAGTATATGACTGAGCAACATCAAGTAGTCCCGATGCTTTCTTTCGTATTGCCAAAGCTTTTTCATAGTATTCCAACGCTTGGGAATAGTCCCCTTTGTCAGCGTAAACACCTCCTATATCGTTATATGACATAGCAACGTCGGGGTGTTTCTTACCTAGAACTTTCTCTTGTATCATCAGTGCTTTATTATGGTATTCTAAAGCTTTTTCATAATTGCCATTGCTACGGTATACTCTCCCCATAATGCCATATTGTCGTGCAACTTCAGGATGTTTCTTGCCCAATGTTTTTTCCCATATCACACATGCATTGCCATAATATTCCAATGCCTTGACATAGTCACCAATAACGTTATAAAAGAACGCACCACACTCATCTTGCCAATCGGCATTTGTTGTATCAAACAACGCACGTCGCTCTATATAATATACTGCCGAGTCATACATAAACCTAACATTGTAATAATCGAACCAGCGGTAGCATTGGTCAGCGGCTTCTTTTATCTTGGCATCACGCCCATGTTTTGCGGCAGCGAGCATCTGCTCGGTGGCATCAATGGCTGCGGTGGTGGCATCAATCTCTTTTTTCAGTTCCTCCACGCTCTTATGTGACTTGAGCAGTCGGTATGCCTCATCATAATCACCTTCACTTAATGCCTTATATACCTGTCGGTCGTACTCTTCCAGCATCTCATAGTCTATGTTGGCAAAGGCCTCAGCCATCTCCAGAACCTTGTCCACTTTGCTGAGGTAGTCGTTGCTGCGGGCTTGCTCAAGGCTGTCGTATTTGGCTTCCGAGATGACTTTGGCCGACAACAGACTGTCGTTCAATCGCATCAGTCGCTCATTCTCGTCCGACAACTGCTTGTTGATGCGTTGCGCCTGTCGTTCCGTCTCGCGGTTCAGTTTATTGCGCTCCTCCATAATGACAGGAATCGCATCAGGGGTATAGGAAGTAAATCCCTTGAGGTACTTTGGGTCAATCATCACATAGCCCTGTTTCGTGGCACTCTCAATCTCGAACTTGCCACGCACCGCGAAGGAGAACATGCCGTCCTGTCCGCTCGTATAGCGGTTGCCACCCACAAACTTGACCTCAGCGCCAGCAATAGGTGCACCACCCTTGAGGTCAGCAGTAACGCGTGTGCGCACCTTCACTTTTTGTTGCCGCGTTTGGGCGTGTACAGAAATCGATAATAGGCTCGTGATTAAGAAACCAACTAATAGTAATCGTTTCATTGTTTTAAAATTAATTTCGTTATATTATGTTATCAATGCATACTCCAACTTGTCCTGCAGCCACTTCGCCCACTTCTCATCCTCACGCTTATAGCTTATAAATGCGTAGTATTCCTTATTATCTTCCATCAAATATTTGGGCATTAATACTTTTTTATAACACAAACACAGAAACAATACCTCACTCACTTGTGGTTCACCTCACACTAGTCCCACGTCCCTCTATATCTCATTCATCAATTTCTTTGGATTCATTTGGACAAATTGGAAACGGGTCTTATAGGTAACCCATGATCAACAGAAACATAGTTTACTATATCGATCTCACCATCAGACCTTCCATATGTCGATATGAATAGACTATAAGGAGTGCCATATTCACCTGCCGTGCTTGTCCAGTAATAACTCACATTTTCCTTAGCCATATTATGCTTTCCTCCAACAGAAGGAATAAAGATACTATTCCCCGTTCTTCCTGTAACTACGAATCCGTGGATGCCATTATAGACCTTATATGTCCATGTACAATCCCTTATCAATTCTTTCATCTCTTCTTTGGTAGGTATCCGATACGCCTTACCTATCCTTTTTGTTGCTGCATCATATTTTGTACCAGAGATATCGGATGCAATTCTTATTGCCTCTGTATATCCATACTCTTTATATGTATACGCATAAGTTTCAATAGAATACTCATCTTTTTCATTAATTTCTCCCCATGCAAAATAACCTCCAGCCTGTTCTGGTGACGATGCGCCAACGTTACAAGATGCCCATTTCACGCTTAGACCTAAATCTACTACATCACCTGTATTCACATTTGTACGTTCGATGATTTCATTTTTATAATAAGAATCTTCATACCCCCATTTATTGTTAAAAGTCTCACCGTCTATTTGGTTATTATACCCTGATTCTATTACTGTTTGCGAAGAAACCTCCTCATTATCTATTTTTTTTAAGGATGAAGATGATATAGACCGAGGTATATCATGTACTTTCCATAGACTTATAAACGTAAACACCATTGCCAATAACAATGTAGCAATAATTGCAATACCCCATACTTTGTTTTTGCCACATAAGATTTTTTTAACATTTAAGTCATTACCCCATTTAATCTCAATACTTTTCTCTTCAACAGAGTCTATTTTTACGTCTAGTATTCGCATCTCACCGGAAGTGTCGTTCACAGCCTTAAATCGATAATCACCCTTCCGAGTAACCGGCAAAAAATATGGTTTATCTGACTTCCCTTCAAGGCTACACACAAGTTTACCTTCTTTGAATACTTGACAGTTCTCATTGGAATAGAACTTAAATATTGATGTAATTCTCCCCTGCAAATTGGGCATTGAAAGAAGATATTCTTTTTCTATCAACTTGTCTAGGTAGGCTTCAAAGAAAGAGAAGTTAAACTCAGGTGCATTCTTAAAACTCAATTCTTTCATTCTATTGGGGAAGAATACCTCTGATGGCATCTTATAGTCATTAAGCAGTATGGGAATGATATTCTTTTTCTTCTCCAAAGCAAATGCAATCTCATGGCAGAACCAGTCATTCTCCCAATCTTTCCTTTTGCAGGCATCGAGAGACCCTTCTTCTAGAATAACAAACACGTCTTTGGCGTTCTCAATATAATTCAGCAACTGGGCATTAAAGTTATCCCTACCCATTTCTTCGAGATCAAAGAAGGTGGAGTAACCGCGAGTTGTCAGCCTGTAATACAAATTATTCGCCATCGGCAGACTTTTACGTTTGTAGCTGATGAATATGTCGTAGCTGTTCCCGCTCATGGTGGCTAATTATTATGTTCTAAATCACGGTGCAAAAGTACGAAATAATTCTGAGACAACAAAATAATCTTCACAACATAATGAAAAAGGAGCTAATAAACTGTGACGATTCCTCTTTTCATTAAAATAATCGTGGTTATGGGATAGGGGTCAACACATTATTAATGGAGTCTTAAAAACAACTGATTATCAGCCGAAGATATCTTCCAGAACAGCCTTGTCGAATAGCCAGTGCTGCATGCCGCCAGTGACGTGCTGCGCACGGCCGGTACGGAGGTTGAGCATGTAGATGGGGCGGATGCGCCAGGGGTGGTTGTAACGGTTCTGCCAGTCGAAAAGACAATACTCCCAGACACCTCGGTAGTTGTACCACTCGCCCATAGTATAGCCGTTGGCGTCAGCGAACTTGTTGATTTCGTCATGTCTACCGCCGCCACCTGCCTGATTATACACATAATCGGGCATCAGCGTGTAGCTGATGACACGCCCCATCGACACACGGCAGGCTATCATCACGGCGTCGCCACCGATGCCCGACCGGTTGCCGTGACTATAGGCCAGCGCAAGTCCTCGCTGTATGGCGAAGTACACTCCCCTACCCGCCCAGCTGCAGTTGGGGTCGGAACTGGCCAGGAAGGTGCCGGAGGTCCACTCCGAGGTGTTCTGTTTGTAACGGTTACGGTGCGGGTCGCTGGTGATGGCCTCGCCGGCGTTGAGATTGGTGCCGTGATAGAAGGTACGTGCCGGAATGAAGATGTCGACGACAGTCCATATCGCACTCTCCACAAGCAGCAATAAGACATGCCATATGGCATATTTCAAGAAACGCCAGGGCAGCATGTATATCCACGTCCATACGCCCTCACCACCCTCCTTGTAGTCGGACGGCGCCAGCACTTCGAGGAGCAGGTCGTAGATGCCCGTAATGCAATGGATGAAGATATTGTATATAACGGCGTTGGCGAACCGCAGCGGAGTGGTGGCAATATACATCACCACCGTGATGACCTCCGTCACCACACGCCAAGTAGGCTTGCTGCTGTCGGAGAGCCAGTTCTTCTTGAAAAAATAGCGCCACGGAGACACCAGAAAATGCTCCAGCCGGTTGAGGAAATAGATGGGGAACGAGATGATATAATAGGCTCCGAGGAAGATGACACGGAAGATGCCTCCCAAATGAAAACCGGAGAAATCAAGGTCGAGGTCGAGACGGTTGAGAAGCAGGCCTGCCCCAATGACGGCTGCTACCACCAGACCCACTATGGCACCCGTGCCTCCGCTACCGCCGAAGATGACAAAGAGCAACGCTCCACCGCCGGCGAAGAGGCCGGCATAGATAGCCAGCTCGAGGATATATTCCCACAAAGCGAGGACCAGTATGATTGCCACCACCCACAGAAGAGTTTTAACAACCTTCCACACTCCTGCAAAAAACTTCGCTATACCGCCCTTCGACTTCTTCGGCTGGGTTATCTGCTGCGATGGGGTGGTATTGATCGGCTCGACATAAGTGACATAGCGCATCGACACATAGCCTCGCCGTGCGCCGTAGTTCACAGCACCCCACTGGTCATAGTCATAGCCGGTAGTGTAATCCACCGTGATATACTCCCCATTCCGGTATAGCCCAATCTTCGATGCATTCTTCGACGGATTGCTGCGCACGTTGAGGTCCGTTGTCACCCTGCACCGCGCAGGATAATAGCCATCTGCCCACCCCTGCAACGAGAAGCAGAACAACAATAGCAGTAATATGACCAACCTTTTCATTGTGCCGATAGCCAATCCAGTCCCTTCACAACACTAATCCTCAAACCATTACAACAACAAGAATTCATTCAACCATTAGTGCAAATGTACAAATAATCAACGATTAAAACAAATAATTTGCACCAATCATTCATTTTTATGCGAATCGAGATTGTAAAAGTTAGAATAATTTCGTAAATTTGCACCTTGTAAACCATTCGGCACAATATGTACAAACCCTATAACAATGAAAAACTTAACGGAACACCCCGGGCGATAGAGACCCGCGTGTTCCGTGTAGATCAGGAAAGTGGCACGGAAACAGCCATCAGCAATATTCCTGTCTTTGTCAACAACGGACCGCACTACTCCGACCGCAGCTACACACCCTTCGGCGCGCTGGAGCACGAGGTTTATTACGAATACCCCAACAACAGCATAATAGCCCTTAGCTGCGGAGAATATCAGGCAGCCTTCGACGAACACCATAATATTACGCACGAGGAATACCATTATGATGGGTTTTACGGCAAAAACGACAATCAGGAATACACCTTTGAAAATGAATATGACGGCGAGGGAAGGCTGGTGCGCCAAACCGGATGGGACAAGCGCGACGATATGAAACATAAGACCGTCGCCGAATTCGACAACCGGGGGCTGATGAGCCGCAAGACGAAATACAACTACCACAAGCCAAAGAGGCATTACTATCTGTCTGGCGTGGAGATGTTTGAATACGATGATGACGGCAAAATGACGCGAATGACAATCGCCGATGGAAGTGGCCGGGTGTGGCTAGAGGAAACGAGAGAATATAATGGTGATGGTTCGCTGTCGAGGAAGACCGTCAGGCACCCCGACTGGGGTGAGACGATACGCATCACCTACCGCAAAGCGACAGAGTACTTCATCATGATACGTACGTCGCACTGCGAGAAGATAATCAACTACCGTTCAAGCCAGCTCGACGACCACGGGAACGTCGTCGCAGCCCATCAGCACAATGTTGAGTCCACCCTCGACTTCGACGACGGCCTGTGGAAAACCGAACGCCGCGACATCATCCGCCACTTCGATTATGTCTACGACGAGCACGACAACTGGACGCGCCACGACTTCTATCAGGGCGACGAGCACTATTATGCCACCCGCAAGATAGAGTATTACGAATAATTAATTAGATAACAAAGTGATTTAGTCGTAATGTGTTGTGGCATTGGGGGCAAGACAGATTGCGGCGGTCATCATACTCGTCATGAACCACAAGTGATGGGTAGGGTTCTGTAGTGGCAATTTCCTCTATATAATATTGTGGTGGAGAGAAATGAGAACCGCAACAAGGACATGTAATCTGATATCTGTGATTGCCAGGAATGTCGATGGCAGGTGACGCTGTCACAAATGGTATATCGCGCAATGTCTCACCACTGCTATTCTCCGTCACCATCACTTCTCCGGCATCAAGACCAGCAATAACACCATCACGTGTAAAGGCGACAGAGTTGCAGTTAGCAGGACAGACCACTCTGTTAAGCAATACCTTGTCACGGTAAGTAAGGTCTTTCTTGCCTTCATCCGCACACTTTAAAACCTCTAGTAGATTCCATATAATAAATGTTCTGTCGTTGGCGCCACTGACAAGGGTCTTACCGTCAGGTGCCACATCGAGAGCATATATGCCTCGGTTATGGCCATGCAGGCGGGCCACGAAACGGTTGTTCCCAGATGTATGCAAGTCCCATACGATAACTGTGTTGTCCCATGAGCCAGAATATAAGTAACGTCCATCGGGCGAGAAGGCTACAGCCTTGACCTCATTTTCATGACCAATCAATCGTTGTACAACCACCCTTTTGAATGGGTCAAGGATAGCGACGCTGTTGTCGCGACAAGCCACCGCCACCAGTTTGCCGCAGGGAGACCATGCCACACCGTGCGAGCAGTTGATATAGATGATGTTATATATTGGATATTGGTCTGACAGAAGACAATTGACATAACGCCCCGTAATTTGGTTGATGCCTTTATCATCGGGATTGATATCCTTTTGGGGGTATGGGTTGTGACCGGTAATCTCTTTTTCGGTAAAAGCAGATACCGGTTTGAGCGTCTGCATATCCCAAAGTGTCAGTATGTTGCCCTTCCCAGACCCGCCTTCATCGATAGCGTTGCTGACAGCCCATCTGCCGTCAGGCGAAAAACGTGCGGCATTGACAAAGGTTGAATGTCCACCATCCAAATATACGGGTTCCGGATGCTGCTTGTCGATGTCAAGAACCATCAATCTGCAGTTGCCGGCCGAGCAAATCGCCGTGTGACCGTCGGGAGCGATGTCGATGGAATAAATGGGAGGAAGCCCGCTAGCCACAGGTATGCCACGGTTCTCCTTGCTGCCCCATTTGACAATGAAACCGTTTAGAGAGGCAGCAACCACCTCCATACGTGATGTCTGCCTTGAGAGCATTACTACATTGTCGAACCATCGGTGATAGAACTCCGTATCACTTGAACCACATTCTATTGACGTATCTCTTGAGAAGAGCTTGTAGGTATTCCATAGCATCAGGCGACGGTCGCGTCCACCACTGATAAGATGAGCTCCATCAGGCATAAGAGTGAGAGCGTTGATATCTTTGGTATGTCCTTTCAGTGTCCTCATCTGTTGGTGTTCCTTGTCACCAGGATGGGAAACAACAATGATGTCGGTGTCTATCATGGCAGCAAGCATCGAGCCGTCGGGCGTTGCGGAGAAACGATAGTCAGTGGGGGTCTTGGTATTATATTTCGGGAATGTACAGATGGGCTGGAGATGACTGACGGATAGGTCGAAGAGAGAGCCATTTGCAGTGGAGGCCCATATCGTACCATTTACTTCTTGTATAGAACGCACTCCTGCAGGCAATGAAGCCACTTTAGAAATCTCATTGTCGGATATTTCGACGATATCGCCGTTAGCGCATCCTGCCATTGCTCTTCCATCGACAGCAACAAAAATGTCTATTCTGGAATGCAGAATTTTATGGTTTAAAGATTTGCCGTCAACAATATGATAGAGGTATCTGTTCTCATACGCTGCCCAGCAGCCACCCTGGTTGTCGCCCAGGAGAGCTGTCACTTTTGTTTTTCGTTTTAGTTTTCGTTTTGGTTTAAAGGCAGGTTTTATTTCAAGCGCCGAGCCTATGTCCCAGCGAAGTACATGGCCATCCCATGAACCGGACCAAGCAGTCTTGAAGTCGTCGTCTACGGAAAGTGCACTGATCTGTGCCTGATGGCCATAGAATGTACGCAGCACCTTGTATTTCTGCATATCCCACACCTTACACAGTTTGTCGTCTGAGGCTGTAACTACAATTGTTCCTTCCCTGTTGACCGCCAGAGAGGTGATGCACCACGAATGTCCTGTAAGTTTTTGGACAAGGGGAGAGTTCTCATCGTAATTCTGACGGTTGGTACGCAGGTACATTTCCGGCAATCGGCTGGCATTGCGCTCCATATATTCATCAGCGAGCGTCTTCAGCGGGCCGTTGTTGTAGGCGTTATACAACAACTGCAAGGAGAAGAAAGGATTCTCCTTCGCATAATCAATATAATTGGCAAGTTCGCGAACGACAAAGTCATATACATTCTGCAGACGTGTGACGTAGCGTGCCAGCACAGTGCGTTCGAGCAACTGGAGATAGCGGTCGGTATGTTCCTCTGGGTTAAGCAGAGCCTCGGTGTCGACAGATGTGAACTTACCGACAGCATTGTTTAGTGTCTCGATGGCCACTTCGAGGTCGGAGATGTAGTCAAATACTAACCCATTCTCAGACTTATACTGCATGAAGTCAATATCGAGCAACAGACGAGCCTGTTCTTCGTAGCGCCCGGATTTTTTGAGCACACGCGGTAGCTCCTCCAATGCCCTCACATCTTTCATACGGTAGCGTTCGCCGAAATAGGCAGTGAGTAGCAGGAAGGCTCGGTCGCGCTTAAAGTCTTTGTGGTCGAGAAATTGTTGTACGCCCTCGAACACTTGACGGTGGTTGAAGTTATTCACGGCACCGCCATTGACGATACGTTCGGCCAACATGAACCGCACATCGTAGTAGAAACGAGTCCAGATAATGGACGGAAAGGCGTCGACTACGGGCTTGAAATCATGGAAAGAGTGCTTACGGAAGTTGTCCATGAACTCCTCGTCGAGTGCAAGTATCTTCCGTATCTCGCCGTCCGAGATTCCACGGCGAGTGAGGAACATAAATGCCAGTGCACGCTCCACCATCCAGCCGTGGCGGGCATCACCGGCCATTAGCTCAAAAAAACCGTCAACGAGGTCTGTCTCCTTTATCGGGATGGTTATCTGCCGATGGTCGGCCGTCGACGTAACAGTGTATCTCTCACCAATTACCACCTCGTCGCTGTCGCGCCACTCAGAGGCGATTCCCGCCATCAGTTTCAGGTATATGGGGCGATAGCCTCCTGCCTCGAATGCATCCAGAATTGTTTTCGTCTGACTCTGAGTGAGACGGCGATTGTTGGCTTCAAGGTTGGCCAGAAGGATGTCTTGAGCATTCTGGCGACCCTCTTCCTCCATGTTGTCGAGGGTTCGGGTCCAATGTGTAGGCAGACTATTCGACTGTCCATCGACGATACGCGACACTATGGCACAGACGTCGCCCTCGGCATCGAGCGGCAGCCAGTCGAACGAACGCATCGGATCGTTCTTTGGCAGCTGGTCGATAGCGTCAATCATCAGCACGATCTTACATCCGTGGTAAGTGTACATCACATGGTTGATTATCTCAACCAGTTCGCCGTACGACATCTTGTCCCACTCGCCCCATTTAAGTCCCTCTATCTTGTATTTATCGAAATAGCTATAGTATAACTCCTGAATTAGGCTGGTGAGGATGGCTTGGCCCGAAGTGGACAGCCCCTCTCCCACCGAACGGATAAGGACAACATAATCCTTTTTTTCGGATAGCTCAAGGTACACTTTCCCCATCACCGAAGACTTGCCCGACCCCGAAGGACCTTCAAGACAGAACAGTCGTTCTTTTGAGGAGAGTGAAGGGAATTGTACCATATCCTCCACAATCTTGGAACGGCCATGGAAAAAGCGGGTACGCAGCTTCACGAACTCCTCCTGACGTATCACTTCCACCTCCCAAGGCTCCTTGCGAACATGCTCATACTCATCCATTTCGTGTTCTACTAAATATTTAAGGAGTTCCTTCAATTTCTCCTCGGCAGATACAAGGTATTCCTCCGAATGGTATTGCTTGTAACTTACAGAGTATTCACAGATAGATTTTTCTTCGTCAGCCAGCCGATTTTCAATTTTGGTTTTCAATCCAGCGATGGCTGTCTTGGCATGTTGGCGCTGGTCGGGATTGTCAAGCAGCGGCTCATAAGTCTTAGTCTCATCAATGCCGGTCACTGTGCGGATATATGCCGCTACCTGCTGTGGTTCGACATGTTCCGAAAGTGCGCCGTGCATGATTTCTTGTTCGGTAGCCGAAGCCGAGAACATAACCTTCTCTTCTTCCGAAAGGTCTCTATTGCTCGCAACAAATTCCACCATCAGAGCATGAAGCGGAGTCTCCACCTCCCGTTCATAGCGAGTAAAGTCGGTGTCGTAATGTTCCTCGGGGAATTCGTTTTTCCCTCGCAGTTCATAACAGACAGGAACGTTATTTGCATCGCGACGGTACCATTTGGTGAGCAGCCTGTCCACCTCACGTTTCTCCGCCAGTTCCATTAAGAAATGCCAATGCTTTTCCTCAATCAGTTCCGGCAAAGGACACCAGCCATAGCGCTGGCCTTGCAAGATGAGGAAGTTGGGACGTGGCGACACCTTCTTGCAGCGCTCCAACTCCTGCAGACAGATACGCATGGTTTTCTGCTGCACGCCAGCCTCCTTGCTGATGCCCCAGCGCAGGTCGACAAAGTCAATCTGCCAACCACGCGGAGCACACAGCTCCACCAAATACGGATATACCTTCTGTTGCAGTATATCGCGTTCCTTCCGCATATCCTCGAATGTGGAGGAGATAAATATGCGGATTACCTTATTGCGCAATTGTTGTGTACTCATCGGAAAATTTTTATAGTTTCACTCTTCGAGAGCAACACGGAGCCCGAGGCTACAATATCGGAAATCGGGTTGGTCGTCTCCTCGATACGACACCCTGGCTCGATCGATCTCTCTATTCCATCCTCCACCGCGACACACCTTCTCCATACCCACCTCGGGGCCTGTAGGATTTTCCTGCTCACATTCTGTATATTCACCTTTCCAGTCCTGCACCCACTCCCAGATATTGCCGCTCATGTCATATAAGCCCAACTCATTTGGCGATTTCAGACCAACTTGATGAGATGTGCCATTGCTGTTTTCATTATACCAACCTACTTGATTCAATATATTTCCGCCGCTATATTTGTATCGCTTACCTTTCTTTCCACCTCTGGCGGCGAACTCCCATTCTGCCTCTGTAGGCAGACGGAAGTGCTTACCCGTAACTTCACTCAACTTTTTGATAAATTCCAGACAGTCATACCAGCTGACACTATCAACTGGTAGTTTTTCCCCCTTGAAATGGGAAGGATTGCTTCCCATCACCGCCTCCCATTGTTCCTGCGTAATAGGGTATTTAGCCATATAAAATGACGATACCGCAACCTTGTGACTGGGTTTCTCATCGTCGAATGCCTCTTCTCCTTGTTCTCGTGTTCCGCCCATAGTAAAAACACCACCTTCAATCCTTACCATATCATGCATAAGTTCAATGATTGGTTGTGGCAAAGACTGATCTGAGGATTCTTGGTTAGAGGTATCTAAAGAGCCTCGGCTATCCCATATACGTTTCGCCACTACAAGCCTCTTTTCATCCAGCTTTTCCAATTGAAATGGAATATATGTCCAACCACAATTGTGACAATACTGACTATCAACGTCATTTATGATTCCGCAGACAGGACATATACGACTCACATCTCCTAATTGTCTTTTTTTGATAACAATACCATCCCACACTCTTCTCTCTTCTCCGTAAAGCCGCTGTCCTTCTTTCTCGAGTTTTTTTATTTCCTCTTTAAGTTTCTTGATTTCAATGGCAGGCTGTCCAATATGCTTTTTGATTGCCCTAAGAATATCCTCAATACATTGCAGCGTAGAATCATTTTTGTATTCGACATAATCAACCCCGACGAGATCAAACATAATGGAGTCGTCATAATCAGAGTCGTCAAGTTTGACAGGAATAATGGTTTTCTTAAGATAGACCGCCATATTCACCTCTTTGACTGTCCAAGGCGAAGTATTGGCAGACTTTGAAGAAAAGAACATGAATATCTTGGAATTCTTGATGGCCTTTACAATAACAGCCTTGAATGCATCTCCACTCTCAATGCCATCACGATCTATCCATATATTATATCCTTCACCAGAAAGCTTATTCGCTATCTCAAGTACCTGTTCAGTATCTTTCCTTGAATAACTGATAAAGATGTCGTATGTTTTTTGTTCATTTGCCATAATGTCAATATAGGTTTATCTTCTTAACGACTCACTATCTGTTTTATAATAGAGATAGTATGATTATACCATGGTTTCAACTCGTCACTAACTTCTGCTAGATGGCTCTGAGTTTCCATTGCATCCACCAATGCAAACAATTCTGTTCTTTCAATAAGCAGAGTACCCTCTTTTTTCAACTTGGACAACTGTTCTTGGGCCGTCCGCAGTCCTTCTGTTCGCCGTCCTGAAGCATACTGGTAGAGCGAAAGATAATAGTCCGTACGTACATCGTCAAACTCAGCGCTGTCGCTTTCCTTCAGTTCATCCATCAACGCATCAATCTCATCGAAACGATGCTCTCTAAGCATGAACAACACCTTACTCTGAAGATGGCGTGGATAATATCTGTCTCTACGAAGCTTCGAACTGTACAGTTCATCTGCCCAGGCTATTTCTTCCCTGCAAATTTCCGCATCGTATGTTTCTGAGAAAAGCTCTGTCTCTACATCAACATATCGAACAGCCAACTCCAATTGACGTGAAGAAAAATCCACGTCTGTAGTTTGGATACCGCTACGCCAGTCTTGATGGAAGAATGCATCCATGGCAGTGTCCAACTCTTTGCGGCCCTCATCGAACCGGCACAGTATCGTCAAGACACGCGATAGGTTAAGATGGTAGTATATGATTCTCTCCAACGGATTATGTTGCTCTACCGCAAGCCGTAGCGCATTCCTGAAAAATGTCTCCGATTGGGTTATCTTGCCACATTTTTTTGTAGCGAGTCCTAACATATTCTGGATTTGTGGCTCCAATTCCTTTTCTCCATAACAGCTGTTGAATAACTCTAAATGGTCTCCTATTAAAGAATAATCTCCATTTATGTAATAGTATCTCAATGCAATCATCCGCTCTTTGTCGCCCATCCCGTCATGTAGTTCTATCTTAAGTCCACTCTTTTTTAACTGAATATACAGACCTTTGTTGAAAAGATCAGTTCCAAAGTAATACAGTACATCTTTGAATCCTGGCTTTTGGAATAGATTCTTCCTCACCGTCTCATTCATCAATGAGAGCTCCACCAACATTCTCTGAAGTATCAAATCGATACCCAAAATATTTCTACGATTTTTCCAAAACCCTATGTCGGAATAGAGTCTTAACAAATCCTTGTACCTCTTGGCTTCAATCAAATACTGCGGTTGATAGGTATAAAAATGGACATCTAACTCTTCAACAAATTCATCCGAGAGTACCTCAAATCCCCAATCGCACATCTTTTCTATTCCGTCCTCCCGACTTGCATAGAATCTGTGATTCCCACTATCGGTAAGCCAATCGCTAAAGGATTTGTGGAACGGTAGAATAAATTCTTCGGTTTCCTTTAACAACGGACCAAAACAATCAAGAACACGTTTAAACCTGCTCTTGTCCTTGCACCAGTCTTCCGTATCATGGATTCTTCGGTAGATATAATCTCGTTTTATAGGTTGATATGAGGCCAACATGATATGTATTATCGGCAGAGCATGGGTCTCAAAATCATACTTGCTTCCTCTACCAAAATACCTTCCCATATGGCCGTCGTAGTAACTACTCAACCCCTGAGGCAACGTAAAAATATCTAACTTTTCTCCTTTATTTATGGCTGCACACATAAGTTTTGCATACAGAATAACATTACCACTTCGTTCAGTAATCAGATTAACAATATTGTTATTGTCGGCAATAATGGCTTTATCAAGATTGGCCTTAACATATGCACTGACATCTAAGGAACAGTTTTCACGATTTGACTGGTCATCCAGATCTATAACATAAGATACATCTTTCAGCGGCAAAGTCACGGAGCTGTCGTTTCTTGTTGTGATAATAAATCTCAGCCATTCAGGCATATCACTGACATATTGCGTCAATATCTCTGCAACCTTGTTCACTCCGTTTTCGCTGGCTTCGTCCAATGCATCTATCAATATTACTATTCTCTCCCCAGTAACATTTGTTTCCTTCAGCTTTTTTAGAATCAACTCCTTAAGCATCGTCCCTGAATTATCTTCCCCGCCCTGTACCAATTCCTCCACTTGCGACAAATCTAGAGAATTATAGAAATACGGTAAACGGGATGCCAGATACCATGTCAGGGATTTCACACAGGTCAATAACGAACGAGTATTCATGTCATTATATTGGCAAAGATGCCAAGCATGAATAATTTCTGGCATCTCGCGAGTTGCTATCCACAACGAGAAGGCGGTCTTGCCCGTTCCTGGACCACCTTCTACGAGCAGGATCCGCTCATTCCGATTCTCCAACCAGTTCAACGTAGCATCAAGAAGCCACTGACGCGGACAATAGTTTTGAAGATGCTTATTTATATCCAACGTAAATTGGCATGGCCTCAACAGATTGTGCAGAGAGCCTTGCCGACCATCTATTTTGATGGGTTCCCTTGAATCAATTATCTTACAAATCTCTTCAAGCCTGTTCTGGAAGTCTTTGCCATTGATGTCAATCTCACACTGAGTCAAGTCATACCACTGCAAACTTCCTATCGGCAATGGCATCTGTGCCGAAGACAACATGATGGGCAATATTCTAACACGACCTTCCAGTGCCCTGAGAATTTCGTTAATACAATAATTATAACGTTCATCACTCCTTGAATATGGAGTGACAATATAGATAAAACAGGAGTCTGGTTTACTTTTTACCAACTGATCTAGATTATCTTCAATCTGCCGTACCCAATCGGCAGATTTCTTCATATCACCATCCCACCAAATCTGATATTCCTTCCGATGGTTCAACGACTTCATTATCACCTCCACTTTGGGAGCAAACTCGTCATGCCCGTAAGATATAAAAATGTGTGTATTCATTTTTCTGTTTAGATTATCGTCTTATCGTCAATTATCTCTCATTTCAATAAGATTTTATAAAAAACTTTATTTAGTCATTATGCCCATTCTTATGTTATATATTTATGTTTCACAAGATTATTCCGACATCTTCAGTATCCACGGGATATAACGAGTGAATTCACGGTCAAGTTCTTGAATGTCGCCAAGGTCTTTGTAAGGGCGAATATCGTTGTGAATAAAGAGGTCTTTGTTCTTCTTCAGAGATTTTGCATAGTCAAGGTGGAGGCGGCTGTCTTCTTCCGGGGTAGGCCGGCGGTAGCCCATCAACAGCTTCTCAACGTTCCATCTGTTATGTTCCACTTCGGCAATAACCTCAACCTGACGGTTTGTGAGTGGATCTTGGTCATGCGAACGGTCGTCTATGTCAAAACCTCGCATAGCACGTAGGGTAGCGGCCTTGGTTTCGAGGGCATAGGCGCTGTATAGGTTCGACCATTTGAGGGCAACAGATAGTTTCGCCCATCTCTCGTCAGCATCGGCTTTTATTTTCTTCTCTGCCAGAGACTCCAGTGTTTCTATACTTTGGAACTTATACTTGCTATAGTCAGCCGTGTCGTACAGATAGTTGATAAGTTTGGCCTGGCGCAGGGCTCGCTCGTCGGCACAATAGGCTGTGTCATTCATGCCGAAGGGGTAGATGTTGGCATAACGTGCATGGCGATTCGTCGTCACCAACGCTCCACTTTTCACCAATGAATAGGGGAATTCTTTTCCTGCATCAGCATTGCGCAGGTTGGTGACAAGATTATCCGACTTATCCTGACGTATGAATATCGGCACCTCGTTGTCGTAGACCTCGTCGGGCATATTCATACCCATGACGTAGTTCTGCCGCTGATTAGACATCGCCAGGAAAATGGACAGGTATTCTTCATTGCTTGTAGCCCATGTCTTAACAAGTTCCTGAATAGGACGTGAGAAGATGTCGCCTTGGATAAATTCAAACTCCAAATCAAGGAAGTTTGACTGGTCATCCAGAACCTCGAATAGATGACGATTGCGAGTAACAAACTCTTCCTTTTCCTTGTCTGCGTTGATGTCGATAAATGTTATTAGTGTTTTTACACCCTTACTAACGAAGTTGGGGAAATGTAGCAGGTGTGCGGCCTCCATAGCGAAAGCTACAGCAAAGTTAGTGGTTCCAACAAAGACAAGATGCACCCGCTTCGGGTCGTCAGGAGTGATACCCTTGCCGTAGACGGCAGGATAACGACCCCCGCGGTACTGGCGCTTAACAAAAACTTGCTTGGCCCAGCCGGTGTAAAAATTGTACGGGATAAACTCAATCCCAAGTTTTTTCATCTGATCGGAGAAAATGTCGGAAGTCTTGAAGGCAGCGTAAGTGTCAAGATCTTTGAACACGCATACTATGTGGTTAGGATGGCCGCTAATCTCGGGATTGTTCAAATATTGGCAAATGCTGTCCACGCATTCCACATTCACCGCATCGTGGGCTGGCAAAGATTGCAGGCCTACAATATAGACTTCCTCTGCAGCCTCAAGGTTGATATCCTTGTAGTAGTCCGTCGACATCCGATGACCGTAGTTGATAATGATATGTTTCTGGCACTCCTCACCTAACGAACGTTTCAGTTTCTCCCGGATATAAGGAGCTTCAGCCGCACTCAACAGCAACACATACGCTTTGGAATCCTTCTCGAAGATATGTGTAATGATTGAGGGAACCATGTCGTCGTAGCCCATGATGATGTAGTGGCCGGACTTCAGGTAATGGATGTGCCCCTCGCAGTGGTTCGTCACCCGCTGTTCTATGGAGTTGGTGATGATACCTATGATGGCGCCATTGAAAATAAATGCTCCCACGAGGAAGGTGATGCTGCTGGCGAAGAGCATCCAGCCATGCACATCACTATCAATATAAAGATTGTTCAACGCATTTGAGTCGATAAGCAAGTACAGCGGTAACAGCCACCGGCTCATTTTTTTGGCATCACAGAATGCCTGCCATTCAGCTCCAGAGAAAGAAAGTAGCAAAAATGACACCACAAAAGCCAAGATTAGTCCTATGGCTAGTATCCCCAGTTGCTGCAACAGACTTTTAGACAGGAGCCGGTCGAACCAAAGCCTGAATTGATGTTGCTCTTTTGGTTTCATATTAACCTTTTTGGATGTGGAACAATTCGGCTGCAAAATTATAAAGAATATTTGTAAAATGCAAATCTTTCTTAAGGAAGTGGAATATAAATGGTAGGGGAGGTTTGGTCGCGGCGGGCTTTGGTGGAAGGTTGCTCATCTTCTGGGATTAATGGATTGGGGCCTGGATAACGGAGGAAGGCGTAAAGGTGGATTGTATTATTGCTTGAATGTGTTAATGAATTAGTGTTTGTATGTTCGGCATCTGGGATTGAGGCTTCGAGATGAGACCATTCCGTGGGGAGAGTGACGGTGATGGTGCCGGACTTACGGGGCACAGGGCGGAACAGGGTGCCGGTGCCGAGGATGGGACAGTAAGCGTAGAGGTAGAACTCGTCGTCGGGGTCGGCTTTGCTGAAGTTTAAATATGGGTCGAAGGTAACGGTGATTGTTTGATTTCCTGATCGCTTGACTGTTTGAGTTTTGACCGATGTGATGCCGACACGAGCCACGGAGCCGTAGCTGAGTATGATGCGGGGATAGTCAATCTGCCCGTCGTGGGTGAAGCAGTCCTTGTTGATGCTACGGAAATAGAGATACGGCTCCTTACCCTTACGTCGGGCTATATAATGCAGGCCGATAGTGAAAGCCTCCTTCATATGGGACGAGAGTCGCACAATATCGATGAAATTACAGCGGTGGCTCTGCTGCACATCGGTGCGCGGGTTGGCCACATGAGCGGACACCGAGCGCACACGCTGCTTTCCGCCGACAGCATAATAAATCTTATCGCCAATCCTCCCACTAAGTAAATCTCCATGTTTTGTTGCCATATCGATAATGGTTAATGGTTATCACTTAACGATTAACGACAATGTAACGATTTTATTGCGTGGGCAATGAAGTATCCAACGCATGGGGATTCAAGCATGGACCCTGCGTATTTATATATTCTATAGATATAGAATATATATAAGATACATCGATGGCAATTCAACAACTCTATATCAACCCTATATTAACGCCATATCAACTCTATATCAACTCTATTATGAATGGATGGTAATAGGCAGCATCCTCTGTGTTTCCACCCTGGCGAATTTACAGGTTAGGCATCGTGCACCCAACGGCCGAGGGCGTCGAGATATTTGCGGTAGTCGCGGTAGGTGTCGTCGCCTTCCAAAACGGGCCAGAGGCGAGGGTCTTTGCGGCAGTATTCGCGGCAGCGACGCATCAGGCGCAGGAACTCGCGGACGTTGGGATGCCAGTACAACGTCTCATGCGGGTTGAGCCACTGCATATCCTCGAACTCGGGCTCGTCGTCGGGCAGCACGAAGAGGGCTGCATAGAGCATCTCCTTGAGGGCCTCGAGGTGGTGGCCCTGCTCCCAGCTGCGGTCGGCTTCATATTCGCGCATCCGGGCCTCGTCGCGTGCCATAGTACAAGGCCCAACATCTATCAGGTAGCCTTCATCAATACGGTTGTGGTAGTCGTACATCAGTCGACCGTAGTCGTCGACCTGACGGAACACACTGGGGATGATATTGACCCGATGGCCGTCGCTCCAGGCCATCATGCGTTTGTTGATTCGGATTCTCTTGTCTTTTTCCATGATAATAAAGGTTATAGGTTACGGGTTACAGGTTACAGACTGTAAGCTGAAGGACAAGGGATTATGCTATGCCAAGGGTATGCCTTGTGGATTGCTGTCATTTGCTATGTCAAAGAACTCACAACACTGTACGGTTGGGTACAAAAAAAGCACACACAAAACCGCATAATCCTCCCTCCTGAGACCCTTTTGCAAGGGTCTGCTTACGGTTCTGTGTGTGCTTAAACTTTAGCTATGTGTGCGTTAACGCATGGTATTACCTCTTTAGGTATGCTGCAAAGATACAACTATTTTTTTAAATCGACGAATTATTTTAACCTGTAACCCGTAACCTTTAACCCATTCTCCATAACCCGTAACCTGTAACCTTTACATCAGTTGCCCATTTCCTTGAGGAGGGCGTCGAGGTTGGGGGTGATGATGATCTCGGTGCGGCGGTTGATGGCCTTGTTCTGGGGGCTGTCGTTGGGCACCTTGGGGGCGAACTCACCGTGGCCACAGGCCTCGATACGAGCGGGGTTGATACCCTTGCCGTTCTGCAGCAACAGCTTGACAATGGCGGTGGCACGCATCACGCTGAGGTCCCAGTTGTCCTTGACGGCCGTGGAGCCACGATAGGCGTCGTTGTCAGTATGACCCTCGACCATGATGTGGAGGCTGGAGTCCTGCTCCAGCACTTTGGCGAGCTCCTTGATGGCGGCAGCGCCGTCCTTTGAGACTGTCCAGCTGGCCGACGGGAACATCAGCTTGTTCTCCATCATGATATATACTTTGCCGTCCTTGGTCTCGACACTCAGGCCCTTGTCGGCGAAACCGGTGAGGGCATTGGTTACTGAGTTGCGCACGGCCTCAATCTCACGCTGCTTGGCGGCGAGCTGGGCACGGGCGGTAGCCTCCTTGGCTTCAAGCTCATGCTGCTTGGCCAGAAGTTCGCTCTTCTGCAACTGGAAACTCTCCTGCTGCTCGGCAAACTGGAGTTCTTTGGCCTGCAGCTCTCGTTCCTTGTCGTTGAGCTCCTTGGTGCGGGCGGTGAGTAGGTTCTGGGCACGCGTCAGGTCACGGTTCTTGCCGGCAACTTCCTGCACGTAGTTCTCCATGGTGGTGTCGTAGTGGTGGTACATCTGCTCGAGGCGGCGGTTGAGGCTGTCGGCACGAGCTTCAGCGTTGGCTTTGGAGAGGGCCATATCGGTCATCTCGGCGCTCAGCGACTGGTTGACACGCGACAGCTCGGCGTTCTCCGCTGTCATCTCCAGCAGCTCCTGCTGGGTGAGGTTGTACTGCTTGGAGGTCTGGTCATACTTAGCCTGGAGGGCTTCCATCTCGCTCAGCGAGACGCACGAAGTCAGAGCAATAGCAGCGATGCTGCCCAATAAAACAACTCTTTTCATATCGGTGTTATTCATTATTTCTAAAATAAAATAACGCAGTATAAATATTTTTCGTATTTTTGCACCCGAATTTTTTGCAAAAAGGATGGGCTTATCAAGGAAGATACACCGTTGGCGGCTGCGCCACATGAGCGAGAACGTGCTCGTGATGCTGCTGGCCATTGTCGTCGGCCTGCTCAGCGGTCTCGCCGCAGTGGCGCTGAAGACGCTGGTGTACCACAGCAGCCGCCTCGTCACCCTGCTCAGCGGCCAGTGGACAGAAGGCAGCGGCCAGATAGTCACCTCGCTCTTCATCTTCCTGTTGCCAGCCATCGGCATATTGCTCACGGTGCTCTTCGTGCGCTATGTGGTGCGCGGCGACATAGGCCACGGGCTACCGTCGGTGCTGCTGGCCATCAGCCGCAACAACTCGGAACTGCCGGCAAAGAACATGTGGACGTCGCTGGTGGCCTCCACCATCACCGTAGCTTTCGGCGGCAGCGTGGGTCTCGAGGCACCGATAGCGTCCACCGGCTCGGCCATAGGCAGCAACATAGGCCGCTGGCTGAGACTGAGCCCGAAGAGTGTACGCCTGCTCCTCGGCTGCGGTGCCGCGGGAGCCATTGCAGGCATCTTCAAGGCTCCATTCGCGGCCATCCTCTTCGTTGTCGAGGTGTTCCTGTTCGACCTCACGGCCACCACTGCCCTACCCCTCCTGCTGTCGTCACTTACCGCCGCCACCGTGGCTTACTTCCTCATGGGCACCGACGTGCAGTTCAGCTTCACCGTCAACAACCCATTCGCCCTGTCGCAGCTGCCGCAGTATGCCGCCCTCGGCATCTTCTGCGCCATCGTCTCGCTCTATTTCCTGCGCATCAGCGACCGTGTAGAGGGCTGGTTCAGCAAACGCAAAAGCCCATGGACCAAACTCGCCATAGGCGGCGCTGTGTTGGGCCTATTGGTTGTGATTTTCCCGCCGCTCTATGGCGAAGGCTACTCCACCCTCACTGCGCTCCTCAACGGCAACCCCAACGTCATCTTCAACAACTCGCCCCTGCATATCTGGAAGGGCAACATCTGGGCCACCCTCGTAGTGCTCTTCGCCCTCATAGTGCTGAAGGCCATAGCCACCGCCACCACCATAGGCAGCGGCGGCGTGGGCGGCACCTTCGGTCCCTCGCTGGTGCTGGGAGGCCTCTCCGGCTACTTCATCGCCACCCTCGGCAACACCATAGGTCTGCCGCCTCAGGATACCGCCAACTTCGCCCTCGTAGGCATGGCCGCCGTGATGACAGGCGTCATGCACGCCCCCTTCATGGCTACATTCCTCATAGCCGACATCACGGGCGGATACGAGCTGCTGGTGCCGCTGCTGGCCACCGCCGCCGTCACCTACATCTGCATCATGCCTTTCGAGCGCCACTCCATCTACGCCCGCAAGCTGGCCGAACACGGCGACCTGCTGACACACGACAAAGACTCGTCGGCCTGGCACCTGATGGACATGGGGAGTCTCATAGAGACCAACTTCGTCATTGTGCGCAGTGGAAACATGCTACGAGACCTCGTAGAGGTTATCCAGACATCGCGACGCAACATCTTCCCCGTGCTCACCGACGACGACAAGTTCGTGGGCGTGGTGCTGCTCGACGACGTACGCAAGATAATGTTCCGCACTGAACTGTACGACAGTGTCACCGTAGACGAACTGATGCACCCCATGAGCGAGGGCGACTTGGTGCGCAACAGCGACAATCTGACAGATGTTGTGGAGAAATTCCGCGTTGGCAACCGATACAACCTTGTGGTCATCGACGACGCCGGCAACTACCTCGGCTTCCTATCCCGCGCCAACACGTTCAGCGCCTACCGCCGCTTCATCAGCGACACAAGCGACGAGTAAGGCGATAGTCAGTGCAGTATACGCCTGGCGGTGATGTAACGTTTCTTGTAATAATCTTCTGTTGACTTGCTTACGATGACACCCGCGCCTGTAGATGCGTGGATGAAGCGGAAAACCCCGGTATGCTCGTCGGCGTCCACCACAATGCCCGTATGCCCCACTACCTTCTTGGCACCGCGCCCTCCAAAAAAGACAAGGTCGCCTGCTCGCAGGTTGCGCGTGTCGCTCACCTCTATCCCAAGCCGCGCCTGCGCGCCACTCCAGCCCGGGAGAGAATAGCCGAACTGCTTATATAGATAGCATGCAAAACCCGCGCAGTCGAAAGCTTTTGGCGTGCGCCCGCCATACCGATAGGGTGTGCCAATATACTTCATAGATAATGCCACGAGCATGGCTCCGGAATCAACGGCAGTAGTCATCATAGGCACCAGCACCTCAGGCATGCCGTCATCCATCTCCGTGACAATATCCCAACACCTGTGCTGCACAGTGATTGACTGCGCCACGGTGACGTAGGCCAATGAAAACAGAAGCATAATTGTAGCCAAGCGTTTCATCGCTTTAAAGGCTCTTTCTCTGTAACAATATCCAGAGCCACCACGGCGGCTGTGAGACCCCAGAAGGGCACCGACAACTTGTCGGTGTCAAGGAAGTTGTTGAGCATACCGTGTATGTAATATGTTAGCAGGCTCACCGCCAACACAAGGGCCAGATGACCGAGTCGCCGGTCTTTGGCGGTGCGGTAGACACGCTCACCTGTGAGGAAGGTAGTCACAAAGATTGCCAGCACCAGCAAAGCGCCTGGCACGCCCTGCTCCGTCAGCGGACCTATGTACTCACTGTGGGCGTTGCCTAAATCACCGTTGTTGGTACTGATAACCGTCAGCATCTCAAACCTCTGGTAAGGACCGTAAATAAACTGGTAAGCGCCTGGTCCAATACCCGTCACAGGGTGTTCGCGCCACATACGGAAGGCTGCGTCCCAACGGTTGAGACGCTCCAAGTTAGAGGCATCGGTGGTGATATTGGAGATGGACTGCACCTGCTCGGCAACGGTGAACGACGAGTCCTGCGTGTTCTTGCCCATACGGTACACTATCTCGCTCTGGAAGGTAAAGAAGAGTCCCGTGAGCACCACAGCGGCAAGCACCATCCAACGCAGGCGGACACCAAGGCGTATCATGACATACATTCCCAACGCCACTACCACGCTAAGCCACGCCGCACGGCAGTAGCTAAGCCCCAATCCCACAAGCAGCAACACCGACAACGCGGCGGCAAACATCCGCTTCCACAACTTGTTTTCAGGCTCGAAGATATAATATACCGCCAGCGGCAGCATGAGGGCTATGATGCAGCCGTAGGCCGTGTGATCGTTATAGAACGGCCGCATAACGCGGTGCATCAGCTGCAGGTCGCTGAAGCCGCCCAGTGTCCTCGCCGTGGTGAGGGCCACCACCGCACCAAGCGCAAGGGCGTAGGCCCAGTAGAACATCTTGATATGCCTGACCTTTTGGAAACTCTGCGCAGTGGCGTAGAAGAAAGGTATCACAAACCATAGCCTTGCAGCGGTGAACTTGAACGACTCCACAGGCTTGAGCGACAGCGCCGACGTTATCGTCATCCACAGCAACGACAACATTATGAGTATGCTCACCGGGTGCCGCAGTATGCGTTTGTCGTAGCGTCGCATCAACAACTCCTGGAAGAGGAACACCACGGTAAAGAGTATCATCATAGGCTCCACGGGCATCGAGAGCTTCATCTCGCCTATGAGGGCATAGTCCACAGCAAAGGGGGTGCCGAAGGCCATCAGCGCCAGACTCTCGTCGCGGCGCTGCGTGAAAAGCCACATCAACAGAAGCGCGGCAGGCACGAGCAGCACGAAAAAGTTCTCGCGCAGCATATAGAACACGCATACCACGATAAACAGCGCCGTAACTACCAGCGCCGTAATCACACCTCTGTTGGCCAGCAGTTTCTTCATTATTCCTCCTCTTTGCGAGGGGCGAAGACCAAGAGTCCGAAGATACACACAAGAAGGGCACCCAAGCTACCTCCCAGCACGATGAGAGCGCGTTTCGGACGGTCTTTCTTGTCGGCAGGCACACCACGGTCCACCACATAACGGTAGTGGATCTCCATGTCCTTGTCCACGCTGGTCTGCACAGCACGGGCCTGCATCTCGGCAAGCTTCTTGCACTTGCGGCGCACCAGGTAGTCCTTCCACGCGCTACCTTTGGAGGAGGCTGCCAGCGAGTCAATCTCAGCCTCGGCAGCCATACATGCGGCGCTCATTATGTCGGCGGCGTCGACGGCACGGTCGTGGTGTATCTCGTGACACAGTGTGTCGTACTTGTCAAGGATATAGTTCACAATGTCGGCGGCCATTTGCGGGTCCTGGTCGTGCACCGACACCTGGACACCCAGATAATCGGTGCGCTTGACGTTGACATAACGCTTGTAGCGCTTGCTGAGGTCGTTCTGTTTATACTTGGCGGTGGGCTTGATGGCATAGTGCTCCATCAAGTTGAAATGTTCACACACCGCCAGCTCCATCTGCTTGGATGTGAGCACTTGCACAGCATACTCGCAGTCGTCCTCCGCACCGTAGTCCATGAAGTCCATGCTGTAGTGGTAATCCATGATGGCTTTCGTAAGACGGTTGCTGTTGGTGGGCATCATGACGCCCGTGGACAGATACAGCGGCTTGATGAACATCGCCGCCACAGCCGAAACAATGGCCGCCACAACAAAGACCACAACCAGCAGCTTCCACCAGCGCTTGAAGAAGGCACCCGTGGCAGTGTTCACAGCCTGTGCGTCGAAAGCGACAGCCTCTCTCTTGTTATTTTCTTGATTCATTATGTTTTATTTATTGATTACAAATATAACTATTGCCCGCCGACGGCCGGCAATGATAAGTTAATAACGGCATCTCAAGGACATTTATTGCACCCACACCATATTATTTTTGTCCTTCCGCATTGCTATTTAACCACAACCACCTTGCGCGCAGGATACCCGCCAATCTTTATCATATAGGTGCCAGTGGTCGGAACATCGAAGCATACTGGACTATCGCCGTCACGCTTTGAGGCCATGAGACGCCCCACCCTGTCGTACATGGCGACAGCATTGCCCTCGGTGCCCTCGACAATAACCTGCCCACCTCGCTGGTAAATTCTGGTATTGACGACATCCGTCGTCCCAACGCCCTCTATTGTAACGACTATGGTATCATACACAGTGACAGTGTCATATACAGCAACAGTATCGAACACCATTACTGTATCGAACACCTGCACAATGCTTGTATCATACACCTGTACGTATCCTGTATCGTACACCTGCACAAACGTCGTATCATACACTTCCACAAACGTTGTATCATACACTTCCACAAACGTTGTATCGTACACATCAACAACTGTTGTATCGAACACCGGTACAACTGTCGTATCAAACACCTCGACAACTGTCGTATCAAACACCTCGACAACTGTCGTATCAAACACCTCGACAACTGTCGTATCAAACACCGGCACAACTGTTGTATCGTACACCGGCACAACTGTCGTATCAAACACCTCGACAACTGTCGTATCAAACACCTCGACAACTGTCGTATCAAACACCTGCACCGTGTCGTACACTGTCACCGTATCACCCTGCGGCACAGCGTCGACGAGCCCGTGTATCTCCGCGATATAGTTTACCAGCGAATGCTGCAGGAATCCCCAATAAACCGGCAACTGGTCGCTGCTGACAGTCTTGTTGGTCGATATCTCCATCGTCAGCTCCAGGCAGTTTTGGTAGTAGTTCATATAGTCCTGCCGGCCTCCGCTTATGACATACCAGTCGCCACCGGCAGTATAGCCGCAACTATAGGTGTCGTTGAAGTGGCTACTATTGTAGGTGCGCGAAGTGTCCACGAAACGCTGGCACACCTCCTGCCACCAATCCGCCTTGGGGTGAGGGTTCTGCTGCGACGTGTAGCTGTCCCACGGGTAGTTCATCACCTCGGCACCGCCGTGCAGGTTGGCACTCAGGCGGAAGTTGTGGCTGCTGACATAGCTTATCATCGCAGCATTCTCCTGCTCCAGAGTGGACTGCGTGCTCGAGAACGGGTCGGGCCAGTTCCTGTTCAAGTCAACATCATTAGCGTTATACCGCACAGCCCTCTGCACGCTGTTGTCTCCCCGGCGGTAGGTGCCGTCGGGGTTGGCCAGCGGATTGATGCAGATGAGCGTAGTATTCATCAAGTCAGTGTACTGCGGATTGCTGCCATAGCCGCGCAACAACGTGTCGATAAGGCGCAGCATCATCACATAGCCCGTCACCTCGTCGCCGTGGATTGTCGACGAGTAGAAAAACTCCGGCAGCGAGTCGGCCGTATGGTTGGCCGTAATCTCCATACTGAGAATAAGCCGCCCGTTAATGGATGTACCAATCGTGTCAAGTCGGCACAACTCCGGAAAGTCGGCAGCCCACTGCTGCATCATGCTCACATAAGTGCCGTAAGTCGGATAGCGGTCCCAACCTGCCATCTCGGCCGGCGTCGTCGCCATCGTCACGGCCTTGGGCGCACCCGTCTCCGGCTCGGGAGGGAAGGCGTCGGGACGCGGCTTCAATTGCGCCGTCGCGGCATGTACAAAAAGCATGGCGGCTATAAGGAAAAAGACTTTTTTCATCTTATTGTATACATCATTTCAGATTGCAAAATTACAAAAAAAAAGAATACCTGAACCAATCGGGCCAAAGTTATCGTTTTTTAACATTTCTCCACCCCGCAACCTCTACGTATCCTCTCCGCAGTCTCTCCGACTGTTCTACGCTTGTTCTACGGTTGTTTACCGCTTTTAAACCGTAGAACAACCGGTAAACAACCGTGAAACTATCGGAGGAGATACGCAGGGGCGACGGAGCGGATTGGTCACATTTGCGGAAAAAAATTCAGAATGATGTGGGCAATTCCGGAAAAATATGTACATTTGCAGAATGGCGGCCGCAGCATGCTCGGCATGTAATGGTTTTGCTATCAAAACGATAAATATAATAAAAGATATAAAATATGCTTAAAAAACACTTGACTATCATTGCTGCAGGGTTGTTTTTGGCAACATTGGCGCTACCGGTGCAGGCACAGGAAGTGAAGCGCGACGATATGCCGATGCCGACGGTGAACCAGGACACCCTGATGAAGTTCGTGAAGGAACTGTCGTCGGAGACGTACCAAGGGCGCCTGGCAGGCACCGAGGGCTACAACCGCGCGGCACGCTATGCGAAGAATGTGCTGAAAACCTACGGTCTTGAACAGATTGACGAGATGCCGTTCGCGGTTGAGTGCAACGAAGTGGAGAACGCCAAGTTCAACGTATACCGCCACGGAGACAAGGAGCGCAGAGTATTCACCCTGGGCAACGAGTTCTGCTGCGCGGGAGTGACGGGCCGCGGATACGTGGATGCGCAGATGGTTTTCTGCGGATACGGCATCGACGACAAGGACTTCGACGAGTACAAGTACGTGGACGTTAAAGGCAAGATAGCCATTGTGCTCACCGGCGTGCCGGAATGGCTGGGGCTGCCGCAGAGCGTGGCGAGCCACTACACCACGCTGCGCGACAAGGCGCGCACGGCAGAGAAACACGGAGCCATAGGCATGCTGGCGGTGAACGTGAGCCCTACCTGTCCTTCCTATGAGGTGCAGGCCAGAACGTACTGCGGAGAACTCCCGCACCTGGGCACATTCCCCATGCTGCAAATCACTCTCGATTGCGCACGCGAAATCATGGCCGACCAAGTGAAGCCGCTGGATACAGCCATAGCGTACATGCAGCGCGACAGGGAGGTGCAGAGCTTCTCGCTGGTGAAATGGGCTGAGATAGACGTGAATGCAATCTACAACCCCACGGCACGCACCACAAACGTGTACGGACTGCTGCGGGGCACAGACAAATACATGGCCGAAGAATACATAGTGATTGGCGCCAGCCTTGACGGCTCGGGCATGCAGGGCGAGACCTGCCTCTTCCCCGGAGCCGACATCAACGCCAGCGGTGTGGCCGCGGTGCTCGAGACGGCCCGCCTGCTGTCTAAGGCCGACTACCGTCCGCGCCGCAGCGTGCTCTTTGTGCTCTTCAGCGGCGGCGAGCAGCAGTTCGCCGGATCGCGCCGTTTCGTCGAACTCTATCCGAAACTCAGCAAGGCAGAAGCCTTCGTCAACGTGCAGAACATCGGCTACGGGGACAGCGTGACAGTGCTGGGAGGCGTCAAGTACCCCACCCTCGAGGGCATAGTCTTCGACCGCGACACCGTCACCGGACGTCTCAATGTTGTGCGTAACGGCGAACCTCAAGGAGTGCGCGGAGACGCACGCGCCTTCGACGCCGCCAAGATACCGTCGGTGGTCATCACCACCACGCGCGGCATGCACCACAACCACACCACAACCGATGTGTGGGAGAACATTGACAGGAGGATATTGACCATCAGCTCGCAGCTGGTGACGGAGACAGTCGCCGAACTGGGCGATGGGTTGTATCAAGGCCGCAACCGCAGGTGGCTACAGCCTCAAAAATAGTGTTATGTGTTTGGTGATAAGTGTTTAGTTGAGATGTGGACACTCTATAAGAAAGAACTGAGGGGCTTCTTCTCCTCGATAATAGGATACTTGACCATAGGCGTCTTCCTGGTGATGACGGGCCTGACGCTGTGGGTCTTCAGCAGCGACTTCAATATACTGGACTACGGCTATGCCGGCATGGACGGTCTGTTCATCACCGGTCCCTTCCTTTTTCTATTCCTGATACCAGCAATCACCATGCGGTCACTGGCCGAGGAGCGGCGAGGCGGCACCATGGAGATGCTGATGACGCGCCCGCTGAGCGACTGGACCATAGTGTGGGCCAAGTTCCTGGCGGCATGGACACTGGTGCTGATATCTCTGTTGCCAACGCTGGTGGCATACTTCAGCGTGTACAGCCTCGGCGACCCTGTGGGCAACATTGACACTGGCAGCGTGGCTGGCTCGTACATAGGGATGCTGCTGCTCGGCGGCGCCTTCGTGGCCATAGGCATCTTCTGCTCGTCACTGACGCAGAACCAGATAGTAGCCTTCATCATGGCGGCGGTACTCTGCGTAGCCGTGTACCTCGGCTTTGAGTCGGTGTACAACATGGGCGTGCAGGGCGGCGCAGGGCTCTTCGTGCGCAAGCTTGGAGCAGCCTACCACTACGAGAGCATGAGCCGCGGCGTGATTGACACACGCGACGTGCTCTATTTCGCCTGCGTTGCAGCGCTGTTCCTCATGGCCACGCGCATGGTGCTGCAAAGCCGCCAATGGAACGGCTGGAAAGAGCGCAAGAGCCTGCGGCGCAGCCATTGGCTGGAGATGGGTGCCACCGTGCTGGTGGTTGTTGCCATTAGTGTGATTAGCAACTTCCTATTCCTGCGTGCCGACCTGACGGCGGAGAAACGCTATACCCTGTCGAAGCACACCAAGGAGATGCTGAAGAAGATTGACGAGCCAGTGCTCTTCCGCGTGTATCTGGAAGGTGAATTCCCGGCGGACTTCAAGCGTCTGCAAAGCGAGACGAAGGAGATGCTCAACCAGTTCAGGGCATACAACAGCAATATCGACTACGAATTCTTCAACCCTAATGCCTTTGAGAGCAACGAAGAGCAGCAGATGTTCTACCAGAAGCTGGCGCAGAAAGGCATACAGCCCACACAGATACAGGTGAAGGGCGAGAACGGTGTGACACAGCAGATACTGATACCGGCGGCGGATGTCTATTACCGCGGACGCGAGACCACCGTGCAGCTGCTGCAAAGCCAGAAGTACGTGAGTGACGCCGACCTGCTGAACAACAGCATACAAAACCTTGAATATAACCTCAGCAGCGCCATACGCGCTCTGGCACGTGGAGAGAAGCGCAGCATAGGCTTTCTGCAGGGACACGGTGAACTCGCCGGACCCGTGCTCTACGACTTCCAGCGCTCGCTGCAGGAGTTCTACAGCCTCGACTACGTCACCATCGATGGACAGATACAAGCCCTCACGGCACACCGCATGAGCGAGAAGGACTCCAGCTACAGTTTCTATAACCTCTACGACCTCATAATCGTTGCCAAGCCGACGCAACCCTTCAGCGAGAAGGACCAGTACATTCTGGACCAGTATATCATGTACGGCGGCAAGGTGCTGTGGCTGCTCGACGCCGTGGATGCCGACCTCGACAGCCTGGCATCGCGCGGACAGTTCATAGCGACACGCTTCCCGCTGGATATCGATGAGATGCTTTTCACCTATGGCGTTAGGGTAAACCCTGACCTTGTGATGGATGTGCGCTGCCGTCCGATACCGATACAGGTGGGCATGGTTGGCGAAAAGCCGCAGTTCGAGTTCCGCCCATGGTTCTACTTTCCTGAGATAGTGCCACTGGCCGACCACCCCATAGTTAGAAACCTCGACCTTATCAAGACCGACTTTGTGAGCACCATAGACCTCATCGACAACGACGACGTGAGGAAGACTGTGCTGCTGACAACATCGGAGTATACGAGGGTTAAGAATGCCCCGGTAATGGTGGATCTGGCCGATGCTCAGGGTGAACCAGACCAGCGCCTCTACACCCGCGGCCAGCGTCCAATAGCGGTGCTGCTGGAGGGCAATTTCCGCTCGGCCTGGCGCAACCGCCTGTCGCCCGACTTCAAAGCAAATGAGGCCATGGGCTTCCGCAACGAGAGCGGTGACAACAAGATGATTGTCATCTCCGATGGCGACATAGTGCGCAACCGCTTCATAGCCGCAGAGGGGGCCGTGCTGCCTATGGGATACGATTTCTACACCCAGACGCAGTACGCCAACAAGGAGTTACTGCTTAACGCTGTGAATTACCTCGTGGGTGACGATGGCCTCATGGCCTCGCGTTCGCGCAACATCAAACTACGCAAGCTCGACGTGATGAAGGTCAAGGAGGATCGCACCAAATACCAGATAATCAACGTAGCATTACCCGTGGCGCTCCTGGCTTTGGCCGGCGCTGTCATCGTAATTGCACGCAGAAAGAAATATAGAAAATAAATGAAGAAAAGAAACATCATAATCATCGTCGCGGTGGCGGCAGTGTGCATCGTGGCACTCATTGTGGCACTGCATGGCTCGCGCAAGGCGACATTCAAGCAAAACTACCACATTGAAGATACTGCTTCGACAACGCGCCTCTTCCTGGCCGACAAGCAGGAGGGCCAAGTGTTATTGACCCGTATGGGCGACTCGACATGGATGGTGGACGAGAAATACATAGCCAACCAAGCTATGGTTGACTTATTTTTGGAGACTCTGCACTCGATGCGCATACGCCAACAGGTGAATCGCAACGCTGTGCCGACAGTAATCAAGAACCTCTCGTCGAAAGCCATTAAAGTGGAAGTCTACCAACAAGTGCCATTCATCAATTGGTTCGGCGGTCGACTACAGCTGTTCAAACGAGAGAAGCTCACCACCACCTACTACGTGGGCAGCGAGACCAAAGACATGCTGGGAAGCTATATGTTCCGCGAGGGCGACAAGGTGCCATGTGTTATCTATATACCTGGCTTCCGTGGTTTTCTTACGCCACGTTTCGTCACCGACCCCCTGAAATGGCGCAGCCACACGATTGTGGACCTCGATGCCAAGTCGATAGCACGCATAGAACTGGAGATACCGGCCAACGAAGGTGAGTCGTTCGCCGTAGTGAACAACGGTGCAGGCTTCGATATGGAGCTGCTGCAAAGCCATACCCGCGTGCCGGCTTTCGACACCATGAGGATGGCAGCTTTCATTGCCTCCTTCTCGTGGCTCAACTTCGACGAGTTCGCTTCCATTGTGCCCAACAGCAATGACAGCAGTCTCATGGGAGCACCGCGCACCATTCTGCGCATCACTGATACAACAGGTACCACACATGAGGTGTTCACCTACATCAAATACGTCAACCCAGACGACCTGGAGCTCGTATCGAATAAAGACATGTACGAGACATTCGACGTCAACCGTCTCTATGCCATCATCGACCGCAAGGACACGGTACTGATACAGTACCACGTGTTCGATAACATACTGCAGCCTGCGAGCTACTTCCTCGGAGCCGATACCAAACTTGATGTTAAATGAAGCCTCTGATACTGATAACCAACGACGACGGAGTGGATGCACCTGGCATCATAGCCTTGACAGGTGTGGCTCGAGAATTCGGCGATGTGGTGGTGATGGCTCCACGCAACAATGCATCATGTCTGAGTCACAGCCTCACCACACAGCGACCTTTGCGTGTATATGATGTGAAGAAAGAAGAGGGGCTGGATGTCTATTGCTGCGACGGCACGCCGGCAGACTGCGTTAAGCTGGCCGTCACCCATTTCTGCCCGCATAAGCCTGACCTCGTGCTCTCCGGTATCAACCATGGCAGCAACAGCTCCATCAACGTGCTCTACAGCGGCACCATGGGCGCAGCAATTGAAGCCTCTGTGCTTGGTCTTAATGCCATAGGATTCTCTCTACTGAGCCACAACCACCAAACAGACCTTACTCCGTGTATCCCCTATGCCCGCCAAATAATCGGCCACGCACTGGAACACGGCCTGCCCGAGTTTGTGTCGCTTAACGTCAACATACCGCACATATCAGCCGACAAGATTAAAGGCATCCGTGTATGCCACGAAGCCAAGGCTCAGTGGCTCGACAGTTTCGAGCAGCGTGTAGACCCGCGAGGACAACGCTACTGGTGGCTCACGGGAAAGTTCGTATGCGATAACCCTGAAGAAGATAGCGACGAATGGGCTCTCACCAACGGCTATGTCAGCGTAGTGCCCGTCAACGCAGACTTCACAGCATACAAAGCAATCAAAAGTCTTAAACAACTGGTATGAAGAAGTTTTTTGCACAGGACAAAATAATAGTGGGTCTCGTGGCTGGATTGGGGGCCGAATTGGGGTTCTGTCTGGCACTGGCCTTAGGTCTGCTGATAGCCGGCGAGCCATTGATGGCTCATGTGCGCTGGTTCGGTGGCATGTTCATCCCACTCATCCTCGTGTTACACCATTATGCTAAAGGCCGAACACAGCTGCGTGTGACCAAAACGCTCATCGTGGTCTTCTTCGTCACTTTCCTGGCATTCATGTTCTACATTCTCAAAACCAAAGCCCTCGTGTTGCAATGAAGTATTACCTCATAGCAGGAGAAGCGTCTGGCGATCTGCATGGAGCCAACCTGATGCGGGCGCTGCTGGAGAAAGACCCACAGGCGGAGTTCCGATTCTGGGGCGGCGATGACATGTCATCTGTCGGTGGTACACCAGTGCGTCACATACGCGACCTTGCTATTATGGGCTTTGTCGAGGTACTGGCCCACCTGCGCACGGTGCTGGGCAACATAGCTTTCTGCAAACACGACATTGCGCAATGGCAACCCGATGTGGTTATTGGTATCGACTATCCTGGCTTCAACCTCAAGATTGAGAAGTGGGCACATGAACACGGCCACAAGACAGTACATTATATCTCTCCCAACCTCTGGGCTTGGAAGAAAGGACGCATCAAAGGCATGCGGCGTACTCTTGACCGACTCTGCTACATACTGCCTTTCGAGGAACAGTTCTTTGCCGACAATGATATGCCGCAGGCTGTGTATGTAGGGCACCCGCTGCTGGATGCGATAGCCAACCATCAGCTTAACACTACACGCTTAACGCTTGACACAGACAAGCCCATCGTCGCCCTGCTACCCGGCAGTCGGCGCCAAGAGCTCAAGAACAGCCTGCCGCAGATGGTGCGTCTGGCCAAGCATCACAGAGAATACCGGTTCGTGGTGGCTGGCATGAGCCTGCTCGGCGAAGCCATCTACCGCCAATTTATCCCCGCCGGAAGCAACATAGACATCGTCTACGACCAGACCTACAGCCTGCTGTCACAAGCACATGCCGCCGTTGTCTGTTCCGGGACAGCCACCCTTGAGGCAGCCCTCTTCAACGTGCCACAGGTGGTCTGCTATAGCGGCAACCCCATCTCCTATCTCATTGCCCGAGCCGTCGTAGGGCGCCGCATACAATATATCTCGCTGGTCAACCTTATCGCCGACAGTCCCGTCGTCACCGAACTTATACAGGACGATTTCAACTCTACCAAACTGGAGCGGGAATTCAACCTCATTGCTGACGACAAAGCCAACCGCGAACGCATTTTGCATGAGTATGCCGACATGCGCGCACTACTCGGCGACGGCGGTGCCTCATCGCGTGTCGCTCAAGCCATTATAGACATTATCAGATGAAACGCCTGCTGCTCATACTCACACTGATACTTGCCGTCCTGCCGGTGCGGGCCGACCACATACGCGTGCGACTCTTCTCAACAAACAGCATCAGCACTCTCAATATAAGCTTTGATCTGGGCAACTACAATCTCTATGCCGACAACGACACCCTACTCGAGGATATGGTGGGCGAAGGGCGCTCCGTGCTTATCCGTGCCCAGAAAAACGGCCTGCACGTCAGCGTCAACGAGGACGACTACGGCACATTCAAAAAGGTGCGGCTCGTCGCCACCGACACAGCCTGCATCCTATGCCTTAACCCTGAAGGCTGCAAGCAACGCACCTATGAGGGCAACCTCGAGATAACACCACTGGCAGGTAACAAACTGCTCCTTGTCGGTGATGTGGAGTTCGAGACATACATCGCCGGAGTAGTGCAGAGTGAAATATACGGCCAGCAAAGCGACATATTCCGCATTCAAGCCATAATCAGCCGTACCTGGGCGCTCCGCAACCTTAACAAACACTCCGCCGACGGCTACAACTTCTGCGACGGCGTACACTGTCAGGCTTACCTTAACCGTTGCATACGTCCGGATATTATGCTTGGCGTCATACAAAGCAGCGGCGAAACACTTGTCGACAGCAGCGGCAACCTCATCGAAACACCTTTCCACTCGAATAGTGGCGGCCAGACTGCCAATTCTGAGGATGTATGGCGCACCGCACTACCCTATCTCCGCTCCGTCGAGGACACTTTCTCTTTCAATATGCGTCAGAGCGACTGGGTTAAGACGATAAACATGGATCGCTGGCTTAACTACTTTGCCAAAACACACAAGCTCAATACCTCCGACAGCACAGTACGCGACAGCCTGCTACATTTCTATCAGCCTGTCAGGCAGGCACGTATCCTTGGTGTACCACTTACACGTGTACGCCTCGACTGGCAACTCAAATCCACCTTCTTCTCTGTCTCCGTGGACAGTGCTTCAAACAGCGTCATCCTCAACGGTCACGGCTACGGCCATGGCGTTGGCCTCAGCCAAGAAGGATGCATACGCATGGTTACTTTAGGCATCGCCTACGACTCTATACTTCGTCACTACTACACCGGTGCCCGCCTCCACCACGATCCATCCGTGGGCAGCCACTATGTGGAGAACTACACCGCACAACTCTCACGTATCATCGAGGAGGACAGCCAACGCAGCACACAGGTACGCTCCAAGAAAGACGACTGGCTCGGACGACTCTTCCGCATCCGCGACCGTGAGGAGCGCGAGGAAATATATATCGAGGAAGAGCAGGATAACGAACAGGACTGGCAATACGAATGGTAAACAACAAAACATCATAAGTCATGAAAAAGACCCTCATCATCACAATCATCAGCCTCCTTGTGGGCACAGCTTCTGCCCAGGTCAACTGGCATACCATCTCCGACGCCGCACAGGCAAAGATAGGTTCACGCCTCTACATCGTCGACTTCTACACCAACTGGTGCGGATACTGCAAGAAGATGGACCGCCAGACATTCACCGACCCCACGGTGGCCTCAATTATGAACAAATACTACTACCCCGTGAAGTTCAACGCCGAAGGCTCAGAGACAGTCCGCTGGAACGGCCGCGTTTATCCCCCTGCCACTGCCGGACAGAACAAGGTGCATGTCTTCGCTCAGGCCACCCTCGGCCAACGCGTCGGCTTTCCCTCCTTCGCCATCTTCCGCGCCGACGGTACACTGCTCACCGTCATCCCCGGATTCTATCCCCCAAAGGAGTTCACCGCCATACTATGGTACTTCGCTTCGGGCGACAACACCAAGTACTCTTACGACAAATACATGCAGATCTTCGACAATGAGATTCGCGCCGAAATGGAGAAAGCCCTCAAATAACCCGTAACCTGTAAACCGTAACCTGTAACCTGTAACCCGTAACCTGTAACCCGTAACCTTTACACACATGGGACTATTCGATTTCGTACACAAGGATAAATCTGCCGAGCGCCAAACTCTCGACAATGGCCTTGCCAAGACCAAGGAGAGCCTATTCCAGAAACTCACCAAGAGCATCCTCGGCAAATCCACCGTCGACGATGACGTCCTCGACAACCTCGAGGAAACCCTCATCACCTCCGACGTGGGCGTCGACACTACCCTCAAGGTCATAGAAAAGCTGCAGGAACGCATACGCCGCGACAAATACATCAGCACCTCAGAACTCAACTCCATCCTCCGCGCCGAGATAGCTCAGCTGCTTCGTCACACCGACAATGACTTTCCAGCCGACTTTGGGTCTCCGCTGCCCAAAACACCCTACGTCATCCTCGTCGTGGGCGTCAACGGAGTAGGCAAGACCACCACCATCGCCAAGCTCGCCTACCGCTACAAACAAGCCGGGCGCAGCGTCATGCTCGGCGCAGCCGACACTTTCCGCGCCGCCGCCGTCGAGCAACTCATGCTGTGGGCCGAACGAGTGGATGTTCCTATCGTACAACAGGGCATGAACGCCGACCCCGCCTCTGTGGCCTACGATACCCTGCAGAGCGCTCTCGCCAAAGGCTCCGACGTCGTCATCATCGACACCGCTGGACGCCTGCACAACAAGGTGGGACTCATGAACGAGCTCACCAAGATACGCCGCGTCATGCAGAAGCTCGTCCCCGACGCACCGCATGAGACTCTCCTCGTCCTCGACGCCTCCACCGGCCAGAACGCTGTCGAACAAGCTCGCCAGTTCACCGCCGCAACCGACGTCAACGCTCTCGCTCTAACGAAACTCGACGGCACCGCCAAAGGCGGCGTAATAATAGGCATCTCCGACCAGTTCAAGGTCCCGGTGCGCTACATCGGCCTCGGCGAGAAGATGACCGACCTCCAGATCTTCAACCCCGACGAATTCGTGGACTCTCTTTTCGAATAACTGTCCACTACACACTACCCACTACCCACTGTCCACTACCCTCTATGAAAATCAACATCATCACCCTCGGCTGCTCAAAGAACACCGTCGACAGCGAGAACCTCGCCACACAACTCACCGCCCAGGGACACACCGTCCATTTCGACCGCGCACGCAACGACTGCGACGTCATCATCATCAACACATGCGGCTTCATCGGCGATGCCAAAGAGGAGAGTATCAACACCATACTGCAACAGGTTGCCGTTAAAACACGCGGACGCAAAGCACGCAAGCTGATAGCCTGCGGCTGCCTCGTGGAGCGCTACAAAGAGGAGCTCGCCAAGGAGATGCCCGAGGTCGATGCTTGGTACGGTGTGCACGAGTGGGACAAAATAGTTTCAGACCTTAAAGACCCTAAGAACCCTCAAGACCTTAAAGACCCCGCCCGCTGCCTTTCCACGCCTTCCCACTACGCCTACCTCAAGATTGCCGAAGGCTGCAACCGCAGCTGCTCCTACTGTGCCATACCCCTAATCCGCGGCGCTCACAAATCAATACCCATCGACGAACTCGTGGCCGAAGCCAAGTTCCTAGTCGCCAACGGCGTCAAGGAGCAGATAGTCATCGGCCTGGACACAACCTGGTACGGCGTCGGCCTCTACCACCGCCGCGCCCTCGGCGAGCTGCTCGACCGGCTTGCCACCGAAAGCGGCGCCTCCTGGATAAGACTCCACTACACCTACCCCGCCTCCTTCCCAGAGGACGCCATCGACGCCATCGCCAACCACCACAATATCTGCAACTACATCGACATACCCCTGCAGCACATCAACAGCCGCATACTCACCTCCATGCAGCGCGGCATCGACCGCGAAGGCACCCTGCGTCTCCTCGACCGCTTCCGCCAGAAGCTGCCCTCGGCAGCCATCCGCACCACCCTCATTGTAGGCTACCCCGGAGAGACCGAGGCAGACTTCGAAGAGCTCAAGGAGTTCGTGCGCCAGGCACGCTTCGACCGCATGGGCTGCTTTGCCTACTCGCCCGAGGAGGGCACACCGGCAGAGCCGCTCGGCGACCCTGTACCCGACGAGGAGAAGCAGCGTCGCGTCAGCGAACTCATGGCCATCCAAGAGGAGATATCCCTCGAAAAAAACCAAGAGCGCGTAGGCAAGGTGTTCCGCTGCCTCGTCGACCGCATAGAAGACGAGTACATCGTAGCCCGCACCGAATACGACAGCCCCGAAGTCGACGACGAAGTCCTCATCCCCACTCAGACAATCAAGCATTCAAGCATTCCTGCAATCACTCCTGGCACCTTCATCAACGTCCGCATCACCGACGCCACAGAGCATGACCTCTACGGCGAGATAACACATATTTGAACCAACATTCTCAACATGTCAAAGAACACACCCACCCCCGTTTCCGGAAGTGGGTGTATATAATATAAGGCCCTCCCGAGCGGAAGGACCTTTTTTAACCAAACTTTAACGTTTATGTTATTTTATCACTACCACCCTGCGGGCTGGGTAGTCGCCGATTTTGACCATATAGGTACCTGCTGCCGGCACATCCAACCACAGCGGCATGTAATCGTCGCGCTTGGTGGCCAAAATTCGCCCACTGACATCATACAGCGTCACCGTGTTGCCGTCGGCTCCCTCTACCACTATCTGGCCGTTGCGCTGGTAAACCTTCGCGTCTATAGTCTTCACCTCACCAACTCCAGCGGTGATAGTATCATGGATGTAAATAGTGTCGTATATAGTATCAATTACGACAGACGTGTCATGAATGAATATTGTATCAACCTGTTCAATATACGCCGTAAACACAGAATCCATAGATACATTTACATAGCGTGGATTATTGGTGTTGCCATCGTTCCATGCTGTAAAATGATAATTGGCAGAAGGGACAACACTCAATTGGGCAGATGCACCTATAGGATAATCTCCGCCACCTAACACCAGCCCATGCAGACTATCATTTATGGCAGTTGAGATGTTGTAGTAACAGCTTCCATCATTCACAATATTGGTATACACATTCCAAAATGGCGCACTTTGATAAATCTCAGCCGATCCACAGGGTACGGTAATTAGAATGTTTGTCGGAAGGCCGTTGAATGTAGCCGATGCTATTACAGGTGGTACAGCACTTAGAAGTTTTATCTCTGTAATACCAGTACATCCGCTATAAGCGTAGTCTCCTATAGTGGTCACCGATTGCGGTATGGTGAGTACTCCTGTGAGTTCACTACACTCATAAAAAAGCCCAATAGGAATAATATTTACATTGGGGCCGTAGGATATTGTGTCTATATGACAGCCTGAAAAAGCTCTATACGCAGTATTGCACATTGATGCATTGTAATTCACCTGATGTAGATTGCTGCAATTTTGAAAAGCAGTATTTCCTATGTATAAAACAGAATCAGGGATTGTAATTTGTGTAATTCCACTTAATCCGGAAAATGCTTGGTCTGGAATTGCCTTGACGTTACTACCTATAGTCAGATTTGTCACGCTTTCAGAACTTCCGAACAGTGGAAGTAGACTTGTATTTATGCAGCTGTCCGCATTAAATAAAATCGTTGTGAGGTTTTGTCCAGAAAACTTTGCGCTGTTTCTCACATGTTTCCCGATTATTACCGTGTCGACTTGGCACTGATGTTTAAAAGGCTGCAAACCATCAGCCCAGTTCTGCATGTTTTCTGCATCATAATACAATTTGTTGATTTCACAATAATCGAAGGCCTGTGTGCCCACAGTTGCCTGGGGACCAATAAAAACATAAGAAAGATTTGAGCAATTGTAAAAGACTTTGTTTGTATAATATATCTGTTGACCGCCATGACCGTTGGCAATGGCTCCCGAAGGAACAATCAGCGTGTCCAGGCTTGAACAATAGGCAAATGCCCCATAATCTATCGTTTCCAAGCCATCAGGAAGTATGGCTGAATGAAGAGAGGTGCAGTTATAGAAAGCCCTATACCCTATAGTTGTTAACCCATTGCCGAAGTGCACAGACGATAGGTTGGAGCAACCAAAGAATGCCTCCGGCCCAATAGAAGTAACTGAGTTGGACATTGTGACGGTACGGAGAGTGGAACAATTGTAAAAGGCGCTATTATCGATTTGTGTAACGGTATTTGGAATAATAGCATTTGTAAGTCCGGTAATGTAACCAATCACTATCCTGGGATCAGTATCAAGATAAATAAGGCTATCAGGAATATTTTGATTCTGACCAGAGCAATCTCCATCATATTGAATATTTGTAAAGGAACTCCACTCAGGTGCATTTTGGTATGCCTCCATGGTGCCGCAGGGAACATACAAGTGTAAAGTACTTTGGTTAGAAATGGCAAAGTTGGACAAATACGGTGGATTAATTGCTCTTATTAAGACCGTGTCCAACTGGTAACACCAGTCAAAAGCCTGATAACATATACTGTCAACCGAGGTGCCTAATTCTAATTTCTCGATATTATCATTAAGCAGGAAAGCGTATTCACCTATAAATGTAACCGAATCGGGGATTCTCCACGTATCTATCAGTCTGCAACCAGCGAATGTACCATGTTCAATTCGTTTTAGTCTACTGGGTAATTCTATATGCACCAATGCCGTGCTACAGTTTTGAAAACATTCCCTTTTTAACTCAATCACATTTTCTGGAATATTCACTTGGGCTAATGCATAGCAATCTTTAAGAACATGGGTGTCAATGACGGAAATACTTTCACTTAAGGTGGCCTGCTGAAGATTAATACAATGCTCAAAGGCCGACTTTCCAATTGTTGTCACAGTGTTGGACATTGTAACAGTACGGAGAGTTGGACAATAATAAAAGGCGCTGTCTTTAATATGAACTACAGAACTTGGGATAATCACATTAGTAATCCCCGGCACATATCCAATCACGACACTTAAACTATTGTCAGAGAACATAAGGCTATCAGAGACAATTGAGGTTTGGCCAGAGCAATCTCCATCATACTGAATATTTGTAAAACCCCACCCCGGTGCATTTTGGTATGCCTCCATGGTACCACAAGGGATATATAACGTGCAACTACTATAGACGCTAAAAGCATTGTCAGTTAATGTCGGTGGTATAGTGGACTGGCAGTACACCGATGTCAGGCCAATGCAACCGTCGAATGCATATTGACCAATATTGGTCACCGAGTTGGAAATGGTGATAGTGGTCAGTCCGCTGCAGTTGGAGAACGCCTGATCGCCTATCGTGGTGACGCCGTCGGGGATGATAACGGAGGTCAGTCCGCTGCAGTTGGAGAAAGCAGAATTGCCTATCGAGGTGACGCCACTGCCGATGGTGACGGAGGTCAGCCCGCTGCAACCATAGAAAACATAGGGTTTGATTTCTGTCACGCTCTCAGGAATCATAAGATTGGTGATTTCTGAACCTCCGATTGTCAGGTTGTGAGATAGACATCCAGGATTAGCTGTACGACCACTAAATGTAATGCCACACCACTCTGCAATTGTTCCATTATATATTGTAGAGGTCAGCCCGTTGCAGTTGTGGAAAGCAGAATTACCTATTTCGGTGACGCCGCTGCCGATGGTGACGGAGGTCAGCCCACTGCAAAGGTTGAAAGCATTACTACCGATCGTGGTGACGCCGTCGGGGATGGTGATGGAAATCAGCCCGCTACAGTTGCGGAAAGCACCACTGCCTATCGTTGTGACGCCGCTACCGATGATGACGGAGGTCAGCCCACTGCAAAAGTTGAAAGCACTACTACCTATCGTGGTGACGCCGTCTGGTATAGTGACGGAGGTCAGACTCCTGCAGCCCATGAAAGCAGAATTGCCTATCGAGGTGACGCCGCTACCGATGGTGACGGAGGTCAGCCCGTTGCAGTTGGAGAAAGCGCCATTGCCTATCGTGGTGACGCCGTCGGGGATGATGACGGAGGTCAGGTCACTGCAGGATCCGAAGGCAGCGTTACCGATGCTGGTCACAGAGTAGGTCGTGGTGCCGTTTGTTACGGTGGCAGGAATCTCAAGGTCGCCGCTAAGCGATGAATAAGTTGGATTACTATTTGTCTGATATGTCACCTGCGCATTGCCGTCGACAATGTTGTAGTATAACGTCTTGCCTTGATAGGTGTAGCTGAAATCGTAGGCCTTAGCGCTGTGCGGGATGGCCAAAGCCAGCAGCAAACTGGCGAAAAGGGTAAGGGTTTGTTTCATATTATTGATGTTTTTATTGATTGCTTCCTTTTTCCGACCCTCCAACGGAATGCTTATTAACCTTATACAATAAGAAAAGGCATGAGGTTATGTGCAACAATTGCAATGCTTTTCCTGCTTACAGCTTTCGCTCTCGAAAGCGACTGCAAAGATACGAAATGTTTTCCAACCGGCAAAATAATTCATGATAATTCACGGCCATTTTTGGTAATTCGTGTCAAAAAAACAATACCCTGTCAATAGGCCTTCAAAAGGTCTTCAATAGGCCCTCGGCATACCCCCGGACGGGAGCCACCAGAACACCGGCGTCGCTCCGACCCCGCTCCGTACCCGCTCCGACTGTTCACCGGTTGTTTAACGGTTTTTTGTCGGAGAGGGGTCGGACCGGAGTCGGATGGGTGGCGGAGCGCCACGGGCGCTCCTGTGGGCCGAGGTGAAGAAATTTCCTAATTCCTAATTTCTAATTCCTATTTTTTGTGTATTTTTGCAACCGGTTTTGGTCGGCCGCAGAAGGCCGATAATAGGGAACCGGGTGAGAGTCCCGGGCAGTCCCGCTGCTGTGAGCCTCAACCGTTTAGGCACTCCGAAGACCACTGTGCGCTGCCACAGGCGCATGGGAAGGGGGAGCGCCGGAGGCAAGCCAGAAGACCTGCCAAAGCCAAGAAAAGGAATGAAGCCCTCGAGGAAAGGACGGAAATGAGCATTTTCAAAAGATATTGGAGAGCCGCGTTTCTCGCCGTGTTTGTCGCCGCGCCGCTGGCGCCGCTGGCACAGGACACCGTGCGCTCGCTCGACGAGGTGGAGGTCTCCTCTCAGCGCGCTCCCGCCACCATGCGCACCGCCGTGCCGACGCAGGTGATGGACATAGAGAAGATTGAGGCACAGGGGGCACTGCAGCTCAGCGACGCCATCAAGCAGATGGCCGGCGTGACCCTGAAGGACTACGGTGGCGTGGGCGGCCTGAAGACTGTCTCGGCACGCGGCCTCGGCACCCAGTTCTCAACGCTCACCATCGACGGCGTGGCGGTGGACAACTCGCAGAACGGCCAGGTAGACCTCGGCCGCTACCTGCTGGGCAATGCAGCCTACGTGAGCCTCAGCCAGGGACAGCAGCAGGAGAGCCTGCTCTCGGCGCGCGCCTACGCCGCAGGCAACGTCATAAGCCTCGTGAGCGCCGAGCCACGCTTCTTCCTCGCCGAGCGCACCAACCTGAAGGTGGGCATGGAGTTGGGCTCCTTCAACATGCTCTCCCCCACCCTGCTGTGGGAACAGAAATGGAGCAAACGCCTCAAGAGCAGCCTGTGGGTGAACTACATCAAGAGCGACGGCGACTACCCCTTCACGCTCTACTACACCCTCGACCACAAGGGCAAGACAAGCCGCGAGCAACGTCTGCACTCGGCGATGCACATGTTCACCGCCGACGCCTCGCTGTTCTACACCATAGCCCGCGACAACATGCTGACGGCCAAGATGCACTATATGCGCGGCATGCACCAGCTGCCGGGCCCTGTGCAGCTCTACAACCAGCTGCCGTCGGCGGAAAACACGCGCGAGGAGGTGGCTTTCGGACAACTGCGCTGGCGCGTGGAGCGCGAGAAGGTGAAATGGCAGCTGCTCGCCAAAGCGCAGCAGACGTGGGACTTCTACGAAGACAGTGCAGCGGCCAACAGCACACACTACCTGCACAATGAGTACCTGCAACGCGAGGCCTACCTCAGCGGCAGTGGAGCATGGTCGGCGACAGAGTGGCTCGACATAAATGCCTCGGTGGATGCCGCCAGCAACTGGCTCAACTCCAACCTGCAGCAGCGCTATGAGGTGCAGCGCACCAACCTGCTCGGCGTGGCCGACATCAGGCTGCACCACAAAGGCTTTGAGGCTCGCACACACCTGCTGGCCACGCTGATACGCGACCGTGTGGTAGACCTCGACACCACGCCCCTCTACCACCGCCTCTCGCCCTACGCGAGCATCATGTACACTTTCGCAGGCGGCACCACGCTTCGCTACTTCTACAAGGAGACCTACCGCGCCCCCAACTTCAGCGAGCTCTACTTCTTCACCATGCCACGCGCCCTGCGCCCGGAGTGCGCCCGCCAGCACAACGTCGGTGTCACGCACACCGCCGAACGGTGGGGCGGCACGCTGGACATGTATTACAACCGCGTAACCGACAAGATAATAGCCATACCAACGCAGAACATGTTCCTTTGGAGCATGCAGAACATAGGCAAGGCCGAGATACTGGGCATTGATGCCACCTGTGAACTCCAATTCTCAATTCTCAATTCTCAATTCTCAACCCACCTGAACTACAGCTTCCAGCATGCCGTTGACCGCAGCGACCCCATGAGCAAGAGCTACGGGCACCAGATAGCCTACACTCCGCGCCATAGCGGCGGCGCCTCGCTGCGCTGGGAGAACCGGTGGGTGAACCTCGGCGCGTCGGCCATGGTGGTGGGTGAACGCTACTACCGCATGCAGAACAGCGACGCCACCCGCATGCCAGCCTACTGCGACCTCGGGCTCATAGCTGACCGCAAGATAGATCTGCGCTGGGGCACCATGACCATACAAGTACAGGTGCTCAACCTGCTTGACACACAATACGAGGTGGTGCGCTCCTATCCAATGATGGGACGCAACTACCGACTGAAGATAACGTACGAACTATAAGAACTAAGAAATGAAAAGACTGACAATGGCAATAACCCTGTTGCTGGCAACAGCAATGGTATCGTGTACCAAAGACACCCCAAAACCAGAAGAGCCAAATACACAAACAGGCCAACAGGTGACAGCGACACAGAGCGACTACAGCGCTGGCGCCGCACAGAAACCACGCTACATGGCCCGTCACGACGGCAAAGTGTACGTCACTTGCGGCTACCCTCCGGCGATACTGCGCATCGACACCGCCAGCGGCGTTATCGACCGCATGCTGAAGTTCAACACGCAATACGACCTTGAGGGGATAGCTGTGGCTGCAGGCAAGCTCTTCGTGGCCAGCTCATGGACCACCGACGCCTCAAGCACAATAATATACGACAACCGGGTGTTTGTGGTGGATATAAGTACCTTCAGCCTGACAGATGTAATAAGTGTGCCCGCCGACCCGCAGCGCATAGTAGCCGTAGACAACAACCATGTGCTGGTCAGCTGCGGCAACGGCTATAATGTAACTACAACTTCGGCACTGATAGACGCCACCTCACACGCCGTAACGGAACTGGGCCGAGAGATGACGGCCTTCGATGTCAGCGGCGGACTTGTTTACACATACAGTGGCGGATACGGCACTCCAGCATCATTCTACCGCCTCGACCCGTTAGCCAACACGACCGTGGACATCCTCGACGGATGCGGTATCACGTACCCCTACAGCATCAACTGCATCGGCGACCGCATATTCGTCACCACACAGGACATCTACGGCGGCGCCGGTGATGTAGTGTGCTTCAACACCGACGGCACACAGCTGTGGCGCTGCGAGGCCGGCATGCTGCCGTCCAAGGTAGTAGCCCTCGGCGACGGCACTGCTTACGTGCTCAACGAAGGCAACTGGGGCGCCAACGAAGCGTCGCTGAGCCGCGTAGACATGACAACAGGAGTTATTACCAACAACGTCTTCGGCACAGCCAACGGCCGCGACCTTGGCGATGTGGCACAGGACCTTGTGGTCTACGGCACAAAGGCCTATGTCACCGTGAGCTTTTCTAACACGGTGGAAGTCGTCAGCATCAGCGACAACATATCAAGACAAATACAGCTATAAAGCTACTGCGCCGCAATGTAGTCGAGCACCTTGCGCTTGTCGCTGCTGAAGGTGAGGGTATTCACAGCCACAGTATAGTTTACCTGGTCTACACAGTAGTGATAAGCATACTTGAGGAAATCAACGCGGGAATTACTGAAGTCTATCGTCTGCGCCAAGCGCGCTATCTGCTCGGCGTTCAGCGTTGCTGCAGAGGCGACGATAACCTTTGCCAATGCCAGACGGTCACTGTCGAACGACTGCCCCTTGAGGCGCACAATCATCGAGTCCACCTGCTCTTCGGTATATACCACTGCGGTGTCCTGCGACGCTGCCTCATTGACAACGACGACAACAGGACGCTGTCCCGCATATGTCTTGGGCACCTTCAGCTCCGGCAACGGTTCCACATAGTCTGCACGGTTGTGCGCCGGTGTATACAGATACAAGCGCTCAAGACGCCTGTCGTAGTTTATATTCACCATCACATTGGGTTCTCCCGGACGCAAGCTCAATACAGCGGCTTTCTCTACAGGGCGTTTCAACACTACGATGACCTCATGGGTCTGCGAACTCACATCATTCACCAGTACTCGCGTCTGCGGCATATGGTTTTGCAATTCGCCGTCAATAAACACTGAGAACGCTTCACCATGCTGGCTCTCGAAGCGTACAGTATGGCGTTGCGGCGCCGGAGCGCCACCCTTCTGCGCCATTCCTACAGCGCACACAAGGCATAAAAACAGGCTTAGTATAACTCTTTTCATTCTACCTTAATCTATGGTCACGGAAATACATGCTGTCCACATATCGCCCCTCTTCGCCGTGCAAAGCCATCGCGAACTCCTCAAAAGAGCGGTGCTCCATGTAGACATGGTTGTAGACATCGCCCACGTTGTCGATGAAGTGGGCGTCGCTGTCGGTGATGAAGGTGAAGCGCTTGAGGTAGGCGAATTTCTTCACCATCTCGTCGCGCGTGGTGCGGGCATT
>JAEEGH010001090.1_pt1 | contig 81149 bp, 66 predicted proteins | sample 9134181 | NCBI WGS metagenome assembly JAEEGH01 (sample SAMN16246544, study PRJNA631951) | gut metagenome | biome: gut microbiome; feature: rumen; material: DP-attached | host: Bos | place: Iran: Karaj | collected 2018-10 | reverse complement strand
GCCGAGTGGAACAAGAAGGCTGAGGACCTGGCTGCCCGCTTCATCAAGAACTTCAAGAAGTACGAGGGCAATGAGGCTGGTAAGGCTCTGGTAGCTGCAGGACCGAAGCTATAATAAGCTTAAGCTTAACTTGATATAGGCTGCGCCGAAAGGCGCGGCCTTTTTTGATGCAAGTCAAAAAACGGGGCGATAGCGGCAAAAACCTCCCGCTTTTAGCCTCAAACCTCTAACCTTTGTCGTACCTTTGCATTGTAATCGTGACGATTATGCATTTTTAGTTATTCATTAGGTTAGTAGTTTTATATCATTAAGGTAAAGATTATGTTATTAGATTTTCAAACAACGGTATTGTTGGTAGTTGTTGCCATTGTGACAGTATTGAGTGTCTTGACACTAATACATACCGACGTCCGTTAGGAAAGAGCACGGGGTGAGCGATTCATACCGCGCTCTTTTTTTTGTTTACAAAACCTAAAATATGCGTTTTTATGATATATTTAACTTAATAAAAGGCAGAAAAATGTGGCTATTTGCGGAATTGTGCGTAAATTTGCACCCAAAAACTGAAAATGAACCGACTGATGAAGAGATATTTTGTGCTGTTGTGTGCAGTGCTGACCATGATGCTACTTCCTACATCATGCCTGAAAGGCAGCGATGACAACGGTGCGACGGTCTTTAATGACATGGGCGTCACCCACTTTTACATAGGAACCATGAAGCGTTATGTGCCGACAGAAACAGGAGGAACGAAACGGACCACGGTTGATGGTTCTACCTACAACTTCCAGATTGACCAACAGCAGCGGCGCATCTTTAATACCGACTCGTTGCCTGTTGGCACCGATATCACCAAAGTTCCCTGTACCATCACCGCCTACAACAACGGCGGACTCTACCTGGAGGACCTGGAGGACAAGGACGTCCTGCAGATTTACTCCAGTACGGACTCCATCGACTTCTCCGTGCCCCGTAAGCTGCGCGTCTATGCCTACGGCACCGCCAACTACTCCACCTATACCATCACCCTGAACGTACACAAGGAAGACGGCGATGTGTTCAGGTGGACGAAGATGACTGCCGACGACGTGCTGAAGGACCTGACGGCCGTCCGTCTGATGACGATGGGCGAAAAGCTTGTCCTGGTCGGTCGGAAGGGGAATGCCACGGTGTTCTTCTCCTCTGAGGACGGTAAGTCCTGGCAGCAGCGTTTCACGACCGTGAACATGGCGCTTTCTGCCGATGCCTGTGTCAACACGCTGTGTTTTGGCGATTACCTCTATACCCTGTCCAACGGCGAACTGCTGCGCTCCGACGACCTCGAGCAGTGGGAGACAATCTATGCGGAGACAGGGAACGAAAGTCTGAGGCGCCTGGTGGCTGCCGGAACAACCGAGATGTATGCCTATGGTGACATCGGCGAGATTCTGGTGTCGCAGGACGGCGGCTATACGTGGGAGTGGGAACTCCTGGACACCTCACCGGACTTGTTGCCGACGGAGGATGTGGCGTATGTATGCCACCAGTACAGCACGCTGAAGATGACAGACTACGTGCTGCTGGCAGGCAGTCGGAGTGCCGCTAAGTTCCCGCAGGACAAGGCAGCACAGGTATGGCATAAGATAGTGGACTACTCTGAAACGGGCGTTCCCTCGTGGTGGGCCTATATGGAGTGGGCTGAAAATAACACCAATAAGTACCTGCCCTGTTTGGAGGGACTCTCCTTGCTGCGATACGACGACCGTCTGCTGGGCATCGGCCTCTATGAGGGTATGCTGTCAGTCTTCGAGTCGCACGATGGCGGTCTGGTATGGCAGGAGAGCAACTACTACACGCTGCCTACTGACATGGACCAGGGTCTCCCCGTCAGTGTCTGCACCGACGAAGACAACTTCATCTGGCTGGCGCAGGCTACAACAGGACAGATTTGGCGCGGCCGCCTCAATAAGATGGGGTGGGAGTGAACGAATAATAACCGCTGTGATGATGAGAGGCTCGAGTACCAGATGGTTCGTGACCATGAGTTTGTCATTGGTCGTCAGTCTTTTGTCGTCGATGCACGTCAGTGCTCAGGACCAGCCCGAGTACCGTGCCGAGATAGGTGCCAGTGCCGGACTTGTCAGTTATCTGGGCGACCTGAACGGCAGTCTGCTGAAGAACCTGCAACCCATGGGTACGCTGATCGGGCGCTACAAGATGAACCCCCGTATGGCGTTGGCCTTGAACGTGGGTCTTGGACAGATAAAAGGCTCGTCGAAGGTGGACGACACCTGGTATCCTGAGGCGCAGACCAAGCTGCTGGACTTCAAAGGTACGCTGGTCGATGTCGGTGTGCGCTACGAGTATAATTTCTGGCCTTATGGCACAGGACGTGAGTACCGGGGAGCACGCCGCGTGACGCCGTTTGTGGCCTTGGGGCTGGGCGGCACCTTCGGGTCGGTCAAGGGCTCTACGTTGGAGACCGACGGCAAGAAGTCGGTGGCAGCACTCAACGTCCCTCTCGGCGTGGGCGTGAAATACAAGGTCGCCGAGCGCCTGAACTTAGGTTTCGAGTGGATGGTACACTTCACGCTCAGCGACATGCTGGACGGCATGAAGGACCCCTATGGCATCAAGAGCAGCGGACTGTTCAAGAACACCGATTGCTACAGCATGCTCAACCTGTCGCTGACCTACGACCTCTGGGCAAAATGCAAGGTGTGTCACAATGACCGTGATTAATGAGTAAGTAGAGATATGGAAGAAAACTTAGATATGAAGCGAATCCCCCAGCACGTTGCCATCATCATGGACGGCAACGGTCGTTGGGCTAATCAGCGAGGCATGGAGCGCGGCTTCGGCCATCAGGCGGGGGTGGAGACCGTACGGCGTATTACGGCAGAGTGCGTCCGACTGGGCGTGAAATACTTGACGCTCTATACCTTCTCCACCGAAAACTGGAACCGTCCGTCAGACGAGATATCAGCGCTGATGGGACTGGTGCTTACCTCGCTGGAGGACGAGATCTTCATGAAGCACCATGTGCGTTTCCGTGTGATTGGCGACATGAAGCGACTGCCCGATGAGGTACAGAAGAAGCTTCGCCAGACCGAGGAGCGAACGAAGGACAACGATGTCATGACGATGGTGGTGGCACTGAGCTATTCCAGCCGTTGGGAGATTACTGAGGCCGTCCGCCAGATCGTGACCGAGGTGCACGACATGGAAGAGCTGCCAGAGAATATTCTGAAGAACTGGGCAACGGGTGGCATCCGTGCCGAGGACATCACCGAGGAAACCATCAGCAGTCATCTTGCCACCAGTTTCATGCCCGACCCCGACCTGCTGATTCGTACAGGCGGTGAGTTGCGCATTTCCAACTACCTGCTATGGCAGATAGCCTATTCGGAACTGTATTTCTGTGACACCTACTGGCCTGACTTCGACGAGAAGGAACTGCACAAGGCCTTCCTGAGCTACCAGCGTCGCCAGCGCCGCTACGGAAAGACGGGAGCGCAGGTGGAAGGTGAAAAGGAGAAAGCGTGAAAAGGTGAAAAGGTGAAAAGGTGAAAAAGTGAAAAGGTGAAAGAGTGAAAGCCAATTTGCTACCGCTTTGATAGAAGATGAAGAAAAGAACGATATATAATATGGTGAAGTTGAATTTGAAGAAAGAACGGGTGTTGCTCTTTGCGGCATTCCTCCTTCTTCACGCTTCCTTCTTCACTGTAAAAGCACAGGATGTGATTGTCAATCCGGAGATATCCTATGCCGGCACGCCCCGCCAGTGTGAGATTGGCGGCATTGCCGTCGAGGGTGTCGAGGGCTATGAGGACTTTGTACTGACCAGTCTTTCCGGTCTTACTGTCGGCCAGCGAATCTCTGTGCCGGGCTCGGAGATTACCGAGGCTGTCAACCGCTACTGGCGTCATGGCCTGTTCTCCAGGGTGAAGATTTCTGCCGACTCCATTGTAGGCAATAAGATTTTCCTGCGCTTCTCGCTGGCTGTCCGTCCCCGTGTGAGCACCATCAACTATACCGGTGTCAAGAAGTCGGAGCGTGAGGACCTGGAGCAGAAGTTAGGCATGATGAAGGGCATGAGTCTTCATCCGAATGTCATTGACCGTGCCAAGATCCTGGCAAAGAAGTATTTTGACGGCAAGGGCTACAAGAATGCCGTCATCACCATCACCCAGCGTGACGACGTGGCCAACAAGAACATGGTCATCCTGGATGTTGACATTGACAAGAAGGCGAAGATGAAGGTGCGCGACATCATCATCGACGGCAACTACTTCCTCAGCGACAAGAAAATCAAGGGTACGCTGATTACCAAGGGTGTGTTCAAGAAGACGCATGAGGCAGGAAAACTATCGACCTTCCTGAAGTCGAAGAAGTTTACCGACGAGCGTTACGAGCAGGACAAGAAGAACCTGATAGAGAAATACAACGAACTGGGCTTCCGCGATGCCGTCATCATCGAGGACTCCGTATGGAATGTCGATGACGGTCATGTCAGCGTCTATTTGAAGGTTGACGAAGGCCAGCGTTACTACATCCGTAACATCACATGGGTGGGCAACACGGTCTATCCGACGGACTACCTGAACACCCTGCTGGGCATGAAGAAGGGTGACGTCTATAACCAGAAGCTGCTCAAGAAGCGACTCTCCGAGGACGAGGATGCCGTGGGTAATGCCTACTGGAACAACGGATACCTGTTCTATAACCTCGACCCGACGGAAATCAACGTCGTCGGCGACTCCATCGACCTCGAGATGCGTATTACCGAGGGAACGCAGGCGCACATCAGCCATGTGCGAATCTATGGTAACGACCGACTCTACGAAGAGGTGGTACGCCGTGAGTTGCGTACCAAGCCCGGCGACCTGTTCTCGAAGGATGCCCTGATGCGTTCAGCCCGTGAGATAGCCTCCATGGGATTCTTCGACCCCGAGAAGGTGCAGCCCGACGTGAAGCCGAACTACGAAGACGGCTCCGTCGATATCAACTGGATGCTGGAACAGAAGTCCAACGACCAGCTGGAGTTCTCGCTCGGTTGGGGACAGACGGGTGTCATTGGTCGTGTGGGTATCAAGTTCAACAACTTCTCCCTACGAAACCTCTTCGGCAAGAATAAGATGCACCGTGGCATCCTGCCTTCGGGCGACGGTGAGCAGCTGTCGCTCTCGGCACAGACCAACGGTAAGTACTACCAGTCCTACAGCGTGGGCTACTCCACCAACTGGTTCGGCGGCAAGCGCCCCAACGCCCTGAGTGTCTCGGCCTTCTTCTCGAAGCAGACGGACGTGAACAGCAGCTATTACAACTCTGCCTGGATGAACAACATGTACGGGTTGTACGGAGGCTATGGCACGCTCAACTCCGGCATGGTCAACTATGACGCCTATCTTGATGACGACAAGTACATACAGCTGTTCGGTGCTTCTATCGGCTGGGGCAGACGCCTGCGCTGGCCCGACGACTACTTCCAGCTGTCGCTGCAGATGTCCTACCAGCGCTATATGCTGCGTGACTGGCGTTACTTCGTCATCAACAACGGTAACTGTAACAACCTGAGCTTCGGTGTCACCCTCTCACGTGTGTCAACCGACAACCAGCTCTTCCCGCGTACCGGCTCGGAGTTTACTGCCTCGCTGAACATCACACCGCCTTGGTCGGCATTCGACAAAAAGGACTATAAGAACATGGCCAACGACGTCAATTCGGCCACCTACGAGAGCGAGCAGCAGGAGAAGTACCGCTGGATTGAGTACCATAAGTGGAAGTTCAAGAGCCGTACCTTCACCTCGCTCACCGAGGGACAGAAGTGTCTTGTCCTCATGACACGTGTCGAACTGGGTATTCTGGGCTCCTTCAACCAGTACAAGCGCTCACCCTTCGAAACCTTCTACATGGGTGGTGACGGTATGAGCGGCTACTCGTCAAGCTATGCCGAGGAAACCATCGGACTGCGTGGTTACGAGAATGGCTCGCTGTCGTCGTCGGCAGCCTATAAGGCCATGATGAACGGTGAGACGCCCTCGTCCTATAATGCCTATGCCTACGACCGCTTCACCCTCGAGCTGCGCTATCCGCTGCTGTTGGGCAATACCACCATCTACGGACTGGGCTTCCTCGAGGCAGGTAACTCCTGGGCAAATGTTGGCGACTTCAACCCCTTCGACATCAAGCGTTCGGCAGGTGTCGGTGTGCGTATCTTCCTGCCGATGGTCGGTCTGATGGGTATTGACTGGGCCTATGGTTTCGACAAGGTATATACCAACCGTACGGGCTCACAGTCACGCGGCGGCAGCCAGTTCCACTTCATCCTGGGACAGGAGTTCTGATACGTTAAACATTAAACATTAAAGATTATACATTAAAGATTAAGCATTAAAGATTAAAAAATGTTTACGACAAATAACTATTGAACGATTCAGACGTCATAACAATAAAAACTGAGAGCGTATGAAAAAGTTTTTGATTATGTTTGCCATGCTGTTATCGACAGTAGGCATGAGTGCACAGAAGTTTGCGCTGCTTGACATGGACTATATCCTGAAGAGCATCCCTGCTTACGAGCGTGCCAATGAGCAGTTGAACCAGATGTCCAAGAAGTGGCAGGCTGAGGTGGAGGCACTCCAGACGGAAGCCCAGACACTTTATAAGAACTATCAGGACAACGTGGTGTTCCTCTCCAACGAACAGAAAAAGGCTCGTCAGGAGGAGATTGTTGCCAAGGAGAAGCAGGCTGCCGAACTGAAGAAGACCTACTTCGGTCCGGAGGGAGAGCTCTTCAAGAAGCGTGCTGCATTGATGAACCCCATTCAGGAAGAAATCTATAATACCGTCAAGGAAATTGCCGAGCAGCGCGGCTATCAGCTGATACTCGACCGTGCCAGCGACAGCGGCATCATCTTCGGTTCCCCCAAGATTGACATCTCTGATGAGGTGCTACAGAAATTAGGATATTAAATTTAAAATTAAAAAATTACAAAGACAATGAAGAAATTAGTTGTAATGCTTTTGATGCTGGCCCCCGTGGCAGCATTTGCTCAGAAGTTCGGACACGTTAATGCACAGGACATCGTACAGGCCATGCCCGAGTTTGCCAAGGCACGCACGGAAATCGAGGCTCTTCAGAAGCAGTATGAGACTGACCTGCAGAGCATGCAGGACGAGTTGCAGAAGAAGGCTGAGGCCTTTGAGAAGGAAGAGGCAACCCTGCCCGATAACATCAAGCAGCGTCGTCAGACCGAGTTGCAGGAGATGTACCAGAAGATTCAGCAGAGCTATCAGGACAACCAGCAGGCGCTGGCCAAGGCTCAGCAGGAGAAGATGCAGGCCATCACCGCCAAGGTTCTGGAAGCCATCAAGTCTGTCGGTGATGCCGGAGGTTATGTCTATATCATGGATACCGCCAGTGGTATTCCTTTCATCAGCACCACGCTGAGCAAGGACGTGACAGCCGACGTGAAAGCAAAGCTGGGACTGCGTTAATATGAAGCGTATCGCTCTATCCCTTATGATGACCCTCGTGTTTGCACTCGCTGCAAATGCGCAGGGTCTTCATTTTGGCTTCATCAGCTACGACCAAGCCCTGACGTCGATGCCTGACTATGCCCTTGTGCAGACACGTCTTGCAACGCTGAGGGCACAGTACGAAGCAGAGACCCGCCGCGTAGAGGATGAGTTCAATGCCAAGTACGAACAGTTCCTTGACGGACAGCGTGACTTCCCGCCAACCATTCTCCAGAAGCGCCAGAGTGAACTGCAGGAGCTCATGGAGAAGAACATCGCCTTCAAGGAGGAGAGCCGCCGCTTGCTGGCCCAGGCAGAGGAGCAGGCCATGCAACCGCTCCGCCAGCGGCTTGACAGTGCCCTGCAGAGCGTGGGAACCTCTCGCGGCCTGGCCTTTATCATCAATACCGACCAGAACGCCTGTCCTTTCATCAATCCTGAAATGGGTATTGACGTGACACAGGATGTGCTGGAGGCTGTGAATCATTAAACCCTACAGCATGTTCAGCAGCGAAGCCGGTCCTATAGGCATCTTTGACAGCGGCTATGGCGGACTCACCATTCTGCATGGCATCCGTCAGCTGTTACCCCAGTACGACTATCTCTACTTGGGCGATAATGCCCGTGCCCCGTATGGCACCCGGTCGTTCGACGTGGTCTATGAGTTCACCCGTCAGGCCGTCGAACGTCTCTTTGCGATGGGCTGTCAGCTTGTTGTCCTCGGCTGTAATACTGCCTCGGCAAAGGCGCTGCGTACCATTCAGCAGCACGACCTGCCACTGTGGGACCCCGAACGCCGCGTGTTAGGCATTATCCGTCCTACCGCGGAGGTCATCGGTACCCTCACCCATACCCGTCATGTCGGCATCTTTGCCACCGAGGGTACCATCAAGAGCGAGAGCTACAACCTGGAGATTGCCAAGCTGTGGCCCGACATCAAGGTCAGCGGTGTAGCCTGTCCCTTCTGGGTTCCGCTGGTAGAGTATAATGAAGCCGACTCCCCAGGTGCCGACTATTTTGTGAAGAAGCGCATAGACCAGCTGATGCGCATGGATGCCGAGATAGACACCGTCATCCTCGGCTGCACGCACTATCCCTTGTTGTTACCTAAAATCCACAAGTACATCCCCCGTGGCATCCGTATTGTGTCGCAGGGCGAATATGTTGCAGAAAGCCTGCAACGCTATTTTGAGCAGCATCCCTCGTTGGAACAGCGCTGCACCCGTCATGGTAGTGTGCACTACCTGACCACCGAGAATCCCGAGAAATTCAAGGAGTCTGCCCAGATGTTCCTCCATGACACCGTAGAGGTGGAGAACATCACATTGGGATGACATCAATCTTTTGTATGTCGCTCATTGAGGGCACAAAAAAAAACGCCCGACGGGCCTCACGGTCTGCCGGACGGAAAGTGTGTGTACTTTAAACGTAACTAACTATAACTCTTACTACTTACTTATTGTTGTTATGGTACTGCAAAGGTAGTGCAAACAATCTGAAAACAGAAGGAAAAATACCTTCTGCATGTGGAAAAGGCGGAAATAGACACATGTTTTACTGAATTGTCAACACTGGATCACCGACAGGCACCGCTCATAATTGGAAATCCGACCGAGCGGAAATTGGGAGAAACCCCGGGGGAGAAGGGGAGAAACTGCCGGACTGTCAGGGAGAAACTGCCGGGGTCTTCGGATTTCAGCGGCCGCTGAAACAAATTACACCGCCCGCTGCTATTACTTTCAGCGGGCGGTGAAAACTCTTTCAGCGGGCGGTGAAACCCTTTTTTACTGTGCAATTTTGCTTGTATTTCTTTGTTGCAAAGATACAAAACAAAACGCAAAAAACCAAATGAAACGCTGATTTTCTTTGGATTCTTTTTTCCTTGTGTACCCACAACCGTATCCTGCCGATGCAAAAATGGGACCGCCCAACGAACCTTCGCGGTCAGTTGGGCGGCAAATGTTTAAGAATCAAAATAAATTCTTGTTTCACTAACGTATATAAAATGAAGTGTTTTGATGATAACTAAGACTATTTCATTTGATTTTGTGCCGAAATGAATTTTTATAATTATATATTGATGCTATATACATCTCATATTATTGTTATGCGATTAAAAAGCAAAGACAGCACGAACGGCATATGAGTCAGTTTTAGTGCCATCATAATTGCTGGTTAAAGGTCCAACTCTCCAGCTGCCGTCGTTGTCGGGGGTGGTGCCACCAGTATACCACCACGCCCACGCATATCTTGAATCATATTCTGTACTTGTCCAATAGTTACTATTACTTAATCTAGTTCCTTGTCGCTCTCTGGCAGACCAAAAAATTTTTGGTAATCCACTTTGAACTTGACCCAGTATGGGTAAATAATAATTACAGGCATCCACCATCGACTGCCACTGGAAAGCAGAGGGCAGGAACCAATGAGTTGCTCCTTTAGAACTGGGGTCAAAGCCACAAATATTTCCGTAATTCCACGCAACTTTACATGCTGGATATTCGTCATTATTATGTTGCTGAGTCCAATATAGTCCATCCATGTATTTTTTATCTTTCATGACTCCCCAAAAAAATGTTTCATTCGTAATTTGGTAGTTTCCGTTGTCTAAAACCCCATAGCTCGTCTTCCATTGGTACTTTGTAGATTCATGAATACCAGCAACTGCTTCCGGTATTTGCCACCCGTCAGCATCAAACAATGCCATGGCAAGACCGTGATTATAAGAAGAACTAGTAGAAATACCAGTATCTTGCCCCACGTAAGTAATCACTGCTATTGGGACAATCTCAGGGTCTAAGTCAGCTCCTGAAATAAGTGTTATCGGAACTTGATAGAATTTTCCAGGTTCTAAGGTAACATTATTGACTGTTTTTTTAAACCAAAACGTCAAATTATCATCATTAACATAATAGATATCTAAATTTTTATCAAAAACGTGCCCAACATGGGCATTTGTCACATTATTCTTTGTTATACCCGTTGCACGGGTAAACCAATCTCCTTTTGCAGCTCGTATTGTGCCATCTGATTTTATATCGGGAGTACCTACATTCGAATGAGTAAAGAAAGTGAATGTGGAGCCTGCTGTTGGTAGCATGGCTAAGTAAATAACGCCGCCATCTATTTTTGAACGATCTAAGTCTTCTAAATTGTATTCGTGCGTGCCGTCATTGATAATCAGAGGGTAAATACCTAAACTGTTATCCCATTCTTCTTCTGGTACGCCGTCTATTGTGAATTTGCAAATACAAAGTTGGTTTTGCAACGTCAGCGTTGGCAATGTGGCTTTTGAACCATTTACAGTCATGTAGCCTGAGCCAGTTGCCAAGTCCCATTTATCGCTAATGTCTTCGATGCTACCGCGCTGATCCGTCAGCAGTCCATCAATAGAATAGCTGCCAGCACCATCACTCATTGAGGCTGGATAGACTAGTTTTACGTTAGTACCATTTTTCGGGTCGGTCAATGTTGCCTCATAGGAAGTTGTGTGTGTGTCGTCGTCAATGTCTGCACTTTTGATTGTAGCAGTGGCTGTAGCATAAGTACCATTTGTCTTCTGATAATAGATGGCAATCTTTTCTCCTTTCTTCCATGCGGTTGTACCATCGGCTGAAACGGAACGCGTCACTTCGCTACCCTTGCTGGTTAACGTGCCAGTTAGAATTACTTCTTTGCCTGACGTTACGGGCTGCTCGGGTTGGGGCGTTACGGAATCTGTTGTGGTGTCGTCACTTTCTGACGAACATGCCATGAATGTGGTAGCCAGCAGAAGGGCTGCCATGTAAAGATAATTTCTGCTTGTTTTCATTGTCTTATTTTTTTTGTTAATTATTTTTAGTCATCGCCGAATGGATTGGTTGCCGAACTGTAGTCAGTGCGGTCTAATGAAGATTGGTTGAAAGGGTTGTCGTCCTCCTCTACTATTTCATAGTCTTGTCGAGTGATTTTATCTTCAGCTGAAATGGTCATCAGTTTCACGTCTGGATTAAACTCGACTATCTCCATTCGAGGTCGAACATAGATTTTTTTCATAACTATTTCTTTAATTTATTGTTGTTAGTTTAAATATTCCGCAAAAACTGAGGGCAAAGGTATGGCAAAACAAAAAGAAATGGGAAGGAAAGAGTGTCCTGCATGTGAGAGATATAAAATATTCAACAAACTTTCCCGAAATCAGGCCGTTTTTTCCCGATTTTTCAACATGGGGGGGAGAAAAAATGCCGTCTGGCTTAATTTGTCATGCTCGCTGCATACTCGGTGGGCACCACGCCCTTGACGCGCTTGAAGGCATTGATGAACGTAAAGCGATTCTTGAACCCCACGCTTTCGGCAATGCCCTCCAAGGTCATGTTGCCATAATGCTCAGCATCGCTCATACGGCGGCATGCCTCTTCCACCCTGTAGGTGGCCAGCAGCGTACCGAAGTTCTTGCCTGACCGTTCGTTGATGACCTGCGAGACGTACTTCTGGTTCGTGTTGCAGAGCTCCACCAGTCGGACGAGCGAGAAGTCGGGGTCGCAGATGTTGTCCACGTCGGACATGATGTCCTGGATGCGGGCATAAATCAGGTCCTTCTTGGCTTCCGACAGTTGGCTGTTGCGGTATTTCACGTTTTCTTCCGCCTTTATGGGCTCCTGCTTCATGGGCTCCTGCGCCGGCGACTCTGCCGTCACTGGGGGCTCTGCCGTCACCAGTGGCTTGCGGTGGTGGCGTCGTTTGCGCAAGAGCAGGGTGCCTGCTGCCGTGAGCAGCAGCACGGCAGCCAGGGCGTAGTAGGGCCAGCGGGTGGCGGCAGGCTCCTCCTGGTGTTCGTTGTGGTCGCCGTTGCCCAGCTTGGCTAAGATGTTGCTCTTGAAGAGCTTGTCGAATCCGCTGCTCCTGATGATGCTGTCGCGCATGTGAACCGACAGCGTGTTGTAGTGCTCCGCCAGTGTCTGGTCGCCTGTGGCGGTGTAGTAGTTGACGTACCTCTCGTAAAGGTTGACCAGCGCGTCAGCGAGGTTGTACTTCCTTGCCAGCGCCTCATAGCGTTTGGCATAGATGAAGGCGGAATCCTTCCTGTTGCTTTCCAGAAACAGCTGCGACATGCTCATGTAGGCTACCAGGGCGACGTGGGGGTCAATGTCCTTGGGTATATAGCTCATCATGCGCCTGAGGTTGACAAGTGCCTTGTCGTAGTTTCCCTGGTCTGCCTGGTTGATGGCCTTGCTGAAGAAGTGTCCGTAGATGGCATAGAGGCTTACGCTGTATTCGCGCCTGATCATGATGTCGGTGGCCCACCGGTTCTGCTGGCGCCACTTCTTCTCAATGCCGAAGGGGAACAGGTTGAAGTAGCCGGCATTGATGTCGTCCTCCAGGTTGAGGCGGTTGGCGGTCTTGAAGTTGGTGACGGCTATTTCGTGTGCTAACTGCTGGTTTTCCTCGGTGGGGATGACGGTGGCATAGCCTCCCAGCACCACCTCCAGCACCTGGTTCATGCGGAAGCGCAGCGTGTCGTCCTCGCAGAGTTCCATGCCGTCTATGAGTGTGCGAATGCATTTATTGTAGTCGATGAGCGCATAGCCCTCAATCATGGCCTTGCGGTAGTAGCTGAGTGTCACGATTTTGCGTTCAGCGGCGTTCAGTTCCGATATGTTGTGCTTGTTGTACCGGCAGATGTGTGTCAATATCATGTTTGCACTGTCCAGTTGGCCACTAAGCATCAGGTCGTAGTCGGCCTGTTTGTAGAGTTCCGCCAACGACAGGTTCTTCCAGCTTGTACTGTCACTGTCAGCAGCTTTGGAAAGTCCGGAATGGCATAGCATGGCCATCATCAACGCTATCATTACAATTTTAATGCGCATCATGTAATTCTATATATACAAGAAAAACGTGAACTGTTGTTCAAATCCATATCTCCTAAATGAGGTCGTGAGAATTACCCTGATAAAAAGATATAGAGATGCCAGCCCACGCTATCGCGTGGAGACTCCCTATGTCTTCTTGCTTATCATTGAAATTTCTCACGTTTCATTTAACAAGAATAGACATAACGTCTCTCATTGATTAACCAATAATGTCCCGATGCCCACCCAGCAAGCAGGCTTGGCATCGGCTACAAAGATACAAAGAATAAATGATATTACAAAAAGTTTTGCACAAAAGTTTCGAAAATTTCCCCTCTACGCGCACGCGAACATTAATATAGTAGAGGTTCATTTTATCTGGCACCTCACGCCAGCAGGCGTTTGGCGAAGTAGCGTACGGGGTACCAGACGCTAAGGAAGCCAACGGCGACAACCGTGATGCCTACGAGGACGACATCCCAGGGGTGGACGCTGACAGGGTAGGCGTTGATGAGGAAGGCATCGCTGGAACGGCCGAGGGTGACAATGCCGTAGGTCTGCTGAACCCAGCAGAGCAGCAAACCGATGACAATGCCGATGATGGCTCCCAAGGCGGATATCATACGACCTTCGAAGAGGAAGATGCGGGTTATCTGTTTGTCGGAGGCTCCGAGGTTGCGCAGGGTGACGACATCGTCCTTCTTGTCGATGATGAGCATGGACAGACTGCCGATGATGTTGAAGGAGGCCACGATGAGGATGAAGGTCAGGAAGATATAGGCCATGAGCTTCTCTATCTTCATAATCTTAAAGGTGTCGTCCTGCTGTTCGTAGCGGTCCTGTACCACGTAGCGGTCGCCGGCCAGCTGTTGTATCTCTGCCTTCACGGCATCGAAGTCGCTGCCGGGCTTGAGGCGCAGCTCCAAGGACGACAGGCGACCGTCGAGGTCGAACAGACGGCGGGCGAAGTCGATGTGTGTCAGGATGTACTTACCGTCGTACTTGGCCTGGCGGACACAGAAGAGGGCGCCGGGGGAGTACAGCTCGTCAACGACGAAGCCTTCGGTGGGGTTTGCCATGTTGAGTTGTCCTTCACGAACGGGGGCATATATCTGCAGGCTGCCGGGGAAGGCATAGCCCATGCCTAACTGTTCGGCAATGCGCATGCCGAGGATGCCGTAGTAGAGGTCGGCGGCGCGTAGGCGGTATTTCTCGGGGTTGTTGGACAGCAGGGTGTCGCCATCTTCCAGAATGGCCACGATATGTGTCAGGCGGTTGAAGTTCTCTTCCACACCCTTGATGGTGACCATGGTCTGGTGGCCGTTATAGACGGCGAGTGCCTGGTCCTCGACGCTCTCCATGGCGACGTCGATCTGGGGCAGCTTACGTATCTGCGTCAGGACGGGGTCGTCAGCAGGTGCCGTCTTTCCCGTAGCGGGCATGATTTTGATTTGCGGGTCAAAGGCCGTGAAGAAGGATGCTACCAGGTCGTGGAAGCCGTTGAACACGCTCAACGTTACCACGAGGGCCATGGTGGCAATGGCCACACCCACAATGCTCACGCCACTGATGATGTTGATGGCGTGGGTGGACTTCTTCGAGAAGAGGTAGCGGCGGGCTATGAAAAACGGGAAATTCATTTCTTCAATAATTCATCGATGCGTTCGATGTAGTCGAGCGAGTCGTCAATGAAGAAGCGCAGCTCGGGTACGATGCGCAGCTGATGACGGATGCGGGTGCCCAGTTCGTAGCGTATCTGTTTCTCGTTGGCGGTGATGTTACGCAGGAGCTGCTCGCCTTTCTCGCTGGGGAAGATGCTGAGGTAGGCGGTGCAGATACTGAGGTCGGGCGATATCTTCACACGGGTCACGCTGATCATGGTGCCGTGCATGGCGCGTGTCTGCTGCTGGAAAATGACACTCAGCTCTTTCTGCAGCAGGCGTGCTATTTTATTCTGTCTTGTTTCTTGCATATCGATATGTTGCTTGATTTCGCTGCAAAGGTAATAAAAAGTTATCAGTTATCAGTTATCAGTTATGAGTTTTTTGGTTTTTACTTTATCAGGAACGAGATGAAGTCGAGTTCGAAGGGTACGGCGGAAGGCACGTGGTCGAGGTCGAGCAGTTTGTAATCGACGCGTGCCCCACAGCGTTTCAGTCGTTTGTAGAGTTCCCAGAAACAGGCTATGGGGACATAGGTGTCGTGGCGGGAGTGGAACAGGTGTACCTTGGCCTTGGGGACCCAGTCTTCGGGAATGGTCTTTTCCGTCACCACCTTCATGAGTCGCATGTACTCCGGGTTCTGGTCGTTGAAGAAATCGAAGTTCAGGTAACGGTCGAGTTTGGTGCCAATCATCTGCGTCAGTTCCGGAATGGGGATGTTGCCTTTGCACCATTCGGTATGGTGCTTGAGGAGTTCGCCTTTGAAGATGTGGCTGAAATCCAATTCCAGGTGGTCGTAGTGGTTCATGGAATAGACGATGTTCGGCAGGATGGCGTAGTCGCTGTAGCGGGAGGAGTGGAAGGCCCGCAGCGCCACCTCGGGGTAGTAGGCACCGCCGCCAGCGAAGATATGGCGTACGTTGACACCCAGTTCGGGATGCTGCTGGTAGTGACGTGCCAGCGCCCAGACGCCGGAGCCGCCCAGTGAGTAGCCAAAGAGCAGCGATTCACGGGGCAGTTTGTAGTGCAGCTCCTGTTCGAGGAATGTTGCTGCCGCCTGTCGCATGTCGGCACTGGCTTCTGCCACGTTGTCGTGTTGCAGGTAGGCAATGGGGAGGCTGTCGGAAACGCCGCAGCCGATGAGGTCGGGGATGATTGTCACGTAGCCCATCATGCCGGGGAATATCTCGGCTGCCATGATGTCGCGTGTGGCACAGTCAATCTTGCTGCGTGTCAGCGGCGACACCTCGATGACGCCTTTGGGCTTCCCCTTCTTGCGGGGCATGTAGATGACACCCGAGGCCAGGGTGGGGTTGCCTTCCGGGTCGATGGTATGATAGGAGATGCCGTAGGCTGTCATGTCGCCGATGCCCATGAGCATCTTCATCAGCTGTCGGGTATAGGGCAACAGTACCTTCGGACCTATCTCGTACTGTGACAGCACGTGCAGAAAGGTCTTGAAGAATCCTAACCTCTTGATGAACAGCAGTTCGGCAAATTGTCCTCGCATCTCGTTTATTTACAACCTGTTATATTTACAATTTAACAATTTACTATTTGTTTTTCAATTTTCGTCTTCGGTTTTTTTGAAAGAAATTGCCAGAAATTAACCAAAAATTTCCGCTAACCGCTAACCTCTAACCCCTAACCGCTAACCGATAACTGATAACCGATAACCGATAACTGATAACCGATAACTGATAACCGATAACTGATAACTGATAACTGATAACCTCTACCCTCTAACTCTTATCAACGTCAGTCCGTCACGCAGCGGAAGAATCACTTTTTCCACACGGCTGTCGTGCGCCACATAGTCATTGAAGGTCTCAATGCCCTGTGTCTGTTGGTCGCGGCAATAGGCAGGGTCCACCACATGACCGTCCCACAGCGTGTTGTCTGCCACGATGAATCCTCCGGGCCGTAGCACACTGAGCACCATCTCGTAGGTCTCACGATAGGTGCGCTTGTCGCCGTCAATGAATGCCATGTCGAAGGTGATGCCCAGTCGGGGAGCCTCGGTGAGGGCATCGCCAATGATGAACGTAATCTTGTCGGCTACGGACGACCCCTCAATCCACGGACGGGTGAAGTCCTCCTGCTCGTCGTTGATTTCGAAGGTATAGAGATGTCCGTCGTCGTCCAGACCCTCGGCCATGCAAAGGGCGGAGTATCCACTGAACGTCCCCACTTCGAGGACGTTCTTCGGCCGTACCATGCGTACCAGCATCTTCAGCAACCGTCCCTGCAGGTGTCCGCTGGCCATGCGGCCATGTAGCATGTGGATGTTTGTGGCACGGTACAGCTGGTACAGGTAGTCCGGCTCCGCGTCGATGTGACTGAGGATGTAATCGTCCAGATTGCCCTTCTTATTACTCATACTTCGCTGGGCCTGCATTTGTTCGGACCCTCATTCTCTAAGTTAGGGGGCAAAGTGCTTCTATGGCCAGTCGGTACGAGTCGAGTCCGAAGCCGCAGATGACACCCTTGCAGGCGCTTGATATAAAAGAATGGTGGCGGAACTCCTCACGCTGGTGGACATTCGAGATGTGTACCTCAATGACGGGGCACTGTAACGAACGGATGCAGTCGTGCAGGGCTATGCTGGTGTGGGTGTAGGCACCGGCATTCAGTACGATGCCGTCGTAGCTGAACCCCACCTCCTGCATCTTGTTAATCAGCTCACCTTCCACGTTGCTCTGGTAGTAGCTGATTTCTGTCTGTGGGTATTTGGCCTGTAGCTTCGGCAGGTAGTCGTCGAACGATGACGAGCCGTAGATGCCAGGTTCGCGGCGTCCCAGCATGTTAAGATTCGGGCCATTGACAATCAGAATTTTCATATTTTATAAATTATTTGTATCTTTGCGGGGACAAAATTAGTTATTTTCATGGAAACGAGCAAGAAAATGGAGGAAAAGATGATTCGCAGCTACGTTCGCTATCTGAAACTACAGCGAAATATGTCGGCCAATACACTCGATGCCTATCAGCGTGATCTGCTGAAGTTGCTGGACTTTCTGAAGTCGGAAGGGAAGGACGTGCTGGACGTGGAACTGACCGACTTGCAGACATTTGCCGCCGGGCTGCATGACGTGGGCATCGGTCCGCGGTCGCAATGCCGCATCCTGAGTGGTGTGCGGTCGTTCTTCCGATTCCTGCAGCTGGACGGCTACCGCGACGATGACCCGTCGGAACTCCTGGAGTCGCCCGTGTTGGGCGAGCATCTGCCAGAGGTGCTCTCGACGGAGGAAGTCGATGCCCTTGAGGCCAGCATCGACCTCTCGAAGCCGGAGGGCCACCGTAACCGTGCCATCATCGAGGTGTTGTTCTCCTGTGGGCTGCGTGTCAGCGAGCTGGTCAACCTGAAGCTCTCGAACCTGTATCTTGAGGAGCAGTATGTGCGTGTCATGGGCAAGGGGTCGAAGGAACGGCTGGTGCCCATCTCCGAACGTGCCATCCGCGAGCTTGACTTCTGGTTTGCGGACCGTAACCTGTTGAACATCAAGACGGGTGAGGAAGACTATGTGTTTCTGAATCGTCGGGGAGCACACCTCACGCGTACCATGATACTTATTATGATCAAGCGGCAGGCCGAGGAAGCCGGCATCCGGAAGACCATTTCGCCCCATACCCTGCGCCACTCGTTTGCGACGGCATTGCTGGAAGGCGGAGCCGACCTGCGTGCCATCCAGGCTCTGCTGGGACATGAGAGCATAGGTACCACTGAGATATATACCCATATTGACATGACGACCCTGAGGGAGGAGATTCTGCAGCATCATCCGAGAAATATGAAAAGGTAAAAGAGGAGTGAAAAAATAAAAAAACAAAAAAACTGCAACTTTTACGTAGTTTTTTGCGTCCTAATGACGACTAATGATAAAAAATATGTACTTTTGTACGCCAAAAAATGAAATTTTAACATTAACAATTCATGAAACTAAAGAGATTTTTTGCTGCTGCGGTACTGATGGTAATCAGTTCTGTAGCTATGATGGCCCAGGAGATGCCTGCCATTCCCGTGGACGAGGCAGTGCGCATCGGTAAACTGGACAACGGACTGACTTATTACATCCGCCACAACAACTGGCCCGAGAACCGCGCCGAGTTCTACATTGCCCAGAAGGTGGGCTCTCTGCAGGAGAATGACGACCAGCGTGGTCTGGCACACTTCCTGGAGCACATGGCCTTCAACGGTTCCAAGCACTTCAAGGGCAACGACCTGCTCCGCTGGTGTGAGAGCGTCGGCATCAAGTTCGGCACTGATCTGAATGCCTACACGTCAATTGACCAGACGGTTTATAACATCTCGAACGTTCCCACCACACGTGAGGGCGTCATCGATTCTTGTCTGCTCATTCTCTATGACTGGGCTGACGGTCTGCTCCTGGAACAGGAGGAGATTGAGAAGGAGCGTGGCGTCATCCACGAGGAGTGGCGCCTGCGTACCAGTGCTGCCCAGCGTATGTTCGAGCGTGACCTGCCCCAGCTCTATCCTGACTGTAAGTACGGCTATCGCATGCCTATCGGTCTGATGGAGATTATCGACAACTTCGAGCGTCCCTTCCTGCAGTCTTACTACGAGAAGTGGTACCGTCCCGACAACCAGGGACTCATCATCGTGGGTGACGTGGACGTTGATAAGGTGGAGGCCAAGATCAAGGAACTGTTCAGCGGCATCGTACTGCCCGAGAACCGTGCTCTGGTAGAGGACGTTCCCGTTCCCGACAACAACGAGGCCATCTATGTCATCGACAAGGACAAGGAGATGCAGTACAACTACATCATGCTGATGTTCAAGCATGACGTGTTCCCCGACTCACTGAAGGGTACGCTGGCCTATACCATGGCCGAGTACATGAAGAATGCTGCCGTCAGCATGCTGAACGACCGTCTGAAGGAGTATGCCGAGAAGCCTGAGTGCCCGTTTGTTCAGGCCAGTGCCGGTGACGGAAAGTATATCTTTGCCAAGACGAAGGATGCCTTCCAGATGGACATCCTGCCGAAGGACGGTCAGGCAGAGGCTGCCCTGAAGACTGCTCTTGTCGAGGCCCGTCGCGCTGCTGAGTTCGGTTTCACCGCTACGGAGTACAACCGCTTCAAGGCCAATTACCTGAGTGCCCTGGAGAAGCAGTATTCAAACAAGGACAAGCGCTATAACTCACAGTTTGTTGACCAGTACGTAAGTCACTTCCTGGAGAACGACCCCATCCCCTCCATCGACTTTACCTATACGACGATGAAACAGGTGGTGCCCATGATTCCCGTGGATTATGTCAACATGATTATCAAGGAACTGGTACCTGCCAACGATACGAACATGGTGGTGCTGAACTTCAATACCGAGAAGGAAGGTGCCGTCTATCCCACGGCCGACGGTTATAAGAAGGCCGTTGCCGAAGCCCGTGCTGCCAACATTGAGGCATACGTCGATAATGTGAAGGACGAGCCGCTGATGGCTACGATGCCGAAGGCAGGCAAGATTACGAAGGAAGTGAAGAACGACAAGTTCGGCTATACGGAACTGACGCTCTCGAACGGTGCTACCGTCATCCTCAAGCAGACCGACCTGAAGAAAGACCAGGTGCTGCTCCGCGGTGAAGGCTTCGGTGGTTCTGCCCTCTATGGTGCTGCCGACTTTGCCAACATCAAGATGTTCAACGACGCCATTGAGGCCAGTGGTCTGAGTAATTTCTCACACACCGAGCTGGAGAAGGCCATGGCCGGTAAGATTGCCAGCCTGTCGCTGTCATTGAGCGCCAACCGTCAGAATGTCAGCGGTTCTTCTACCCCGAAGGACGTGGAGGCCATGCTGCAGCTGCTCTACCTCACCTTCACGAACATCAATAAGGACCAGAAGTCGTTTGACAACCTGATGCAGACCACCGAGCTGGAGCTGAAGAACCGCTCGCTCACACCGGAGGTGGCATTCAGCGACTCACTGCAGGCTACACTGTCTTGCCACAACCCACGTTTCATGCCGCTGGTGTCTGACGACCTGAAGAAAGTCAGCTACGACCGTATTCTCCAGATTGCCAAGGAGCGTACAGCCAATGCCGCTGCCTATACCTTCACCATCGTTGGTAACTATGACGAGGCAACCATCCGTCCGCTCATCGAGCAATACATCGCTTCGCTGCCCGCCCAGAAGAAGGTTGTCAAGAGCCAGGATGTCAGCACCGACTTCAAGGGTGTTGTCGTCAACAACTTCAAGCAGAAGGCAGAGACCCCGAAGGCCATTGCCGTCATGGTATGGAACAGCAAGCAGATTCCCTATACCCTCGAGAACGACATCAAGGCGGAGATTGCCCACCAGATTCTGAGCATGATTTACCTGAAGAAGATTCGTGAGGATGCCAGTGCTGCCTATACCGTACAGGCCATGGGTGGTGCCGAGCGCAACGACTTCGGTTCTGAGGTAACACTGCTGGCTTATTGCCCGATGAAGCCTGAGAAGGGCGACGTGGCTGTCCAGATTCTGCGTGACGAGATGAACGAGCTGGCTAAGACCTGCGACGCCGACATGCTGGCCAAGGTCAAGGAGTACATGCTGAAGAACGTTGACGACCAGGCAAAGACCAACGGCTACTGGGCTGGCGTCATCAGCACATGGCGCAAGTGGGGCGTTGACCTTAACACCGACTATAAGAAGGTGGTTGAGGCTCAGACTCCCGAAAGCATCAGTGCCTTTGTCAAGGAACTGCTGAAGGCCGGTAACCGTGCCGAGGTGGTTATGATGCCTGCTGAGTAAGCAAGATACGATTAATCAGGAAAAACAGCCTGTTTCTTTTGAAAACGGGCTGTTTTTTTTGTCATGTCCTAAAAACTACGTACCTCTGACTTTGTCGAAGGTACTCTCGTTCGAAAAAGAAAAGAAAAACATGTTTTCCTTTTGCTTTTTGCTCACTTATTCGTACCTTTGCACCCTCAAATTATATTATAAATTGTAAACAGTTAAATTGTAAATTAGTATGTCCTATTTTTTCTCATCAGAATCAGTTTCCGAAGGCCATCCCGACAAAGTGGCCGACCAGATAAGTGATGCTATACTCGACCAGTTCCTGGCTTACGACGACCATGCCCGTGTGGCTTGTGAGTCGTTTGTTACTACAGGTCAGGTGGTTATCATGGGCGAGGTGCGCAGTGAAGTCTATATCGACCTGCAGACCATTGCCCGCAATGCCATCAAGAAGATTGGCTATACCAAGGCCGAGTACCAGTTTGACGGCAACTCATGCGGAATTCTCACCGCCATCCATGAGCAGAGCGAAGACATCAACCGTGGTGTCGATCGTGAGGAGGATGAAAACCAGGGTGCCGGCGACCAGGGCATGATGTTCGGCTACGCCACCAACGAGACCGAGAGCCTGATGCCGGTGAGCCTTGATTTGGCACACCTCATCATGCGTACCCTGGCTGACATCCGCAAGGAGGGTAAGGTGATGACCTACCTGCGTCCGGACGCCAAGAGTCAGGTGACTGTCCAGTATAGCGATGAGGGACTGCCCGAGCGCATTGATACCATCGTTGTCTCCACCCAGCACGATGAGTTCGATACCGACGACGACCGGATGCTGGCACGTATCAAGGACGATGTCATCAATATCCTCATTCCCCGCGTCAAACAGCAGATACATTCCGAGAAGGTGCTCAGCCTTTTCGGCAACGACATCAAGTACTTCGTCAACCCCACGGGTAAGTTCGTCATTGGCGGCCCTCATGGCGATACCGGTCTGACAGGCCGCAAGATCATCGTTGATACCTATGGCGGCAAGGGCGCCCATGGTGGTGGCGCCTTCTCAGGCAAGGACTCCTCGAAGGTCGATCGCTCGGCAGCATACGCAGCACGCCACATTGCCAAGAACATGGTGGCAGCAGGCGTCAGCGACGAGATGCTGGTGCAGATCAGCTATGCCATTGGTGTGGCAGAGCCCATGAATATCTATGTGAACACCTACGGACGCAAGCATGTCAACATGAGCGATGGTGAGATAGCAGAGCGTATCGGCGAGCTCTTCGACCTGCGTCCGAAAGCCATCGAACGTTCCTTGAAGCTCCGCCAGCCCATGTATCTGGAGACGGCAGCCTACGGCCACATGGGCCGTAAGAACGAGGTGATAAAGAAAACCTTTACCAGCCGTTACCATGAGACGAAGACCATTGATGTCGAACTGTTCACTTGGGAGAAACTCGATAGGGTAGCGGATATCAGGAAGGCCTTCGGCTTATCGTAAATCGTAAATCGAAAATCCGTAAATCGAAAATCCGTAAATCGTAAATCATCAAGTTGTTTCCGCAGGATTCCATCACGCATGCAGGACAGCCGGTAGAGACTGCCGTCGTCACTTCCGACTCGGTAGTCCGTCCGGCCAAGCCGCGTACCCCCTACGAGGTACTGCGTTCACTGCCGCGTGATGCTACGCCAGCCCAGCAGGACTCTGCCATCCAAGCTACTTTCCAGCCAGGCGAGATACATTATAGCACTCAGCCCGACACGCTCCACCTGCCTGGACACGAGATTGGCGTGAAGGTTACGGATGTTGATATCCCCATCTTTTACGAGAAGACTTTTTTTGCCAAGAGCATCCAGCAACAGGGACGTATCAGTACGATGTACGGCATGCCGGGCGACCCTGTGCCCTACACCCTGCGCAACGATCACATCATCACCTCGGTGCTCTTGGGCATGCTGCTGGTAACCCTTGTGCTGCTGGCCAACCACAGGGATTTCTTCCTTCGTCAGCTGAAAGGCCTTTTCGGACTGTCCCATAAGGACGAGGAATTCATGCCGGAAACGGGCAGCGAGTACCGTTGTCAGTTCTTCCTGGTGGCACAGACATCCATGCTGTTGGGCATCCTTCAGTTCTTCTTTACCCAGAAGTTTATCGGCGACACCTTCATCCTGCGTTCTGACTATATGGTGGTAGGGGTGTTCTTTGCCATGACACTGGCTTACTTCCTGTTGCGTTCCGCCTTCTATACAGCTGCCAATTCCGTGTTCTTCAGCACTCGCCAAAACGCCATTTGGCAGAAGGCACAGCTGTTCATTGCTGCGATGGAAGGACTGTTGATTTTCCCCCTGGTTTTGTTGCAGGTTTATTTCGATCTTTCAGCACAAAATGTTATTCTAAACTTTGCAATTGCCCTCCTTATTGTCAAAATCTTGACGTTTTACAAGTCAAAAGTTATCTTTTTTAAGGGAATTGGTGGTTTTTTGCAAAATATTTTGTACTTTTGTGCCCTCGAAATCGTACCATTGGCTGCTTTTTGGGGTGCCATGGTGCTAATGGGAAACTTTTTGAAAATAAACTATTAGGATAAAATGAAGAAGAAGATTCTGGTATCACAGCCACAGCCCTCCAGCGAGAAATCGCCTTATTACGATATCGCTTCTCGCTTTGATGTCGAAATGGTCTTCCGTCCCTTTATCAAGGTGGAAGGGTTGACGGCCAAGGAGTTCCGTCAGCAGCGTATCAACATTCTTGACTATACCGCCGTTGTATTCACCTCGCGCCACGCTATAGACCACTTCTTTACGCTGGCCAAGGATCTTCGTGTGACCATTCCTGAGGACATGAAGTACTTCTGCGTCACCGAGACCATTGCGCTGTACATCCAGAAATACGTGCAGTACCGCAAACGTAAGGTGTTCTTTGGTGAGACGGGAAAGATTAATGACCTCATCCCGACGATGGTCAAGCACAAGCAGGAGAAGTATCTCGTTCCCATGAGCGACGTACATAATAATAATGTGGCAGAGCTGCTCGATGCCAAGAAGCTTCACTATCAGGAGTGTGTCATGTACCGCACGGTCAGCAACGACTTCACTCCCGAGGAGATGGCATCGTTCGACTATGACATGCTCATCTTCTTCAGTCCCTCAGGTATTGAGTCGCTCATCAAGAACTTCCCCGATTTCAAGCAAGGAAACATTGCCATCGGCACTTTCGGACCGGCAACGGCCAAGGCAGTCAAGGACGCCGGCCTGCGCTTAGACCTTGAAGCACCCACCGAGAAATACCCTTCCATGACGGGTGCCCTGCAACACTTTTTGCTTGAGCAGGAAGAAGACTGATGGCCACTCCTCACTCTCCACACGCTACCCACCATACCCTCGGCAGACAGGAGCGCATCAAGAGCAGCAAACTCATTGACGAGCTCTTCTCGGGAGGCAAAAGCCAGTCTATGGCTGCCTTCCCCTTGCGGGTGGTTTGGAGCATCAAGGAGCTAGATTCACCGCTCACCACCCAGATTCTTGTCAGCGTCTCCAAGCGTCATTTCAAGCGTGCCGTCAAGCGCAACCGTGTGAAACGCCAGATACGTGAGGCCTATCGGTTGAATAAGGAAATCCTTTACCACTCACCACGCTCCACGCACCACTTACAACTCTTTCTCGCCTTCATCTGGCAGTCGGACGAAATCCTGCCTACTGTTGTGGTGGAAGAACGGATGAAGAACCTGTTAACCCGATTGTCAGAGAAGTTATGAAGCAGTTGTTCCATAAGCTGTCTCAGGGTTTGTCGTGGCTGCTGTGTCTGCCCATTGTTTTCTACCAGACCTGCATATCGCCCTATACGCCGCCTGCCTGCCGTTTCACTCCTACCTGCAGCGAGTACGCCAAGCAGGCACTGAAGAAGCATGGCCCCATCAAGGGTTTGGTCCTTGCCATCTGGCGTATCATGCGCTGCAACCCCTGGGGTGGCTCCGGCTACGACCCTGTACCCTGACTTATTGTTCCTCCATTTTGAGGAACTGATAACTGCCTTCCCAACTGTCAAAACTATGTGAAGTCAGACCATTGCGTGTTATTTCTGGATATGATTTCAGTCCTGGCAGCATCTTCAACTTGACAATGCCGGTCTCTCCAGCTTTCAGCACACCAGCGTGGATGGCTGCAGTGGCAATCTCTGAGTCAGAGGTGTAGATGTTATCGCGGCCTCCCCAGATAGGCCCTTCTTTATGGGCTTTCACACGGAAGATGAAGACGACGCCATTTCTGCCGATGAATTGTGACATCGTAGTAGGTGCATCGGCAATGTCGTCCTTTCCTGGGGCCATAAGCTGATAACTGCCATCGCTGTTTTCGCATGATTCTGAGGTAATGCCGTTTTGGGTGATTGACGGAAAATCAGTAGCAGGTGTCAGAACTTTCACTTTGATGAGTTTGGTTTCCTTTACCTTCAACAGTCCGGCATGTACGGCAGCCACGCTGAGAGGGGTGTCGTCTGTATAAATGCTATCTTTGCCTCCGTAACATAGTTGGCTGTCGTCACCCGTCACATAGAAGAGAAAGGTTTTGCCGATATCTCCTCGATACCCGCTCATGTCGTAGGGCACTTCATCTTGGGCGTTTGAAGTTATGCTTGTGCCCAGCATCATCATGAGTGCACAAATTGTTTTGCAGAATGTTGTTCTTTTCATACTCTGTTTTTAATTAATTGGTTGATATGTATTTATTGTGTACAAATATAAGTGTTTTTTGTCAATCCGATTCATAACCCTTGATTTTTTTATGGATTATTAAAAGAATCTGTGAATCAAGGGACTCTCTGGTCTGAAAAATATCTGTAAAGATGATGTTATATTTGAATAATGTTGTACCCTTGACTTTGTCCAAGATACTCGTGTTCGAGATAATTCAAAATTCTTTTGGTTTTCCGCTCACTTAATCGCACCTTTGCATGTACCAATAACAACAATTATGCGAGAGAGGAGTAGGAGCCAGGCAGTTGTAGTTGTCCCGAGTTACGGACATTATCTACGGCATCATTCAGAGAGTGAAATGTCGAACCAGAGAGTCCCCTGGTCTAACTCAATACACACTTTGGAAATAAAGTGTTCAAGGCTTTAACATCAATCTGATACCCATCTGCAGATTCAAGTTAGTGGGCTTATCCTTCCAGTAGTTCTGTATGTTGCTGCCGTTGTCAAAATAATGAGCAACTCCAGGTTCTACATATAGTCCAAGTTGCGGAATGATGTCGTACTCCACACCCAGACTGCCCCTTACAGACCACTGCATGCGGTCGCGGTTCAAAGGCTGGGTGACACCTTCCGTTTCCAGATGAGTTTTGATGTTCCAGTCTGCCTCGGCACCTGCTGCCATATATACCCTCGTATTTTTATATTTCCAAAGCAGAAAAGACGCACTGACAGGAATGCCTATATAGTGTAAAGTCTGCTTCCGTCGGATTTCCTGTGTCTTGATAATTTGTGAGAAATCCGACCGCAATTTGGTGTAGTTAATGCCAGCAGAAAGAGCCAATCGCGATGTCAACGTATAGCTGACGTTGAGTCCGAAGGAAATGGGCTGGTAGTGATGCTGACGCTCCTCATAGCCAACCAAGTATATTTCCTTTTTAGCAGCTCGTCGATAATCACCGGCACTATAAGTATCTATATAATTCTGTGCCAGTGCATCAGCCATCAGCACACCGTTATGCCCCATATAAGCACTCAGTCCGTTTGCAGCATAGAGTTTTAGGGTAAGTGATGAATGGTGAGTGGTGACTTGTGAGTGGTGACTTGTGAATGGAGAGTAGTGCTCAGTCACTGGAGGTTCGCTGTGATGCTGTTCTACGCTTTGGGTTACAACAGGTTCTTCCGGAATTGCTGTTGGAGTAGTGGTTGTATCAAGGGATGCCACCTGTTCTGCCACCTGTTCTGCTATCTGCATCTTTAGCCGGAGCAAACAGGGAACATCAACAACAGTCGTCTCGGGTTCTTCGTCTTGCGGGGAAATGTCCGTTTGATCTTTATGAACATCGGTCTTTACTATTTGCTGTACGTTTTCTTGTATATTTGCCTCCTCGTCCCCCAAAAACAAATATGCTCCTCCAACAACGAGAGCTGCCAGCGAAGCAGCAACAGCCCACCGGTGCAGGATGATGAAACGGGACTTGCGAGCCTTAGGCTGTGCTTCTAGAACAGCCTCAATGTCACTCCACAACCCCTCTGGCGGAGTCGTCTTGTGCTCTGCCAGCTTGTCATGCAGCTGTTGTGTCCATTTGTCCTGTTTCATATCTCTTGTTGTTTGATGTATTCTTGAATCATCTTACTCAGCATTCTCTTTGCCCTAAAGAATATGGAAGAGGAAGTATTCTCCTTGATACCAAGTTGCAGGGCTATCTCGCGGTGAGAGTATTGCTCAAAGACAAAGAGGTTAAGTACCGTACGGTGGTTTGCAGGCAACCGGCTTATCATCTTCATCAACTCATCAGGTGGTACACCTCCTATGTCTGGTTCCTCATCAACCTCTTCTGGTATATCGTCTGTGAGCATAAAGCGTTCGTGTTCGCGCAGATAGTCAATAGACTGGTTGGCAACGATGCGACAAATCCAGGACTTGAGTGACCCTTCACCACGATAGTTGAACCGCTGGATGGTGGTCAGTATTTTTACAAAGCTGTCCTGCATGACGTCGTGTACCTCGTCCCGCTGTGGGATATACCTCAGCGCAACAGACATGGCGTAGCCTGCATAGCGGTCGTAGAGTCTGCGTAGAGCAGCCCGTTCACCGTTGTTTATGGCATCAAGCAGTTGTAGCTCCGTTTCCACGCGTCTTTATCGTATTCTCTTGGTGGTGTTATAATATAGAGTAATGGCAGGGATGTCTTGTTCCGTCTGTTCGCCCGTTTCAAGATTCTTGATGATAACATGATTAACGGGAACACCTATCGTAAATTGTCCATTACTTATTCTATAAACGAGAGTCCCGTTCATGTTCGAGCGTAATCCAACAACATACTGTTGGCCGTCCATATATGCGTTAAACGAACCATTATGAAAGGGCGTCGAAGATGGTGCGTTTGACCTTGTTTGAGTGAAATCCATAAATAAGGCCTCCGACGAGTATCCTTGATATTCCAAAGTATAGGTCGTTGGCATTCCTTGAGGCTTCATGAAGGAGTTGATAGCTGCAAGCAGAAATTCTTCTGGCAGTCTGACTATCAGTGTCTCGCCGTTTGTTTCCATTCTTGCTGTATCAACCACCTGTTGATTGACAGTCCATGCTCCCTCATAGACGACTTTTGACTTTAATTCAGCCATTATAGCGGCTGGATCTACATTATCTTGAAGATTCTTTATACTGTCATCATAAGAATCATTTGAGCACCCCGTTTGTATCAGGACAAATAACACTAAAAAATAAATGATTTTCTTCATATTATCTTTGTTTTATTATTATAACGGAGAATTACCGAAATCTTGCACTTCATGAGGAACTTTTTTGTTTTTCCTTTTCCGTTAATAGAAGTTAAATATCAGAAAACAGATGCAAGATTTCATGCCCTCCCTCGTTTTGATAGCAAAGAACGAACCATTATTTGCAGTAAACTAAATGATGCCTAATATGAATAGAAAGTTTTTGATTATTGCGGGCTTGATGCTCTTGAGTTTGTCGCTGATGACAGGATGCAGCAGTGGTGACAAATTGTTAGCACAAGAGAGTGTGTTGTTAAGTTCAACTCAGTCGGGGTGTAAGGGTGTGAGTCGCTCTTCAGAAGAAGCAGGAACTTTATCTGATTCTTATTCGGAAGAAATCATTAAGTATAACGCCACTCCCGAAAAAGGGCTTATTATAGAACACCAGAATGTAATTTTTGGTTGTGAGGCGAAACTGACTACCAGCGCATTAATAATGGATCATGAAATCATTATCAATGAATCTGGAGAAAGTAGAACGGATTGTGTCTGTCCGTATGATTTAACCTTGAAAATAGGTCCTTTGAATGAGGGGGATTATCGCATCGTAATTATTCGCGATGCCCTTGAATATGCCAGTTTCAATATAAACTACACCTCCGCATTAAAAGGTGAATTTATAATCAATCACAATTAAAGATAATCTGAATCAAGGGGCGGTTCTGGTCTGAATCTGCCATATCATTTTACCTATAAATATTTCTTATTTTGCCAAATGCCAGGTATTCTTTTGCCAAATGCCCACATTTGTGTAGCAAAATAAATTAAATTGCTCTGTAAAATAAATTAAATTGCTGTGCAAAATAAGTTAAATTGCTACACGATTGTGGGCATTTGTCAATAGAGACTATTGCGTATGTCAAAAACAATGCTTATTTTTGCCCAAGTTAAACCGTTTATTTATTGGAGTTATGGCATTAGAATTTACATTGAGAAAGAACGAGATTAAGAGTAACAAGTCCTACGGTAAGTGGTATGCACAGACTGTTCGCGGCTCAGAATTGTCGCTGTCTGAAATTGCGGAACGCGTACAGTCTAACTGCGGAGTGAGCCGTGCCAACGTGGTGGCTGTAATAACGGCACTGCAAAGTGTGGTCTCAAAGGGACTGAAGAATGGTCATGTGGTCAACTTAGGTGAGTTGGGCAAATTCTACTTGAGTATCCGCAGCGAGTGTGTTGACAGTCCTGGCGAGTTCAGTGTGCAGAAACACGTGAAGGGTGTGGTATGCAAGTACATACCCGAAGGTCACCGTCTGTCAAGCGACGGAACGCTTACCCGACCTTTCACGGAGAATATTGAATTGCGGCAGGCATCGGAATACGACGAGACTGGACACGTAGTCAAACGTATCCGCCGTGGCGGAAAGGTACGATAAGTTCACTTAATCGTACCTCTGACCTTCGGTCGAAGGTAGGCTGCACCTTGGAAATGAAAATAAATCACAATTTATTTTGCATTTCGCTCGGTTTGCACTACCTTTGCAGCCGCAAAGAAATTTAGAAAGATGAGAAAGAATTTTGTTGAAGAACTGAAATGGCGTGGAATGCTGGCACAAATCATGCCCGGCACGGAAGAACTGCTCCAGAAAGAAATGGTAACGGCCTACCTGGGAACTGACCCTACGGCCGACTCACTACACATTGGTCACCTCTGCGGTATCATGATGCTGCGTCACCTGCAGCGCTGCGGCCACAAACCCATCATCCTCGTCGGCGGTGCCACGGGTATGATTGGCGACCCCTCAGGTAAGAGCCAGGAGCGAAACCTGCTCAACGACGAGACGTTGCGCCACAATCAGGAGTGCATCAAACAGCAGGTGGCCAAGTTCCTTGACTTCACCCCCTCTGACTCCCCCGAGGGGGGCGCACCCAACGCCGCCGAAATGGTCAACAACTACGACTGGATGAAGGACTTTACGTTCCTGGACTTTGCCCGTGAGGTGGGCAAGCACATCACCGTCAACTATATGATGGCCAAGGAGAGCGTACAGCAGCGTCTGAACGGTACGGCCCGCGACGGACTGTCCTTCACCGAGTTCACCTACCAGCTGCTGCAGGGTTACGACTTCCTGTACCTCTATCAGCACAAGGGTGTGAAGCTGCAGCTGGGCGGCAACGACCAGTGGGGTAACATGACTACCGGTACGGAGCTCATCCGTCGTACGCTGGGCAACGAGGTGGAGACCTTCGCCCTGACCTGTCCGCTCATTACGAAGAGCGATGGCAAGAAGTTCGGTAAGACGGAGTCGGGAAACATCTGGCTCGACCCCAAGCGCACCACGCCGTACAAGTTCTACCAGTTCTGGCTGAACGTCAGCGACGAGGATGCCGAGCGCTACATCAAGATATTTACCTCGCTGGAGAAGGATGTCATTGACGCCCTCATCGAGGAGCACCATGCAGACCCCGGTCGCCGCGTGCTGCAGAAGCGACTGGCCGAGGAGGTTACCGTCCTGGTACACTCGCAGGAGGCACTCGACACAGCCATCGAGGCCAGCAGCATCCTCTTCGGCAAATCGACCAAGGAGGGACTGGAGAAGCTCGACGAGCAGACCTTCCTGGACGTGTTCGACGGTGTGCCGCAGTTCGAAATCTCGAAGGACCAGCTGGGTCAGCCCGCCATAGAGCTGTTTACGACCGCTGCGCCTGTCTTCCCCTCGAAGGGTGAGATGCGCAAGATGGTGCAGGGTGGTGGTGTCAGCCTGAACAAGGAGAAGCTCACCGACCAGAACCGTCCCGTTACTGCTGAGGACCTCATTGACGGCAAGTATCTCCTGGCTCAGAAAGGCAAGAAGAACTACTACCTGCTGATTGTAAAATAATTACTAAAATATTTGGTAGTGGCGTAAAAAACCACTACCTTTGCACCCGCTAACAGGCGATTGTCCAATGGTGTAATGGTAGCACAACAGGTTTTGGTTCTGTTTGTGGTGGTTCGAATCCGCCTTGGACAACGTAAAGAAGCGTAACCGTTCGCAATCGGTTACGCTCTTTTTTTTACCACTCGCCACTCACTACTCACCATTTTTTCGTACCTTTGCCGCATATCTAAAACAAAAACAAAAATAAACGCAATGAAGACAAATTACGAAATCCGTTATGCTGCGCATCCGGAGGATGCAAAAAGCTATGACACCCAGCGTATTCGCCGTGACTTCCTGATTGAGAAAGTGTTTGCTGTCGACGAGGTGAACATGGTGTATTCTATGTACGACCGCATGGTGGTGGGTGGTGCCATGCCCGTGAACGAGAGCCTCAAGCTCGAGGCCATTGACCCGCTGAAGGCACCCTATTTCACCACACGCCGTGAGGTAGGCATCTTCAATGTCGGCGGTGCCGGCTGCGTGAAGGTGGGCGACGAGGTGTTCGAGCTCGACTTCAAGGAGGCACTCTACATCGGCCGTGGCGACCGTGACGTGGTGTTCTGCTCGAAGGACGGCCAGAAGCCTGCCAAGTTCTACTTCAACTCCACGACGGCTCATGCCGAATATCCCTGCAAGAAGATTACCAAGGCCGATGCCGTGGTGGCTCACATGGGCAGTCTAGAGATGTCGAACGAGCGTAACATCAACAAGATGATTGTGAACCAGGTGCTGCCTACCTGTCAGTTGCAGATGGGTATGACGGAGCTGGCTACCGGTTCTGTATGGAACACGATGCCTGCCCATGTTCACAGCCGCCGCATGGAGGCATATTTCTATTTCGAGGTTCCTGAGGACCAGGCTGTCTGCCACTTCATGGGCGAGGTCAACGAGACGCGCCACATCTGGATGCGTGGCGACCAGGCCGTGCTCTCTCCTGAATGGAGCATCCACTCTGCAGCAGCCACGCACAACTACACCTTCATCTGGGGTATGGGTGGTGAGAACCTTGACTACGGTGACCAGGACTTCTCGCTGATTACCGACCTGAAGTAAGAACGATTAAACGTAATAACGGAAAAAAATGAAGAACCTCTTTTCATTGGAAGGTAAGGTAGCCCTGGTGACGGGTGCTGCCTACGGAATAGGATTTGCCATTGCCGAGGCACTGGCAAAGGCAGGTGCTGAGATTGCGTTCAACTGTCGTGGTCAGGAGCATCTGGAGAAGGCATTGGCGGAGTACGAGTCCAAGGGCATCAAGGCCCATGGCTACCTGTGTGACGTGACCAACGAGGAGGACGTTCAGCAGATGGTGGCTGACATCCGCCGGGAACTGGGCCACATCGACATCCTCGTCAACAATGCCGGCATCATCAAGCGCATCCCCATGCACGAGATGAAGCGCGAGGAGTTTCAGCAAGTCATCGACATCGACCTCGTGGGTCCGTTTATCGTGACCAAGGCCGTCATTCCCGAGATGATGGAGCGTCGTGAGGGTAAGATCATCAATATCTGCTCCATGATGTCCGAGTTGGGTCGTGAGACGGTCAGTGCCTACGCTGCCGCCAAGGGTGGTCTGAAGATGCTGACGCGTAACATCTGCTCCGAGTATGGTGAGTATAACATCCAGTGTAACGCTATTGGCCCGGGCTACATTGCCACACCGCAGACAGCCCCCCTTCGTGAGCGTCAGGCCGACGGCAGTCGCCATCCGTTCGACTCGTTCATCTGCGCCAAGACGCCTGCCGGTCGCTGGCTGGAGCCCGAGGAGCTGGGCGGTCCCGCCGTGTTCCTGGCTTCCCACGCCTCGGATGCCGTCAATGGTCATGTGCTCTATGTGGATGGTGGTATCCTTGCCTACATTGGCAAGCAGCCCAAATAGCTTGACCGGCAGCCCCATGGCTGCCTGTCATCACTCTTCCTCTGCCGCGTCGTCGGAGTCGTCTTCAGGCTCCACGTCGCGGCTGTTCAGTTCTACCTCCAACTGGTCGGTACGGCGCTTGAACTCCTGATAGACGTGTGAGAGGTCGTCGCGTGTGATGTCTATCGTGGTGTCAACGGGTCGCCACGGGTCATCTAATGTATGGCGGAACAGCCATTCGTAGGTTTTCTTGCTGTAGAAGTAACGTGCCAGGGCACCGTGGGAGGCACCCTTCAGCCAGTCGAAGCGCAGTCGGCTGGTGATGCCTAAGCGCTGCATGCCCTCTACCACCTTCTGCGACTCCTTCACCGACACGGCACGGTCGGCCGTGCCGTGTGCTATCCACAGGGGCAGTTCGCCCAGCTTACGGTAGTCCTTCAGCGTACTGCCGCCGCAGAGTGCGATGGCAGCAGCTATCTTCTCGGGGTAGGTGCCTGCAAAGTCCAGTGTGCCGTAGCCCCCTAAGCTCATGCCGAGCACATAGACACGGCTCTTGTTGTAGGCATAGTGCTTCTCCATCCACGTCAGGATGTCGTTCAGCTTATGCGGGTTCCACGGTCCGCCCGGGTTCTGTGGAGCCACGATGAGTGCCGGTATGTCCAGTCCCATCTTCACGGCATCTATGGAGCCGTATCGCAGCACGCGGTTCAGGTTGCGTCCGCAGAGGCTGGCACCATGCAGGAAGATGATGAGTGCCGTCGATTCCTGACTGAAGTAATAGTCCTCGGGGGTATATACCCAGAAGTCGTAGCCGCCCTTGATAACGCCTTTCTTGGCAGAGAGCAGGTCGTACTGTGCCTGCATGGGTATGGCGCAGGTCAGCAGTATCAGTAGTGATATGATAACTTTCTTCATTCTATGTTTGTCGTATCTGGTGTAACTTTCTTGGTTTCGTTTTCCGTTCCCGTTTCCTCGCGTTCCGTCTTCCGTTCCTCGCGCTCTGCTTTCCGTTCTCCGGGCTTGGTCCACTGCTGGTGCAGGAAGCGCAGGTACGAGCTGTAGGTATGGCTGGAGTACGCTTTGAAGATGTTGTTGGCAAAGAGAATGTCCGTAATCTTGTTGTCGTCCACGTAGGCAATGATGTCCTTGGTGAAGTAGCGTGAGTCGATGACGTGTATCTCTTCGAACGAGTAGAACAGGAATGCCGGCAGCATATTGCCGAAGCTGTCCTTCAGGATGATGAGCCGTCGTCCGTTCTTCGTGCCGGTCCTGACCTGTGTCAGTTTGTTGTCGCCGCCCATCACCGAGCAGTAGGCACCGCCGTTGCCGTCCTTGAACTTAAAGAAGAACGGTGCTTTGTAGGGTTTGCCCACCCCCGTCACCTTATAGTCGCTGTTGATGGTGTAGTTGGTGTACGTCGTCTGGTAGCTGATGCCCTTGGGTACGTAGAAGACGAAGTCCTCGGGAGCGTTCTTGATGGCGATGTCCTTGGAGTATCCGTACATGCTGCCCACGTAGCCGTGTACCACCCGCTGCTCATAGTTCGACAGGTCCTTGAACGGCACGCCAGCCACCTTGGCGAAGGCCTCCGCGGCATAGTAGCCGCCCAGTGGTGCCCAGTGGTGGTCGGTACGCAGGTAGATGTCCTCGTCGGCATGTTGTCCCAAGGTGGTGTAGATATCGACGGGTTTCACGCCCGCATCCAGATGGTCGAACACGTTACGGATGGTGGCCAGTTGCGACTTCGTCCGTTTCTTGGCCTTGTCGGGACAGTAGAACTCAATGGCTGTGGGTATGACCATGCAGTAGATGTTCACCTTGTCGCCGAACACCTCCTTGTATTTATTGGCGGCCTGTGCATAGCCCGTGCACCCCTTGGCGCTGCCGCCGTACGCCATCAGGGCGCGTACCTTGTCGCCTTTTCCGACGATGATGATGCCCGCATTTGAAATCTTTGCGTTCTCGTCGGCATTGACGTGGTTCTCGTATTCGTCGATGGCCAGGCTGTCACGCTCTTCCTCGCTCACGGGTGACAGGTATTCATTCCCGTTTCCGTTTCCGTTTTCGTTTTCGTTCCCGTTCCCGTCAGTCGAAGCATGGAACGTGATGTTGTCCTCGTCGGGTGCAATGCCTTCCAGGTCCTTGATGTACATGCTCAGCATCATGAACATGTCGCGGTAGGGTTCGCTGTCGCTGAACCAGGTCGATATGTCACGGGTATAGGAGCCGTCTGCCAGCCGCTCCCACGAGAAGTCGGGGAAGGTGGCCAGCTCGCGTTTCTCCAGTTCCGACACCGTGCTGCGTGGAAAGACGTTGAACACGATGACGAACGCCGCGAATAGCAAGGCAATGATGCCTACATAGAACTTATTTCCCATTGGCTATAACTATTGTCCTCCTAACTCCCCCTAACTCCCTCTAACTTCCTCTAACTACTGTTCTAAATACCGGTGGTACGCTTTGTATGTTGCTTCCGTATGCGCATGTCCGGCATTGTTGGCAAAGAGAATGTCGGAGATGCCGTGCTCCCGGACGTAGGTGGCGATGTTACGCAGGAAGTAGCGGCAGTCCACCACGTGTATCTCCTCGAACGAGTGGAACAGGAACCCCGGCAGTGCGTTGCCGTAGCTGTCCTTGAGGATGAGCAGCCGGCGTCCGTTCTTGGTCGATGTCTTCACCGTTGTGGTGTTCAGGTCGCCGTGCATGAAGGTCATGTAGGCGGCGCTGCTGCCGTCGGTGTATTCGAAGAAGAATTTTCCCTCCTCAGGTGCGCTCTCGCTGACCACCTGTTTGTTCCTGCCCAGTTTGTACTTGATGTACGACGTGGTGTAGGTGACGTCCTGCGGCACGAACCACACGAAGTCCTCGGGCGCATTCTTCACGGCGATGTCCTTCGAGAACCGGTACATGGTGCCCACATAGTCGTGGATGGCATACTCCTTGTAGGTCGAGAGGTCGGCAAACGGCACCTGTGCCACCTCGGCAAACTGCTGTGCGGCATAGTAGGCTCCCAGTGCCGCCCAGTGGTGGTCGGTACGGGCGTAGATAGCCTCTGCGGCATGTGCCTTCAGCGTCTCAGCCAGGTCGATGGCCTTCACGTTGTCCTTCAGGTGCGTATAGACGTTGTCGATGGCCGCCCACTCATCCTTCGTCCACTCCTGTGCCTCCTCCGGACAGTAGAGTGCGACGGCCGTTGGGATGACCATGCAATAGACGTTTACGCGGTCGCCGAATGTTTTCTTGTAACGGTTGGCAGCCTCGGCATAGTTGATGCCGCGCTCTGCCAGTCCTCTGAACGGTTCCATGGCACGTACCTCACTGCCCGTGCCCATGATGATGATGCCCGACTTCGTGCGGCGCACGTCGGCAGCGTGTGCTCCCAACACGGTCAGGGTCATCATTGCTAATACTATAATATTCTTCACTTTCATATTTCTTTTTCCCTTGTTTGAATTACTGTCCTTGGGAGTCGTTAGAACTATTGTCCCCTAACTCCCCCTAACTTCCTCTAACTTCCCCTAACTTCCTCTAACTTCCTCTAACTCCCATTTTAGAATCTTGTGTAGATAAATGCGTTGTTGGTGGCACCCACCAGCAGTGCCGCACTCAGTATGAGGATGGCTGCCGAGAGGGTGAGCTTCGTCACCAGTGCCACCGTGGTCTGCAGACCGGCAGGCTGTATGTGCCGTTCGGTCCAGTCGGTTACCGCCTGTCGGACGGGCAGGCAGAAGCACAGCGCCACCACCCAGAGCCAGAAGTTGTTCAGCAGCGCACTCTCCACCACGAAGTCAGCCTCGGCAGCTGTCATGCCGAAGAAGGCGTGGAAGAACAGCAGCATCTGCTGGAAGTCGTCGAAGTAGAAGATGCCCCATCCCGTGATGACCAGCAGCATGCTGTACAGGTGTAGCAGCGGCTTGGGTATGCGGTCCTTGACGCGCAGCAGCGTGTATTTCTCGACCATGACGATGAGTCCGAAATAGACGCCCCAGATGATGAAGTTCCAGCTGGCACCGTGCCACATACCCGTCAGGAACCACACCACGAGGATGTTCACCGCCTGGTGCTGTCGGTTACCGCCGAGGGGTATATAGACGTAGTCGCGGAAGAAGCTGCCCAGCGAGATGTGCCAGCGCCGCCAGAAGTCGGTGATGGAGTCGCAGCAGTACGGGTGCCTGAAGTTCTCGTTGAAGTGGAACCCCATGCAGCGTCCCAGTCCGATGGCCATGTCGCTATAGCCCGAGAAGTCGAAGTATATCTGCAGCGTGAAGGCCACGATGCCCACCCAGGCACCTGCCATGGAGAGCTCCTGCAGTCCGCTGCCCGTCAGGAACTGGTCGCTCAGTTCCGACAGCTGGTTGGCAATGATGACTTTCTTTCCCAGTCCGATGAGAAACCGGAACAGTCCGTCTGCCATGTCCTTTGTCTCCACCCTCCGGTTGTGTATCTCCTCGGCGATGGTTCCGTAGCGTACGATAGGTCCGGCAATGAGCTGTGGGAACATGGAGATGTAGAGCAGCAGTCCGCCGAACCTGCGCTGTACGGGTGACTCCCGCCGATAGACGTCGATGAGGTACGAGATGCTTTGGAACGTATAGAAGCTGATGCCGATGGGCAGTGCGATGTTCGGCACGGGCACTGTCAGTCCCACGTCGCACAGACACTGTGCCAGGAATCCCAGGTATTTGAAGGAGGCCAGAATCAGTATGTTCACCGTCAGTCCGCCCACCAGCGCCGCCTTCCGGTGCTGTTCCATCCGGTCGATAACCAGTCCTGCCAGATAGTTCATCAGCACGCAGAACAGCAGCAGGAACACATACACCGGTTCGCCCCATGCGTAGAAGATGAGCGAGAAGCCGACGATGGCCCAGTTTCTTGCCGTGAAGGTTTTTTGCTCGCCTTGCTCCCTGCTCTTCGTGCCCCATAATCGGTCTATCCCTGTTGCCAACAAGTAGCACAACAGGAATGCCGGTAGAAACACAAACAGAAAATACAAGTCAGAAAAAACCATATCTCTTTTAATTAATTTTCGATTTACTGATTTTCGATTTCCGATTTACTTGTGCACAGCGTAATTAATTTACGATTTACTGATTTTCGATTTCCGATTTACTTGTGCACAGCGTAACCGACCCTACTGTGTTCTAAATTCTTCAATTTTTCAATCCTTCAATCCTTCAATCCGTAATCCTTCACCCGTAATCCAATCATCTCTCCGATGCAGCGTGCCCCGGCCTCGTTGGTGTGCACCCCGTCGGTGGTGAAGGTCCTTTTCTTCAGCTCCTGCTTACGCTTGACACACCCTTCGCGGTCCAGTCGGATCACCGTTGCCCCGAGTGCCTTGCCGCACCGTTCGATGATGTCCCCCGTCCGGCGTATTCTGCTGAGGCTCGTCTTCGTGGCCTGCATCGGCGTCACCAGTACCAGCCGGCAGTCGGGGAACAGCTCGTGCAGCAGCCCACAGTCATAGCGCACAGCACCCTCCAGCTGCTGCACATTTGTCACTTCCTTCTTCCCTCTTCCTTCTCTTAACTCCCCTTTAACACCCTCAAAACGAAACCACGCATCGTTGGTGCCCGCCATGATGATGATCAGGTCCGGACGTGGCTGTTCGCCAGCCTCGTAAGCCTTTTTCAGTCGGTTCACCTGGTTGTAGATGACATTATTGTCGCTGAGCACCTCGGTGTATTCCTCCGTGTCGCAGACGGTCTTCTCCGTGTGCGTCCATGTGGCGCCGCTGCGGGCATAGCTGCGGCACGATGCCGGCTTTGCTGTCTGGCAGAACCAGTAGTTCCAGCCCCGTGGCTGTGAGCAGTCGTCGCCCCCTATCCACGTGTTGCTGTCGCCCAGGATGACCACATGTCCGATGCCGTCGGCACATAGTGTCCCGACGCACATCAGAAGTATAATCATGATGATTCCTATACGTTTCATTGTCAGCGCATTTCCAAAAACGCTGCAAAGGTACGAATAAGCGAGAAGAAAACCAAAAGAATTAAATTTTCTTTTGTTTTCTCTTTGTCGGAGGGGAGTTAAGGGGAGTTAGGGGGATTTATCGGCCTTCGGCCTGGGGAGTTAAGGGACATTTGTGGGATAAACACTTGTTTCTTTTCTTTTAGAGCATTGGAGCCGCAGAACTATTGTCCTCTAACTTCCTCTAACTTCCTCTAACTCCCTCTAACTTCCTCTAACTTCCTCTAACTTCCTCTCACTTCCTCTCACTTAATCACGAACCGGTAGATATTCCTGCCGCGGCAACCCACGACGGCCGAGTTGCCCACCACCACCGGCGACGACTCGAAATTGAAGCCCACCATTTTCTGGCATACCACTTCGCCCGTCTTGCCCCTGATGAGTCTGAGCACCCCCGAGGCATCGCCCGCCAGGATGAACAGCTCGTTGCGCTCGTTGAGGAACGGCACCGGCGACGACCATGCAAACTGTCCGTAGGGCACGGTGTATAGTACCCGTCCGTCCTTGGTGCTGAAGGCCGTCAGTTCGCCCACCGTCTTCGATGCCCCGTTGCGGCACACCTGTGCGAAGAGCATGTCCTCGCAGTCGCCCCGTCCTATGAGCGGACTGGCATACATGCCGCCGTCCAGCGTCTTCCCCGGCAGGTTCAGTCGGTGGCAGCTTATCTGCTGTTCCCATACGCGCTGTCCGTTCAGCGCGTTCAGCTTGATGAAGTGACTCGTCCCCTTGTCGCCCTGCTTGTCCACCTCGCAGGCCGTGTAGAGGTACGGTGTGCCCCCCTCCTCGCGGCAAACCATCGTGCCGTCCGAGTCGTCGTGGTTGTCGTAGTACCATACCGGCCGCATGGTGTTCAGGTTCACGCAGATGATGTTTCCGTGGTTGTCCGAGAAGAATCCGTAGTTACGATATACGCAGAGGCTCGACTCGATGCCCGGTGCCGCCCCCCTGACGCGGTAGCGCATCACGCTGATGCGCTGCAGCGAGCCCTGTCGCCGTTCGTACTTGTAGAGGCTGCCGTTCTCTCCCGGCCAGAAGAGGAATCCGCCTGTCACGATGGGCGACGAGTCAAAGGCGTTCCATCCGCGCCATGCCTTCGTGTCCGGTCCGAAGAAGAATGTCCGCTCATGTTTCAGCAGGTCGAACACCTGGCACCCGAAGGGCCCTGGCTTCCGCGGCACCCCCTGTCCCACGTACAGGTTCAGCAGTTCCGGGTCCATGGATACCGTGCCCTTCACCACGTTGCCCAAGTCCAGCGGCTGTCGCGACGCCTTGCCCGTCTGGAAATTGATGAAGTACCCCTTTCCGCAAAGCGAGCCCACGATGATCTCCTCCTGTCCGAAGTCCTGCGTCAGTCCGGGCGACGCCTGTCTGAAGGCAGCCATCTGCTTGTCCGTCCATTTCATGTATAGCGGTTGTCCCGTCCATCCTGAGCCCCCTCCCCATGTGCCGAACTTCGTATGCGTCGTGTCGTAGTCGGTCGTAAAAGTCCAGGCTATCTCGATGCTCGTGGGTGTTCCCTTCACCGTGCCGCCGAAGTCCGCATTGCGCAGCAGGTTCTTGCGGAAAGCCATGACGTTCGTGCTCCCCTTATATCGGTCGTTGAAGTCCTTGAGAGGGTGGGGCAGCGAGTCCGTGTTCTCCACCACATATTTCACCGCCTCCGCACTCGCATAGCATGTGTCGGGCAGCACCAGCTGCTCCATCGTCGCTTCCCCCTTTCCGTTTTCGTAGCGAAGCGTTTCGTTTCCGTTTCCGTTCCCGTTTCCGTTTCTACCTCCGCCACATGCTATGAGGAAAAGCGTGCAGGGCAGTAATAGCCATTTCTTCGAAGCCATATATACCATTTAGAAGAAGAGATAAGCCAGTGTGTAGCATACCACTGTGCTGACGACGACGCTGATGAGTCCCGGCACCATGAACGAGTGGTTCAGCACGAAGCGTCCAATCCTGGTCGTCCCCGTGCGGTCCATGTTGACCGTGGCAATGTCAGTAGGGTAGTTGGGAATGAAGAAGTAGCCGTAGGCACAAGGCAGCACGCCCAGCAGCACCCAGCCTGGAATGCCCAGTGCATAGGCCACGGGCAACAGCGACACGAGCACGGCGCCCTGAGAGTTGATGAGTACGGAGAACACGAAGAACATCAGCGCCACGGTCCAGTGGTACTCGCTGACCATCGTGCCCAGCAGTCCCTTGATTTCCTCCATGTGTGCCCCGAAGAAGGTGTTTGCCAGCCATGCGATGCCGTAGATGGCCACCACGGCCACCATGCCCGACTGCCACACGTTGCCGGCCACGGCCGCCTTCGGTCTGACGCGGCAGAAGATGATCATGAGGGCAGCGGCAGTGATGAGTATAATCTGAATCACCAGGTACATCTTGATGGTCACCGCCTCCTTCACGGTGACACCAGCCATCACGATGCCCGCGTCGGCCAGCTGCTGCGGCGTGACGGTCATGCCCGTGGGCAGTAGCACGTCCTTGGCACCCTTGACGGCCACCACCGTCTCATGGGCAGGCAGCACGGCCTGTGCAAAGGCCAGGACGACGATGATGACGATGGCCGACAGGAAGATATAGACAGCCCGTTTGGCCTCCGGCGATATCTTCTTGTCCAGCACCGTGTCGCTCTTGCCATACACGTAGTCGTAGTTCTCCTGCTTTGCAATGAACTCCTGGTAGCGGGGGTCGCCCACCAGTTCGAACCCCTTGCGGCGTGAGTTCCATAGCGCTGCCGCCATGATGCCAGCCAGGCACGACGGAATGGTGACGGCCACCACCTGCGGTATGCTGATGCTGAACCCGTAGATTTGTGAGATGGTCGAGAAGGCGATGACGGCCGCCGAGATGGGCGAGCACACAATGGCAATCATCGATGCCACGCTGGCCACCGAGCAAGGCCTTACCGGTCTGATGCCGCGCTTGATGCAGACGTCAATGATGATGGGCATGAGCGTGTACATCACGTGTCCCGTACCCACAAGGATGGTCAGGAAGAAGGTACACAGCGGGGCAATGAACACGATGTAGCGCGGGTGCCGGCGTATCAGCCGCTCAGCTATCTGCACCAGCCATTCCATGCCTCCCGAGGCTTGCAGCACGCCGGCACACGTCACGGCGGCTATGATGATGTAAATGACGTCGGTCGGCGGTGTTCCCGGTTGCAGTCCGTGGTCAAACACCAGGAAAGCGATACCCAGACCGGCAATGGCTCCTAAGGCCAGACTGCCATAGCGCGAACCAAGATACAGCGCCAGCAGTACTACGAGCAATTCTATAATGACAATTAACATGACTCTTTCGTTTTCGTTCTTCGTTTTTCGTTTTCGTTTCCCATTCTCAGAACAGCACCGTGCTCAGTCCGTAGGCCACCAGTGTCGCCACGGTAATGTGAATAAGTCCCGGCACCATGAACGAGTGGTTCAGCAGATACTTGCCGATGACCGTGGTCCCCGAGCGGTCGAAGTTCACGGTGGCAATGTCCGACGGATAGTTCGGAATGAAGAAGTACCCATAGACGCTGGGCAGCACTCCCAGCAGCACCGGTCCCGGAATGCCCAGCGAGTAAGCCAGCGGCAGCATCGAGACCACCACCGCACCCTGCGAGTTGATGAGCACCGACACCAGGAAGAACACAATGGCTATCGACCAGTTGTACTTGCTGACGATGTCACCCAGCATGGCCTGCATCTCCGCACTGTAGTTCGAGAAGTACGTGTCAGCCAGCCATGCAATGCCGAAGATGGCGATGACCGCCACCATGCCCGACTGCCATACCGGTCCTGCCACCGCCTTCTTGGGCGACGCCTTGCAGAACAGTATCATGATGGCAGAGGCCGCCACCATCACAATCTGAATCACCACGTTCATCTTCAGCTGGATGGTCGATACCTCCGTATAGCCCGGAACCACCGCCTTCGCCTTCGCCAGTGCCGCCGCCGATGCCACCGTGCCGTCCTCGAACACAAAGTCGGGAGCCCCCTTGATGGCCTTGACCGTCGAGTACGTAGGCAGCACGTCCTGGAACACGGCGAAGAGCACGATGATGATGATGGCCCCCAGGAACACATACACGGCATTTTTGGCCGACTGCGGTATCTCCTTGTCCAGTGTTGTCGCACCGCCGCCGTAGATGTACTCCCGCATCTCGGGATCCTCCAGCTTCTTCAGGAACTCAGGATCCTTGTCCAGGTCCAGTCCGCGGTGGTACGAGAACAGCGCCGCCGCCATCAGTCCCAGCACACAGGCAGGGAAGCTGACCATCAGCACCTGCGGAATGTTCACGTCGAACCCGTTGGCGTTCGATATCGTCACGAAGGCCACTACGGCAGCCGCTATCGGCGAACACGTGATGCCCACCTGCGAGGCGATGGAAGCCACGCCGCACGGCCGCTCCGGTCTGATGCCCTTCTTCAGCGCGATGTCACAGATGATCGGCATCAGCGTATAGACCACGTGTCCCGTACCCACCAGCACCGTCAGCAGGAATGTTGACAGTGGAGCCAGGAACGTGATGCGGTCCGGATGCTTGCGGAGCATCTTCTCCGCAATCTGTATCAGCCAGTCCATGCCGCCCGAAGCCTGCATGATGCCGGCGCACGTCACGGCGGCAATGATGATGTAGATAACGTCTGTCGGTGGTGTTCCGGGTTTCATGCCGAAGGCAAACACAAGCAGTGCCAGTCCGATGCCCGAAATAGCACCCAGGGCAAGCGATCCGAATCGCGATCCTACCCATAATGCTCCCAGTACAATGAGAAGTTGAAGACACATTGTTAACATCTTTCCAAGAATGTTTTGTTATTAGTTAGTTATTGCTGTTTTTTTAGTTATCGGGGCAAAGGTACAAAATTTTCGGTCATTTGTTGCTAAATTAAGGAATAAATTATACTTTTGTACCCAAATTATCAACTATCTCTTATGAAACGAATCCTTTTACTACTAATCAGTGTGTGTTTTTGTGTCTGCCTCAAGGCCCAGACCACCCGGCTGTTCGACGACGGCTGGCAGTTTACCCGTAACGGAAAGACCCAGTGCGTCAGTCTGCCCCACGACTGGGACATCTACGACGCCCCCGACCCCGCCACAGGCGCCACCGGCACCGGCGGCGGCTGGTTCCAGGGCGGCACCGGCGAGTACCGCAAGACCTTCAAGACCCCTGCCGGCGAACTTGTGAAGCTCCATTTCGAAGGCGTCTATCAGCGTGCCGAAGTCTTCGTCAACGGCAAGAAAGCCGGCCAGCACGCCTACGGCTATACCCCGTTCACCGTCGATGTCACCCCCTACCTCTACCGTGACAAGCGGCAGAACGAAGTCCTCGTCACCGTCAACAACAGCCTGCAGCCCAACTGCCGCTGGTACTCCGGCTCCGGCATCTACCGCCACGTGTGGCTCCAGACCATGCCCGCCCTCCACATCGCCGAGAATGGCATCTTCGTCACCACCCCCGTTGTCACCCCACAGCAGGCCACCGTCCACGTCGAGGTCACCGTGCAGAACGAGTCCGATGCTCCCCGCAAGGCCGTCCTCACCGTCGAGGGCCGTCAGCAGGACCTGTCGCTGTCCGCCGGTGAGCGCAAGACCGTCACCTTTACCTACACCATCGACAACCCCCGTCTCTGGTCCCCCGAGTCACCATACCTTTATACGGCAGATGTGCAGCTCTCTGGCGAGCCCGTCGTCAAACACGGCAAACCCGGACGCTCAACGCTCAGCGCCCACTGCTCAACGAAATTCGGCATCCGCACCTTCTCGTTCGATGCTGAGCGCGGCTTCCTGCTCAATGGCAAGCCCATGCTCCTCAACGGCGCCTGTGTCCACCACGACGACGGCGTGTTAGGCGCCATGGCGTTCGATGCCGCCGAGGTCCGTAAGGTACGGCTCATGAAGTCTGCCGGCTTCAACCTCATCCGTACCAGCCACAACCCCACCACGCGGGCGTTCCTCGATGCCTGCGACTCCCTGGGCATGCTCGTCATCGGCGAAGCCTTCGACGGCTGGCGCACCGCCAAGCTGCAGCACGACTATTCCACCCTCATCGACTCCTGCTACCGCGACGATGTCCATGCCATGGTGCTGCGCGACCGCAACCACCCCAGCATCATCTCCTGGAGCATCGGCAATGAGGTCATCGAGCGCAAGGAGCTCCGTGTCGTCCAGACCGCCCGCCAGCTCAAGGCCGCCATCCTCGAGTGCGACACCACGCGCCCCGTCACCGAGGCCCTCTGCGCCTGGGACCGCGACTGGGAGATCTACGACCCCCACTTCGACGTCCTCGATGTTGCCGGCTATAACTATATGATATTCAAGCACCAGAGCGACCACCAGCGCAACCCCCGTCGTGTCATGTGGCAGACCGAGAGCTATCCCCGCGATGCTTTCCGCAACTGGGCAACCGTCAACGACCACCCCTATGTCGTCGGCGATATGGTGTGGACCGGTCTCGACTACCTCGGCGAGTCCGGCATCGGCCGTTACTACTATGAGGGCGAGCGTCCCGGCGAGAGCTATGCCCCCGGCGGACAGCCCGACTGGCATGGAGCCTGCTGCGGCGATGTCGATATCACCGGCTGGCGCCGTCCCGTCAGCCACTACCGCGACATGCTCTGGAACCATGTCAGCCACCCCTATATGGCAGTCCGTGAGCCCGACGGCTATCGTGGCAAGATACACGAGACCCAGTGGAGCGTATGGCCCACCTGGGAGTCCTGGAACTGGCCCGGCTGGGAAGGCAAGCCCATCGATGTCGAGGTCTATACCCGTCAGCCCAAGGTCAGTCTCTACCTCAACGACCGGCTCGTTGCCACCAAGGCCGTCAGCCGCGACACCCAGTTCAAGGCCGTCTTCCAGCTCCCCTACGAGCCCGGTGTTCTCCGTGCCGAGGCTGGCGGACAGCGTGTGACGCTGGCCACCGCCGGCGAGCCTGCCGCCCTCCGTCTCACTGCCGACCGTACCGTCCTTGCAGCCGATGGTCAGGATCTCTGTTATGTCACTGTGGAAGTTGTTGACCGCGACGGTCGTCTCTGCCCTGATGCCGCCATTCCCTGCAGTGCCGTTGTCCGTGGCGAGGGACAGCTCATGGCCTTCGCCTCTGCCGACCTGAAAGATACCGAGCCCTCCACGTCCCCCCGTGTCACCACCTGGAAGGGCCGTGCCCTGCTTGTCGTCCGCAGCACCGCTCACAAGGGCAAGCTGCAGGTCAGTGTCAAGAGCCCCCTCCCTGCAAGTCCCCTTGTCATCAAGTCAAGGTAAAGGCGCTATAATCCCCTCTCCGCCCAGTCCCCTCGGTCCAGGTTCCGGTAGCCAATGGCCTCGGCGATGTGGACAGTCTCCACCTTCTCACTTTCGGCAAGGTCGGCGATGGTGCGGGCCACCTTAAGGATGCGGCTATAGGCACGGGCGCTGAGTTTGAGACGTTCCATCGCCATGCGGAGCATGTCTAAGGATTGGGCATCAGGTTCGGCAAATTCGTGGAGCATCTTCTCCGTCATCATGGCGTTGCAATGGATACGACCTCTCCCCCCGCCCTCTCCTAAAGAGAGGGAGCTGAAGCGCTCGGTCTGAATGTTGCGGGCACGTATGACGCGTTCACGAATAGCAGCAGACGGCTCTCCTGGCTGCATCTGCGACAACTGGGCAAACGGAACGGCCTGTATCTCGCAATGGATGTCAATACGGTCAAGTAGTGGACCGCTAATCTTGTTCATGTAGCGCTGTATCTGACCAGGAGTACAGACGCAATGGTGTGTGGGGTCACCATAGTAGCCGCAAGGACAGGGATTCATGCTTGCAATCAGCATGAAAGAACAAGGATACTCTACGTTATACTTGGCTCGACTGATAGTTATCTTTCGGTCTTCCAAAGGTTGACGAAGCACCTCCAGTACCGACCTCGAGAGCTCTGGCATCTCGTCAAGAAAGAGAACTCCATTATGGGCGAGGCTAATTTCCCCAGGCTGTGGGTTGTTGCCTCCGCCAACAAGGGCAACCTGTGAGATAGTGTGGTGCGGAGCGCGGAAGGGGCGTTGGTTGATGAGGCTTGTGTCACGTCTTAGCTTGCCTGCCACACTATGAATCTGGGTTGTTTCCAGACTCTCGGCCAGTGACAAAGGGGGCAGAATACTGGGTAGGCGCTTGGCAAGCATGGACTTTCCAGAACCGGGAGGACCAATCATGATGAGGTTATGGCCGCCGGCAGCAGCGACCTCCAAAGCACGTTTCACGTTCTCTTGGCCTTTCACGTCAGAAAAGTCAAGGTCAAAGTGGTTCTGTTGTTCGTAAAATTCTTTGCGAGTGTCTATTCGGGTTGGCTCTGTCGTGCTATTGCCATTGAAGAAATGGATGACCTCCATCAAATCGTCCATACCATAGACGTCGATGTTGTTGACAACGGCAGCCTCGCGGATGTTCTGACGGGGTACAATAAGTCCCTTATACTTTTCCTTGCGGGCACGTATGGCAATGGGAAGGGCACCGCGAACAGGAAGCAGACGACCATCGAGTCCTAATTCGCCTACCATCATGTACTGATTAAGCTGCTCACTTTCTACCTTCCCGTTGGCAGCCAGTATGCCGATGGCCAATGGGAGATCATAACCAGCTCCCTCCTTCTTGATGTCAGCAGGCGACAGGTTGACAGTGATATCCATCATGGGCATCTTCAGTCCATTGTTCAGTAAGGCAGCCTTGATGCGGTCGTAGCTTTCTTTCACAGCAGTATCGGCCAGTCCTGTCAGATGAAATTGAACACCTCGTGACATACTGACTTCAACAGTTACGGTGGTTACTTCCAGTCCATTGACAGAAGCACAATATGTTTTTACAAGCATAATTTTAGGTTAGGTGGTGCCGCGAGCGGGACTCGAACCCGCACAGCCATTCCTGGCCAAGGGATTTTAAGTCCCTCGTGTCTACCATTCCACCATCGCGGCTAAAATGCGGCTGCAAAGGTAAGAAAAAGATTAAAGATTAAAGATGAAAGAGGGAAGATTTTGATGATGACATCGGAATTTTTAATCTTTTTAAACGTTTCGTCCGCTCACTACTTACCTGTTGTGCACAAAGATATAGCCAAAAGGACCTGTGGTGGTGGCTACGTACTGGGTGAGATTGATGTCGCCCTGCTCGCCGTTCTGAATGACACCGCGGTTGTTCATGTCGTAGCGCTTGTCGCAGACACTACAGGTGGCAATGCCGCTGGACGCCATGATGAGACGGTAGGTGGGGTTGGTGTAGCTGCTGTGCTTGCGTACGCAGTTGGGACACTGCAGGTCGTAGGCGGTGAAACCGCCGTTGGGCGACTCGTTGAGCGTCTGGTAACCGACGATGATGCCGTTGTTGACACCAAGGATATAGGTGGTCTCGCGTTCGAGGGCGCTCTCCTTCTTCTGGGACGACAGCCCCATGTTGTTGGAGAAGTTCAGGTAGGTGGCGCCGCCGCTGACGGACTCGCTGATCTGACAGAAGACGCCGCGTGAGGCGCTGTTCATGGCGGTGGCTAACGTCTCGTCGAGGAAATTGGCGTTCTGGTAGGCGAAATAGCAGGGCTGGCTGCTGTACTCGCTCTCGACGGTGCAGGAGGAAAGTGAAAAGGTGAAAAGGTTAAAAAGTGAAAAGGTGAAAAGGTGAAAAAGTGAAAAGGCGGAGGGGGACTTGCTTTGTTTCATGGGCGGGGCAACATTTTAACATTTTAACGTTTTAACATTTTAACTTTTTCACGTTTTCACTTTAAAAGCTTTTTCTCTGCTTCTATGACACGGGCGAAGTGGAAGCCGTCGAGGGTCTGCTGCATGAGGGCCTGGATGCGGTCGTTGCAGAGGTTGCCGATGGAGCCTTCGTGGGTGTGGTGGATGTGCTTGTCGGGGGTGTAGCGACCGGCTTCGATGTCGAGGCCTACCTTCTTATAGGCATCGCGGAAGGGCATGCCGGCGGCGGTGAGGCGGTTGACTTCTTCGACGCTGAACATGGGGTCGTAGATGGGGTTGTCGAGGATGTGCTCGTTGACTTCCATCTTGTTGATGATGTAGGCGCACATCTGCAGGCAGTCCTTGAGTTCGTCGAAGGCGGGCAGGAAGACTTCCTTGATGATCTGCAGGTCGCGGAAATAGCCTACGGGGAGGTTGTTCATGATGAGGGTGACCTGCTGGGGAAGGGCCTGCAGCTTGTTGGACTTGGCACGGATGAGCTCGAAGACGTCGGGGTTCTTCTTGTGGGGCATGATGCTGGAGCCTGTGGTGCACTCCTTGGGGAGCTTGACGAAGGAGAAGTTCTGGGAGTTGAACAGGCAGGCGTCGAATGCCATCTTGGCAATGGTGCCGGCGATGGTGGCCAGGGCGAAGGCTACGTTGCGCTCGGTCTTGCCGCGTCCCATCTGGGCATAGACGACATTGTAGTTCATGGTGTCGAAGCCCAGGAGATCGGTGGTGAGCTGACGGTTGAGGGGGAACGAGGAGCCGTAGCCGGCGGCGGAGCCGAGGGGGTTGCGGTTGGTCATGCGGTAGGCTGCCTGCAGGAAGAGCATGTCGTCGCAGAGGCTCTCGGCATAGGCGCCGAACCAGAGTCCGAAGCTGGAGGGCATGGCGACTTGCAGGTGGGTGTAGCCGGGCATGAGGATGTCCTTGTACTGGTTGCTCTTCTGGATGAGTTCGTCGAAGAGTTCCTTGACACAGCCTGCGATGTCCATGAGGGCGTGGCGGGTGAAGAGCTTCAGATCGACGAGCACCTGGTCGTTGCGGGAGCGTCCGGAGTGTATCTTCTTGCCCATGTCACCGAGTCGGCGGGTGAGCATGAGCTCTACCTGTGAATGGACGTCCTCGATGTCGTCCTCGATGACGAACTCGCCGCGCTCGGCGGTGGCGTAGATGGTCTTGAGCTCGGACAGCAGCAGGGGCAGCTCGTCCTTGCCGATGAGTCCGATGTGCTCGAGCATGGTGACGTGGGCCATGGAGCCGAGGACGTCGTACTTGGCGAGATAGAGGTCCATCTCACGGTCGCGGCCGACAGTGAAACGCTCTATCTCCTTGTTTATCTCGTAGTTTTTTTCCCAGAGTTTCATTGTTCTTCTAATTTATTCTTTAATCTCACACAGAAATTTTTTATGTCACACAGAAATCACAGAAATTTTATCTCACAGAGATAATATAAGGTCACACAGAAATCACAGAAGGCTGCGATTAAGCGAGTGCAATGCCAAATGTATTTGAGCATTGCCGAGCGTGAGCAGGCTCGGCGAAGCCAAATCACAGAAATTATTCTGATAACCGATAACTGTTTATTTTGAAAGAAATTGCCAGAAATTAATCAGAAATTTTTCAATTCTTCAATCCTTCAATTCTTCAATTCTTCCATCAAACCGTAATCCGTAATCCATCATCCGTAATCCTATTCGTACGGCACCTGTGCGAGGGCATCGGCAATCTTTTCGAGGCCGTCCTCGAGGGGTCCGCTTACCATGCCCTTGAGCATGAAGGGGATGTCGGCCTTGAGGGTGAGCTTCATCTTGCTGGTGGTGTCGGTGACGGGTAGTATCTGAATCCAGAGGTTGAAGGGAAGGGGAGACTGGGCGGTCTCGAACTTGATGCACTTGGGCTCCTCACGCTCACAGATGCGGAGGGTGATCTGACCGACGGGATCGACACTGATGGTGACGGAGTCACGGTCGAAGGTGAAGTCTTTTACCTTGTCTTCGGGGACGCGGTCACGAACGCGTTCGAGGTTGCTCAGGTCGCTGAGGTTGCGATAGACGGCAGACTGCGGGTAGGGAATCTGCTTGATGCTGCTTTCGAATGTTGACATACTTTTTTTCGCCCCCCTAAGTTAGGGGGTTGGGGGTCTGAACGACCGCCCTGATTAATGTTAATAATTTCAATTCTAAACGGGAGCCTGCGCTTGTTCAGACCCCAACCCCCTAACTTAGGGGGCTACGAACGGGCTATGAACGGGTGGGTCCAGTCCATGCCGACGGGTCCTTGCGCCACTCCTTCAGTACCTCGATGTCCTGGGGCTTGATGTAGCCGGTCTCGGCGGCCTGCTCCAGCACGGCATTGTAGTCGCTGAGGGTGATGAGCTGTACGCCAGCCTCGCGGAAGGCTTCTTCGGCTACGGGGAAGCCGTAGGTGAAGGAGGCTACCATGCCAATGACTTCGACTCCGTACTCGCGGAGGGCTGCCACTGCCTTCAGGCTGCTGCCGCCGGTGGAGATGAGGTCTTCGACGACGATGACCTTGGCGCCCTGCTGCAGCTCTCCCTCTACCTGGTTGCCCATGCCGTGGTCTTTCGGCTTCGGACGGACATAGGCGTAGGGCAGGCCCAGCTCGTCGGCTACGAGGGCTCCCTGGGCGATGGCTCCCGTGGCAACGCCTGCCACGGCTTCTGCCTGGGGGAAGTGCTGCTGGATGGCGTGGCACAACTCGAGTTTGACGAACGAGCGCACGTCGGCATAGCCGAGTGTCTTGCGGTTGTCGGTATAGATGGGTGACTTCCACCCGGAGGCCCATGTGAAGGGTTCCTGCGGCTGGAGCTTGATGGCCTGGATATCCATCAGCTTCTGTGCAAACTGTTTCTTGATAGCATCCATAGGGGTTTTCTTCGTTTTTTTGCTTTTTCGGATGCAAAGGTAAGAAAAAGATTAAAGATTAAAGATGAAAGATGAAAGTTTTTTTGTGTTGCTGGCTCAGCTTTGCGTGAATCCCAAGGTCAGGACACTGAAACGGATGTTGTTTTCCTTGGGTTTCAGGGCGGTGGCACAGGCGATGAGGGTGGCACCGGTGGTGGTGACGTCGTCAACCAGCAGGATGTGACGCCCTGCCCATGCGGCGGGACGGGACGAGGAGAACTGCTGTTCGACGTTCTGCAGGCGCTGCCAGCGGTCCAGCTGTGTCTGGCTCTGTGAGAAATGCAGGCGTCTGACGGCCTGTTCCTCCACGGGGATGCCCGTCACGCGGCTGATGCCCCGGGCTATCATCGCACTCTGGTTGTAGCCCCGCTGGCGCTGTCGCTCCCGTGCCAGGGGGACGGGGATGATGAGGTCGATGCCGTCGAAGAAGCCGCTGGCGCTGTATTCGCGAGCCATGGCCTGTCCCATGCTGATGCCGATGTCGGGGCGGTCGTGGTACTTCAGGTCGCGTACGATGCGGCTGGTATTGGTGTCGGGGGCATAGTAGAACCATGCGGCGGCACGCTCGACGGGCATGAGGCCCCAGAACAGCTGTGCCATCTTGTTGTCGTAGGGCTTGCGGTCGTAGTGGGTGCGTGGCAGCTGGTCGTTGCACGAACGGCAGATGTAGGGCTCGTCAACGGCGAGCCGGTTGCCGCACATGACGCACGGTCGGGGAATGATGAGGTCGAGGAGGCTTTTTAGAAGCATGGTTATTCCACGTCGAGGCACTGACGGATGATGTCGAAGGTGAAGCCGCGGCCAACGGCGAAACGGAGGAGCTTCTGGTTCAGCTCCCATTCGCTCTGCGCCTTGGTGGTCTTGCGCTTCTGCCGGAGCAGGGGTCTGAGGACGTCGAGGTATTCCTCGTCGCTGACCTCGTCGAGCACCCGCTGGCGGATGGCCTCGTCGATGTGTTTCTGCCACAGTGCCTGTTCCACCTTGCGGCGGCCCCACTTGTTGTAGCGTATCTTGTCCATGACGAAGGCACGGGCGTAGCGCTCGTCATCGACATAGCGGTCGCGGACCAGCCGTTGCATGATGCGGGCCTGTGTCTCGTCGTCCATCTCCCAGCGGCGCAGCTTCTCCTGCATCTCCCACTGGCAGTGCTCGCCCTGGGCACAGAGCGCCGACAGGCGCAGCAGGGCTTCTTTTTCGGTGATTTGCTTCATGGTGTTTGGGCTTTAAGCATTCGTTGCAGGCCGAACTGGTCGGCTCGTGTCTCTATATGGGTGTACCTCATGTCGCGGAGCATGGCGGTCAGCTCGTCCCGGTAGAGGGGGTTGATCTCGAAGAAGAGCTGTCCGCCGGGCACCAGTGCCTCACGGGCATAGCGGGCGATGGAGCGGTAGAACAGCAGGGGGTCGTCGTCGGGTACGAAGAGTGCGAGCGACGGCTCGTGGTCGAGGACGTTAGGTGCCATGTGGGCTTTTTCCTGCTCGCAGATATAGGGGGGATTGCTGACGATGAGTGAAAAGGTTAAAGGGTTAAAAGGTGAAAAGGTTAAAGGGTTAAAAGGGTGGAGGGCGTCCACCTGCTGGAAGGTGACGGTGGCACCTAAGCGCTGCGCATTCTCACGGGCAACGGCGAGGGCACGGTCGGAGATGTCCCAGGCGGTGACGTGGGCCTGCGGCAGTTCGAGTGCCAGGGTGACGGCAATGCAGCCGGAGCCGGTGCCGATGTCTAACAGGCGGTGGACGGGGAGCGGGGCATGGTGCGTGGCTTCCTCGACAATCCACTGGCAGAGTTCCTGTGTCTCGGGCCGCGGGATGAGGACATCGGGCGTCACCTTGAAGCGGCGGCCACAGAACAGCTCTTCGCCCAGCACGTACTGCACGGGTTCGCCCTGCTCCAGCCGCTGTAGCATCTGCTGCAGCTCCTCGTGCGGCACCTCGCTGTCGCGCCCCATCAGCAGGTCGGCCAACGTGAGGCCATAGCGTGACGCATAGACCATGCGGGCAATGGCCTTCGCCTCGCCTTCGCCGTAGAGGGGTGCCAACCGTTTCCAGAATGCTGCGTAGGTCATGGCATCAGTTGGTATAGGTGTGGACGCTGGTGGCCTGTGCCGAGGGCAGGTAGTTGATGCCCCACCAGCACATCTGCAGGAGCAGGAAGGCGACGATGAGCATCCAGAGGACGGGCTTCTGCTCGCGGGGACGGTAGAGGCGGTAGTGGATATACAGGAGGTAGGCGAACCACGTGATGGCGGCCCAGGTCTCCTTGGGGTCCCACGCCCAGTAGTGGCCCCACGCCTCCTTCGCCCACAGGGCGCCGAAGAGCATGCCGACGGTCATGAAACCGAGACCGACATAGACGAGGTTGTCGAGGGGATGAAGGGGTGAGGGATGATGGATTACGGGTGAGGGATTACGGATTACGGATTGATGGAGTGAAGGTTTGACGAGCATCCAGACGGCCATCAGGGTTGCCACACCGAAGATGGCGTAGCAGAACATATAGACAATGACGTGGGGGGCAAACCACGGACTCTGCAGGGCGGGCATGAGTGTCTTGGAGTGGATCTCGGGCTTGAAGAGGTTGACACAGATGAAGATGAGTGCCATGAAGGTGCTGAAGGAGAGTACCCACTTGTACTTCCAGCGGCTATACACCATGAGGCCTGCCACGGGCAGGAAGAACGAGTACCACAGACGGGTCTCGCCCATGGTGCGAAGGGGTGGACGCTCGAGCGAAATCCACATGCCGAGGATGAACGCAAAGAAGACGACGAGGCCGACCACGGTGGTGACGTAGGCCACGGTGCGCCTGTCACGCCATGCTGCCCATGCGCCGGTGGCCCACAGCAGCAGTGCTACGATACTGAAATAGATGAAATGGTCCCAACTCATATAAGGTACTGTGTTCTAACTTTTTCTAACGCCAAAGATTAACATGCAGAAGGCTCCGGCCAGCAGCATGTAGATGCCTGCATAGACTGCCGGCAGCCAGGGGTCGGTGACCAGCTCGAAGATGCTGACCTGGCTCGACGCTCCCATTTGCTGGTCGTAGCCGTACTGATAGATTTTCCAGCCTTCTACTTCGGCTGGCTTGTTCACCTCGACGGTGGCCGTAAGCTGCTGTCCCGAAGCCGTCTGTATCAGGATGTCGGAGGCAAAGCGCTTGGGCATGCGCTCGTCGGCATATTCCTCGAGAATGAACTGCTTGAGTTCGATGGACAGCGGCAGCTCCACGACATGGCTCTGCTCGTCGATGGCACGCCACTCGGGTTCTCCGTAGGTGCAGATCATCTTCAGCCGTTTCATGTCGGGGTTGCCCAGGGTGGCACAGACAAGCGCCACCAGCAGTCCGACGTGGTTCAGCAGGAAGGCGACGTCGCGCAGGCTGCGGCTGCGGCGCAGTCGCAGCAGCCGACGGACGACGACCAGGGAGAGGATGACCACGATCCAGCCGTAAACGAGTACGAAGGGCCAGAAGCGCAGCATGTTGCTGAGCCAGGTCCCCGAGGCATGCTGTTCGGTGAGACCCATGATGACGGTCAGCAGCAGGGCATAGCCCAGGGCGGGGATGGCGGCAGCATGGGAACCGAGGAACTGGACGACGGGTGACCGGTGGCAGCACAGCGCCAGGAGGACCGTGGCGAGCAGCCAGCAGCCCACGGTGATGATGTTCACCGGCCATGCAAACAGTTCCCACGTCACCGGTCCGATGCCCAGCTGAAGCAGTAGTCCGATGATGACGAGGCCTGCACCGACGGCGAGGCCTTCTTTCAGTGTCGAGGGTTTGTTTTTCATTCTGATAATCATGTCATGTGAGGTGCAAAGGTAGTGTAAACTGGGCGAAATGCAAAAAAAATTGGGTTTATTTAGCATTTTCGAGGTGCGAGTTTTTTTAGGGAGTTAGAGGAAGTTAGAGGAAGTTAGAGGGAGTTAGAGGAAGTTAGAGAAAGTTAGGGGACATATGTGGGAGTTTGGGGAGTTAAGGGGAGTTATCGGCCTTCGGCCTGGGGAGTTAAGGGACATTTGTGGGATAAACACTTGTCTCTTTTTCTTTTTAGAGCATTGGAGCCGCAGAACTATTGTCCTCTAACTTCCTCTAACTTCCTCTTAACTCCCCCTAACTCCCAGGCCGAAGGCCGATGACTCCCCAAAGTGGAGAAAACGTAAATAAAGTTAAAAGAAAGGTCGGATGGTGCTTTGTCATGAGATTATGGCTACCTTTGTGAAGGATTACGGATTACGGATTGAATGATTGAAGAATTTCTGATTAATTTCTGGCAATTTCTTTCAAAAATAATCACCGGCAATTTCTTTCATAAAAACGAGAATTAATTTGGACAGTAAGGATGGAAACAGACGAGAGATACATGCGCCGCTGTCTGCAACTGGCAGCCAACGGACGACAGAACGCAAGACCGAACCCGATGGTGGGGGCGGTCATCGTAGCCCCTGTGCACCATACAGCACACGACAGCCAACGGATCATCGGCGAGGGCTACCACGTGCGCTGCGGTGAGGGACATGCCGAGGTGAATGCCTTTGCGTCGGTACGGCAGGAGGACGAGCCGCTGCTCAAGGAGGCGACCATCTACGTGTCGCTGGAGCCTTGTTCGCACTATGGCAAGACGCCACCCTGTGCCGACCTGATCATCAAGAAAGGCGTGCGCCGCTGTGTGGTGGGCACCATTGACCCCTTTGCCGAGGTGCAGGGGCGCGGCATCAGGAAACTGCGTGATGCCGGCATCGAGGTGACGGTGGGCGTACTGGAAAAGGAGTGTCAGTGGCTGAACCGCCGTTTCTTCACCTTCCACCGCGAGCACCGGCCGTACATCATCCTGAAGTGGGCGCAGTCGGCCGACGGATTCATTGACCGTGACTTCCAGCCCACGCAGCTGTCGAACAGCATGACGCAGATGCGCTCGCATAAGCTGCGTGCCGAGGAGGATGCCATCCTCGTGGGACATACGACCTACGACCGGGACCACCCGCAGCTCACCGTGCGCCACTGGACGGGACCGGACCCCAAGCGACTGGTGCTCACCCGTGACCGTGCGTTGCCGTTGCTGATGGACGACCTCTACCAGCATGGCATCCAGTCGTTGATTGTGGAGGGGGGAGCGCAGACCCATCAGTCGTTTATCGACTTTGGGCTGTGGGACGAGCTGCGCGTGGAGACCGCCCCTGTCACGTTTGGAAGCGGCACCCGTGCCGTCGGCATACCTGCCGAGGCACAGCTGACAGGTATAAACCACTACGGAGAAAACACGCTGGCGGTTTATGCCCGATTAACAACACAAAAATAAAGGCTATTTCCGTCCGAAGTCGGCAGGTACCTCGCCCCATTTGGAGGTTTCCCACTTGACGATGGGGTTACGGAAATCGTGTGTCTGTAGCCAGCGTTCAGCTCTTTCTATAATCTGAAAGAGCTGAGCGGTCTTCTCGTTCCGCTCCAGCTTGGTCTTGCATTTCCGTTTGTTGACCCAGAGGATGGCGTTATAGGAATCGCTGTAGATGGTCTTCTGGTGCAGTCCCTGTTGCCAGCAGAGAGCCAGCGCATGGACAATGGCGAGGAACTCCCCGATGTTGTTGGTGCCATAAACGGGTTTGCCGTCAATTTGGCCGAAGTGGAACACACGGTAGCCCGTTGCCAGGTCGATGGCCTGGTACTCCATGGGGCCGGGGTTTCCGCTGCATGCGGCATCGACCGCCCAAGCGTCGGCCCTTACCTCAGGGGGCAAGGGCAGCACGGTGTCGTGGCGGTATTCGGGAGGGTTCTGCATTGTTGTTACGTTTGTAACTATGTATGGGGCTCTTACATTCTTTCGGGCACCTCAATGCCAAGCAGGGCCATGCCGCTCTGCAGTATCTTCGCCGTGTTGCGGGCAATGACGAGGCGCACGGCCTTCTTCTGCTCGTCAGGCTCGTTGAGAATGCTGTAGTCGTGATAGAACTGGTTGAAGACCTTGGTCAGATCATAGCAGTAGTTGGCAATGCCACTAGGTGAGTAGTCCTTGCCAGCCTGTTCTACAGCTGCACCGTATTCTGACATCTTCTGGATGAGTTCGACCTCCTTCTCTTTCAATGCACAATTCCCAATGCTCAATGCACAATCCCCTGCTTTTCTTAAGATACTGCGGATTCTCGCATACGTATATTGGATGAACGGACCGGTATTGCCGTTGAAGTCGATGGACTCCTCGGGGTTGAAGAGCATGTTCTTCCGGGCATCGACCTTCAGGATGAAGTACTTGAGGGCTCCCATGCCGACGATGCGGGCTATCTCGCGGCGCTCCTCCTCGGTCATGTCGTCAAACTTACCCAGTTCCATGCTGGTACGGTAGGCATCGTCCACCATCAGTTGCATGAGGTCGTCGGCATCGACAACGGTTCCCTCGCGGCTCTTCATCTTGCCATTGGGCAGTTCCACCATGCCGTAGGAGAAGTGCGTCAGCTCCTTGCCCCACTTGAAGCCAAGGCGGTCGAGCAGGATGGAGAGCACCTGGAAGTGGTAGTTCTGTTCGTTGCCTACGACGTAGATCATCTTGTCGATGGGGTAGTCCTGGAAGCGCATCTCGGCCGTACCGATGTCCTGCGTCATATAGACACTGGTGCCGTCAGAGCGCAGCAGCAGCTTCTGGTCAAGCCCCTCGTCGGTGAGGTCGGCCCACACGCTGCCGTCGTCGTGGCGCTCGAAGAGTCCCTTGGCGAGTCCTTCCTCCACCTTCGCCTTGCCCTTCAGGTAGGTCTGGCTCTCATAGTATATCTTGTCGAACGAGACACCCATCTTCTGGTACGTCTCGTCGAAGCCGGCATACACCCATGCGTTCATCTTCTCCCACAGCGCACGTACCTCGGGGTCGTTCTGTTCCCACTTGACCAGCATGGCATGGGCCTCCTTGATGAGCGGGGCCTCGTCCTTGGCCTTTTTCTCGGCAGCCTCGGCATCCATGCCTTCTGCCGTGTATTGTGCCATGAGCTGCTTCACCTCCTCACGATAGTGCTTGTCGAAGGCCACGTAGTAGTCGCCAATGAGGTGGTCGCCTTTCTTGCCGCTGGTCTCGGGGGTCTCGCCGTTGCCGTACTTCAGCCATGCCAGCATGGACTTACAGACGTGGATGCCACGGTCGTTGACGATGTTGGTCTTCACCACGCGGTTACCATTAGCCTGCATGATCTGTGCCAAGGACCAGCCGAGCAGGTTGTTGCGCACATGTCCGAGGTGCAGGGGCTTGTTGGTGTTGGGACTGCTGTACTCAATCATGACGAGCGGCGATGCGTCAGTGGCCTGTTTCATGCCATAGTGCTCGTCGTTGTCGATGGCCTCCAGCAACTGCAGCCATGCGTTGTCGCCAATGCAGAGGTTCAGGAAACCCTTGACGACGTTGAACTTATCTACTGCCATGCAGTGCTCCTGCAGGTACTCGCCAATCTCCTGGGCTGTCTGCTCGGGACTCTTCCTGGCAGCCTTGACAAAGGGGAACACGACGAGCGTCAAGTTACCCTCGAACTCACTTCTTGTCTTCTGCAACTGCAACATCTTGTCGGTTGCGTCCATGCCGTAGAGTGCCTTTACAGCCTCGCAAGCAGCCTTGCTAATCAATGCTTCTATATTCATGCTAATGGAATTTTGGGTGCAAAGGTAAGAAAAAGATTAAAGATAAAAGATGAAAGATGAAAGATTTTGCTTTTTTTATTTTCTGCCTATGAGGAACAGCCCAAGGAAGGTCAGCAAGCCGTTGAACATCAGCAGTTCGTAGCCGAAACGGTAGCCCCAGAGGTGTTGTGCCGCCATGTTGAGCAGGAAACACACGAAGGGTGATGCCAGGCAGATGTAAGGCACAAGACGGTCGTCGGGCTGTCTCGTTGTGAACAGTCCGAAGGTAAACAGTCCGAGCAGTGGGCCGTAGGTGTAGCTGGCAAGGGTGTAGATGGCATCGATGAGGGAGGTGGAGTTCAGCTGGCGGAACAGGATGATGAACAGCATGAAGAAGAGGCACATGGCGATGTGCGTCCGCTTTCGGAGGGCTACGTTGTCAGGCTGTCGGCGGATATCGACGCAATAGCAGGTGGTGAGCGATGTCAGGGCTGAGTCGGCACTGGAGAAAGAGGCCGCCACGATGCCGAGGATAAATAGGTGGAGCGTGAGTAGTGTGGGGTGCATGGCGTCGGCAGTCCCCTGGACATAGGTGGGCAGCAGCGCGTCGCCCTTGATGTCGGTGCCGAGCACCATTGTCAGCAGGATGCCGAGGGCAAGGAACAGCATGTTGGCCGGTACAAAGGCAACGCCGTAAGAACACATGTCTTTTTGGGCGTCGCGTAACGTCTTGCAGGTGAGGTTCTTCTGCATCATGTCCTGGTCGAGTCCCGTCATGACAATGGCAATGAATGCACCGCTCAGGAACTGCTTGCAGAAGTGTTGGGGCGACAGCCAGTCGTCAAAGACGAAGATGCGGCTCATGGGGGAGGATGCGATGCGCTGCACAGCCGTGTCGGCAGAGAGCTGTAGATGACCGATGACGGAGCAGATAATCAGGATCAGGGCGGTGAAGAGACAGAGCGTCTGGAACGAGTCGGTGAATACCAGGGTGCCAATGCCGCCTCGTCTCGTGTACAGCCAGATGAGCTGCACCATCACAACGACATTCACCACGAAAGGTATGCCGGCAGGGTCGAACACGAACTGCTGAAGGATGATGCATACCACATAAAAACGGACGGCTGCCCCTGTCATCTTCGAGAGCAGAAAGAAACTGGCTCCTGTCAGGTAGGAACGCACACCCAGTCGTTCGCCAAGATAGGCGTAGATGCTGGTCAGGTTCAGACGGTAGTACAATGGCAGCAGGACGAAGGCGATGACCACATAGCCTACGATGAATCCGAGACACATCTGCAGGTAGGTCATCTGCGACGTCAGTACCATGCCCGGAACAGAGATGAACGTGACACCGGAGATGCTGGCACCCACCATGCCAAAGGCTACCATGTACCAGGGTGCACGGCGGTTGGCACGGTAGAAGGTCTCGTTGTCTGACTTCCCCTTTGTCAGGTGACTGATGCCGAAGAGGATGGCAAAATAGACGATGACGATAATCAGGATACTCATAATTCAGGTGCAAAGTTAATTGTTTTTTTTGCGCTGGCAAAATAAATTCGTATCTTTGCATGCGATATGAACTTGCGCGACCGTCAGATACTGCATATTGCCTTGCCCTCTATCGTGTCAAATATCACCGTGCCGTTGCTTGGACTGGTGGATGTGGCGATTGTGGGGCACATGGGCAGTGCGGTCTATATAGGTGCCGTGGCCGTGGGGTCGATGATATTCAACCTGGTCTATTGGCTCTTTGCTTTCCTGCGTATGGGGTCCAGCGGACTGACGGCACAGGCGTGGGGACGGCGTGACATGCCGGAAACGGTGGGCATCCTGGTGCGGGCTGTGCTCATCGCCTTGCTGATAGCCCTGCTGCTGCTCGTCTTGCAAGTGCCGTTATGCAGACTGATGTTCTGGCTGATAGAACCGACGCCTGACGTGCTTCCCCTTGCTTCTACCTATTTCTATATGGTCATCTGGGGCGCTCCTGCCTCACTGTGCCTCTTTGTCTTGACGGGGTGGTTCATCGGTATGCAGAATACACGTTTCCCCATGCTTGTCAGTATCCTGCAGAACGTGGTGAACATCCTTGTCAGCCTTTCGCTGGTGTATGGTCTTGGTATGAAGATAGAGGGGGTAGCGCTGGGTACTGTCGTTGCACAGTATGTGGGTCTGCTGGTGGCTGCCGGTTTGTTGTGGAGATACTATGGCAAAATACTGGGTAAGCAGAAACGAATCTCCACCCTTCCATTCTTCAATTCTTCAATCCTTCAATCCTTCCATTCTTCAATTCTTCAATCCTTCAATCCTTCCATTCTTCAATTCAAAATATATCGGGACCTCTTCCTGCGTACGCTCTGCCTGGTGGCTGTCAACCTGTTTTTCACCGCTGTGGGTGCTCGTCAGGGGGCGGTTGTTTTGTCGGTGAATACGGTGCTGCTGCAGATGTATCTCTTCTTTTCCTACTTCATGGATGGATTCGCATATGCCGGGGAAGCCCTGGGCGGCAAAACGTATGGGGCACGAAACATGCAGGCTTTCCGCGAGACATTACGGCATTTGTGGCTGTGGATGGTGATAGTGACGGGTGCCTTTACCTTATTATATATAATAGGTGGCATGCAGGTGGTGGAGGCGCTGACCGATGATGCAGACGTCCGGCAGTCGGCTGCCGACTTCATCTTCTGGGCATGGCTTGTCCCTGCTTCTGGCTGCGTGGCATTCATCTGGGATGGTGTCTTTGTCGGTATTACCGCCACACGAGGAATGCTTGTCGCGTCGTTCGTCGCTGCCATGGTCTTTTTCGCCATCTGCTGCATCCCCTCCGCCTTCCACCTTCCTTCGTCCACCGTCAACCATTTTCTCTGGTTGGCACAAGTGGTTTATCTCTCCATGCGAGGGATTGTTCAGACGGCATGGTATAGGTTAAAACTTTCTAATTTAGTTAATTAATTTTAATTATCACAACTTTTCCCGTTCTTCACTGAATGTTTTCCATATAAACTATTTACCTTTGCAGTCCGATTTTTAGGGGAGAGTCTTAGAATCCCCACAGGACGAGTGTGTAAATAGTAGCGTCTTTGGCCGGGCGTTGCGGTTTGTGAATCACTGGTTCAATGACGGTGAAAGTCCGTTCAGCGTATCGTTAGACTACCAGGCAGGGAGTTAGACCTCTGCAAGGTGGTTTTATGTGCGCACCAATGTAAACAATGTTTTTTAGTAGTAAATTATTTAAGTAAAAATGAACACTTTAAGTTACAAGACCGTTTCCGCCAACAAGGAAACTGCTAAGAAGGAGTGGGTGGTAATCGATGCCACAGACCAGGTCGTTGGTCGTCTCGCTTCGAAGGTAGCGAAGCTGATTCGCGGAAAGTACAAGCCCAACTTCACACCTCATGTGGATTGTGGTGACAATGTCATTATCATCAATGCCCAGAAAGTAGTCTTCACGGGCAAGAAAGAAACCGACAAGGTTTACACTCGTTACACTGGTTATCCCGGTGGTCAGCGTTTCAACACTCCCGCCGAGCTGCGCAAGAAGCCCTTTGGCGTTGAGCGTATCATCAAGCACGCCGTAAAGGGTATGCTGCCCAAAGGCCCCCTCGGACGCAGCCTGCTGAACAACCTTTATATTTATGAAGGTACTGAGCACAAGCACGAGGCCCAGAAGCCCAAGGCAATTGATATTAACCAGTACAAGTAAAGATTAAAGATTAAAGAATTATGGCAGAAATGATTAATGCAATCGGTCGTCGTAAGAGCTCTGTAGCTCGCGTTTACCTGACAGAAGGTACAGGTAAGATTACGATTAACAAGAAAGACTTAACCGAATATTTCCCCTCAGCAATTCTGCAATACGTGGTTAAGCAGCCGCTGGAACTGCTTGAGGCTGGTGAGAAGTATGATATCAAGGCAAACCTCGACGGTGGCGGTTTCACCGGTCAGAGCCAGGCTCTTCGCCTTGCTATTGCCCGTGCCCTCGTCAAGGTGAATGCTGAAGACAAGAAGAACCTGAAGGATCATGGCTTCCTTACCCGCGATGCTCGTGAGGTTGAGCGTAAGAAGCCGGGTCAGCCGAAGGCACGTCGTCGCTTCCAGTTCAGTAAGCGTTAATCCTATTTACAATTGGACAATTTACAATTTGACAATTGTGATTGGATGAACTGAACAGTTTAGTATCCAAACCGACGGGACTCTGGCTAGTACTGCAAGTGGAACTAGTACGACGAGACTACTCGCTGGTTGATCTAAGAAAGAATTAAAAGGAAAGTAAACAACAAAAAAGAAAAAGCAAAAATGGCAAGAACAAATTTTGACCAACTGCTGCAGGCTGGCTGTCACTTCGGCCACCTCACGCGTAAGTGGAACCCCGCAATGGCTCCCTACATCTATACCGAGCGTAACGGTATTCATATTATCGATCTTCACAAGACGGTAGCAAAGATTGACACGGCTGCCGAGGCCCTCAAGCAGATTGCTAAGAGCGGCAAGAAGATCCTGTTCGTCGCTACTAAAAAACAAGCTAAGGAAGTGATTGCTGAGAAAGCTACCAGCATCAACATGCCTTATGTTATTGAGCGCTGGCCGGGTGGTATGCTTACCAACTTCCCGACTATCCGCAAGGCCGTCAAGAAAATGGCGAACATCGATAAACTGATGCAGGATGGTACATTCGGCAACCTTTCCAAGCGTGAATTGCTGCAGATTACCCGTCAGCGTGCCAAGCTGGAGAAGAACCTCGGTTCTATCGCAGACCTGACCCGTCTGCCGAGTGCCCTCTTCGTTGTTGACGTGATGAAGGAGAATATTGCTGTTCGCGAGGCTAACCGTCTGGGTATCCCCGTATTCGGTATTGTTGATACCAACAGCGATCCGAAGAACATCGACTTTATCATCCCTGCCAATGACGATGCTAAGGACAGCGTAGAGGTTATCCTCAACGCTTGCTGCGAGGCCATCAACGAGGGTCTGGAGGAGCGTAAGGCTGAGAAGGCTGACGAGAAGGCTGCTGAGGCACAGGCAGAGGCAGACGCTGACGAGGCAAAGCCCAAGCGCACCCGTAAGCCCCGCAAGGAGGATGCTCCCGCCGAGGCTCCTGTAGCTGAGGAAAAAGCTGCTGCTCCCGCTGAGGAAGAGGCTCCTGCTGCTGAATAAGTGAAACGTGAAGAGTGAAAAAGTGAATAATTTGCTGACGCTCGGAACATTTAAATTGTAAATCGAAAATAAGTAAATCGTAAATTATTATGGCAATTTCAATTGACGATATCAAGAAGCTTCGCGCTATGACCGGCGCTGGTCTGGCTGACGTAAAGAAGGCTCTGACTGAGGCTGAGGGCGACTTCGACAAGGCTAAGGAACTGCTCCGCGAGCGTGGCCTGGCTATCGCTGCAAAGCGCAGCGACCGTGAGACTTCAAACGGTTGTGTTCTCGTAAAGGCTGTAGATGGCTTCGCCGCTACCATCGCCCTGAAGTGTGAGACCGACTTCGTTGCTAACGGTGCTGACTTCATCGCACTGACCCAGAGCATTCTCGATGCAGCCATCGCTGCCAAGGCCAAGGACCTCGAGGCTGTCAAGGCGCTCGACATCAACGGTCAGACTGCCCAGGAGGCTGTTACACAGCGTTCTGGTATCACCGGTGAGAAGATGGAGCTGGATGGCTACCTCGTACTCGAGGGTGAGAACGTTGAGGTTTATGACCACATGGGCAAGCACACCCTTTGCACCATGGTACAGACCAACAAGCCCGCTGCCGAGATTGGCCACAAGATTGCTATGCAGGTGGCTGCCATGAAACCCGTGGCCCTGAATGCAGAGAGCGTTTCTCAGGCTATTCTCGACGAGGAATACAAGACTGCTGTTGAGAAGACCAAGCTCGAGCAGGTTGAGAAGTACGTAGAGGTTGTCCTGAAGAAGGCTGGCATCAACCCCAACCTCGTTGACTCCGAGGATCACATCGAGAGCAACATGGCCAAGGGATGGCTTACTCAGGAGCAGGCTGACGAGGCTCGCAAACTGAAGGAGCAGGCTGCTGCCGAGAAGGCTGCTACGCTGAACATGAACATGATTGAGAACATCGCCAAGGGTCGTGTGCAGAAGTTCTTGAAGGAGAACTGCCTCGTTGACCAGGAGTTCCAGTTCGGTGATGGCGACAAGGCTACTGTTTCACAGTGGCTCGCCCAGCAGGATAAGGAGTTGAAGATTGTTGATTTCAAGCGCTTCACACTCGTTGCTGAGTAAACTTCTCTGAAGAGATAAAAGGTAAAAAGGTAAAAAGTGAAAGGGGTTGAATGCCCGTTTGCTTTTCGCCTTTTTACCTTTTTTTCATTTGTTCTGGTATTTATTTTTATACTTTTTGTCCTTTCATGAAGATATTTGCAGTGGGTATGAACTATGCCCAACACAATAAAGAGCTCGATGGCGCGTTATATAAACCAGAGAGGCCGGTGATTTTCACCAAGGCAGACTCTGCACTGCTGAAGGACCACAAACCGTTCTTCATCCCTGACTGGTCCAGTCAGGTGGATTACGAGACGGAACTCGTGGTGCGTATTTGTCGTCTGGGTAAGAGTATTCCGGAGCGCTTTGCCTACCGTTACTACGATGCGGTGACCGTGGGTATTGACTTCACGGCACGTGACTGGCAGCGGGAAGCCCGCGAGAAAGGTCATCCCTGGGAAATATGCAAGGGGTTCGACGGCTCTGCGGTCATTGGCGAGTGGGTCGATAAGCAGAAGTTCCTCGATGTGCAGTCGCTCCGTTTCCACCTGGACATTAACGGCCAGACGGTGCAGGAGGGATGTGCAAGTGACATGCTCTATCGTGTGGATGAACTGGTGGCATACATCTCGCAGTTCTTCACGCTGAAGACCGGCGACTTGCTCTTTACGGGTACACCTGTCGGTGTGGGGCCGGTTCACGTCGATGACCACTTGGAAGGGTGGCTTGAGGACCGTAAAGTCCTGGAATTTAACTGTAAGTAGTGTAATTATATCATCAGATAAAGATATTATCAAAAAGGAAAAGAGAAAAAACATGACGAAGTCCGTTTTGCATATTCTGATACAGAAAAAGGCGAGAATGCTTATGCCCTCTTGTCTCCTTTTCCTTTTGTCTTTTTCCCTTTTAGTCTTCTTGCCTTCATCCCTAAAGGCACAGCAATACTTCAATCTGACAGCCCAACAGGTAAAGATTGACTCCCTGTTGCCTACGTTCACCCATTCGTGGCCTTTGGGTTCCCAATATGCCGATAGCACCTATGAGGTAAGCATCGTCTATCCGGAGTTTATCCAGATGTCGGCAGATGATGTAAGGCGTTATGTGAAAATAGCAGGTGAGGTAGTGCCCCCGTCCATGCCCGTTGTTTCCCAGCAGGTCAGTGTGTCTCGCAAGAAGGCGCAGCTTGAAGTGTCGTTTGTGCCTGTTGTCTTCCGTGACGGGAAATACCAGAAACTGGTCAGTTTCCAGTTAAAACGGCAGACAGAACCCGTCTCACGTTCTTGGAGAGTGGCTGCCAGAGCTCGAAAGGCCGCTTCTGACGGTGACCATACCGTAGAGAAGTCGGTTCTTGAAACGGGCAAATGGGTGAAGATACGCGTTCCGGCATCAGGAGTCTATCAGTTGACCGATGACTTTATCCGCAGCGCAGGCTTCTCCGATATTAATAAGGTACACGTGTATGGCTATGGCGGTGCCATGCAGCCCGAGAGTCTGTTTGCCTCCTATATCGCAGCGACAGATGATTTACGGGAGGTGCCGCAGTACGTGACCGGTGCGCGCCACCTTTTCTGGGCGCAGGGCCCTGTTTCGTGGGACAATGCCGAGCGCATCCGGAATCCCTATTCCCAGTATGGCTATTATTTTTTGACAGAGTCAGACAGTGAGATACTTACTGAGAGCGAGAGTGAGCTGACAGCCCGTTACGTCAGTTCCGGGGAACTGAGCAACACCCTCTATGAAGTAGATGACTTCTCCTGGTATCATGGAGGACGCAACCTCTACGATGCCCGTCTTCTGACGATAGGACAGGCACGTGACTATGTCATTCCTTCAGCAGGCCTTTCGGCACAGGGAAAGGTCACCATTGTGCTTACTGCCTATGATGCCACCAGTAACTCATCGGCTGTCGTCAGTGTGAATGGCGAGCAGGTAGGTACGGTGACTGTCCCTAAGTGTTCGGAATACCTCCATGGTGCCCAGGCAAAAGTGAGTTATGCGTTGAGCAATATTGCCAAGAATAATACCATCCGTATTCTGCAGACAGGTGGCGGAGCCATGCGCCTGGACTATATCATTATCCATGAGGACGGTACTCCCTCGGCTCCGGCCCTTCAGAGCGTCAGCATCGGTACACCCCATCTGGTGGGTGCCGTTGCCAACCAGAACCTGCATGGTCATGAGCCTGCCGACATGGTCATCATCATCCCCGCATCACGTAAGCTCCAGACGCAAGCCGAGCGTCTGAAGACCTTTCATGAGCAGCATGACGGTTTGCGGGTCCACCTTGTCGCTGCCGACGAGCTATACAATGAGTTTTCCAGTGGCACCCCTGATGCCAATGCCTATCGTCGTTATTTGCGCATGCTCTATGACCGTGCCCAGAGCGATGCCGACATGCCACGCTATCTCCTGTTATTCGGAGATGCTGCGTGGGATAACCGTATGCTGTCTTCCGACTGGAAAACCACCGATCCTGATGATTTCCTGCTGTGCTTTGAAAGTGAAAACTCCTTCAGTGCCACCGATTCCTATGTCAGCGACGACTTCTTCTGTATGCTTGACGAGGGGGAAGGCAGTGACCTGCTAAGCAGTGACCGCGCCGATGTGGCTGTCGGTCGGTTCCCTGTCCGGAATGAGACGCAGGCCCAGGTGATGGTCGATAAGGTTATCTCCTATGCCGAGAACCGCTATGCAGGCTCCTGGCAGAACGAAATATGTGTGATGGGCGATGATGGCAACAATAATCTTCACATGAAGGATGCCGATGCCGTGGCACGGCTGGTGGAGCAGAACCATCCCGCCTATGTTGTCAAGCGCATCATGTGGGATGCCTATGAGCGTGTCACCTCTTCTACAGGCAATTCCTATCCCGACGTTACCCGGCTCATCAAACAGCAGATGAAGAATGGTGCGCTGATCATGAACTACTGCGGTCATGGTGCTCCCTATAGTTTCTCCCATGAACAGTCCATTCTGCTGAAAGACTTTGAAGAGACGGTTTCTTCCCACCTGCCTCTTTGGGTGACGGCATCCTGTGACATCATGCCCTTCGATGGACAGGAAGACAATATCGGCGAAACGGCAGTCCTGAACAGTCACGGCGGAGCCATAGCCTTCATTGGTACCACTCGTACCGTATATTCGTCCTATAACCGCGTCATCAACATGGCCTTCATGGAACAGGTGCTGACCGATGTGTCCGTCGGCGAGGCCCTTCGCTTGGCAAAGAACTCCCTGATAACGTCAGGCTCAGACCGGACAACCAACAAGTTGCAGTATGCCCTGATGGGTGACCCCGCCCTCTTTCTGGCAGCTCCTTCACAGCGTGTTGTGGTTGATGACATCAATGGGGCCAGTGTCATTCAAGGAAGCCCGTTGACATTGAAGGCCGGTACCACAGTTACCGTTCGTGGACATATCGAACAGGGAGGGCAGCGTCAACCATCCTATTCCGGAATGGTAACAGCCACCGTGCGCGATGCTGAGGAGGAGATAACGTGCCGTTTGAACGACACCAGCAAGAGCGGAGCGGAAGAGCCCTTCGTCTATCATGACCGCACGAAGGTTGTCTTTCACGGCACGGACAGTGTCGTCAATGGCCAGTTTGCTATCCGCTTCACTGTTCCCCAGGACATCAGCTATAGTGAGTCAACGGGACTCATCAATCTCTACGCCATCAACAACAGCCGTACCACCACCCTTCATGGTACCTGTTCCCACTTCGTTCTGGGTGGCGATGCGTCAGCGAGTCACGACAACACAGGCCCCTCCGTCTATTGTTTCCTGAACTCCGAGTCGTTTACGAACGGCGACAAGGTCAATCTGACTCCCTATTTCGTGGCCCGTGTCAGCGATGACGACGGCATCAATGCCACTGGTAATGGTATCGGCCACGACCTGCAGTTGGTTATTGACGGGCAGACAGCCCAGACATACGTCCTGAACGACTATTTCAGCTACGACTTCGGCAGCCATACCAGCGGTACCGTGGGCTTTAGCATTCCGCCACTGACGGTTGGCAAGCACAAGCTGCAGTTCCGTGTGTGGGATACGCAGAACAACTCCACGACCAGCGAAATCAGCTTTGTGGTTGTAGAGTCGCTCGAACCTATATTCTTCGATGTTGAGAGCACGCAGAATCCGGCAACAACCCATACGTCGTTCCGCATACTCCACGACCGCACAGGCAGTCAGATGGATGTGATACTCGATGTCTATGACCTCTCAGGCCGTCATCTCTGGCAGCATGCCGAGAGTGGCGTGCCCACTGACGACACCTATCTGGTCGATTGGGACTTGACCTCCGGCAGCGGTAGTCGCATCTCCACCGGAGTCTATCTCTATCGTATCCGCATCAGCAGCGAAGGCTCCTCCTACGCTTCCAAGGCAAAGAAACTCATCGTCATTAGCAATAAATAGCCAGATTCTGAGTTATTAGAAAGTATGCAGCTACTTTTTTAGAAACATAAGACAGTATATGAAGATACAAACAAGCAATAAGGCAATGAGGTGGATGGAATGGCTTTTGCCATTTTGTCTTTTAGCCTTTTTCCCATTATTAGCCACCGCCCAGGACAAGGTCAATCAGTTCAATGCCGTAGAACATGCGGTGATATCACAGACCATAGCGCCCGATGCCCGTTCCGCAGGTATGGGTGACGTTGGTGTGGCTACTGACCCTGACGTGAACTCGCAATACTGGAATGCTGCCAAGTACCCCTTCTGCATCAGCAGGGCTGGCATCTCGCTGAACTATACGCCGTGGCTGCGCAAGCTGGTCAGCGATATTGACCTGGCTTACGTTGCCGGCTATTACCGTATTGGCGACTATTCCGCTATCAGCGGCTCCATCCGTTACTTCTCACTGGGTGAGGTCATGACGTCGCTCGATGAGAATGCCATGACGGTCAAACCCTATGAGCTGTCCATTGACGCAGCCTATTCGCTGATGCTCAGCGAGAGTTTCTCCTTGGCAGCCGGTATTCGTTGGCTGTATAGTGACCTTCGCTATGACTATACCGAGGATGCTTCACCCGCGTCAGCCTTTGCTGCCGACCTTGGCATGTATTATAATAAGTATGTTATGCTGGGGCAGCGTGAATGCCAGTTAGGCTTGGGTTTGAACTTCAGCAACATCGGTAGTAAGATTTCCTACTTCGGTGATGACCGTTCCCAGTTCCTTCCTGCCAATATGCGCCTGGGTGCTTCGCTCATGATACCTGTCGATGAATACAATCGTTTCTCGATAGCCGCCGATGCCAACAAACTGCTGGTGCCCACCGTGCCCAAGCAGCGTGACGGTGAGGATAATGCCTCCTATCAGCAGCGTGTTATCGAGGAATACAGTGACGTGGGTTCCATTGCCGGTATCTTCAAGAGTTTCAGCGATGCCCCTGGCGGCTTTAAGGAAGAGTTAGAGGAGATACAGTGGAGCGTGGGTGCCGAGTATGTCTATCACGATCAGTTCTCGCTGCGTGCCGGTTATCACCATGAGTCGGAGAACAAGGGCAACCGCAAGTACTTTACCGTTGGCGGAGGCTTCCGCATGAACGTTTTCTCGCTCGATGTCGGCTATGTCATCTCTACGGCAAAGAGCAATCCTCTTGACCAGACGCTACGTTTCTCGTTAGCCTTCGACATGGACGGAATCAAGGACCTGTTCAAGCGCTGATTTTGGTAACTTGCTGTTGTTTGCGCACACAATCCTTTGATTTAAGTCAAGAATGAGGCGTTTTTTTCGACAAAATGCATGACAATCCATTGTCGGAAACAAAAAACTGCTTACCTTTGCATCGTCAATAAGACAAAAGCGTTCTTACTGCCATGAGCAGTTGAAACAAAAAATAATAGATTGTTTTAGGTTAGTAGTAATATTTATAGTTTTAGGTTTTTAGTTATTGGTAATAAGAAAGTTTTAAATGTGTTAGGATAACAGTGGTCGCCGTGAGGCTCCCATAACTTTCTTTTCTTTTGGAAGTTAGTATTAGTTATTGATATTCCTGAGTCGGTGTTCCGACGAAGGCCCCTGGCTGAAAGGCCAGTTCTTTTGGAAATAGGATTTTTAGTTAAACATAGGCTTGAATGTCGCTGCTCGCTGATGAGTCGCGACATTTTTTTGTCCTTACTCTTTCTCAATGAGTGCCACGGCGTAAGCTGAGATTCCCTCCATGCGTCCGGTGAATCCCAGTCGCTCGGTGGTTGTTGCCTTGATGGATATGCAGTCCTCGTCGCAGCCGATAACCTTCGCCATCGTTTGCTGCATTTGTGGTATGTGCGGGTTCATCTTGGGCTTTTCAGCACAAATGGTAGCATCAATGTTGACCAGACGGTAGCCCTTGGTTGCAATGAGCTCAATGGTACGCTTCAGGATGATTTTGCTGTCCATGCCCAGTGTGTCGTCACTGGTGTCCGGCCAATGGTAACCAATGTCACGCATGTTGGCAGCTCCCAGTATGGCGTCACAAATAGCGTGTATCAGTACGTCGGCATCGCTGTGTCCCAAAAGTCCCAGTTCGTAGTCCAGCCGGATACCGCCAATCCATAGTTCACGTCCTTCCACCAGTCGGTGGACGTCATATCCCATTCCTACTCTTATATTCATATTCTTCTGATGATAGATTATAATTGCCAAAGGTACGAAAAAAGATGCAAATTCAAGGATGAAAGATTAATTTTTTTTCATTATCGGCAAATTCTTCATTGTTTTTGGTCCATTGTTCCCTTTTTTTATTACTTTTGCACAAAGTAGAACTAAAAACCATTGAATATGAAAAAACTGTTTTTGATAGCTCTATGAAGACGAAGGGGCAGTTCCTGACTATTGCTGTGCTGTTGTGGCTGTGTTTCCTGCCAGTCAGTAGCCAGCCCACTCAGTCGGTACGTCACTATGACGAGTCCGACGGTCTGCCCCATTGGAATATCTCACAGGTGTTGCAGGACGATGACGGTTTTGTCTGGTTCGGCACTTGGAACGGGCTTTGCCGTTTTGATGGCTACAAGTTTCAGAGTTTCAAGCCCCAGGCCGGTGATGGCTGTACCATGTCCACCGATCGTATCCGTAATATCGCCTTGGGTGACAGCGGTCTCATTTATTGTAAGGTAGATGAGCAGTATTATGTGTTCAGCACCCGGACAGGAAAGTTCCGCGACGCACTTTCCAGCGATGAGACAGCCATTCAAAAGGTCATGGGCTCTACTCGTCACAAGGCAGTGATGGTTCATGGCAGCTACGAGTACCGCGACCATGAAGGCAACCTATGGACCGTCAGCGAGTCCGATGGCTATCGTTTTGCCATGCCCGACCGCCAGGGTAATCTCTGGCTGCTGGAGCAAAACGGTTTCAGTGTGATGCACTTTTCCATGCGTCATGCCTTCTGTTTCCCCATGGAACGTGAAACCCAAGTGCGCTGCCTGTTTCGTGACCGGCAGCAGCGTTACTGGGTAGGAACACGCGAGGACGGCACCGTCAGACTCTTTGATGCCGACAATCGGCTGTTAGGTTATCTCGGTCGCGATGGCCGTCTGCATGCCAACTATTGTCAGTTCGGCTCCCCGGTCTATTGCATGACGCAGGACCGCCAAGGCACCTTGTGGATAGGCTCCAAGCCCGACGGTCTGTTCCGACTGACCGAGTCTGCGCCTGGCATTTTCCGTGTGGAGCATCTGGAGCTGTTGAGTCAGGGCTCCGTCTATGATATTCAGGAGGATGCTCAGGGACGGCTGTGGGTGGCAACCTTCGAGGGACTGTTTTGCCTTGTTTATTGCAAGGCCGATGCGGGTAGCTCTCCTGTTACCGGTAACGTTGATGGGTGCGATGACCTGACCCTGATGCCGGTCCATTCTTCACGTGTACGCAGGCTGCACTTTACCCAAAGCGGGCTTTTGGTGGCTGCTACCACCTGTGGCTTGCTGGTGGGCGATGTCAGCGGCGACATGCATTTCCGCCTCCATGTCAAGGATTCCCGTCGTGCTGCGAGCCTAAGCTGCAATGCGGTGATGGATGTGGTGGAAGATGGTCGTGGCAATCTCTATGTCGGCACTGAAACAGGTGGCATCAACCGTACCTCTGTCAGCCGTCTCAATGACTCCATTGTCAGCTTCGAACATTTCGATACCCATACTGGACTGCCTACCGATGTCATTGTGTCGTTGGCGGTTGCCGACAGTCAGCTTGTCGTTACCAGCAGCCGTCAGTTGATGGTCTTCAATCCCTCGACGCAAATAGCCACCTCCTTCAGTTCCCACTACTTTGGCTTTCCCTGTAACTTCAGCGAGGCCCATCCGTTGCAGTTGCCCGATGGTCGTTGGGTGTTCGGGCTGAAAGATGGTGCCTTTGCCGTCAGCCTCCATCAGTTACGGCACAGCAGCTACAATCCTCCATTAGTGCTAACCTCCCTTTCCCGTCGTTCAGGCCAGTGGGAGTATGCTGTCAACGGTCTGCAGTCCATCACCTTGCAGCCTGACGAGCGCTACCTGACCGTCAGTTTTGCTGCCTTGGACTATCGTTTGCCCGACCAGATTACCTACGAGTTCCGTCTTTGTGACGACGATGCAGCCGAAGAGCCCTGGCATGCCATCGGTCATAACCATTCCGTCACTCTGCCCGATTTGCGTCCCGGTCACTACCAGTTACAGATACGTTCCAGCAATGCCGATGGTCGTCTGGCTGATAACCTCAGGACGCTCGACATCACGGTGGAGCCAACCTTCATGGAGTCCGTCTGGGGCAAGTTGCTGTTGCTGGTGCTGCTGTTGGCAGTTATCGGTGGCACGATCTATACCTTGTTATACATCAGGCGAATCAAGCACCGACAGCATGAGACGTTGGAAGCCTATCTGAAACTCCTGGAAAGCACTTCCCCGACCACGCAAGAAACAGAACCGGAACAGCAGGAAGACCCGATGTTGCAACGTGTCATGGTGTTCATAGAAGAGAATATAGGCAACAGTGACGCAGGTGTTGGAGACATGGCAGCAGCTGCTGCCATCAGCAGGAGCGGACTGCAGCGAAAATTGAAGCAGGCCATGGGCATCACCCCGTTGGACTTGTTGCGTGAAGCCCGCATCAAGCGTGCCTGTCAGTTGCTTACTACTACCGAGTTGACCGTTTCTGAGGTAGCATACCGTTGTGGATTTACCGACCCGAAATATTTTAGCCGTTGCTTTAAGAGTAGTGTCGGACAATCGCCTTCTGACTTTAAAAATACCGACAAAAAGGGCGTTTGACGTATTTTTACCCCTTTTTTGACGCATTATTCCCCCCTTTACTGCGGTAATTTTTAACCCTTCTGGCGCAAAATTCACCGATAAATGATGGGGGTTCTTCCTAACTTTGCAGCAGCATTTTTTACTAACATTAAAACAATTACAAGATGAAAACAAAACTACTAATGCTGCTGACTGCTGCCCTGTTGCTGCTCAACATGGGCGTGCAGGCACAAAAGAAGGTACACACGTTGGGCGACTCGACCATGGCACCCTACGACCCCGAAGCCACGAACACGCGCGGCTGGGGCATGTACTTCGGAAACTTCCTGACCAACGGTTGGGAGTCCATTAACTACGCCAAGGGCGGCCGCGACTCCCGTGGCGGTTACAACGAGTTGTGGCAGAATGCCAAGAACAATGTTCACGAAGGCGACTACGTGCTCATTCAGTTTGCCCACAATGACGGCAAGTACAATGGCATTGACAACGAAGAGCTGCAAGCCTATTATACCCGAATCGGAGACGGCACGAATGCCGACAAGGTGAAGAACGACGGGCGTGGTACTACGCCTTCAACTACCTATAAGTCATGGTTGAAGAAGATTGTTGACGAGGTCAAGGCCAAGGGTGCCACCCCCATTCTGGTGTCTGCCGTATGCCGTTGCTACTTTGGCAGCGACAATCAGATAACGAAGGCCGGCCAGCACAATTTGGCCGACAAGTACGACGCTATTGTTGGCGATGAATTGAAGACCGGTCAGAAACTGTCTGTCGACGACCACAGCATGGACTACACCTACCAGATGAAACAGCTAGCCACCGAGTTGGGTGTTGCCTTCATCGACATGACTGCTGAGACCAAGACACTCTACGAGAAATATAAGACCTACGACAAGTGCTATGCTGCCCTGTTTGACAAGGGCGCGGAGACTGACAATACCCACTACAACCTGACGGGAGCGTTGATGGCAGCCCGCCTGTGTGCCCGTCTGATGAAGGAGCAGGGCATCCTGGCCGACAACATCGATATACCTACTGACCTGTCGGTGACCCCTTCTGCCGCCGATATGGGCGATGTCTATGTTGGTCAGGCGGGCACCAAGGAACTGACACTCACCGGTTTGGAACTTGACTCCCCTACAGGAACCATCACCATAACCCCCTCTGAGGGCATTCTGCTGTCAACCGACAAGCAAAACTGGCAAAGCTCCCTGGAGGTCAGCTACGAGGGCGGCAGTGTCATCAAGACCTTCTATGCCAAGGTAGCAGCCACGGCTGTCGGTGCCTTCAGCGGCACGGTGACCGCCTCCATAGGTGACAAGACCGCCGTTGCCAACGTGACGATGAATGCCATAGAGTTAGGTGGCGGCGACCCCTTTACTGCCACCTGGGCACTCACCGCCACTGACAATGCTGCTGTCGAAGGCCAGGCAACCGCCGCTGCCGCCAAGGTGGAAGGCATGGTGAAATATGGCAATAACAGTCAGAAGGGCCTGATGGTCAGCACCAGCGAAGGAGGTGCCTGGGTGAAGGCCGAGGACGATTCGCCCAACCAGTACGTACAGTTCACTGTGACCGCTCCCGACGGTCAGAAACTCGACATCAACCACATTGCCATGAAGGTCGGAGGTCATGGTGGCGGTGGCATGCGTTGCCACGTCTATTACTCCACCGACGGCTTTGTGACCCGTACCACCATCTATTCGCCCGGCTCTATGGCCAGTGGCGTGATGAATGAGGTCGATGTGACCCCTGTCATCAAACTCGACGAGGGCGATCAGCTCCAGATACGTGTCTATCCCTGGTACACGAGCAATGCCACCGGCAAGTGGCTCTGCATCCAGGATGTCGTCGTTGGCGGCCAGTCGAAGGACGCTGCCGGCGTGAACATCGCGGGTACCATTACTTATGCGCTCGATAAGGGAGGACTGAGCGAAAACAACGACGCTGCCGTCATGAACCCCAACGAGCTGAGTGCCGGGTTTGCTGCCATGAAGTGGGCCTATGACGGAAGCAACGAGAAAGTGGTTGTCGAGGGTAATACCTTCCAAGGAGCCACTGGTAATACGAAGATGATGCAGTTGAGATACAATGCCGCATCAAGCGAAACCCTGTCAACCGTTGCCAACGACGATTGCAGCATCAGCCTGACGCTGCACCCTGAGGACGGCTTCTCGTTTGTGCCTTCCAAGGTCAGTTTCCTGGCAGGAAAGTTCAACTCCGGCAATCCTCATCTCACCTTTGCCATCCAGGCCGGCGACACCCGACAGGTGTTGAAGGATAATGTAGATTTGAACCGTAGCAAGACTAATCCATTGGTTGACCCCTCCGAGTTCAGTGAGGACATCACCGGCATGACGGCTACTGCTGACGCACCGCTGAAACTGACATTCTCCTTTCTGAACGTTCAGGGCACCCGCTCTGCAGGCATCGGCAACCTCGTCATCGAGGGCACCCTCGTCGGTGCTGCCGCTCAGGTGACGAAGTACGTGCTCACTACCGCCGTTACCCCTGAGGGTGCAGGTTCCATCACCCGCGACCCCGACATGGAGCAGTACAAGGAGGGAACAACCGTGACGCTGAAGGCCACCAAGAACTTCGGCTATCAGTTCCGGGAGTGGCAGGATGAGTCGGGCGCTGCCGTCAGCACCGATGCCCAGACAACAGTCACTATGGATGCCGCCAAGACCATGAAGGCCGTCTTCGAGTCGGTACCCGTCTATACCGTGACCACTCAGGTCACCAACGATGCCGACCGCGACGGACTGGGCAGCATCACCCTCACTCCCAACGACCACGAAGGGAAGTATGAGGCTGGCACCGTAGTCACTGCTACAGCCAATGTGTCGAAAATCCTGAAGTTTACCAACTGGGAAGACAATAGCACTTCCGCCACGCGTGAAATCACTGTGGATGCCGATATGACCATTACCGCCCACTACGAGGTGCAGGACTTCATTGCCGTCTTCGATGCCAGCAAGACCGCTGCCTATGCCTCCGTGGGACCTTACCCCTTCGCTGCCGACCTGACGTGGGATGCCTCGCGCAGTGCCAAGGTCTCTATGGTGAAGCAGAGCGACGGTTCGCTCGTTACCGGCACCAACAGCACCCCCGTGGTACGCAACCGTGCCAACAGCGGCGTACTCACCACCCTGAGCGGCGTGTTCCAGAATGGCTACAACACCGCCCAGATAGCCTGGCAGTACCAGTTCTCCACCACGGGCTTCACTGCTGCCACCTTTGTGGCCGACATGGCTGCCAAGAATGCCGCCACCAAGAACTGGAAGGCACAGTATTCCACCGACGGCACCACATTCTCTGACCTGGGCGAGCCCTGGACGGTGACCGCCAACACGCTGACCCCGCTGTCGTTCACGCTGCCCCAGGAGGCCATTGGCCAGCATACCGTCTATGTCCGCATCATGGGAACAGGCACCGAGCTGCTCTCCGACAAGTACAAGTTTGATGCCGGCACTTCCGAAGAAGGGTTAGAGTATGCCACCAATTCCGAGAGTCAGGTGGGCAACGTCTATGTTCTTGGCGAGTCAGAGGTTGAGGCCGACGAGACGGCTCCCGTTGTCATCGCCACCATCCCTGTCAACGGTGCTACGGGCGTCAGTTCCTCGGGCGTCATCACCATCTCCTTCGACGAGAAGATAGAGGCCGCAGAAGGCGCCGCCGACGCTACCCTGAACGGTGAACCCCTGATCCCCTCGTGGAGCAAGAGTTCCGTCAGCTTCAGCTATAGCGGTCTTGACTACAACGCCGAGTACACCCTCACGCTGCCCGCCAACTACGTACAGGACAAGTCGGGCAATCGCTATGCCGAGGCCCTCACCGTCACCTTTACCACGATGAACCGCCCCGTAGTCAGCAAGTCCGACTACGATGCCGTGGTCAGCACCGCCGACGAGCTGCTTGCTGCCATCAACGCTGCCAACAGCCGCAGCGACAAGCAGGCACGCTACCGCATCTTCCTGAAGCGCGGCGAGTACAAGCTGCCGCAGAGCACTACCGAGACCTTCGAGGCAGAAGACGCCGCCAAGACCAAGTTCTACAGTCCCATCACCTATATCACTGCCAGCAATATCTCGTTCATCGGTGAAGACCGCGACGCAACCGTCATTACCAACACCATCGGTGACGAGACCTATGTCAACTCCCTGAATCAGACGGTCAGCATCTACGAGCGCATCGGCTATGGTGACGTGCTTCAGATTAAGAGCGGCGTCAGCGGCACCTATTTCCAGGATCTCACCGTCAAGAGCGGCATCCCCGACAGCCGCGGCCGTAACATCGCACTCAACGACCGAGGCACCAACACCGTCTGCAAGAACGTCTGCCTCTGGGGCTACCAGGACACCTACGTCTCCAACACCTCCGACGGCAAGTATTACTTTGAGGATGGCATCATCCGCGGACGCACCGACTTTATCTGCGGTGGTGGTGACGCCTTCTTCAGCAAGGTCAACATCGTCATGTGTGAAACGGGCGGCTATGTCGTCGCTCCACGCGACAACCAGCAGTACGGTTACGTATTCTCCGGGTGTACCATTAGCGGCGACAACAAGGTTGACGGCACCTACTACCTGGGTCGCGCCTGGACAAACGCTGCCGAGACCTACTTCATCAACACCACCATGGAGGTGCAACCCCATGCCGCTGGTTGGAAAGACTGGAACAATGGTCCCACACGCTTCGCGGAATACCACTCAACAAGCGCCACGGGCAACGACATCGACCTTACAAGCCGTGCCACCACCATCAACGGGACACCCAACAGCCCTGTGCTGACCGCTGATGAGGCCGCCCAGATAGGCAATCTGCACAACACCTTCGGTACCGACTGGCAGCCCACGCTGCTCACCGAGCAGGCTCCCGTTCCTACTGGTGTCACCTTCGACGGCACCTTCCTGCGTTGGGACGACAGCAACTACTCCCTGCTCTATGCCGTCTGCAAGGGTGACGAGGTAGTTGCCTTCACCACCGCCACGCAGTTCGACGTCACCACGCTCACTGCCGATGCTCCGCGCCGTACTGCTGCCGCTGGCGAGTGGACCGTACGGGCTGCCAACGAGATGGGCGGGCTGAGCCTCGCCTCGCAGTCGGCCACGGCTGTTGACCCCACGGGTATTGGTGACACGCTCGCTGCTGACAGTCAGCCGACAGCCCCCGATGTCATCTATGACCTGAGCGGTCGTCGCGTGAAGAACCCCACCAAGGGCATCTATATTGTAAACGGAAGACTGGTTACCTTCAAGTAGTCACATCGTCCACCGTCACTCCCTTCGGGCCCGTCCATGTCGTTCCTGACGTGGGCGGGCCCTGTTTCTTTGCGACACGCCGGTGTCCGCCATCCCCGTTTTGTCCGGAAATGAACTGTCTGTCCAGTGCTTTTTGAAAAAAAGTGGTGTATTTCTGTTCTTCATGCGTAGAAAGCGTTGTAACTTTGCACCAACAAAAAGAGAGACATTCTGGAAACTCTTACACTCCAGGTCCAGTTTGCCAGCCCTGGCGTACCTTCGCCGTACGCCTTGAACTCCACGTCGCCGCAGGCATAGATGGTAGCCGTGCCGCGTACCTTCTTGGGGGTCAGAATCGCTACTTGCGTCTCTTGTTTTTCTTGCTTTTTTGTTGTCAT